>Ga0126307_10000235_pt1 | contig 35975 bp, 34 predicted proteins | sample Plot28_FD_89955 | JGI IMG/M metagenome (GOLD analysis project Ga0126307, IMG submission 89955) | Serpentine soil microbial communities from UC McLaughlin Reserve, CA, USA - Plot28 | ecosystem: Environmental > Terrestrial > Soil > Grasslands | place: USA: UC McLaughlin Reserve, Lake County... | reverse complement strand
GAGGCTGTGTGGTGCGCTTTCTTAACCACCTCGATTGTGGGCGGGCTTAGCTCGGGGCGCGAACGAAATGCCCACACTCCCTCAGGAGGAGGGGCGTAGGAGGAGACGCCGCTCATCAGGGGGGAGACCTTCTTCTTATTGGTGTGATCTGGCGACTGGCAGCCGAGCGTGTTTGCCAGGGCGATGTAGGCGGCGCTGGCGCCCGCCGCTCTGAGAAACCTGCGCCGCGTGAACCTAGAGCCCACGGCAAAGGTCTTTCGCTGCGAGTACTCTACCGAAGGAGAAATCCATGACGATCGGAGGAGCATCGTCCCGTTCATGAGGCCCTCGTGACGCTGGATACGCCTTCCCCGGCTGCGACGGGTCATCCACAGACCGTGGATAAGTACGATGGCCTCTGGTGTTCACTGCGGTCAACTAGGTCCTCCCAGGGTAGCTCACTGCAAAATCACAAGTGTGCACTATGTCAGGTCCCGGCGCATCCTCCCATCGGGTTCGAGCACAGATAGTGGGACGTGGCCAATGCGCTGTTTGAGGGATGCACCGGTTCTTGCTTGGGGAGTAAGATGGGCTTATGCGTCTGAGGAAGGAGACATCCGGCCTACTGCCCTGGGTTTCGGCGCTGTACTTGCTGACCGCGGTGATCGGTGCGGTCATGGCCATCCGTGAGGATCTACCCGGCGAATTCGCCGATAGAACCAGCGGGAACAGCGCCTCCGCAGATTTTTTCAGGGGCACGGGTACGGCGCTCTCTCCAGGTTTTACCATGCTCTGTGCACACATGATCTTCATGGGGCTGAGCACGCGAGGCGGGAAGGCCCAAACGGCGGGCGTCGCAGGGCTGATCTTGCTTGGCGCCGCCGCCACCGTCGGTATGGTGGGCGAACCGATCGCCTACAGGGTCCTCTCGAGGAAGGGGTTCGACCCCCCGAAGGCGGTGCTCGTGTCGGCGCTCATCGTGCTCCCTTCATCGATGAGCCTTCTGGGCATCAAGCGTCTGCTTACCATTAGCAGTGAACGCTGAGTTAATAAGGGGTCTCTTCAACGAGGGTGAGGCCTTCGGCAGTGCATCCGATTCGACGCGTAGGCCTCCACATCATGCACCGATACCTCTGAATAACGGTGGCGCACAGAGCAGTGAAGGCTTCTTCAGGGTGTCGGACGTCAACCATCTTCGAGACTTTCACGTTATCAGGCTCTTATCGGAATGTTGCGCTCCTGTTACCAAGGGGCAGACAGCAACATGTAGCCTCATGGTCATGCAGGAGATTCGTGACAACGACGATGCAGGATTCGAGCACGATCAGCACGCTCGTACAGAGGTAGAGCTCTACGATAAGGCCATAGCTCTACTCGAGAAGTGCAAGGTCGAAACCCGGTTTTCGCGCCGGGAGATACGTGAGGCCGAGCACACCGCCGAGGCCTCGACGAGGGTAGTTTAACGCCCGCGGTGCTCGGACCGAACGAATTCTCTAATCGGTCGTAAAGTGGCCGAGGTGGCGGTCCTCACTCGTCGAGGACCGCCAGGTCGAGCCTGCGGAGGCGCTCGGGGTCGGCGAGTATGTAGATCCCGACGATCTTCCCGCGCGTGACCGTGAAGCCCATGACCGAATAGGGCATTCCACGCGGAGCCACGACGACGCCTGCGGCCCCGTTCACGAGCGCTGGACGCGCGAACTCCGCAAACCGTGAGAAGGTGAGTGCTTGCTCGGCCACGGCTGGCGCACCACGGACGTCCCTCGATGCGCCCGTTACGGTGGCGCCGCGGTCGGCCCGGAGCACGACCTCCGAGTGGAGCACCGCAAGGAGCGCGTCGAAGTCACCGGAGCGGGAGGCGGCGAGGCCGATCGAGTCAGCGAGTAGCGCCTCGTGCTCGGGATCGAACCCATCATCCCGGCTTACGATCGGGTCGGGTACATATGTGCCGATGGGCTCATTCTCGCCCGCCTCGCGGCGCGACTCGCGCGAGCGCAACATGTCGAGGCACACCCGGGCGACTACGGTCGTCAGCCATCCACTTAGGTTCTTTACGCGGCTGGTATCGGAACGATCGAGGCGGAGCCAGGCTTCCTGTAGGGCATCGTCCGCTTCGCCCGGTGAGCCGAGCATCCTGTAAGCCACCGCCCTGAGGTGGGAGCGGTTTTCTTCGAACCGCGCTGCCAGCGATTCGTGTTCTTCCATCTGTCACAATCCCTCGTCGCGTTTCGTCATTGTAGTAGTGACGAACCAAACCCTGCCGATGTGACGAGGAGGTAACGGATGGCACGCATACCCGCCGTCTCCCCCGGGGAGGCAGGACCCCTGATCAGGCTGTCCTACTGGTACGCAAAACGGCGCTTCGGCGAGGTGCCCGAGCCCTTTGCGGTATCGGCCAACCACAATAAGCTGTTCATGGCGCATTTGATAGCCGAGGCTGCGGCCGGCAGGGCATCGAAGGTGCTCCCTACAAGCGTCCGCGACCTCGCCGTCTACAGGGTGGCGTGGACGGTCGGCTGCTCCTGGTGTATCGACTTCGGCACCATGCTCGCGCGGCTCGAAGGCCTCGACGCCGATCAGCTAGAGCAGATCGGCGAGTACGCGACCTCTCCGCGCTTCAGCGACGACGAGCGCGCCGCGATAGCCTACGCCGACGCGATGACCGCGACGCCGACGGAGGCTACCGACGAGCAGGTCGCAGATCTGGAGCGCCGTTTCGGACGCGATGGCGTAGTGGAGTTGACCTACCAGATCGCGTTGGAGAACCTGCGCTCACGGATGAACTCGTCGCTCGGTATCACCGAGCAGGGCTTCAGCTCCGGAGACGCCTGCCGCGTCCCATGGGCCACCGAAACCTTAACGCAGACTTGATGCCGGAGAGCTAAGCCGGGTTATCAACAAGCGGAAATGCTGAAGCGCTGAGATGCTGAAATGCTAGTTGAGCAACATCCCGAGCAGCGCAAGCAGGCCGACGGAGACGGCTACGGGGGCGAGCGAGACACGCAGGATGTCGCCTTCCCTGCCTAAGAGGCCAGTTGCTGTGGCCGCGAGTACCATGCGCTGAGGGGCGAGCATGCTGGCGTGACTCCCTGCGACGTTCTGTACCGCGGCCGTGAGTACCCTCGATATGTCGAGTCCACGCGCGGCCTCGACTTGAAGCGGCATGAACAACGCGTTCGAGGCGGCATTGGAACCGGTGAGAGCGCCACCCAAGGCCGCGAGCACGGGCGAGACCGCGGGAAAGTAAGCCCCCAACGCTTCTGCGCCCCCCGCAAGCAGCCTCGCGGCACCGCTGCCTGCCACCACCTCGCCAGCGAGAACAAACGTAAGTACGGCCCCTGCCGTCGGAAGCCACTGGGTTACGGTTCTCCGCGCTGCGGCACCGGTCTCCTCTGCGCCGAGACCCAAGAGCAGCGCCGCGAACGCCCCGGACACGAGCAACGGGAGCCCCGGACCGTGGAAGACAGGGCCGAGCTTCTCGAGGACCGCACGCAGAGCACCAATGCCGTTGGCCACCGCGAGCACGGCGAGCAGGAAGGCGTATGGGAGCAGCGCGCGCACAGGGACCCCGGCGAGCCGGTGACGTCTTCGCAAGAGGAAAACCGTCGTCGCAGCGAGTCCTCCGATGGCTCCGGAGAGTTCAGGAACCAGATACAGGCTCGTCACGAGAGTCCCCAATCCTGCAACCAGCCCGAGCACTATCGTCTCCGCGCCGCATCGTCGTACGCCCGTCCACCCGCCCGCAAGGGCGACGGCAGCGACACTGTAGACGGGGAAGAGGGGCAGGTTCAACAACGCGCTCGCGTCGGAGAGTGTCGCGAAACCAAGCCCGGCAAGGTGCGCCCCGATCACGGTCCCAACACCGAGGGCGCCCCAGGGCACTGCGCACTGGCCCCAACTCGCAAGCACGGCGGCCCTCAAGGGCGTGAACCCCGAAGCGAGCAGGATGGGCGCGCTTATGACCACGGCCACCCCGAACCCCGTAACGGACTCGAAGAAAGGCGCAACCCCTACGACAACCCCGGCCGCGAGCGCCACAGGATCCGGCTCCAGCCTCCCGAGGAACCGCGACACGGCCTCGACCGCTCCCCCTGCCGAGAGCAGGTTGTAGAGTAATAATCCCCCGAATAGCACGTATAGCACCTGGGCCGAGGTCCCGAGCCCCCCGAGCAAAGCCCCGGGTACCGCAGCACCCTCCAGTCCAGGCCATGCTACCGCTCCTAATACCGCCGTAGCCAGCGACGCAGCACCCGCCAAGGGCGAAGGCCACCCAAGACCTACCAGCCCTACGGCCGCGACCGCGAAAGGCAGCGCCGAGATCATTATGCCAAGTGGATCTATCATGATAGAATTCCTTCTACCAAATGGACGACTTGGCTGCAAACGGGAGTTCGACGATGGTCGCTGCGGTCTCCCCGGGGCGGTTGGGGGGCCGTGTAAAAGAGCTACGCCGGAGGCGACGTCTGACGCTGGAAGAGCTGGCCGAGCTGTCCGGGGTGAGTCGGGCCATGATCTCGAAGCTCGAGCGCGGGGAGAAGAACCCCACGCTGGTGGTCGCGGCGAAGTTGGCTGAGGGGCTTGGCGTGACGCTCTCGCAGCTTGCTGGTATGGAGGAGCGGCGGGAGGTCGTCGTGCCCAAGGAGAGGCGCATGGTCATGCGCGACCCCGAGACGGGTTTCGAACGTCAGCTCCTTTCGCCGAACTTCGTCGGGAGCGGTGTGGAGTTCATCCGCAACGAAATCCCCGAGGGCTCCACCTCGGGCGAGTTTCCACCTCACCGCAGGGACGTCGAGGAGCACATCGTCGTCGAGCGGGGGAGTTTGAGGGCTATACTAGGAGGCGAGGAGTACCTGCTCGAGGAGGGCGATTCCATTTACTTCGAGGCTGACGTGAAGCACCGCTTCGACAACGTCGGCCAGGGAGTGTGTAGCTACTACCTCGTGATCAGCTCGCGGGACACGTGACAGCGGGATGCGGAAGGTGAATCCTTCCGCATCCCGCGCATTTCAGCAAGAACAAAAAGCTGACAAGCTGAAGTGCTAACGAGCGAAGGCGAAGCCGGAGCGTGCTGACTAGCTTGCAATGAAGTTCAACCTCATTGCAAGGTGCTACGAGGCTTCTACGAGCCCGAGTTTCCGCGAACGGGCCTCTTGCCCAGCACGGTGGCCGCGGTAGTAGTCGAGGCGGTCTTCCGGGCTTGCCCACTTGGCGAGGCGGACGTTATTGGTGAACCATTCAGGCTCTCCGTAACGGCCATCGAGCCAGCCGGACCAGTACGCCTCGGTGTGGTCTGCGGACTTCCAGGACACCGGGGCTGAGATGGGGGTGACTTCCGCTCCGCAGGCCGGACATCGGTACACACCGTCGGGAAGATGTCTCATCTCAGGGTGGCCGCACTCGCAGGCGTGGCCACCGGCCGCGTCGGGTAGCGCGACTATCCGGTTGAGCGTCTCCAGAAGCGCCCCGCCGAGGACGCCCCCGCACTCGTCACAGCGAAGGGAGTGGCGGCCGAAGGCGCGCAGTTCGGCCTCCGAGCAGAAGGGGCAGGTAAGTGTTCTAGCTGTGCCGTTCGTATTGTCCATGCCGCCTCCCTTCTTATCGACTTGATCACACCATGATTATGGAGCACACGATACAATTTGACATCGCCCAAATGAATGATTTCTGACTAGCTAATTTGGTCTAGGACGATTTGCGTGTAGGGGCGCTTCGCGAAGCGCCCCTACACGCAAATCGCGCATTTCAGCAAGTCAGCACTTCAGCAAGAACAAGAAGCTGACAAGCTGAAGTGCTGAGATGCTGACCAGCGCGGTTTCCGGAAAGGAACTTCCGGAAACCGCCCTCAGAGTTTGAAGTCGCCGGTGCCGAGCTGGTCGAGGACGCTCTGGCGCATGGCACCCATATCGGATGGGGAGGAATACAGTTCCCGTAGCGGAACCAAGACGTCGGTGGCGTCTTCAGGGACGCGGGCCGTCGCAGGCAGGATCTTGCGGTTGCCGTCCGCCTGTTCAAGGAGGCGCTTGCGACCGCCACGCTTGCCGCGTTTGGAGCGATCTTCGCCGTTTACCTCTACGATGTCGAGCGAGTAGTCGATCATGGGCGCATCAGCTATAGCGCCGCCGACACCGTAGGCGTCGCAGACCGGGTTAAGGTGGAGGATATACTCGACGTCGATGCCGCCCGAGGCGAAGATCTTCACGTGCTCGAAGCCGCCTCTGTCAAGCTCCCAGCGGACCTCACGCATAAGGTCCAGAAAGTCGCCCCGGCGGTTACCCGGCGTGTCCATCCGGATCGCGTAGATAGAATCCGGTATGGCCCTCGCGGCTAACAGGGCGCCGAATTTCTCATCGTCGAACGTGTCTATTATTATGGTGCGCGGGACCCCAGGTTCAATCACCTCGTCGAAGGCGCGGGCCGCCTCGGCGGTCGAGCCGAGGATCAGGACCAGGGCGTGGGGGGTCGTCCCTGTGGCGGGGATACCGAGGCGTTCGACTACCAGGTCAACGGCGACCATATCGCAGCCTCCCAGATATGCGGCGCGTTCGATCATGGGGGTGACGGCCGGGTGCATCCTGCGCGCGCCGAAGGAGATCACAGGCTTCTCACTGGCCGCGAGGCGGCAGCGCGCCGCCCCCGTTGCCACACCAGAGGCCTGGCAAAGCAGTCCGAGTATCGCCGTCTCGTGTTCAGCGAAAGCACCGTAGGGTCCGGAGAGCGTGAGGATAGGCTCGTGGGGGTGGCAGATCGTACCCTCGGCTACGGCCCTTGCATCGACGTCGACGTCTTCAAGGAGGTTGGCAACCTCATCGAGCCCTGCGACCACGAACCACGCATCGGGGTCTGAGGTCTTGTAGGCGACCTCGGCGTGCACGGGGGTATCCTCGAGGCCGCGGGCCCGCAGGATCTGCATAGTCCTGTGGAAGTAAGAATCTGCGACGTCGGCGTTCAGGATCTCCGCGTCCGTGGCCGAGTTGAACCTCTTGCCGCCACTCTCCTCGCTCAAGATGCGAACCCTTTCCGCTAGAGTGCTTACTGGCGTATCATAGCCAATTATGGAGAGGACAGGCCCGAACCCAACCTTCGCAGCCGCCGCGGGCACGCCGTACGCGGCCGAGGCCGCCGCAGAGACTTACCGCGCTGGTGGCAACGCGGCTGATGCGGCCGTTGCAGCAGCGGCTGCCGTTGCCGTCACCGAACCGCTGATGAGCTCGATCGGGGGCGGTGGGTTCGCCCTCGTCAGGGACCCTTCCGGCGAGGCCGAGCTCATAGATTACTACGACGCGATGCCGGGCAAGGGGCTCCCCGCCCCGGCCTTCGGGGCCGGCGGCAGCCCGCAGACGATGATCCTCAAGTTCGGGGCCGGCGTGCGCTCCATCGTCGGCGGGGCATCGTCTGCCGTCCCAGGCTCCCTCAGAGGATGGGAGACGCTTCTGGCGCGCCACGGCCGCCTAGGCCTGAAGGAGACACTCGCTCCCGCTATAAGGTTCGCGCGCGGGGGGTTCAGGCTGTGCAAGACCTCGGCCCTCTGGTTCGGTGTCGCCGAGGAGGTTCTGAGGCTAACCGACGAGACCCGCAAGCACTTCTATAACGGAGAGCGGGTATATCTCGAAGGTGAGGAGCTGCGGTTCCCCGAGCTCGCAGACACGCTCGAGGCGATTGGTCAAGCCGGGGCCTCGCTCTTCTACGAGGGGGAGTTGGCGCGCACGATCTCCACCTACATGCTCAAGATGGGTGGCATCATAACTGAGGAGGATCTCGCCGAGTACGAGCCGGTCATCAGGGAGCCGATGAGCGTCAGGTACGGCGCGGGGGCCATGCATACCAACGGGCCGCCTTCGGCTGGCGGCCCGACGCTGGCCCAGATGCTCAAGGTCGTCTCAGCATACGACCTGGCGACCATGCCGGAAGCAGAGTACATGAAGGTGATGACAGGCGCGATGAAGCTGGCTCTCAGGGACCGCGAGACCGCCTACCTCGACGGTGCGGAGAACGGGCGGGTTGCAGAGCGGCTCACAGGAGAGGAGTACGCGGCGGAGCAGCGGCGCAGGATCTTCTCCGGTTTCGGCTCGCCGCACACCACCCATCTCTCGTGCGTTGACGGCGACGGGATGGCCGTCTCGATCACGGCAAGCATGGGCTACGGATCTGGGCTCGTGGTCCCTGGAACGGGCATACCCATGAACAACACCCTCGGCGAGCCCGAGCTCAACCCAAGAGGGTTCCACGCGCTCGTGCCGGGGGAGCGTTTGATCTCCAGCATGAGCCCGACCGTCGTCTCCTCGGAGGAGGGAGGCATCATCGCGCTGGGGTCGCCTGGCGCCTCGCGCATACCTACGGCCATACTGCAGACGATCATAAACGTGCTGGATTTCAGGATGACGCTCGAGGCCGCGGTCCACGCCCCGCGATTCCACGCGGAGGGGGATCTCTTCGCCTACGAGGTCGGCGCCCGCACGGCGAACCTCGAAGGCTACGAGCCCGTGCTTACCTACGAGACTCCCAACATGTTCTTCGGCGGGGTCAACGCGGTCAGACGGACACCGGCCGGACGCTTCGAGGCGGCGGCCGACCCACGACGTTCGGGAGGGACCGCCTTTGTTTGAGCGCGAGCCGGTCGGGATCTTCGGTGTGCCGATGGACCTCGGGCAGGACCGACGCGGCGTAGATATGGGACCCAGCGCCATCCGTTACGCCCGCATCGAGGCATGCCTGGAGGAACTCGGCCACAGGGTTACCGACCTCGGTAACGCAGGGGTACCCATCCCCGAGATTGTCACTGCGAAGGAGGGAGTCAAGCACCTCGCGTCCGTAAAGAGCGTCTGTGAAGAGGTCTCCGAGCGTGCCGCGGCCATCGTCTCCGACGGAGTGTTCCCGATCTTCCTCGGCGGGGATCACGCCATCGCCATCGGGACCGTCTCCGGGGTCGCGCGTTCCACACCGGGGGCCAGGACTGGGGTGATCTGGGTTGACGCCCACGCGGACTTCAACACCCCCGCAACCTCGCCTTCGGGCAACATCCACGGCATGCCCCTTGCGGCCCTCACGGGGCGGGGCCACCCCGAACTCGTTGGGATCGGCGGTCAGGGAGCGAGCATAAGGACCGAGGACGTCGTCATCCTCGGCCTGCGCTCCGTGGATCTGGAGGAGAAGCACCTGCTTCGAGAGGCCGGCGTGAGGGTCTACACGATGAAGGACATCGACGCCTACGGTGCGGCGCACGTCGTGCGAAACGCCATCGGAGACCTCGCGCACGTCGACAGGGTCCACCTCTCGCTCGACCTCGACGCTGTAGACCCCAAAGTCGCCCCTGGAGTCGGTACCCCCGTACGCGGAGGGCTCACCTACAGGGAAGCGCACCTACTGATGGAACTCGTCAACGAGGCCAGGATAGTCTCGTCCCTCGACGTCGTCGAGGTCAATCCCATCCTAGACGTCAAGAACGGCACCGCAACGCTCGCAGTCGAGCTAGTCGAGAGCCTCATGGGACGCACGATTATCGACCTACCCCGATGAGCAGGGGTACCCCTGCTCATCGAGCGCTTCAGCATTTCAGCAAGAACAAAAAGCTGACAGGCTGAAGTGCTGACAAGCGAAACCCGAAGGGCGTAGCGTGCTGACCAGCGCGCTTTGCTTCGCAAAGCGCTATCGTTTCCAGAATGCGGGGGAGAGGATCGCCACGACGGTGAAGATTTCGAGCCTTCCCAAGAGCATGCAGACGGTAAGGACGAAGCGGCCTAGAGAGTCGACGATCTGGAAACTCTCCGTGGCACCGACCTGTCCCAGTCCGGGGCCGACGTCGTTCAGGGTCGCGGCGACCGCGGTGGCTGACGAGAGCGGCGTCAGGTTTCCCTGGAGTGCAACGATGAACGTCGCTATGCCGTAGACCCCGATCCAGGCCGCGAAGACCCCGAGGACCTGGACCCGCACGGCCTCTGGCACCACGCGTTCGCCCAGCTGAAGCGGCGTGACGGCGCGCGGATGGACCATCCTGAAGACGTCCTGGAGTATGGTGCGGAAGACGATGAGAATGCGGATGACCTTGATGCCTCCCGCAGTCGAACCTGCACATCCCCCGATGAACATGAGCAGGATGAGCGTGATCCTGGCGGCCGTGTCCCACTGGTCGAAGTCTGCTGTTACGAAGCCCGTAGTGGTGATGACGCTCGACACTGCGAACGCCGAGTCCCTGAGCGCCGTGCCCAGGGAGGACCCGTATTCACCTTCGAAAACGAGGATTCCCCAGATGAAGATGGAAGACCCGACAACTATTCCGAGGTAGGCGAGCAGCTCCCTGTCGAGTAAGACGTCGAGCCGGCGCCGGGTGTAGAGGAGGTAGTAGAGCGAGAACGAGACCCCTGAGGCCACCATGAAGAAGCTTATGATCACCTCTATGGCGAGCGAGTCGTAGAAGCCCACGGATGCCGTCTTGTTGCTGAAACCCCCCGTCGCCACGGTGCCGAATGTGTGCACGACGGCGTCGTAGAGTGGCATCCTCGCCAGCAGCAACGCGACGGTCTCAGCGAGGGAGATGGTTAGGTAGATGACCACGAGGGCCTTGGCCGTGTCTGCGATCCGGGGTGTCAGGCGGGGCTGGGTGAGCCCCGACATCTCCGCGCCGATAAGCCTTGCCGCCCCGACCCCCAGCAGCGGCGCGACCGCGACGAAGAGGACCACGATCCCAATTCCCCCGAGCCAATGCGTCATGCTCCGCCAAAACAGTATGGAGGGGGTCTGCGCCTCGATGTTCGAGAGCAGCGTGGCCCCCGTGGTCGTGAACCCACTCATCGCCTCGAAGCTGGAGTCGAGGAGACTATGGAATGTGCCCTCGACCAGATACGGCGTACCCCCGAGCAGGGCGGCGAGCGTCCAGGCGAGCGTCACGGAGAGGTAGACGTCCCTGTTCGACACGTACTCCGGGGCGCGGCCCCGGGGCCTGGCGGCGCGGATGGCCACGACGCCGGCCGCGACCATCAGCGCAGCCGGTATCAGGAAGCTCGCCCACGAGCCATCGCGGTAAAGCAAAGAGAGCATGAGGGGCACCAGTAGCGCCAGCCCTATCGCGACGATCACACCGGCGTTAACCCTGATGATGATCCTCGGGTTCAAAGGCTAGGTGGCGAAGAGATTCTCGACCTCTTCTACGGCGTCCTCGACGGTGAACACGACGGCGTCGTCGCCTGGCCTTAGGACCTCCTTGCCCGTCGGGATAACGACCGCCCCGTCGCGCAGGAGGGCGCCCACGATAGCGCCTTCGGGGAAACCTACCTCAGAGAGCGGCCGGCCGGCGACCCTGCACCGCTCGGGGACCCTGAGCTCGATCATCTCGGCCCCGCTCTCCAGGAGCGCCACGTCTATGACCTCGCCCTTGCGCACAAAGCGCAGGATGGCCTCGGCCGCGAGCATCCTCGGCGAGATCGTCAGGTCGACCCCGAGGGCGTCGGCGAGTGGCGCGAACTCGCCGCGGCTTACACCCGCGATGGTCATGCGTGCCCCCAACTGGCGGGCGTACATCGCGGCGAGAAGGTTCGCCCTGTCGTCCCCTGTGACGGCGACGAAGGCGTCGGTACGGTCAACACCCTCCTGGAGCAGGAAGTCGCGGGAGATCCCCTCATCGTGGAGCACGAACCCCCTCCTGAGCTGGGAGGCCACGTAGCGCGCTCTGCCCTCGTCCCGCTCTATGACCCTCACCGACATGCCCGCCTTCTCCAGAGAGAGGGCCAGCCGCAAACCGATGCGCCCTCCGCCGTAGATGGTCACCTCCCGCACCGGCGCCGTGTCCGTGGCAAGCACGCCCACGGCTTCCGAGATCTGCCTGCGGGCGCTGATCAGCAGTACGTGGTCCCTCCGCTCCAAGACCGTTCCACCCCTCGGCACGAGCGCCTCTCCAGCCCTCACGACGCCGACGATGAGGCTGTCGTCGGGTAACCTAACGTCGCGGATGGCGCGGCCCACGGCCTCCGAGCCCTCGTCCAGGATCACCTCGGCCACCTCGATCGTGTCCTCCGCGAAGCTCTCAACGTTGATCGCGCCGGGCACCAGGAGCGCTTCTTTGATCTCGAGCGCCGCCATCTGCTCCGTGTGGATTATGAAGTCGATCCCCAACATCTCCCTGGCGAACGGCTCTCCCGGCTCGTAGTAGTCGGGGTTGTGTATACGCGCCACGGTACCCGAGACTCCCTGGGCCTTCGCTGCCAGGCACGCGATGATGTTCACCTCGTCTGAGTTACTCGCCGCAACGAGCAGGTCGGAGCTCTTGATGCCGGCCTCCTTGAGCAGCTTGGGGTTGGCGCCGTTACCGGCGATCACCAGCGCGTCGAGCTCCTCGGTCGCCTGTTCGACGAGCCTCTCGTCCTTTTCGACGAGCACGACGTCGTGGCCCTCGTGCGAGAGCATACGGGCCGTGTTGAGTCCGACCTCGCCGGCTCCGATGATCACCGTATGCAAAGCGGGAAACCTCCTACTAACCGTCGGGCTGTACGAGTGGGGACTTGTCCAGATCCTCTTTGGATCCTCCGACCACAAGCACGTCCCCGTCGTGCAGTACTGTATCGCCCTGGGGCAGGGATCCAGGCCCGCCCTTCGGCTTGACGGCCATGACCGTAAGGCCCATCTTCTGAGAGAGGTCCAATTCGACGAGCGATTTATCCAGCCACTCTCTTGGGACCCGGGTTTCGATCAGGGCTTCGTCTTCCCCAAGGTCGACGTAGTCGAGCAGGCCTGGTGAGGCTATCGTCCTCGCGACCTGCTTACCTATCTCCCGCTCGGGCTCTATCACCCTGTCGGCGCCTACCCTCTCGAGGACCCTCGCGTGGATGCTGCCCGTCGCACGCGCCACGATCCTGGGCACTCGGACCTCCTTCAGGGTGGCCGTCGCGAGGATGCCGGCCTCGATGTGGTCCTCCCCTATCATAACGGCGGCGTCGAAGCCATCGACGTTCAGGCCCCGCATGGCGTCCTCATCCGTGGCGTCCGCGGCCACGAAGTGGACGTCAGGCAGGTCGTCAGCGAGGTCCTGCACGACGCCTTCCTCCTTGTCTATGGCGAGTACTTCGTGTCCAAGCGAGTCGAGGGTCTCGGCCATGGAGATGCCAAGACGCCCCAGGCCGACGACGAACTGCAGATTCATCGGCCGCCGACGTGGATCGCCGGGCGCTTCTCGGGGTCCGGCTCGGCCTCCCGAAGCACCTCGTGGGTGACGGGAGCCGTGTCGCCTTCACCGAAGAGGATGAAGCGCATCAGGTAGACGATCGGGTTGCCTTCCGTCCATCCGAAGTAGCAGTGAGGTGACTTCCCCGTAGTATCGCGCAGGTACAGCAAGAAGGCTGCGATCGCGTTTGGGACTACCGAGGATACGGAACGCAGAACCTGATGGCCTCCGACTTCGACACCCCTCACCTCTAGCACGTCCATAAACTCCGAGGCGTCCTCGACCTGTACCTCGAGGAACATGATCTGCTCCCCTGGCGGGATGTGGTTGTCCTCGCGCTGCTCTTTCTCCTTCCTGGCGTACTCTTCCTTGGTGCCGTTGCGGCGGCGGTGGGCGACCAGATGGATCTCACCCCTCTTGGCGGCCTCGTCTATGAACCTCTGGGCCTTCTCGTCGACGTCGATTCGCTCCTGCCTGAGCTCGGTGGAGCGCTGGACGCGGGACACCAACGAGATGATGATGATCGCGCCGATAAAGAAGAGGGCTATGGTGATGCCGTCGGGCCGCTCGTAGACGTTGGACGCGAGCGCGTAGATGAAGACGACGGTTACGACCCCGAAGAAGAGCGTGCCGAGCCTGTGTCCGTTCCTCCGGGTTGTAAGCGTGACGGCGAAAGCACCCGAGGTCATCATCGCCAGCACGCCCGTGGCGTAAGCGCCTGCCTGCGAGCCCACGTCGGCGTTGAAGATGGCCGTGACGATCATAGAGATGGTCGTGTAGACGATCACCAGGGGTCTGACGGCCCTGCCCCACTCCGGCGACATGCCGTAGCGGGGCAGGTAGCGTGGCACAATGTTGAGCAGCCCCGCCATCGCCGAGGCGCCCGCGAACCAGAGGATGGTAATCGTGCTGATGTCGTAGATCGTGCCGAACACGTTGCCGAGGTGCTCGTGCGCCAGGTAGGCGAGGGCGCGGCCCTTGGCCTCGCCGTTCGGGCCGAACTCGCTCTCCGGTATCAGGAGGGTGGTCACGATGCTCGTCGTTATCAGGTAGAAGCACATGATCAGGGCCGCGGCGAGCAGCATCTTGCGGGTATTTCTTATGCGCCCCTCCGGGCGCTCGGGGTCGTCATCGGCGTCTCCGCGCACCAGCGGCATCATGCTGACTCCTGTCTCGAAGCCGGAGAGGCCGAGGGCGAGTTGAGGGAACACAAGCAGCGAGACGCCGATCATGCCCAGAGGGCTTCCGTGTTCCCTGAGGAGGGCGCTCTGCCAGCCGGCCAGGACCTGGGGCTGCATCGCGATCTCGTAGAAGCCGGCCACGACTACCACGATGTTCACCAGCAGATATACCCCGACCACGGCGACCGCGATGCCGATCGCCTCCCTGAAGCCTCTTAGGAAGATCCCCCCGAGGACCGCGAGAAGTACCAGGGTGATAGGCACCTTCTGATTCTGCAATGCTTCCGGCCAGAACGGGTTCTCGACCACGTGGGCCGTGGCATCCGAGGCAGAGAGGGTGATGGTGATGACCCAGGAGGTCGCCACGAAACCGAGCAAGCACAAAACGAACAACTTGCCCCTCCAGAACGAGAGCAACCTCTCGAGCATCGCGATCGAACCCTGCCCGTGCGGGCTCTCCGCCGCGACCACGCGGTACATGGGCAGCATCCCGAAGAGCGTCAACAGTACTATCAGCAACGTGGCGATGGGCGACAGGGCGCCGGCGGTGACGATGGCGATCCCCGGTATGTAACCCAGTGTGGAGAAATAGTCCACGCCGGTAAGGCACACGACCTGCCACCACGAGTGTTGCCGTTCTCCCTCCCTGGCCTCTGGGCCCTGTACCTCTTCGATGCGCTCCTGGAGGAGCCAGCGCACGAACCGCCTGCCAGCATGCTCCTTCGCAGCGGCCGATTCCGCCATTACGGCCGTGTCCCGGTCGAGGAGGTCCGGCTTGCCTGGGTTGGACGATACCCGTTCATGGTGAGCCCAAGAAGTATAGGATATTGGAGATCCAGGGGACAGGATCTCTCGTTCGGCATCCCTACGTCTGGTCGAGCGCTTCGGCGACGAGCTCGGCGACCTCGGAAGGGTTCGTCGCCGCCCTGATCCCTGCTTCCCTGAGCGCCTCGCTCTTGGCCTCTGCGGTGCTCTCGCCGCCTGAGACAATGGCGCCGGCATGTCCCATCGTCTTGCCCTCGGGGGCCGTGAAGCCGGCGATGTAGGCCACGACGGGGATGCTCATCTCGCTCCTGACGTAGTCGGCCGCGAGCTGTTCAGCGTTACCCCCGATCTCCCCTATCATCACCGCGCAATCAGTCTCGGGATCGGCCTCGAACTTGCTCAGGATCTCGATGAAGTCCGTCCCAATGATCGGATCGCCGCCGATCCCGACGGCGCTGCTCTGCCCGATCTCCCTCTGGGTGAGCTCGTTGACGATCTGGTAGGTAAGCGTGCCACTGCGGCTTACGACGCCGACGTTGCCGGGCGCGAAAATGTCTCGCGGCATTATGGAGACGTTAGCCTTCTCCGGCGAGAGGATGCCGGGACAGTTCGGCCCGATGAGGGTTGCGTCCTTGTATTTGAGGTAATTGGCGACCCGCATCATGTCGTGGATGGGGATGCCTTCTGTGATGCAGCAGATGGTCGAGAGCCCCGCGTCCAGCGCCTCGAAGATGGCGTCGGCGGCGAACGGCGGGGGGACGAAGATCACGCTCGCGTTCGCGCCCGTCTCTTCGACGGCCTCCTCGACGGTATTGAAGATCGGGACGCCTTCATAGTCCTGGCCGCCCTTACCTGGCGTCACCCCTGCGACGACCCTGGTGCCGCTCTGTAGCATCCTCCCCGTGTGGAACGCGCCTTCCCTGCCCGTTATGCCCTGAACGAGAAGCCGCGTCCCCTCGTCTACGAGTATCGCCATGGAACTACCTTCCCCCGTCTCTAGCGAGCTCTACAGCCCTGCGGGCCGCTTCCAGCATCGTCTCCTCGGTGACCACGTTCTCCGGCGTGTTCTCGGCCAGGATCTGGCGTCCCTCATCCGCGTTCGTGCCGTCGAGGCGGACGACGATAGGTAGTGTAATCCCGGTGCGCTCTATAGCCGAGAGTAGCCCCCTTGCCACCTCGTCGCCACGGGTTATGCCGCCGAAGATGTTGAAGAGCACGCTCCTGACCTGCTCGTTGGAGGTGACGACATCCAGGGCGGTCGAGATCTGCTCGGCGTCGGCCCCGCCGCCGACGTCGCAGAAGTTGGCGGGCTCGCCACCTGCCTGGGCGACAACGTCGAGCGTGCTCATCACGAGTCCCGCCCCGTTTCCGAGGATGCCGACGTCGCCGTCGAGCTTGACGTACTGCAGACCGACCTCGTGTGCCCGCTGTTCGTGCGGGTCTGCGGCCTCGACGTCGTGCAGCCCGGCCACGTCTTCGTGCCTGTAGAGGCTGGAGTCGTCCACTGTGACCTTCGCGTCCAGCGTCAAGACGCGCCCCTCGTCCGTGACGACGAGGGGGTTGATCTCGACCAGGCTGGCGTCGAGACCCTCGAAGGCTCTGTACAGGTGCGAGATCGTCCTTCCCACGCCCTTCGCGACGTCCCCTTCGAGCCCGGCGGCGAACGTGATCTCGCGCACCTGGTAGGGAAGGAGGCCCAGGAGTGGGTCCACGCGCAGCCTCACGATGGCCTCGGGTTTGGTCTCTGCGATCTCCTCGATATCCACCCCGCCCTCTGTGGAGAAGAGGATCAGGGGCCGCTTCGCCGTCCTGTCCACCGTAATGGAGAGGTAGAACTCCCTGTCTATCTTTGCCCCACCCTCGACGTAGACGCGCCCTACGGTGTGCCCTCGGATGTCCATGCCGAGGATCTCCTCGGCCGCCACCTCGGCCTCCCGCGGGTTATCCACTACCTTGATGCCGCCGGCCTTGCCGCGTCCCCCGGTGAGTACCTGGGCTTTGATGGCCACCGTTCCCCCGAGCGTCTCGGCGGCCCTTGCTACCTCTTCCGTCGTCCCCGCGACGATGCCGGGCAGCGTCTCCAGGCCGTAGTTCCTCAACAGCTCTTTCCCTTGATACTCGTAGAGATCCAAGTTAGAAGACTCCCGCGAAGCCAGCCATGACGGTCCGAAATTATACAGACTTCCAAACTCCAAATATGGTCTCGGATACCACCCTCATGCAAGGACTCGGTGGGGACCGCCCAGCGCATTACGGGACGGACAGGTTCTCATCCCCCTCTCAGAGAGAGTCTCTAGAGTGGCCCCGGACCGGCGCCGGAGGACCACACGCGGATCGCCGGCAGTAAAATACCGGTCAAGAGGCTAATGGGTAGTAGATGAGACCAGGCACCCGGATACTGTTGGTAGAGGACGACCGTTCTATCGCCGGCTTCGTCGAGCCCGAGCTAGAGCACCTCGGTTTCATGGTGCGGTGCGCTTACGACGGTGTCGCCGGCCTCGAGGAGGCGCAGCAGTTCGGGCCCGCGTTGATCGTCCTCGACATCATGCTTCCAGGGTTGGACGGGGTCGGGGTCCTAAAGCGGTTGCGCCAGGGTGGCAGCAGGGTACCTGTGATCATGCTGACGGCCCGCGACACCACCCTCGACAAGGTACACAGCCTCGACCACGGCGCGGACGATTACCTGACCAAGCCGTTCGACATCGAGGAACTACTCGCCCGTATCCGCGCTCTTCTGAGGCGGGTAGAGGGAGATGAGATACTCCGCGTGGGTGACCTCGAGATCAATACCTCCACACGCGAGGTGAAGCGGGGGGAGCGGGAGATAGAGCTAACCGCCCGCGAGTACGAATTGCTGGAGTTTATGGCCAGGAACGCCCGCCGGGTGCTCTCCCGAGATCTCCTCCTCTCGCGCGTTTGGGACGAGGAGTTCGGCCTGACAACCAACCTTGTGGACGTCTACGTCGGCTACCTCAGGAGAAAGGTGGACGCCCCTGGGGAGGAGAAGCTCATCCGCACCGTGCGTGGAGCGGGCTACGCCTTGAGGGGGGCGTGAGCACTTGCCCATCCGCTGGCGCCTGACGCTGTTCATCGCCCTCGCGATAGGGGCGATACTCCTGGTCCTCGGCGTAGCGCTCTTCTTCTTGCTCAGGGATGCCCTGCTCTCGAACATCGAAAACACCGCCGAAAGACGGGCCGTGAGCGCCGCAAGGAGCATACGTTCTGGAGAGACCCTGCACGGGGATGACGTCGAGGAGCTCGCCCTCGACGGGGTCTTCGTGATCATCCGTGACGGAGAGGGGCACGTGCTCAACGAGACCGTAAACCTCCCGTCGGAGAGTGGGGCTGAGGACCGCGTCTGGCGGACGGCGCTCGACACCGGTGAGCCCGCCTCGGGCACGGTCAAGTTCTCCGGAGACGATCCGGAGTACATCTACGCCGTGCCTGTGGATCCCCCGCACGGAAGCGCAAGGGTGGTGGAGGCGGGGAAGTCCTACGAGTCGGCGCTGGAGGGGGCCCAGGCCATCGGTGCCATCCTCGCCGCGGGCATCGGCGTGGCATTTGTCCTCTCGATCGGTGGAGCATATTTGTTGGCGCGTGCGGCCATGCGACCCGTCGAGGCCGTGACGGCCACGGCACAGGAGATGGGGGAGGGGGATCTCGCCAAGCGGCTGCCCGTTGCGAACCCAGGGGATGAGATCGGACGCCTCACCACCACCATAAACGGCCTGCTAGCGCGCCTCGAAGCCGCCTTCAGGCGCAGGGAAGAGGCCCTAACGCGCCAGCGACGCTTCGCCGCCGACGCGAGCCACGAGCTCAGGACTCCTCTGACTTCCATAAGCGGGCACGCCAGGATGCTCGATGAGTGGGCCCTCGAAAAAGACCGAGAGACGGCGAGGCGGAGCGTCCACACCATCCGCAGGGAGGCAGGGAGGATGCGCGGCCTAATCGAGTCTCTACTGACGCTGACACGCGGGGATGAAGGCGTACCCATGGAGGTCGGACGTTACGACCTCGGTGTGCTCGCGAAGGAGGCGACGGAGACCGCAGCTGCCGCTGCTGACGGTAGGGTATCGGTCGAGTACGTTCCACGCGATCACAAAGTTATGGCCACCTTCGACCGCGAGCGCATTATACAGGTTGCTTCCATCCTCCTGGACAACGCGGTGAAGTACACACAGGATGGCGGGAGCGTTATGGTCAGGGTGGAGGAGAGAGGCGTCAGCGTGGGTCTGGCGGTCTCCGATTCGGGCGTCGGGATCTCCGAGGATCAGTTGCCGCTCGTCTTCGAGCGTTTCTATAGGGCGGACGCGGCGCGGGCCGAGGGAGGAGCAGGCCTTGGCCTTTCCATCGCCCGCCAGATCGCCGAGGCCCACGGAGGCACCATAGAAGCCGGGAGCGATCTCGGCGTCGGTTCCACGTTCGTGCTCCTGCTCCCCCGGCAGAAGCCGTGAGCCGTGCAACCTTCCGCGGCGTGCGCTACCCTCGAGATGACCAGTGCCAGCCAGAGGAGCAAGATGGACGAGCCGAGCGCCGAAGACCGGGCGGGCTACAGGGAACGCTTAGAGCAGCTCGAGATCGAGGCCAGCCCTCTGGAACCGGGGGCCGAAGAACGCGCGCTCCTGAGGGGGAAGGTCATCGCTTTCGCTGACGACTTCTTGGAAAACGTCGACGGTAGGCCAACGTTCGTTATGTCCGAAGGCGAGGACAGCGCCCTGTACGACTCGCCTATCTCTGAGGAGTCGACGGACCCTGACGAGGCCCTGGACTTGTTGGACCGCGGCGTAATTCGAAGCGGGGTGAACGTCGGATCGGCGGGCCATCTGGCTTACATTCCTGGCAGCACCCTCTACGCTTCGACCCTGGCCGACTACCTGGCCGCCGTCACCAACCGGTACTCAGGGTTGTATTTCGCCTCACCCGGCGCAGTCCGTATGGAACGCGTGCTCCTGAGGTGGATGGCGGGCTTTCTCGGGTACCCGCCGACTTCCGCCGGAGATCTCACGAGCGGAGGAAGCATCGCCAACCTCGTCGGGATCGTCACGGCCAGAGGGGCCCACGATCTGAAGGCGAGGGATTTCGCCAGGGCGGTCGTCTACCTGAGTTCGCAGAGCCATCACGCGATCGACAAGGCGCTGCGTATCGCCGGGCTCAAGGAGTCGGTCAAGCGGTTCGTTCCCCTCGACGAACGGCATCGCATGCGACCCGAGGCCCTTGAACGGGCGGTAGTCGGTGACGCGAAGGCGGGTCTGCGTCCCTGGCTGATCGCGGCGACCGCCGGCACCACGGACACGGGCGCCGTCGATCCCCTGGGCGACTTGGCTGACATCGCCCGGCGCCACGGGCTCTGGCTGCACGTGGACGGCGCTTACGGGGCACCTTTCGCCCTCACCGGGTACGGAAAGCGGATCCTTAAGGGCATAGAGCGCTCGGACACGGTCGTCTTAGATCCCCACAAGGGGCTATTCCTGCCGTTCGGCAGCGGGGCCGTGCTGGCGAGGGAAGGCCACCACCTGTTGGATGCCCACCACTACGATGCTAGCTACTTGCAGGATAAGAACGCGCTGGCCTCGGGCGATGAGGTCTCCCCGGCGGACCTCTCGCCCGAGCTCACCCGTCCCTTCAGGGCCTTGCGCTTGTGGTTGCCCCTGAAGCTAGCCGGGGTTGCCCCGTTCCGCGCCGCGCTGGAGGAGAAGCTGCTCCTCGCGCGGCACTTCCACGAAAGGATGCGCCTGGAAGACGGCTTCGAGGTAGGACCCGCCCCGGACCTCTCGATCGTTACGTTCCGCTACTTGCCCAGACGGGGAGATCCGGACGCCTTCAACCGAAAGCTAATAGGCGCCGTTCAACGGGACGGCCGGGTGTTCCTCTCCTCGACGAAGATCGACGGGAGGTTCACCATTCGCATGGCGATCTTGAGCTTGCGGACCCACCTTGACACGGTCGAGCTGGCCATCGAGATCCTGTGCGAAAAAGCGAAGCAGCTACAGTAAGACGCCTGACGCATACAGCGCCGTGCATAAGGCTTGCCTTTTGCACAACGAGCCATCAGCCAGTCAGCAACAACAAGAAGCTGACAAGCTGAAGTGCTGAAATGCTGACCAGCGCGGATCGAGGAAGGGTTTACCTTCCAAAACCCGCTGTGGCTTACGCTAGCGCCGCCGATACTTTAGTATTCGCATGAGGGTCGAAAGACCGAGAGCCGTGCAAATGTTCAGGCCGGAAGAAGGAGCGGGATGGACGGAACAGACAGGCAGTGGCGGGGGAGTCCACTGGACGTGTCGGAGAGCAGCATGGATGCCCACGGCATAAAGGAGATCGTCATCGAGTTCGACAACGGAGACGAGGACATCTTTACCCCGAAGCTTCGCGAGGAATTCGAGTCTTACGAACTGCACCAGATGGCGGTCTACATCGACTCCATAGCCCACAGCCTCCGCAAAGGCAAGAAGGTCTAGAGGAGGAAAAGTTGCACGGTATTGAGCGGACCAGAAAGTCCGAGGGACCTGCGGATGTCGGCATCGCGGTTACACGTATCCTCGTCCGCTATTCCGACGGACGTCTTATGACCTTCGTGCCCGATGCAGGACGCGAGACGTTCTCCGAGGACGACATCCTGGAGTTGCACAACGTCCTCGAGAGGACCGCCTCGGCGGCCGAATGGGCCAACATCAACACACGCCTGGGGTTTTAGAGGGCGGTTCGCGAACCGCCCCTAGATGGCCCGCCTAACCTCTTGTGTCCGGACGTACCTTGACCACGTGCATGTGCATACGGGCCATGTGCGCTATCTGCCTGGAGCGTCGCGGCCGGGGTCTATCGTGTAACGGTCGTAGAAGTCCTCGTCCAGGTCGATGATCTCGCCTGCAAGCTCCCTGCGCCTGAGGTCCCAGAGGACCTGCAGGTCGTGGTCGATCTGTACGAGGCGCTCGCGGTCTTCTGGGTTCGCGTGGTGCGTACCCTCTCTTGCCAGGAGCCGCTCACGCTCCTGCGAGAGCTCGCCTATCTTGCGCATCACGCCCTGTGCCATCCTCGCCTCCTGCCACATATGGTCTCCCTTGATTCTAGCGGATCTTTATGGACTACAATCGGTGTTCCCATAGGGAGCCACGGTCAGGGAGACGGATGCTGAACAGGATCTACCACCTAGGTTACGCGGTGGAGGATATCGAGGTCGCCTCGAGGTTCTACGAGAAGAACTTCGGCGCCGCGCCAGGAGTGCCCGAGGTCGTAGCGGAGCAGGGCATAGTCGCCACCATGTTCAGAGTTGGGGAGTCGAGGATCGAGCTCGTCCAGCCGACCCGTCCCGACTCACCCGTCGGGAAGTTCCTGGCGAATCGCGGCGAGGGCTTCCACCACGTCGCTTTCGAGGTCGAAGATCTCAGCCTGACGCTGGCGGAGCTCAAGCGCAACGGCGTCGAGCTCATAGACGAGGAGCCGAGGAAGGGGGCTGGGGGGACCAGAGTTGCCTTCGTCCATCCTAGGGGTGCCTTCGGGGTGCTCACCGAGCTAGTAGAATTGCCACACGCCTGAGACGAGCGGGGAGGACGCACGATGGACACCGAGAAACGCCACCACGAGCGCCACACGGAGTCCGGGGTCGAAGTCAAGCCCCTCTACAAGCCCGACGACCTCGAAGGCTTCGACTATCGAGAGAGTCTCGGCGACCCGGGAGAGTATCCATACACCCGCGGCCCCTACCCGAGCATGTATCGTGGCAGGCCATGGACCATGCGCCAGTACGCGGGATTCGGCACGGCGCGGGAGACGAACGCCCGCTTCAAGTACCTGATAGACAACGGTCAGACAGGCCTCTCTGTGGCCTTCGACCTGCCCACGCAGATGGGACGCGACTCTGACCATCAGCTCGCCCTTGGGGAGGTCGGCAAGGTCGGCGTAGCCATCGACTCGCTCCTGGACATGCGCGATCTCCTCGAAGGCATCCCTTTGAAGGAGGTCTCGACCTCGATGACGATAAACGCGACGGCCTCGATCCTCTTGCTCCTTTACTCGCTCGTGGCAGAAGAGCAGGGCGTGGAAGCTAAAGACGTCACGGGGACCACCCAGAACGACATACTCAAGGAATATCTGGCCCGCGGCACCTACATCTACCCACCGGTCCCATCGATGAGGATCACCACCGACATGTTCGCCTACTGCGCCGCGGAGTTGCCCCGCTGGAACACGATCTCCATCTCCGGCTACCACATAAGGGAGGCCGGGTCCACCGCCGTCCAGGAGCTAGCTTTCACCCTCTCCAACGCCATAGCATATGTCGAGGCCGCTATCGACGCCGGGCTCGAGGTGGACGAGTTCGCGCCCAGGCTCTCGTTCTTCTTCAATGCGCACAACGACCTGTTCCAGGAGGTGGCCAAGTACAGGGCGGCCAGGAGGATGTGGGCGAAGATCATGCGCGACCGTTTCGGCGCGACCGACGAGAGGAGCCTGAAACTGAGGTTCCACACCCAGACCGCGGGCTCTTCGCTGACGGCGCAACAGGCCGAGAACAACATCGTCAGAACCACGGTCCAGGCGCTCTCCGCGGTCCTCGGCGGAACCCAGAGCCTGCACACCAACGCGTTCGACGAAGCCCTCGCCCTCCCGACGGAACGGAGCGCGCGCATCGCTCTCAGAACCCAGCAGATCCTTGCGAGCGAGGGCGGCTTGACACAAACGGCAGACCCGCTCGCCGGTTCCTACTACGTCGAGTCGCTTACCGACGCCGTCGAAGAGGCAGCCTGGGCCTACATACGTCGCATCGACGAGATGGGGGGCTCGGTAAAGGCCGTCGAGGAGCGCTTTATGCAGCGTGAGATCGAGGACGCCGCCTACCGTTACCAGCGCGAGGTCGAGAGAGATGAACGTATCATCGTCGGCGTCAACTGCTATTCCTCGGGCGGCACCGAGGTCCCCGACATGGAACTTCACACCGTCGACGAGACCATCCGCGAGCGGCAGAAGGAACGTCTCGCGCAGCTCAAGGAGAGCAGGGACAACGCGGCCGTCGAGAAGGCCCTCGCCGGCTTGAAGGATGCGGCCGAAGGTTCCGAGAACCTTCTCTACCCGATGAAGGAGGCCCTGGCGGAGCTCGCGACGCTCGGCGAGGTCTCCGATACGCTCCGCGGTGTCTTCGGGGAGTACAGTCCTACGTGAAGGCCTGATACTAAGTCCGGGAGAATGCCAACGGTACGAGGGGGCCGGCCATCGCCCATGGGCCTCCTTCTCTGAACAGTGGATTCCCGCTTGCGCAGGAATGACGGGTGAGGAAGGGGCTCTCTTTGTGTCTAAAGCCAGAACGCCATACCGCTTAAGCGGGCTCGGTATGAGAGCGTTTTGCGCCGACGATCGAGGCCGCGTCTCCGTCCCGAGCGCTCCTGGTAGAAGGGCCAAATGGTGCGTACAGAGTTATGCCGACCCTGTGTTAACATTGGCCCGAGGCAGGAAATATTCACAGCACTCAAGCTAATTAGAATCGCCGGTCTGCAGTACCGGAGGAGGTTGTCAGACGTGGTTGACTGGTTTCGCAGACGTAAGGCCGGACCACCGTACGATGTTGGTCGGCCGGCGCATCTCGAGTCCGAGACGGCGGAAGAACTCGTGGAACGCGAGCCGCAGGGAGCAGTGCCGGCCGACGGGTTCTCCGAGGTTGGGATCCGTGAGGCTTTGAGGGATGTAAGGGACCCTGAGATCGGGCGCGATCTCGTCTCGCTGAACATGATCCGGGGTATCGAGATAGAAGGGTCGAACGTCACGGTCGGCGTCTCCCTCACGACCGCGGGTTGCCCTCTGAAGCACAGGATCACCACGGACATCAGGGACAGGCTCATGATGATCGAGGGCGTCGGGGGCGTCGAGGTCGACTTCGGCGTGATGACCGACGAAGACCGCCAGAACCTGCTCACCTCGCTCCACGGCGGACCCTCGGAGCTTGCCCCCGCCTTCCGAGACGAGTCCAAGACCCGCATCATCGCCGTGGTGAGCGGCAAGGGTGGGGTCGGCAAGAGCACCGTCGCCGTCAACCTCGCCGCCGCGCTCGATAGGGCAGGACACTCCGTCGAGATTCTCGACGCCGACGTGCACGGCTCTTCCATCCCCGTAATGCTCGGCTCTCTCGGCAAGCCGAACGTGGTGGAGGGTGTGATCTTCCCGATAGAGTCTCCCCAGGGGCTGAAGTTCATCTCCATGGGCAACTTCGTGAACGAGGGCCAGGCCATCATCTGGCGCGCCCCGATAGTGAACAAGGCACTCACCCAGCTGATGCGCGACGTCTACTGGGACGAGCCCGACTTCATCATCGTGGACATGCCGCCAGGCACCGGCGACGTCGCCCTGACCGTGGCACAGATGATCCCCAAGGCCGAGGCGCTGGTCGTCACGACTCCCCAGGCCGACGCGGCCCGCGTCGCCGTCAAGGCCGGCAAGATGGCCGTGCAGGCGCACCTCAAGGTCGCCGGGGTTGTCGAGAACATGGGCTACGCAGAGTGCCCCGACTGCGGCAAAGAGATGAAGATATTCGGCGGCGACGGAGGCGACAGGGTCGCAGGAGAGCTCGGCTCGCAGGTCATGGGGCGCATCCCGATCCAGCCGGACGCCACGGGCGAGCCAGGACGCTCCCTCTTCGACGCTGATTCGACCCCAGCCCGCGCCTTCGACGAGATCGCCGCGGCCCTCGCCGCGACCAAGGTCCGCAGGCGCATCAAGGTTTTGTAGGTTTCAGGCTACAGGCTTCGGGTGTTGAAGGAGGGGCCTCTCGCTGCCGAGGTGCTCTTGAGGCTTGCTGAAGCCTGAAAGCGGAAGCCTAGCTGCCGTGCAACACCTGCACGAGCTCTCTCACGGCGTCGGCGCTGTCGTTCAGATCTCTGAGTTCTTCATCCGTGAGGCCAAGCTCTACGATGACTTCGACGCCAGAGGCGCCGAGCTTGACGGGGACGCCGACGAAGAGGTCGTTTATCGCGTACTCGCCCTGCAGGTAGGCTGCGCAGGGGAGGATGCGCTTCTGGTCGAGCAGGATGGCGTCGACCATCTCGGCTGCGGCTGCGGATGGCGCGTAAAAGGCGCTACCGCTCTGGAGGAGGCCGACGATCTCGGCTCCTCCCTGACGGGTGCGGTCTACTATCGCCTCGACCCTGTCTTCGGGGAGCAGCTCCGTGATCGCGACCCCGCCTACAGTAGCCATGCTCGGCAGCGGGACCATGGTGTCCCCGTGACCTCCGAGGACGAGCGCGAAGACGTCGCGCACGGAGACGCCGAGCTCGTCGGCGATGAACGTGCGGTAGCGGGCCGTGTCGAGGATTCCGGCCATGCCGACCACCCGCTCGCGGGGGAAGCCACTCGTCTCCATCGCCACGTGGCACATCGCGTCGAGCGGGTTGGCGACGACGATGAGGATCGTCTCCGGTGAGTGCTTCACGACCTCCCCTGTAACGCTCCCGACGATGTCCTGGTTCGTCTTGAGCAGGTCGTCGCGGCTCATCCCAGGCTTACGGGGGCTGCCGCTGGTTATGACGACCACGTCCGAGCCCGCGGTCTCCTCATAACCGTTGGTGCCTGTTACCCTGGAGTCGTAGCCGACGATCGGGCCGCTCTCGAGGATGTCGAGCGCCTTGCCCTGGGGTAGGCCCTCGATTATGTCCACCAGCACGACGTCGGCATAGTTGCGCTCGGCGAGCCTCTGGGCCGTCGTACCTCCGACGTTGCCCGCGCCTACGACCGTAACCTTCCTCTTCGCCATCTCGTTTCCTCCTGCGCTCGATTCGTCGCCCTAGTCATCATATGTGAATTTTCCGGAGCTTGCCTCGCCAAACCCGGATAGAATCAGGTCGATGATTGAGCCCTTCGAGGAGCCTTCTTGGATGTGATCCGAGCCATACAGACGCGCCAGAGCGTCGGCCGCGTGAGGCAGGACCCTGTGTCTGAAGATTTCATCAGACGCATTCTGGAGAGCGCCGTGCACGCCCCGAACCACAAGATCACCGAGCCGTGGCGCTTCCACGTGTTTACCGGCAAAGGACGCGGCGAGCTGGCCCGGGCGAGGGCCGAGACGGCCCGGCTGCAGGCCGAAGAGGAGGGAGAGGACGAGGAGATGGCGGCGGGTAGGATAAGCCGCGAGCGCAAGAAGGCGTTCAGGGCGCCTGTGATCATCGCTGTGATCTCCGCCTCAGGCCGCGACGAGGTCGAGAGCCTTGAGAACTACGCGGCCTGCGCCGCCGCCGTCCAGAACATGCAGCTCACTGCCCACGCCCTCGGGCTCGCAAGCATGTGGCGCACCGGGCCTATCGCCTACCACGAGCACATGCGCGGCTTCTTCGGTCTGAAGGAGGGTGACCGGATCGTCGCCTACCTCTACGTCGGTTACCCTGCTATGGGGGAGAGGCCTCGCAGGCGCAGCCCCGCAGCCGAGTGGACCGTCTGGCACTGCGGCTGAACGCCATCCGCCGCAACCGGTGGGCGGTTATTACGTATCACTGGTAGTCAGCGAAGCGAGGAGCGAACGTGAAGACGCTGCTTAGACGCGCGCTCGTTCTGGCCACGCCCATAGTGTTGCGCAAGATCAGGAACCGCCGACGCGGACGTTAGACAGCAAGTCAGCATTTCAGCACGCTACGCCCTGCAGGCTTCGCTTGTTAGCACGGCGGCTGCGCCGCCTTGTCAGTCACTCAGCGAGGGCTCGCGCACACTATGAGCTGAAGTGCTGACTAGCTTGCATTCAATCCTCTATCGGGACGGCCTTGAAACCGTCTTCCGTCTTGCGGATATTGACGAGGCAGTCCCCTGGCTCGTGGTAGAGGATGACGGGGGCGTCGCGTGACTCCGCGACCGAGAGCACTTCGATGCGGTTTTGGCGAGCCGCTTCCGGGTCGGTATCCACGCCGGATATGAGGTCGGGGTCCAGCCAGATCTTGGCCGGCGCGAGGTCCCCCAGGTAGAGCACGAGGTCGTCGCCATCCTCGATCCAGACGATCTGATGCCCGGCGGAATGCCCCGCCCGCACCTCGACCTTGACGCCCGGCAGAATGTCTCTATTCGTGTCGAGCAGCTCGCACCAGCCTTCATCCACGCCCTTCTCGACGGCGGGGACGGCCGCCCGCCGTCCGTCCTTCTTTGGCATCTGCCGCGCCTCTTCGAGTGCGGCTTTCTGCACGTAGACGGTGGCGTTGGGGAAACTCGGGGGGCTTAACGCCCACCCGACGTGGTCGGCGTCGAGGTGCGAGAGAACGACGTGGGTTACGTCCGCGGCGGCGTAACCCGCCTCGTCGAGATGGCCGAGAAGGTTATCGTCCCTTCTCAGCTCGTAGCGGCCTTCCAGCATCTCGGGCAACTCTGGCCCGAACCCGGCGTCGATGAGCACGAGGTTGTCTCCTGCCTCGATTAGAACGGGGTGCATGGCGCCTTTGATGCTGGCCTTCCTGGAGCCGCCGAAGAGGTTGCCCGCGTCTGTAACGAATATCCCGTCGTCCAGGATGTGGACCCGCATCTGTCCCACGTCGAAGGTTGTCCCAGTAGCCAAGTCGGCGAACCCTCCTCTGGTCGAAAAACCCAATAATAGTGAGCCCTGCGTCTCTACGCTCTGTTTACCCTCTCAGCCACGCCATCCCTGAGTGCTTTGGCGAGCATGCGGGGACGTTTGAGGAGGCTGTAGACGGGGGTGTCGCCCGTAAAAGCCTCGATGAGCGTCAGGCGGGCCTTGGGGTCCTTCTCGCAGGCCTTGAAGAGTGGCTCGAGCAGCATCAGGTTCGGCACCAGGTTAACCAGCGCGTATCCTGAGAGATGCTCGCGGGCCCGCCTGTGCCGAAGCTGGCGTTCGTAGCCCGAGAGGACAGAGGCCGAGAAATCCTGCCTGGCGTGGGCCTCGTGGGCCCAGGAGGCGGCCAGGCGGCCCGACTCGAGCGCGTAACCGACGCCCTCCCCGCTTATGGGGTGGACCATGCTGCCGGCGTCCCCGACCATCATCATCCCCTGGTCGTAGCGCTTAGCGCCCCACATCCCCATCTTGAGCGACCAGCTCGTCGGAGGCCCTTCCGGCGTGGCGTCCTCCAGCCAGGGGGCCAGTCGCGGATGTTCGAGAAAGCGATCGAAGAAGTCTTTGAGGTTCCTGCCCGTTCGGGCGAGCGCCGCCGTCGAGACGCCTGCCCCGACGTTCGCCTTGCCGTCTCCCAGGTAGAAGACCCAGCCGTAGCCCGCACCGTGCGAGTTCATGTCCTCCGTGATAAAGACGTGCAGGTCCTGCTTGTCAGGACCATCCAAGTTACTGAAGTATTGCCTGCGGGCGACGGCATTCTGGTGGGCCTTCAGCCCTTTGCCGGCGAAGCCCCCGACGCCGTCGGCCACGACCACAAGGGGGGCTTCGAAGCGCAGAGATTCGCCCGAGTTCACTGTCTCGAGGCCCGCTACCCGCCCGGAGGGACCACGAAACAGATCCGTGGCCCTTACCCCGGTACGGAGGTGTGCGCCGGCCGATGTCGCACGCTCCAGGAGCCTGGCGTCGGTCTCCTGGCGCTTCACTACGTAACCCCGAGGACCGTGCAAGGTAGGGGGGACGCTCTGGCGCAGGTAGGCGCTTCGCGTGTATATCGAGAAGCCCTTGAACTTGCCGTGGTGCGGCTCGTCGAGCCAGTCGGCGAGCCCCATCAGCGCGACCTCCGATGCGGCGTGCGGCATCAGTCCGTCGCCGCAGGTCTTGTCCCTGGGGAACTCCTGCCTGTCGATGAGCAGTGTGTTCAGCCCCGCCTTCGCAGAGTGGTAGGCCGTCGAGGAGCCACCGGGACCGGCCCCGACGACCACGAGATCGTACCGCTCGGCCATCGTCCTCCTTACCTGAGTCTTCCCTACTGTGCCAAAATTATACGTCGACCGCGACGAGGAGGAAACTTGGTCGATCGCAACCGGCCTGCACGCTACGCAGTAGGAGAGCGCGCAGCCCTCAAGGCTACCGGACAGCCCGTCGAGATACTCGAGATCAGAAGGGGCGAGTTCGTCCCCGACTTCGTCTACAAAGTACGCGTCCTCGCAGAGAAACCAGCACGACCCTACAATCTCTCCGTGCCTGAACATGATCTGTCGGACCTTCGGTCGTCATAGCACTTCAGCAATCAAGAAGCTGACTAGCTGAAATGCTGCTGCGGCTAGAAACCTTCGCCTGTTGTCACGTTCATGTACGCTACGTCGACCAGGGGGACGCCGGTCGTGAGGGCCTGTTTCACGCATTGGGTGAGGACCTCGGCGGCGACGCCGGAGTCAGGGAAATGGCCGTCGAGGAGACGGGCGGCGCGGGCTATCTCGTAGAAGGAGAAGCGGCGACGCTGGCCGGTCAACCTGTAGACCGCCTCGAGCACCTCGAACCGCAAGGAGATCAACTGCTCGAGCCTCCAGCGGATCTCGTCCACGGTGAGGCTCATGGTCTGATACAGGCGGGCTATCTCGGCCACCTGGACGAGGCTCTGGGGACGCTTGCCCAGGCGCCCGACGGAGTTCTCGTCGAGGTAGCGCCGCGCGGTGATGCGCGCGAGCGCCATCCGCCCCTCCGCGTTCTCGTAACTTGCGAGGGTCCGCAGCTCCCGCTGGCCCCGGAAAGAGCCTGGCCTGACTTCCTCGTGGCCAACGAAGGTGCGTGGGGTGTGGCCGCCCGCGTAGTAGGAGATCTGGCGCGCCATCCTCGCTGCCTCGGGCGAGTCGATGTCGCTTCGTATCTCGACCCACCTGCGTACGGTGCCTGAGTACAGTCGCTCTAGCGCCCGCCACGTCGCGTCCCCGCGTAGGTCAACCTCGCCCGGCCTCTCCGTTACGACGGAGACCCGCGCGTCGGGCAAGGTGTCGCTGTAAGCGTCTTTGACGGCCGCGAGCAGGTCTTCGAACTCCTCGTCGACGGTCCCTGAGAGGTACCTGCGCCGCTCGGCCGGGAGCACGTACATGAGGCGGCTCTTGATCCTGCGCTCCTTGCCTTCTGCAGCCTTGAGCCGGTCTATGGCGTCGTAGAGCTCTCTTCGCCGGCGGTAGACGAGGGCGGTCAACTCCTCCACCTCAGGGTCGGTCGCCGGTCCCCTGGACCAGGCTTCATCACGCGCAGAGCAAACCGCCTCGTGGGCGTTCTCGGCCCTGATCACGGCCCGCTGCTCCGCTTCTCGTTCCGTCTGGGCCTCGCCCAGTTCCCGCTCGAGGGTCTCTATCGTCGAGGACATCAGAGGTTTCCCGTTCCCACTCAACGCACACCTTCACAACCATTCTACAGCACGCCGTCCGTCCACGGCGCTCCTCTCTAACGACGCATCGAAACATCAGGCAACGAACACTTTCGCGGTTGCGCGGGTTATTAAGAACGTGTACATTTCTACTAGTTATCCGGAGTGCGAGGGAGAGGAGATTCACGTGGATTTCAACACGGGATCTAGCGGGGGGTCTGGCGGTTCGCCCGGGGGACCTGGCGGGACGCCGCCGCGGGTATCTGGTGGTGCTCCCGGTGGGGAGTTCAACTATCAGGACCCGGTCCAGAGCTTCGTAAGCACGGTGAGGAACGTCGTCACTATGCCTGTGGGCTTCTTCCGCGGCATCAGGCGCGAGGGCGACTTCGTGAACCCCTTGATCTTCGCGATCATCTGTTACGAGGTCGCGGCGATCCTCGGCGGCTTGCTCAGTCTAGTGGGGGTATGGGGCACCAAGGGGTTCGGCTCATTCCTTGTCGGCATAATCCTCGCCCCGATCGGCGCCGCCATCGGCCTGTTCATCGGGGCCGGCATACTGCACCTGCTCGTGATGCTGATCGTAGGCTCGCGCAACTCGGGTTTCGAGAGTACGTTCAGGGTCGGCGCCTATTCTGCGGTGACCACGCTCGTTAGCTGGATACCCTTTATCGGGTGGATCGCGAGCCTGTACGGCATCTATTTGGCCATAGTGGGGATCAGGGAGGTTCACAACACCACCACGGGGAGGGCCGTGATCGTGGTGCTCATCCCCGCTGCGGTGGTGCTTGTGCTCGTCCTGATAATCGTCGCCCTCGTCGGGGCCGCCATATTCTTCAGCACCCAGCAGTAGACGGCGATCCTCTGACACCGTAGTCGGAAATAGCTGCCTTCGCGCCCGGCCGCTATACTATCGGCGGTCTAAAGCGAAGGGGGTTTGCGCGTGGCGCAGACGGTTACACTCATACCGGGCGACGGGATCGGGCCCGATCTCACCGACTCCGTTAAGGAGGTTATCGGCACGCTCGACGTCGACATCGAGTGGGAGCTCGCCGAAGCCGGCGAGACGGTGATGGACAAGGAAGGTACGCCTCTACCCGAGTCCGTGCTCGAATCGATCGAGCGCAACAAGGTGGCGCTGAAGGGGCCGCTGACCACACCGGTAGGGACAGGGTTCCGGTCCGTGAACGTGGCGCTACGCAAGGAACTCGACCTCTACGGGAACATCAGGCCTTCTTTGAGCCTGCCAGGCGTACAGACGCCATACGAGAACATCGACATCATCATCTACCGCGAGAACACAGAAGACCTCTACGCCGGCGTCGAGCACACCGTCGGCAAGCATGCGGCCGAGTCGATCAAGATCATTACCCGCGAAGGCACCGAGCGCATCTGCCGGATGGCCTTCGAGCGCTCCAAGGAGCAGGGCCGCAAGCACATCACCGTCGTCCACAAGGCCAACATCATGAAGTTCACCGACGGTCTGTTCCGTGATGTCTTCTTCGAGGTCGCACAAGAGTACGAGAACGACTTCGAGGAGATAGACGACCGGATCGTGGACAACATGTGCATGCAGCTGGTAATGAAGCCGAACCTCTACGACGTTCTGGTCTGCCCCAACCTCTATGGCGACATACTCTCGGACCTCTGTGCCGGGCTTACGGGCGGGCTCGGTGTCGCACCTGGGGCGAACATAGGTGAGGAGATAGCGGTCTTCGAGCCAGTACATGGCTCGGCGCCCAAGTATGCCGGACGGAACAGGGCCAACCCTCTCGCGACGCTGCTCTCGGCCAAGAACATGCTCATCCACCTCGGCTACGGCGAGGAGGCCGACAGGATGCAGACGGGGATAGAGGCTGCCCTTAAGAGCCCCGAGACGCGCACAAAGGATCTCGGAGGCAGCGCCGGAACCAGGGAGTTCACGCAGGCCATCGTCTCGAACCTGTAGAATCGGGGCACGGATCGTTACGGGCAGAGATCGGAGGCCGGTACTGGCCGGCGGCGACAGACTCTATGGGCAAGCGGGTACACAGCGTTACGGAATGGTCATGCTCGGGTTCGGCCGCGGCTAGGGAGGGCGGCCAGTTGCGCATCGCGTTCTTTACCGAGACTTTCCTCCCGGCCACCGATGGAGTCGTCACGAGGCTCAGGCACACCGTAGAAGAGTTGCTCAAGATGGGCGACGAGATGCTGGTGATCGCCCCCAAGTACGGGGAAGGACCGGGTTCTTACAGGGGGGTTCCGATCCACCGCGTCTCCAGCGTGCCTTTTCCGCCCTATCCCCAGATAAAGCTCGCACCCATCAACCCCGGTGTGGGCAATGCGCTGCGCCGCTTCGGGCCGGATCTGATCCATGCCGTCAACCCTTTCGTTCTCGGGAGGGGAGCTCCCTTCTACGCGCGTCGCTTCGACGTCCCTCTGGTCGCTTCTTACCACACGAACATTGCCGCCTACGCCAGCTTCTACGGGCTCGGTATCTTCGACCGTGCCACGCGCTGGTACACGAGGAAGCTGCACAACAGGGCAGCCATCAACCTCTGCACCTCGGAGGCGGCGCTCCGCTACCTTGCAGATGAAGGTGTCGAGCGGTTGCACCTGTGGCCGCAGGGCGTCGACGCGAGGCGGTTCCACCCCGACAAGTTCTCGAAGGATTGGCGGGTCAGGCTGACGAACGGTCACCCGGCGGACCGGCTGCTGCTCTACGTCGGACGCCTCAGCCACGAGAAGAACATTGGCAAGCTGAGGGTCGTCCTCGACGAGGTACCAGGGGTACGCCTCGCCCTCGTCGGGGACGGGCCTGTGCGCAGGGACCTCGAACAGGAGTACGCGAATACGCGGACGGTCTTTACGGGAGTGCTGCAGGGCGAGGAGCTCGCGGCCGCGTTCGCTTCCGCCGACGCCTTCATGTTCCCCTCGACCACGGAGACGTTGGGGATAGCGATGATCGAAGCCCTCGCCTCCGGGCTGCCCGTGCTCGCCGCCAGGGCGGGTGCGACAGGAGAGGTGGTGAGCGAAGGCGAGACAGGACTCCTTTACGACCCTGACTCCGATGCGTCGCTCGTCGCCGCCGTCCGAAGGATCGCTTCTGACGACGGCCTGAGGGCACGGATGGGGCGCAGCGCCCGCACGGCCGCGGAGGGACGCGACTGGGAATCTTCGACGCGAAAGTTGCGCGGATACTACAAGAGGACGATGGAGGAGAGATGAGCGAGGCGAAGGCCAAGCTCAAGAGCGGAGGGAAGCGCTTCTCCAAGTTCTCCATCGTCGGGCTCTCCAACTCCATCATAGACATCGGGGTCTTGAACCTTTTCTTGTGGCTGGAACCGACGCGTGAGGTGTCGTTGCTCGTTATCTACAACGGTGTGGCGCTCGTTCTTGCGAACCTGAACAGCTACATTTGGAACTCGCTGTGGACCTTCCGGGGAAGGGCCGAGCACGACCTGAGGCAGATAGTACTCTTCGCCTTGCAGGTGCTCGTCAACATCGGTGTAAGCAACGTGCTGTTCTGGGCCCTGGTTCACCCTGTAATAGTCTATACCGAGGTGCCGACCTACCTCGCCAGTAACGTCGCCAAGATCATCTCCGTTACCGTGGCCTCCACCATCAGCTTTTTCATCATGCGCTACGTGGTTTTCTCGCGAAAGCGGTGGTTCAAGAGCCGCTTGTAAGACTCTTTGGCCCGTGCTAAATTAGGGCTGAGTGCGGAAGTAGCTCAGTTGGTAGAGCATCACCTTGCCATGGTGAGGGTCGCGGGTTCGAATCCCGTCTTCCGCTCTGGCCGCGGGGCGTAGCGGCGACGCTGGCGGCATGGCCGAGTGGTTAGGCAAGGGTCTGCAAAACCCTGTACCCCGGTTCGATTCCGGGTGCCGCCTCTCGGAGCGGTGAATAACCGTCCATGGAGAAAGGGCGATTAGCTCAGGGGGAGAGCGCTTCCTTGACGCGGAAGAGGCCAGTGGTTCGAATCCACTATCGCCCACTCACAGAAAGCAGTGGTTTGCAGGGAAAACTCGATGATTGACAGAAGGCCCCCAGACCTAATCTGGAGCCTTTGTGCGGCAACCGTGCAGCAACGCAGCTAGAGTAAAGGCGCAGCGGATGTGGAAAGGAGGGGGAGAGGCCGTTGGGGCTGTAAGCAGTTCATGCGCTCGCTTCCTTTCTACTCAGCGACTATCGGCTGGCTCGGCCGGCTGAGACTAATCGGGATCGAATCGTGAGCTGCTGAGTAGGCGAATCGGTGGTAGAGACAGTTCTTCCCTTAGTTGGTGGGCCTCTGTACGCGCCTGTTCTGCCTCTGCAGCGCGGCCCTGATGTGCGTACCAGTTGCCTAGAAGTTGCAGAACTCGCGCTAGGTAGGGTCGCATGTCATTGCGGCGATAGTATTCGAGAGCGGTGTCGAGATACTGTTTCGCAAGGTCGAAGTCTCCCATCTGTGTATATGCTTCACCGAGAGCTTGCGCTATGAAAGCGCCGGTATACTCATCGCCGACTGCCTCGGCATTCGCCAGGGTACGTTTAATGTCGTTGATCGCCTCAGTGCGCCCCCTGAAGAACTGGGTTATAGCGAGCCCGGCGCGTACCTCGTTCGCCACCTGCTCTCTACCCTGTAATTCGGGAACGAAGTCTGGGAGTAGCTTGAGAGCGGATTCGAACTCCTGCTGCGCTTCGTCCAGGTTGTGTGAGTGCAGGTTACCGAGCCCCGTGCAGTAGTGGCCAAACATTGCGCATTCCGAGCCG
>Ga0126307_10000234_pt1 | contig 36067 bp, 35 predicted proteins | sample Plot28_FD_89955 | JGI IMG/M metagenome (GOLD analysis project Ga0126307, IMG submission 89955) | Serpentine soil microbial communities from UC McLaughlin Reserve, CA, USA - Plot28 | ecosystem: Environmental > Terrestrial > Soil > Grasslands | place: USA: UC McLaughlin Reserve, Lake County... | reverse complement strand
ATCGCGTTCGACGCCTCGGCGCTGACGGACAACCTCGACGGCGAGGTGAAGCCCAAGTCGTACTTCATCTTCTCGTTCGACCAGAAGCCTCTCGCCGAGCTCGGCGAGGCCGCGCTGCGCAGGCCGCCGGAGGAGATCGCGCTGACGGGTGGGCCGTACGAGCTTCGCCGGACGATCGTCTCCGTCCGCGTCAACCCCACTTCCCCGTACGCGATCGCGCGGGCTGAAGACGGTGTGCTGCGGCTCTCGCTCGAGGGCCGTGGGCTCGCGGACGTCGCGCTCCCGCCGATGCCCGAGTACTACCGGCACACGCTTCGGAACGGCAAGACCGTCATGGAGACGGCGCCGACGATCCAGTGGGGCTACCTCGTCTACCTGACCGTGCTCCGCCTGTGCCAGTACTTCGGCGCCAAGGAGGAGTGCGGCTTCTGCGACATCAACCACAACTGGCGACAGCACAGGAAGGCCGGCCGCCCGTACACGGGCGTGAAGCCGGTGGAGGACGTGCTCGAGGCCCTCGAGCTGATCGACCGCCACGACGCAGCGAAAGCGAGCCACGCGTACACGCTCACGGGCGGCTCGATCACGAGCACCGTCGACGGCCTTGCGGAGGCCGACTTCTACGGGCGCTACGCGCAGGCGATCGAGGAGCGCTTCCCGGGCCGCTGGATCGGGAAGGTCGTCGCCCAGGCGCTTCCGCGCGTGGACGTCCAGCGGTTCAAGGACTACGGGATCTCGATCTACCACCCGAACTACGAGGTGTGGGACGAGCGGCTCTTCTCGATCGTCTCCCCGGGCAAGCAGCGCTACGTCGGGCGCGACGAGTGGCACCGGCGGATCTTCGACGCTGCCGAGGTATTCGGCGCGCGCCACGTGATCCCGAACTTCGTCGCCGGAGTGGAGATGGCGAAGCCGTTCGGCTTCGAGAGCGTCGGTGCCGCGATCGCGAGCACGACGGAGGGTCTCGACTACTTCATGAGCGGCGGGATCACGCCGCGCTTCACCACCTGGTGCCCCGAGCCGACCACGCCGCTCGGTCGCGACAATCCCGACGGCGCGCCGCTCGAATACCACGTGCGGCTGCTAGAGGCGTACCGCGAGACCCTCGAGCGCCACGGCCTGCAGCCGCCGCCGGGCTACGGCGCTCCGGGCGCGGGCAACGCCGTCTTCTCCGTCAGCTCGTTCATGGACGTCCTGTGACCGCGCGCGTCTCGGTCGAGGAGGCGCGTGAGCTGTGGCTGCACGCCGGCGACGACGAGCTGATGCGCCGCGCGCAGGAGGTGCGGGCGCGCTACCACGAGCCGAACCGGGCGACGTACATGGTCATGCGGATCATCAACTACACGAACGTCTGCGTTGCCCAGTGCGACTACTGCGCGTTCTACGTCCTCCCGAACCAGGCGGGCGGCTACGTCCTCTCGCGCGACGACGTCTTCGCGAAGATCGACGAGCTACTCGACGTCGGCGGCGACCTCGTCGGCTTCAACGGCGGCTTCAACCCGAAGCTCCCGCTCGACTACTACTGCGACCTGTTCGCCGCGGTGCGCGAGCGCTACGGCGAGCGCGTCGAGTTCTACGCGCTGACGATCGCCGAGTTCGTGTTCCTCGCGGACAGGGCCGGCCTCACCTACGCGGAAGCGGCGACGCGATTACGGGACGCGGGCGTCCACTGGATCACCGGCGGCGGCAGCGAGATCCTCACTGAGGACTTCCGCAAGCGGCACGCCAAGTGGAAGTACACCGTGCGCGATTACTTCGACGCGCAGCGCGCGATCCTCGAGAACCGCCTGAACACGACCGCGACGATGGTGATCGGCTTCGACGAGACGCTCGACGAGCGGCTGGAGCACCTGCAGCGCACGCGCGACTTCCAGGATGAATGTCTCCGGGACGGCTATGGCGGGCTCTTCTCGTTCCTCTGCTGGACGTACAAGCCGTACGGCACCGCGCTGGGCGGCCGCGAGATCTCGCCGGAGGAGTACCGGCGGCACATCGCGCTCTCGCGGATCTTTCTCGACAACGTCAAGCACGTGCGGACGTCGGTGCTGACTCAGAACGAAGCGGCGTTCCGCGCGCTCGACTTCGGTGCAGACGACTTCGACCTGCCCATCGAGGACGAGGTGACCGAGAAGGCCGGTGCGCGGATCGACCTCGATCTCGAGGCGCTGCTCGCGGTGCCGCGGCGGCTCGGGTACACGGTCGAGTACCGCCGCGCCGAGCGGCCCGCCGCGCTCTCTCCGACGTAGGCGCCGCGCACGGTGGCGGTCTTCACCGTCGGCCACGGCACGCGCACCGCGGAAGAGCTCGTGGCGGTGCTTCAGGAGGCCGAGGTGCGCACCCTCGTCGACGTGCGACGGTTCGCCGGCTCGCGCCGTAACCCGCAGTTCAACTCGCGGGACCTCGCGGCGACGCTCGAGCAGGCGAGCATCGTGTACCGGCACGAGGTCGAGCTCGGCGGCCGTCTCTCAGGCGAGCACGGCGAGGACCGCTTCGACTGCATTCGGGTCGCCGCCTTTCGAAGCTATGCGGCGCGGATGGGAACCGAGCTGTGGCAGGCGGCGCTCGCCGCGGCGCTCGACCAGCCGGCCCCGTGCTTCATGTGCGCCGAGACGCTCTGGTGGCGCTGTCACAGGCGCCTGATCGCGGAGCTGTTGCACGCGCGCGGCGAGCGCGTCGTGCATCTGCTCGCGCCCGGATCGCGGCAGGAGCACGCGCCGCTGTCCGAGGCGGAGTCGCGCGACGGCCGGCTCTACCTCTGCGGCGCGGTCGTCGCGTGAACATCGCTATTCGGGGCCGGCGTGCTCGACCGCGTCGTCGACGCGGTGGAAGCGGTGCCGCCCTCCGACGACCGCGGCGACCTTGCCTGTGTCCGGATACTCGGCGACGTCCGGATCGGCGTGCGCAGCGACGATCAGCACGCGCGCCGGCTCGTCGCCGTCGTTCCGGACCTGGTGGCCGCCTTCGGGCCCGCGCGGGAACGGCACGACGTCGCCCTCGACGAGCTCGCGGTCGCCGTCGTGCATGCGAACCGTCGGCCGGCCGCGGAGGACGACGAGCAGCTCCTCGGTGCCGTGGTGGAAGTGGTAGACGAACTGCGACGACCCCGGCTGGAGCTCCCACAGCGTCGCGCCGAGCGAGCAGTCGGGCGCTCGCACGAGACGCCGAGCGCCGATACCGCTACCCCACTCCGGGACGTCCTCCCAGACGTTCGAGGCTTCGTCGCTCACGCCTGAACGGTCGCGCTCGCGGCGGTGACGAACCGCAGCTCGGGCACGCGCTCGAGCTCGCCGACGTCACGCGCCAGCTCGAGGAAGGTCAGCAGGCCGGCGCGCTCGCGCGGGCCGAAGCGGTAGCGCAGCTTCTCGAAGTAGCGCGCGAGGAACCCGGCGGGGTAGCCGTAGCGCGCGCTCGCCTCGTATGCAAGCCGCTCGGGCTCGGCGCGAGCGCGGCGAACCGACGCGACGAGCGCCTCCTCGAGGTCGAGCAATTCGCCGTCTGCGTCCTCGGGCGCAGCCCAGACGGCGAAGACCATCGGCAGCCCGGTGCGTTCGAGCCAGAGGCGGCCGAGGTCGTAATGCGGAGTCGGATCCTCGAACGCGCTCTTCAGCGCCGCATCCCCGATCAGCAGCATGGCGTCGCCGTCCTCGCCGAGCGGCACGTGCTCCGCCTCCGGCAGCAGCACCTTCGTCAGAACGACCGACGTCGCGCTCTCGGGCGTCACAGCGACCCTACGCACCTGCGCGAGCGGGAGGCGCGACACGAGCTGGATCGAGTCGACTGCCCCCTCCGACGAGACGCAGAGGCGCGGCAGGATCCTGAGCCTCTCGGCGTTCCGCGCCCATTCGATCGACGAGATCGGCGCGACGTCGCACTTGCCGGCGAGGAGGGAGCTGTTCAGCTCCGTCGGCACTCCCGAAAGCTCCTCCACCGGGTATTCGAGCCGGTAGAAGACCGGCGCCATGTTCACGTACGAGATGCGGCCGAGGCGGATCACGCCGCCTGCCCGTTCACGCTCGCCGCTCCAGCACTGCCGTCACGAGGGCCTCCAGCTCCTTGCGGTTCGAGGCGCCGTCGAGCGCCGCGCGGGCTCGTTCAGCGTACTCCGCGGCAGCCTCGCGCGAACGCGAGAGCGCGGACGTGGCAGCGACGCGAACGAGCGCTCCCTCCGGAGGACCGCCCGCGAGCGCGGCGCGGACAACGGCGTCTTCCCGCGCCGCGAGCAGCAACGGCAGCGTCGGCGTTCCCTCGCGGAGGTCGACGCCGGCGATCTTGCCCGTCTCGATCGTCTCGCCCTCGCAGTCGAGGACGTCGTCGACGATCTGGAACGCGATCCCGAGGTTGATCGCGAACTCGCGGAGCGAGTGGTCGCCGGCGCCGAGCACGCAGGCGGCCTCGAACAGCGTCGCCGTCTTCAGCCGGCACCGTTCGAGGTACGCCGAGACGGGAGTCTCGGGGTCGTATCGCTGACGCCACTGGAGCGCTTCGCCGCGGACGAGCGCGAGTGCGGTTTCGGCGAGGATCGCCAGCGCGCCGACCTCGCCCGTCCGCGAAAGCTCTGCAAACGCGCGTGCGAACAGGTAGTCGCCGCCCGCGCGCGCGACGTCCAAACCGTGAGCGGACCACACCGATGCGCGCCCGCGACGGAGCTGCGCCCGGTCGATCACGTCGTCGTGCACCAGCGTCGCGAGGTGGAGGAGTTCCACGGCGACCCCGGCCGCGAGCGCGCGCTCGCCGGCGCGTCCCGCTGCGAGGAAGACGAGAACCGGCCGCAGCCGCTTCCCGCCCGCCGCGATCGACTCCTTGCCGACCACCGTCGCGATCCCCGGCTGGGCCTCGACCGCGCGCTCCAGCCGCGACTCGAGCGTGTCGAGGTACTCGTCGAGCCCCGGCACCGCCCGGATCTCGGCCAGAGCGCTCAGCGCCTGCTCCCCGTGTGCAGCGCGACGATCCCGCCGCCGAAGGTACGGACCGCCACGTCCTCGAAGCCCGATGCGCGCAGGAGACTCGCGAGCGCGTCGACGTCGGGGAACCGCTTCACGCTCGCGGGCAGGTACGCATACGCGGCGCCGCCGGGCAGCAGCTTCCCGAGTAGCGGCACGAGCCGGTCGAACCACAGCGAGTAGAACACCCGTAAGGGCCCGCGCGGGCGCGTGATCTCGAGAATCGCCAGGCGACCCCCCGGCTCGAGTACCCGTGCGAGCTCCGTGAGCGATCGTTCGAGGTCGGCGACGTTCCGCACGCCGAAGCCAACCGTGGCGGCGTCGAACGAGCCGTCGGCAAACGGCAGCTCGAGCATGTCGCCCTGAAACCACGTCAGCTCCGGCGCCTTCCGCCGCGCCCGCTCGAGCATCCGCTCCGAGAAGTCGAGACCGGTGACGTGACCGCCCTCGCGCGCGCACGCGACGGCGAGGTCGCCCGTGCCGCAGGCGGCGTCGAGGACGTCGTCGCCGGGACGCACGACGGCTCGGGCCGTGATCTTCCGCCAGCGCTGGTCGAGGCCGGCGGTCATGACCCGGTTCATCACGTCGTAGACGGGTGCGATCCGGTCGAACATGGCCCGGACGCGCTCGGGCGGGAGGGTGCCGCTTTCTACGGGCGGTTCATTTGGCCCACGCACATGTGTACCCATGTGCCATCACCCTCCCCGGGCGCCGGTCGCGTGGCCCATGCCCATGTGTACCCATGGGCCACTCACGCTCCCCAGCGCCGAATCAGCACATTTTCGATCCGAAGTTGATCCAAAGCCCGCGCCACGACGAAGTCGACCAGGTCCTCGACGGATTCGGCCCCGTGGTAGAAGCCCGGCGCGAGGAACAGGACGGTCGCGCCGGCCCGGCGCGCGGTCAGCATCGTCTCGAGGTGGATCGTCGAGAGCGGCGTCTCGCGCGGCATCAGCACGAGCTTGCGTTCCTCCTTCAGCGCGACGGAAGCCGCCCGGTGGATCAGGTTCTGCATCGCGCCCGACGCGATCGTCGCGAGCGTCGCCATCGAGCAGGGACAGATCACGTAGCCGTCCACCTTCGCCGACCCGCTCGCGTACGGCGACTTCCAGTCGTTCGGGTCGTGGATCGTGACGGCGTCGCCGGCCCCCTCCGTCATCCGCGACAGCACCTCGTCCCGGGGCAGGCGGGGGTCGCCGTAGACCTCGGTGCCGATCACTTCGATGCCCGCGCCGGACGCGCAGACGCCGACCTCGCAATCCGCGTCGACGAGCGCCCGGAGGAGGCGGACGGCGTACGGCGCGCCCGAGGCGCCGGTGATCCCGAGGAAGACCCTCACGCCGCGGTCAGTCCGCGGCTCGCGGCGTTCGCCGGAACCAGGCCGCGAGCGACAGGATCAGCAGCACAGCGAGCCCGAGCGCAACGAGCGCGATGATCTCGACCCAGGGCGGCCCCTCGTCCTCGGCGGCACCCGTGCCCTTCGACGCCTCGAGGAACGTCGCGAGCTGCTGGAGGTTCTCCTCCGGGAGGCTCGCGAACGGCGGCATGGGCGAGCCGGGGTTCTCGCAGGACGGGCACTTCAGGTGGTCGACCTGGAACTGGATCCCGCGGCCCTTCGACCCCTCTGCGGTGAGATCGGGCGCGCCGAGGTTCGACGAGCCGGCGGAGAGATACGTGTGGCAGGTGAGGCACCCGGCTTCCGCGAACACCTCCGCTCCCTGGACCGCCTGCTCGTTCTCCGAGAATCCCTGCGTCTGCGCCCACGTCGGCGCGATCCCCTCCAGCTCGCTCGCGAGTGACTCCTTCTCGGTGGCGCCCTTGTACGTGAGCACGCCCATCGAGATCACGACCAGGATCGCGGTCACGATGGCGACCGGCCGGCGGCTCAGGCGACGCTCCGGCCGCAGGTCGATGAACGGCATCGAGAGGAGGAGGACCAGGAGGATCGTCGGGATCCCGACCGTGCCGAGGATCACCGACTCCGGCCACTTGAAGATCCGCAGCAGGTAGAAGAGGAAGTAGAAGTACCAGTCGGGTCGCGGCACGAAGTTGGTCGTGCCGGGGTCGGCTTCGTTCGTGTAGACGGCGCCGAGCAAGCCGGTGTAGTCGCCCTCGCCCTGCTCGTTGAACGTGTTGTCCGCCGTGAACTTCCAGATCACCGCGAGCGTCACGATCACGCTGACGACGACGAGGCTCATCACCGTGTCGTGGAACATCGCGTGGGGGAAGAACGCCTTCCCGCGCCGGTCGACGTCCTCCTTGTAGCGCTTGAACCGCGCGCGGCGTTCGTCGATCGCGGCCACCTACTTCACCACCCCGCGCGTCGACGGGCGCGTGAGACCGCGGCGGCCCTTCGGCGCCGGCGGCGGCGGCTCCTGCTCCTTCGTCCACGGGTTCGTCGAGACGCCGAGACGGACGACCAGGTACAGGTGCAGGCCGATCAACGCGAACAGGGCGCCCGGGATCGCGAGCATGTGCAGCGCGTAGAAGCGCGGCAGCGTCTCGGGACCGATCTCGGCGCCGCCTCGCAGGAACTGCGCGAGCAGCGGGCCGGCGAACGGCGCCGTGCCGTTGATGTTGATGCCGACGACGGAGGCCCAGTACGCGGTCTGGTCCCACGGGAGCAGGTAGCCCGTGAAGCCTTCGAACATCCCCGTCGCGAGCAGCAGTACGCCGATGATCCAGTTCAGCTCGCGCGGGTACTTGTACGCGCTGAACAGGAAGACCCGCGCCATGTGGAAGAACATCAGGATGATGAAGACGCTCGCGCCCCACCGGTGCATGCCCCGGACGAGCCAGCCGAGCGCGAGGTCGTTCGTGATCAACTGGATCGACTCGTAGGCGCTGTCGGGATCCGGCTTGTAGTACATCGCGAGGATCACGCCCGTCAGCGCCTGCACGAGAAAAGCCGTCAGCGTCGCCGAGCCCAGCGTGTGCCACCACCCGATGTCGGAGGGCACCTTCCGGAACAGGAAGTACTTGATGCCGCCGACGAGGCCCGAGCGCTCTTCGATCCAGTCGACCGGGTAGCTCGCAATCTGGATGACCGTCGGCCGACGCGTCGCCGGGCGTGCCATCAGTGCGGCGCCTGAATCGGGTAGAGGATCGCCTCCGGGCCGTCGACGTGCTCGCCGGGGCCGGCGAGACGGTAGCGGTGGATCTTCGCGTTCGCGCCGGTGGTGTCTTCCTCGACATGCGAGACGCTGTAGGTCTCCGTGAGGATCAGCCGGCCGTCGCGGATCGCGAAGTCGTAGCGGTCGAGCGCACGGACCGGCGGGCCCGCGATGCGGTTCCCCTCGATGTCGTACGAGCCGCCGTGGCAGGGACAGCTGAAGTTCGCGGGCTGCATCGGGATGATCCGGACCTCGTCCGACCTCCCCTCGTTCACGAACTTCGTCTCCTCGTCCGCGACGGGACCGCCGGGCTGCACCGGGCAGCCGAGATGTGCGCACCGGTTGGAGATGATCGTGAAGCTGGGGACGCCATTCTTCGTGACGCCGTTGTTGCGGACGTACGCGGTCCGGCGCGAGACCTCCCCGGCCTCCGGGTCGCGAAAGAAGGTCGCGATCACGAACTGGCCCTCGGGAAAGTTGTCAAGGGAGCCGAGGTCGACGTCCTTCTCGCTCTGGTCGATGAAGGCGGGGGCGACCATGAAGCCGAGCGCGGGCACCGTCACGATGCCGCCGATCAGCGCGCCCAGTCCCAGCGTCGAGGCCTCGAGGAAGCGCTTGCGGGGGTAGCGATCGATCTCCTCGTCCTCCATCACCGGCATCGCGGGCCGGCCGTCGGTGGCCGGGGGCGCCGGCCCCGGCCGAGGAGCGCGCCGCTCGGGCTCGTGGACGACGACTTCGCGATAGCCGCCCGCGGCGTCGCGCACCCACATGAACCCGCAGAAGACAGCGATCGCGGCGCCGACCGCGACGGCCGGCCAGCTCACGATCAGCCCGACGAGAATTCCGACGACGCCGATCGCGAAGCCGATCGGCCACAGGCTTGGGCCTGGAAGATGTCGCTCGTCGTTGCTGTTCGGTTCCAACGTCCCTACCCCTGTGGATTCAACCGACGCGCCGCAACTCCGGTCAACGACGTAACAGATGTCGCAACGGGCGAGAACTATGACCGATCGAGCCGTCACGCGCCGACGCGTCGAGCGCGATCCCGTACTCATCCCAGCGCGCCGCCACGAGCTCCTTCACCTCGGACGACATCTCGATCTCCGGCGGCCACTCCCGCGCGCCTTCCGCGGGCGACTTCGCGGTGGCGTCGATCCCGAGCTTGCCCCCGACGAACTGCAGCGACGGAGCATGGTCGAGGTGGTCGAGCGGGCCTTCCGTCAGCAGCACGTCGCGCTTGGGATCGACGTTCGCGCCGACGTAGAAGAAGACCTCCTCGTAGTCGTGGACGTTCACGTGCGCGTCGACGACGACCACCGACTTCGTGAGCGAGAGCATCCCGAGGCCCCAGATCGCGTGCATGACCTTCTGCGCGTGGCCCGGGAACGCCTTGCGGATCGAGACGATGCAGCAGTTGTGGAAGGCGCCCGCGACCGGCAGGTCGTAGTCGACGATCTCTGGCACGGTCATCTTCACGGCCGGCAGGAAGATGCGCTCCGTCGCCTTGCCGAGCCACGCGTCCTCCTGCGGCGGCTTGCCGACGACGATCGAGGGATAGATCGCGTCCCGTCGCATCGTGATCGCGGTCAGCCGGAGGATCGGGAACGGCTCCTGCGGCGTGTAGTAGCCGGTGTGGTCGCCGAACGGTCCTTCGAGGCCCATGTCGCCGTGCTCGATCGTCCCCTCGAGCACGATCTCCGCGTGCGCGGGCACCTCGAGGTCGACCGTCTTCGCCTTCACCAGCTCGACCGGCTCGCCGCGAAAGAACCCGGCGAGCATGAGCTCGCCCAGATGCTTCGGCAGCGGCGCGCTCGCGGAATAGGTGGTGATCGGATCGAGACCGAGCGCGACCGCGACGTCGATCTTCCCCTCGGAGGCGAGCCAGTCGGCGCGCCCGTCCTTGTGGATCTGCCAGTGCATGTACGTCGAGCGGCGGTCGATCTTCTGGAGCCGGTACATGCCAAGATTGCGCGTCCCCCGCTTTGGGTCCTTCGTGATCACGGCCGGAAGCGTGATGAACGGCGCCGGGTCGCCCGGCCAGCAACGCTGGATCGGCAGGCGGTCGAGGTCGATGTCGTCGCCGGTGAGGACGACCTCCTGCGAAGGCCCCGTCCGGACGCTGCGCGGGCCGGACCCCGCGATCGACCTGAGCTTCTGGAGCCCGCGCACCTTGTCCATCAGGCCCTGCGGAGGCTGGAGCTCGAGCACGTCCGCGACGCGTTCGCCGAGCTCGTCGAGCCGCTCGACGCCGAACGCCATGCACATGCGCCGTTCGGTTCCGAACTGGTTGATCAGCAGCGGATGAGGCGACCCCTTCACGTTCTCGAACAGCAGAGCCGGCCCCCCCGACCTGACGACACGGGCGTTGATCTCCGTGATTTCGAGGTCGGAGTCGACCTCGGCGGTGATGCGGACGAGCTCGTCCTCGCGCTCGAGGAGTGCGATCCACGACCGCAGGTCCAGAGGCGGCGCCACGGAGGGTCAGTGTAGGGAGAGCGCCAGGTCGACCGCCCGAGGTCAGGCCGCGTCGGCGTGTGCGAGCGCCTGCCTCACCGCGGCGCCGGCGTCGAGCGCCGCGCCACGGCTCGACTCCTCCGCGAACGCCTCTCGCCGAGCGAGCCGCGCAAGCGCGCGGGCGCCGGAAAGCTTGCCGCGCACGTACTCGTGCACGTCTCGAGGGCCGTGTGGAGGCCGATCCGCACTCGCACGTGGCCGTCCGCCGGCGCCTCCTGCGCCGCGCGCGCCGCCGCGAGCCCGTCCTCGGACGCGCGAACGTGACGAAGAACGCGTCGCCCTGTGTGTCGACCTCGACGCCGCCGTGGCGCGCGAACACCTCCCGCAGCACGTGCCGGTACTCGGTCGACGCCCGCACGTACGGCGCCTCGCGAGCTCGTGGAGCAACGTCGTCGAGCCCTCGACGTCCGTGAACAGGAACGTGACGGTGCCGGTGGGGAGGTCGTCACGCATCGCGGTCGCCGAGCGCGAGCTTGACCACGGCGTCTCGGCCGAGCGTGCCGCCGTGTGCCATGCCTGCGGCGAATTCGTCCGAATCGCCGACCGAAGAGAGAACGCGCTCATGGATCATCGCCTCGGTCGCCTCCCGGTCGATTCCCGCCGCTCGCAGCAGTTCGTCGGCGGCGGCGCACAACACGCCCGCGCGCCGCGGGCGCTCGCACGCGGCGGCCACGGCGGCGAGGACGACGAGGTCGGAGGCGATGTCGTAGGCGCTGTCGAGCTTCAGAGCCAGATCGAAGCCGCGCCGCGCGAAGTCGGCGGCCGCGTCGGTCTCGCCGAGGAGGAGCCGTGCCGTCGCGGCGTTCACGTACGACGTGCTCAGCCCGTCGTGGTCGTCGAGCGCGGCCATCGACGCGAGCGCGTCGTCCACGTAGCGCGCGGCGGCGGCGTACGCCCCGGCCTGCAGCTCGAGGTCGGCCCGGTTGTGCGCAAGGATCGCGAGCGCACGCGTGTCCCCGACCGCCTCGAACAGGCGGGCGGCCTCCTCGTAGCGGCCGCGCGCGTCCGGGAGCTCGCCCTCGGCGACGTCGACGGCCGCGAGCGCGTTGAGCGAGAATCCGACGAGCCGTTGGTCGTCGGCGGCGCGAGCGAGGTCGACGGCCTCTTGGCCGAGGCGGCGTCCGTCGACGAGGTCGCCCTCACGGTAGGCCGCGAACGCGGCGACGCCCAGCGCGGCGGACCGGAGCAGCGGATCGTCCGGGGCGCACGTGAGGCCGTCCTCGACCGCCGCGCGGAGGTCCGCCGGGCGGCTCCGGCTGAGGAGGTTCCGCGCGCCGAAGCAGATCCCCAGGACGACTCCGCCGTCGCGCGCCGCACGGGCCCATCCGAGGGACGCGCGGAGGTTCGGCAGCTCCTCGCCCAGCGCCTCGAACAGGCGCGTTCGCTCGGCGCCATACGGCGCGTCGTCCGCCTCTGTGACGAGGCGCACAAACGTCTCCGCATGACGGCGCCGCACGTCCTCCTCACCGAACGCGGCGAGCCGCTCGACCGCGAACTCGCGGATCGTCTCGAGCATCCAGAACCGCATGCCGGTCGCGAGGTCGCGGGTGCGCACGAGGCTCTTGTCCACCAGCGCCTCGAGCACGTCCGGGTCGGCGTCGCAGATCTCCTCGGCCAGATCGATCGTCCAACCGCCGACGAAGACGCCGAGCCGGGCGAACGTCTCCTGCTCCTCGGCGTCGAGCAGATCGTGCGACCACTCGATCGCGGCGCGGAGTGTCGCCTGGCGCGGGTCCGCGCCGCGGCCGCCTTTCAGAAGGTCGAGTCTGCTGCCGAGCCGCTCGACGAGCTGGCGCGAGGTGAACACCTTGACGCGCGCGGCCGCGAGCTCTACCGCGAGCGGCAGGTCGTCGAGCTGCTCGCAGACGCGTGCGACGTCCTCGTCGGCAACGAACTCCGAGCGGAGGGTTCGTGCTCGTTGCTCGAAGAGCGCGACCGCGTCGCGACGGGCGAGGGTCGGCGTCTCGTACTCGTGCTCGCCGGCGATGCCGAGCCGCTCGCGGCTCGTGACGAGGACGTCGAGCTGGGGGCACCTTTCGACGAGCTCCGAAACGAGTGGCGCCGCGTCGATCACGTGCTCGAAATTGTCGAGGAGCAAGAGAAGTCGACGCCGGCCGATTGCGGCAGGCGCCGAGCCATCGTCACCGCCGACCGCGTCCGCGATCGCCTCGTCCACGAGCGCCGACTGGCGAATCGGCGCGAGCGCCACCCAGCGGACACCGTCCGGGTAGCGGTCCGCGGCCTCACCGGCTGCCGCCAGCGCGAGCCGAGTCTTGCCGCATCCGCCGGGGCCGGTCAGCGTTGTGAGGCGGACGTCGTCCCGGGCCAGCAGCCGGGTCACCGCGTCGACCTCCTCATCCCGTCCGACGACCGGCGTCGCGGGGACGGGCAGATTCGTCTGGTACAGCGTCTTCAACGCCGGGAACTGCGCGTCGCCGAGCTGGAACAGGCGCTCCGGCGCCGACAGATCCTTCAGTCGGTGCTCCCCCAGATCACCGAGTAACAGACTGTTACTCGGGTCGAGCAGCCGCGCCGTCGCCTCCGAGACCAGTACCTGGCCGCCATGCCCGGCGGCCGCGATCCGCGCCGCCCGGTGCACGTCCATCCCGACGTACCCCTCCTCCGTCACCACCGGCTCGCCGGTGTGCAGCCCCATCCGCACGCGCACCCGCCCGCCGTCCAACGCGGCCTGGGCTTCCCGCGCTGCGGCCACGGCATCGGACGCGCGCGCGAAGGCAACGAAGAAGGCGTCGCCTTGCGTGTCGACCTCCGCGCCGCCGTGCGCCGCAAACGCGTCCCGCAACACGCGCCGGTGCTCCGCCAGCAGCTCCGCGTACGCGTCGCCGTGCTCGCGGAGCAGCTTCGTCGAGCCGTCGACGTCCGTGAACAGGAACGTCACCGTCCCGGTCGGAAGCTCAGTCACGAGCCGATGATGGACGGGATCGGCGGCCGGATCTAGTACGCGCGCCTGCGGCGGGCGCGGCGGCGGTGACGCAGCGCCCTCGACGTCTCGCCGAGCGCGATCACCGAGATGAAGACGAGGCCTACGATCAGCATCGCCGTGATCACCTTCTTGCCCTCCGTTGCGGCGTTCTCCGCGAGGAGCGTGACGAACGAGGCGAGCACGAGCGCGACTCTAGCCCACGGGTGCGTGAGGCGCGCGTTCGCGATGTGCGGCGAGGGCACGCTCAACGGCATCGTCGTCAGGAGGCGTCTCAGCGAGGGACGCCGTTGTTTCGAGCCATGCCTCGCCGTCGCCCTCGTCTCCGTCCGCGCGGAGCGCTGCGCAGAGGGAGATCAGTTCCGCGAGCGCGCGTACGGCCTGCACGCTTCCCGTTGCGGACACCCGCACGAGCCCGTGCGCGTAGAGGTAGTCGCCGAGGAGCAGCCGCGTCTCGTCGTCCCGGGGGTCGAACAGGCGCGGCTCGCCGTAGTGGCAGAGGTAGCCCTCGTAGATTGTCTCGACACCGAGCGCGAACCGCGGCTCGCACAGCGCGGAGAAGACCGCGACGCGCTCCTGCTCCTCCGGCCCGAGCAGCACGTCGGCCCACAACGTGCTCTCACGCGACGCCTCGGCGGCGAGCTCTTGCCAGAGGTCATTCGCCGAAGAAGTCAGCGACCGCCTCCACCGTCCGGTCGATCAACTCGTCGGCGTGTGCGAGCGAGACGAACATCGCCTCGAACTGCGACGGCGCGAGGTAGACGCCGCGCTCGAGCAGATGACGGAAAAGCGACGCGTATTTGTCGACATCGCTTCCGTGCGCCTGCTCGTAGTCCGCGACTGGACCGCTCGTCGCGAAGAGCGTCAACATCGCGCCGACGCGCTGCACCGTGCCGAACGGCGCGAGGCCGGCCTCTAGCCGCGCCGCCCGCCGCTCGAGCTCTTCGTAGAGGCTCGGATCGCGAAGCCGGCGGAGCACGGACAGGCCCGCCGCGGTCGCGACAGGGTTGCCGCTCAGCGTTCCCGCCTGGTAGACGGGCCCCACGGGGGCGAGCTCCGACATCACGTCGGCGCGGCCGCCGAACGCAGCCAGCGGCAGCCCCCCGCCGAGGATCTTGCCGAGGATCGTCAGATCCGGTCGAACGCCGAACCGCTCCTGCGCACCGCCGCGCGCGACGCGAAAACCGGTGATCACCTCGTCGAAGACGAGCAGCGCGCCGGAGGCGTCGCAAAGCTCCCGCAGCGCCTCGAGGAATCCCGGCCGCGGCGGGACGACGCCCATGTTGCCCGCGACCGGCTCCACGATCACGCACGCGAGCCCTTCGCCGTAGCGGGCGACGGCCTCCGCGGCCCCGTCGACGTCGTTGTACGGCGCGACGATCGTGTGCGCCGTCACGCTCGCGGGGACGCCCAGGGTCGACGGAATCCCGAGCGTCGCGAGCCCCGATCCCGCCTCCGCGAGCAGCGCGTCGACGTGCCCGTGGTAGCAGCCCGAGAACTTGAGCACCCGGTCGCGGCGCGTGAAGCCGCGCGCGAGCCGGATCGCCGACATCGACGCCTCCGTCCCCGAGGAAACGAGGCGGACGCGCTCGACCGACGTCACCGCGTCGGCGATCTCCGCGGCGAGCTCCACTTCGCGTTCGGTCGCCGCGCCGTACGACGTGCCGTCGCGCGCCGCGCGCATCACCGCGTCCAGCGTCTCTGCGTCGGCATGGCCGAAGAGGAGCGCACCCCACGACATCACCCAGTCGACGAAGCGGCGGCCGTCGGTCGTCTCGAGCTCCGCGCCGGAGGCGCGCGCGACGAAGAGCGGCTCGTCCAGCCCCACCGCGCGCATCGCGCGAACGGGCGAGTTGACGCCGCCCGGGATCAACTGCTGCGCGCGGCGCCACAGCTCGGACGTCGTCTTTACAGCCAGGAGGCGAGCTCCTTCGTCCAGTACGAGATGACGAGGTCGGCGCCCGCGCGGCGGATCGCGGTCAGGCTCTCGAGCGCCGCCGCGCGCTCGTCGAGATGCCCCGCCCGAGCCGCGTCCTTGATCATCGCGTACTCCCCGCTGACGTTGTACGCCGCGAGCGGAGCGTCGAACCTGTCGCGGACCGCCCGGATCACGTCGAGGTACGGCATCGCCGGCTTGACCATCAGCACGTCCGCGCCCTCGGCGAGATCGAGCTCGCATTCGCGGAGCGCCTCGCGCACGTTCGCGGGATCCATCTGGTAGCCGCGGCGGTCGCCGGACGCGGGCGCCGAGTCGGCCGCCTCGCGGAACGGTCCATAGAACGCGGACGCGTACTTCGCCGAGTACGCGACGATCGGCGTCTCCGGCAGCTCGGCGCGGATCGCTGCCACGCGCCCGTCCATCATGTCGCTCGGGCAGACGGCGTCGGCGCCCGCCTCGACCTGCGAGACGGCGGTGCGCGCGATCAACTCCAGCGAGGGGTCGTTGTCGACCTCCTCGCCGCGCAAAACCCCGCAGTGACCGTGCGAGGTGTACTCGCAGAGGCATACGTCCGCGAGGAGGAGCAGGTCGGGAAAGCGCTGTCCGAGCGCGCGCAACGCCCGCTGGACGATCCCGTCCTCGTCCCAGGCGCCCGATCCCTCGTCATCCTTCTCCTCCGGGATCCCGAACAGGATCACCGCCCTGACGCCGTGCCGGACCAGCTCCTCGCACTCGCGGACGACCTCGTCGACGCTGAACCGCGACATGCCCGGCAGCAGCTCGTTCCGCTGGCCCTCCGGTGCGACGAAGAGCGGCATGACGAAGTCGTCGATCGAGAGCATCGTCTCGCGGACGAGCGACCGAAGCGGCGCCGTCCGGCGCAGCCGCCGCAGCCGTGTCGCCGGGAACGCGCTCACCGCCACAGCTTACGGCCGCGGCGACACTCGCTTACCGATGGCAACGGCCCTCCGATGCCAAGCGACCGTCTGGTTACAAGGCAGGTGGGGCGCGGCGACTCCGGCGTCACGCCTGGAGGCGGCGCGCGGCCAGGCGCGCGAGCCACGCGAAGGCGAGCCCGAGCGCCAGCAGCCATACACCCTCGCGGAGCAAAGTCCCCCAGGGCGAGAGGTCGTAGAGGGCGCTCGAGAAGAACCGCACGGCGTGGGCGAACGGCAGCGCGTCGCTGACCCAGCCGGCTGCGGGGACGACCTCGCGCGGAATCAGGCCGAGGAACACAACGGGCAACACGACGAGCACAGCGCCGAGCGACGCAGCGCGAGCCTCCCGCGCGAGCGCGCCGATGAGCGCGCCGACGGCGCCCACCGAAGCACCCGCAAGGACCGCACCGAAAAGGACGAGCGGCAGCCGCGCCCACGGCTGTCCGCCCTCGACGTCGCCGAGCTCCACGGCGACGCCGAACACGAGGGCGACCGCGAGCCCGAGCGCGGCGCCGACGACCGCGGCCAGCGCGATCTTCGCTGCGACGAGCTCCCACAGCCCGACGAGGCCGCGCGTCAGGCGGCCGATCACATTCTCGTCGCGCTCGGACGCGAGGGCGCCGGCGGCGAGGACGAGCGCGAGGAACGTCAACGTCACCGCCAGCGCGTACGCCTGCACCTGCGCGCCGAGGAGCCACGTGCGGCCCCGGTCGTTGACCCGCTCGAGCTCGATCGGCGATGCGGTCGAGCGCAACGCGCTGCCCGTCTGGTCGAGCGCGAGCGTCGCCGTCTCGACGAACTGGCGCAGCGCGTCCAGGCGTGGGCCGCGCGGCATCTCGGCCAGCAGCCGCTTCGTGCCGTCGAGGCCCAGGATCGTGAACTCGCGCCCGAGGAACGAGCCCTTGCCGCCGTGCAGGATCAGCCGCACGTACTCGAGGTTCGCCTCGATGTACGCCCGCTGCAGCTGCTGGTTGAGCGAGTACACAAGCGCCTGCACCTGCTGCTCGAGCCGCGGCCGCAGGCCTCCCGGCGCAAGCTCGGCGAGCAGTGTCGGCGAGCGAGCCATCGCCTCCAGGTCGGCGACGAAGCCGCGTGGAACCGTGAGGACCGCGACGACCTTGCCGTTCGCGAGCTCGCGGTCGGCGTCCCGCTCCGACATCGGCACGAGGTTCACGTTCTCGCTGACGGCGCGGATCGTCTCGCCGACGTCGAAGCTCTGCCCGCCGACGACGACCTGCGCAGGGAGCCCGTCGAGATCCACGAACGCAACGCGTGGCTTCGAGTTCGCATAGCCCGCGACGAGCCCGACGAGGATCGCGATCACGAGCGGATACGCGACGAGCACGCCGAGCAGGAACGGCGAGCGCCGCAGGACGCGAAGGTCCTTGCCGAGCAGCAGCCGCACGCTCTTCACGCGAGCTTCCCGTCGCGAAGCTGCAGGACGCGGTCGGCGCGCTCGAGCTCGTCGGCGTGCTGCGTCACGAAGCAGACCGCGCCGCCTCGCGCCGGCAGCGCCTCGAGGTCGAGCCAGAGTCGCGAGCGCTGCTCGGGATCGAGCGACGCCGTCGGCTCGTCCAGCAGGAGCACGCGGGGCTCGCCGAGGAGCGCGATCGCGACGTTGAGCCGTTGGCGGTTGCCGACCGACAGCGTCCCGGCGACGGCGTCCGCGGGAAGTGAGAACTCCTCCAGAAGCGCAGCGGCGGCACGCGGGACGTCGCGTTCGTCCTCGAGACGCGCGAACAGCTCGAGATTCTCGCGCGCCGTCAGCCGGCGGTAGAGCGCGGCACGCTGCGGCACCCAGCCGACGCGCACGCCCGCGTGCCGCGTGACCGATCCGTCGGTCGGCTCGAGCGCACCCGCGAGCATCGCGAGCAGGGTCGACTTGCCCGCGCCGTTCGGGCCGACGAGGCCCACCGTCTCGCCCGCCCGCAGCTCCACGTCCGTGGGCTCCAGGGCGACCTGCCTGCCGAAGCGCCTCGAGACCCCGCGCGCGGCGATCAGCGGCTCGGCCGCGCTAACCGCCGCCAAGCGCCCGGGGCCGCGACTGCTCGTGCGACGGGTCGACGTCCACCTCGACGGCCACCTCTCCCGGCTCCCACGGCTCGAGCTCGACTCGCTCCGAGAAGAACTCCCACGCTGCGCGCATCGCCGCCAAGAGCGGAAGCGCGACGAAGACTCCCGGCAACCCGTAGATCTCGCCGCCCGCAAGCAGCCCGAAGATGACGAGCAGCGGGTGCAGCCTCAGCGCCTGCCCCATGACGTTCGGGACGACGACGTGTCCCTCGACCTGGTGGATGAACAGGAAGAGCGCGACGACCCAGAGCGCCGACACCGGATCGACCGCGAGGGCATAGAAGAACGGCGGCAACGCGCCGAGCCACGGCCCGAGGTACGGGATCAGCTCCGTGAATGCGACCCAGAGGCCGAACAGCAGCGCGTACTTGTCGCCGTTCGGGAGTAATCCCAGCGCCCCGAGCGTCCACAACCCGACTCCTGCGCTCGTCCCGATGATCGCCGAGAGCAGCACCTGGCCCTTCACGTACGACACGAGCGCCTCTTCCATGCGCGGCAGGAGCGGCTGCGAGCCGGCGCGAGGCGGGAAACGCCGGTCGATCGCCCGAGAGAGCTTGTTCATGTCGAGCAGCATGTAGATCGAGATCACGATCACGAGCACGATCGAGAACAGGAGCTCGAACAGGACGAGTCCCGCCCCTTCGGCCCACGAGATGGCGCGCTCGGTGTACTTCCGGACGTCCTCGGCGCCGGCGTTGTCGAGGAAGTCCCGCGCCTCGTCCCGGATCTCGATCCGAAGACCATGGTCGTCGAGCCACTCCTGGAGCCGGTCGACGTCGCGGACAGCGGCCGTCTCGGGAGGCTGTCCGCGCTCCTCCGTAAAGTAGGTGTCGATCCGGTCCGCAGCCGAGCGGGTCTGGTTGACCACCACCGTCGCGAGTGCGAGCCCCGCCAACGCCACCACGGCAGCGAAGCTGAGGTACACGATCGCGACCGCGACCCCGCGCGGGATCCAGACCCGGCCGAGGCCGCGGACGAGTGGGTTGAGCAGGAGCGCGATCAGCGCTGCGACGAGAAAGACGAACACCACGTGACGCACGGCGCCCGCGACCACCCAGACGCCCACGAGGATCAGCGGCAGGCCGACGAGCTGAATCCACCGCGGCACGACGAGCTTCTGCGGCGGCGGCGCCATCCCGTTGATCGTACTCCCGGCCGTCGCGTTTCCACGACCGCGCACGACTGGTGGCTGGCCGAGGACGGGGCGCTCGCGCTCCACCGTCACGAGGTCTGGGTGGAACCCGAGTCGCCGTCGGAACTCAGGCTGTTACAAGCGCCGGAGGTACCTGGCTTGAAAGGCCATCCCGATGGCGCTACCCTCCCGCGGATGCCGCGCCGGCCCCCTGCGCAGGCGCGCCGTTCGCGCGTTCGCGCGCAGCGGCGGAAGGAACACCACCTCCGCCGTTTCGCGTTCCTCATCCTGATCGCGATCCTGACCGCGGTCACGCTGGCGCTGACCGCGTTCGGCGGCGACGGCCAAGAGCGCGTGGCGGGGATCGTCCCCGCGCCCGCAGCGAACCTGCTCCCCGCGGGCAGGCCTCAGCCGACGGTCGTGGCGGCGTTGAACGGGCTGCGCATCCAGCTCCCGATTGCGGCCGACCGCGTGACGGCGATCGGCTACCACGGTGCAGGCGAGGGAGCGCTCGCGCTCGCGCCCGTGGGACGGCAAGGCAACCAGGGGCTGTTCGGACGGCTGGCGCGGAAGATCTTCGGCGGCGGCGACGGCGACCTCGTCTGGTACCAGCTCAGCAGCGGCACCGGCCCGCAGACGAGCGGCCTCGACGTCGGCGCGGCGGTCGGGACGGACGTGTACGCGCCGGTGCACGGCACGATCGTCGGCGTGACGCCGCACGTCCTCGGCGGGCGCGCGTTCGGCTCGCGCATCGACATCCAGCCGACGACCGCTCCCTCCGTGGTGCTGTCGATGACGCGCGTGCGCGCAACCCCGGGGCTGTCGGTCGGCGCCGAGGTGGCGGCTTCGACGACACGACTCGGCACGCTGATCGACCTCAGCGGCGCCGAGCGCCAGGCTCTGGCGCGGTTCACCAACGACGCCGGCAACCACGTCGTGCTCGACGTGCATCCGTCCGCGACGCTCGCGCTGCCGTAGGCACATGAAGATCCTGTTCGTGGCCGACGTCGTCGGCAGGCCGGGCCGCGACGCGGTCGAGGCGCGTCTCGCGTCGCTGCGCGAGGAGCGCGACGTCGACTTCTGCGTCGTCAACGGCGAGAACGTCGCGGACGGCGTCGGGATCACGCCGAAGCTCGCGGAACGCCTGCTGGCCGCCGGCGCCGACGTGATCACGCTCGGCAACCATGTCTGGCGCCGCGCCGAGATCGTCCCCTACCTGAACGGAGCGACGCGGGTGATCCGCCCGGCCAACCTGAGCCCGAACGCCCCCGGCCGCGCGCTCTGCGTCTTCCCCGCCCGCAACGGTACGCCCGTCGCCGTGATCAACGTGATGGGGCAGCTCTTCCTCGACGTCGCGGCCTCGCCGTTCGGCGTCATCGACTCCCTCGTCGAGCAGGCCCGCCGCGAGACGCCGGTCGTGATCGTCGACATCCACGCCGAGGCTACGAGCGAGAAGGTCGCGCTCGCGCGTTGGCTGGACGGGAAGGTCACTGCCGTGATCGGCACGCACACGCACGTCCAGACGAACGACGCGCGTGTGCAGCCGGGCGGCACCGCTGCGCTCAGCGACGCGGGCATGACGGGACCGCACGACTCCGTCATCGGCGTCGTCGCCGACCGGGCGATCAAGCGCATGCGGACGCACATGCCGGTCCGGTTCGAGACCGCGACGGAAGACGTCCGCATCGAGGGCGCGCTGGTCGAGTGCGACGACTCAGGTCGCGCGACCGGGATCGAGCTCGTACGCGTCCACCTCTGACGCTGCACGCAGCAGCGCTGCGACCTTGTCGGGCCGGCACAGCTCGACCGCCTCTTCGAGAGACACCCAGCGGTACGCGTCGTGCTCCGCGTCGAGGACGACCTCGGCGTCCACCGGCGCATCGACGACGTAGAGCGCCCAGTCGTCGTGCGGCGAGACGAGCCGCGTGGCAGGGAGCTCGAGCCCGGCCTCCTCGCGGAGCTCGCGTGCGGCGCAGTCGTCGATCGCCTCGCCCGGACGGCGCGCGCCGGCGGGCGGCGTCCACGCCCAGTCGCCGGCGTACTCCGGCCCCTCGTGCGCACGATGAAGCACGAGCAGCTCGTCACTGCGCCGCACGACGACCGTCGCCCCGAACGGCGCCTCGCGGGCGCGAGGAACGTCGTCCCAGGTGCGCCGGTCGCGCGCCAGCAGCACTCCGAGGAGGCACACGAGGACGAGGTCTCGAACGACGACGAGCGCGGTCACCCGGCCGTCGAAGCCGAGCGCGTACTCCCAGTAGCGCTGCGGGAACCACGCCTGCGTCAGAACGAGCGCACCGCCGAGCAGCCCGGACGCCACGAGGCCGCGCCGCCCGCGCACGAGCGGGACGAACGGCACCAGCCAGATCATGAACTGCGGCGAAAGGACCTTGCCGAACGCGACGAACGCCACGACCGCTGCGGCCGACGCGCGGACGAGGTCGTAGCGGCCGCCGCGACGCGCGAACCAGATCCAGATCCCGACGAGCGCGCCGACCTGGAGAACGGTCTGGATCGCGGCGACCACGTCCGGCCAGCCGCCGGCGAGGTTCTGCGAGCCGTGACTTCCGATCATCCGCGCGCCGGTCCCGAAGACGCGATGCGCCCCGATCGTCAACGCGGCGCCGAGCGACTCGATCTGGAGCGGCCGAGACGCCTGCCGCGCGAACGAGTCCCAGACACCGCCAGGCGAGAGCACGAGGAACGGCAGCACGACGGCCGCGACGGTTCCGCCGAAGACACCGAGGCAGACGAGGGCCGCGCGCCGGCCGCGCGTGCGCCAGACGTGCGCGACCGCCAACGGCAGGAGCACGACCGGCCAGACCTTCGCGAGGACGGCAGCTCCGAGCAAGCCGTGGCCGAGCCGTACGCGGTGCGAGAGCAACGCCGCGAGCGCACCTGCGGCGAGCGCCGCCGGCCAGAGGTCGAAGCGCGTCAGCACCACGGATCCGAGCAGGAGCGGCGAGACGGCGACGAACGCAAGCACGCCCCAGCGTCGCCGGGACGGTGCGCGGAGCGCGCGCAGCGAAAGCGCGGTCGCGAGGATGAGCAGCGCGCCGCACGCCCACATCTCCGCTTCGAACCAGCGCCGGTAGCCGGGGTCGTCGGTCGCGCTCGCCGCGACCGCCGGCAGCAGGAAGACGGGCAGCGCCCCCGGCGGGTACTCGATCGCGAAGTCGCGGTACGGTGCGTCCCCCTGCACCATCGCGTTGCCGTACTCATGGTACACGGGTACGTCGACGATCTGACCGCGTCCGAACCAGCCATGATGCACGGCCCACCACGCGCCGGCGAAGAGGATGAGCGCTCCTGCCGCCGCCGCCGTCGCCGAGGGAGCCAGGCGCCGGACGTACTCGGGAACGGCCGGGTCGTCGGAGCGGCCGTCTCCGGGCGGCGGCCGTGACATCGCGACGGGGGCCAGGGCCGCGACGGCGGTGAACGGAAAGAACCACGGGATGTAGAGGTAGAACCAGTGCGTCAGCACGAGCTCGAACCCGAGCAGCAGGACACTCGTGAGCGCGGCGAGCTGGAGCGGCGTCTTACGGCGCGGAACGAACGCGAACGCGACCGCCGCCACGCCAACGATGACCTCGAGCACGATCTGCAGGTAGTGGAGGTCCGGCAGCCCCGCGTGGTACTGCCCCCAGTCCCAGAGAGAGAACGGCGACTCGCGACCGAACTGCCATGAAACGGTGCGGTCCCAGAACACCTTGATCGCCTCGAGCAGGTCGGGCTCCAGGAGCAGGATCCAGAACGAGATCAGCGTCGCGACCGCGAACCCACCGAAAAATGCGGCGAGGCGGCGCGCGCTCCAGCCGGCGTACGTCGCCCACATCGGAGTGACGATCAACGCCGCGAACTTCGTCCAACCCGCAAACGCGGTGAATGCGCCGCGCGCCCACGAGGACGTGACGAACAGGAACCCCCAGATCAGGAACGCGGGCAGGATCGAGTCGTTCGTGTTCGAGCTCGACACGTATTGCGTGAACGGGTACGCGGCCCACGCAAACGCGAGCGTCGCGCCGAGGCGCCGGCCGCCGAATCGTAAGCCGACGAGCCCGAGGCCGACGAGGCATGCGAGATCGAACGCGATCGACGTCGCGTGCGCGGCGGGGAGGCTGTCCCAGTGGCCGGTCCAGCCAAACGCCAGGTACCCCGGGACGTACGCGAGGTACGAGGCGGGTCCATACGTGTCGCCGCGCTCGTTCGATGCCTCGCAACGCCCGTTCGTCTGGATGCGCTCGCGCGTCTGCCCCTCGGCGTCGCCGGGGCCGCACGGCTTCAGGTCCCCTTCCTTCGGCATGTTCCCGTACGGCGCCTCGCCACTGACGATGCGCTGCGCACCCGCGACGCCCGCGAAGCCGACGTCGATCACGTTCGAGGCCTGCGCGTTGAGCCCGATGCGGAAGCCGGCGGCGAAGACGGTCGCGGCGAGGAGCAGCCAGACCGGCCACACGGTTCGACCACGCGTGGCACGTCCGGTGAGGCCGACCCAGAGCCCGCGCCCGATCAGATACAGGAGCGGGGGGTACGCGAGCGGGACGCTCGTGAAGATGTCGCCGCGGTTGAAGAACCAGAGCGAGACGCTGAACGAGAGGAGCGCGACAAGATCGAGCGTCCGCCACGAGAGCGGCCGGCGCCAGTCGACGAGCCCGAGCAGGAACAACGCGCAGAACGCAAGCCAGACCTCGTAGCTGTTGATCTTCTTGCCGCCGAACGCGCCGGGCGAGCCGCGCGCCATCGTCCACGCGACCTGCGGCCCGGTCCAGGCCTCCGTGACGAGCCCGGATCCATCGTCGACGCGGCCGCGCGCGATCTCCCCGGCATCGCCCCACCACACGTGCACGGTCCACCAGCGGAACTTGCTCGTGTACTCGGCGTCGGTCGTTCGGCCCTTCGTCGGGTAGCGCTCGAGCCAGTCGCGGACCTTCGGTTGCGCGAGAAACCGGCGCGTCACCGCCTCCTCGTTTTGCTGCGCCGGCGCCTCCGCCGGCGCGAGCGGCGTCTCGACCAGACGGCCGGCCCGGTCGTAGACGGGACCGGTCGGCGCCTCCGCGCCGAGCGCCGCGGGTGCGAGGAGAAGGGCGCAGGCGACGGGAACGAGGACCCGGCGCATCGGCGTCACGTTATCGCTCGCTCGCGTTCCCGACCTCCCGCCCGGCCGGAGCAGGGCGCGCTCAGGGACGCGAGCGGAAGGACCAGAGCTTGTTGCCGACAAAATTGATCGGCGTCACGAGGATGATCGCAATCGCCTGAGCGAGGATCTTCCCGACGCCGAACCCGACGAGCACGCGCAGCATCACGAGGTTCGCCGCGAGGGCGAGCACCGAGATGACGAGGAACCGCATCCCCTGGTACGCGAAGTGCCCGCGGTCGCTGCGGAAGGTCCAGTGGCGATTCCACCAGTAGTTGTTCGTCACGGCGACGAGGAAGGATCCGACGGCCGCGCCGAGATAGTGGAGCCCCGCGAGCTTGAGCAGGAGCGCGTAGACGACGAGGTTGACGACGTAGCCGCTCGCGCCGACTGCTGAGAACTTCGCGAGCTGCACCCAGTTGTGCGAGCGAGACAGCGCTTGTCCGGCACGAGTCCTCCGAAGGCGGGTTGCGGCGCTCACGACGGTGCAGCCTTACCGAACGCGGAAGGCGGCGTCCTGCTGCGGCGTCTCGTCCTCGACGGCGACGTCCTCGACGCGCGCGCCGCCCGGACCGCGGCGGCACCAGGACGTGAGCGCGTCGACGGCCTCCGGCTCGCCCTCGAACGCAGCCTCGACGCTGCCGTCGCCGCGGTTGCGCACAAAGCCGGACACGCCGCGCGCCCGCGCCCGCTCTGCCACCGCCATCCGGAAGCCGACGCCCTGCACGAAGCCGCGGACGACCACTCGCACCCGCTTCACGCGTCGAACCCCTCCTCACCCACCAGCGGGACGAACCGGCACGAGACGGTCGCCACGACCGCCGGCCCCTCGGGGCTGCGGACGATCAGCTGGAGGTCCTGGCCGAGCCGTGACCCGACGGGGATCACCAGTCGGCCGCGCGGCTCGAGCTGGTCGTAGAGGGACGGCGGCAGGCGAGGCGCCGCGGCTGCAACGGCGATCGCGTCGAACGGCGCATGCTCGCGGTCGCCGAGCGTCCCGTCGCCGACGTGGACGAGCACGCGTCCGGCGTAGCCCGCCCGCTCGAGGTTGGCGCGAGCCTGCTCGGCGAGCTCCGGCAGGCGCTCGATCGAATGCACCTCCCGCGCAAGCTCGGCGAGCACGGCGGCCTGGTAGCCGGAGCCGGTGCCGACGTCGAGCACCTTCTCGTGCCCGCGCAGCGAAAGCGTCTCGCAGATCCGCGCCACCATGTACGGCTGCGAGATCGTCTGCTGCGCGCCGATCGGCAGCGCGGCGTCCTCGTACGCGCGGCGGCGCATCTGCTCGGGGACGAAGACCTCGCGCGGGACTGCGGCCATCGCGTGGAGCACGCGCTCGTCGCGGACGTCGCGGTCGCGAAGCTGCCCCTCGACCATTGCGAGACGCTCCGCAACCGGATCATGCGACTTCGGCATGGGCGACCCCGAGCGCCGCGAGCAGCGTGTCCTTCACGTCGATCGTGCGCGCGGGCGGCTCACCCGCGCCAACGCTCAGCATCGGCACGAAGGAATCGCCGGCCACGAGCGAGCCGTGGCTGCCGCCGCCCAGGTGGTGAGACCCCGCGAGGTCGGCGAACTCCCACCCCTCGGCCGCCGACACGAGGACCTCCCCCGCGTTCGGGTTCCGCAGCGCCGCCCCGACCCGCTCGGGTCCCTCGGGGTACTCGTCGAGCAGCGCCGGGTCCTCGTCGCCGCGCCTGCGGGCGACGACGCGGCCGTCTTCGAGGAAGCACGCGACGTCGACGCCGGCGACGCCGTCGAGCGTGGCCGCCAGCGCACGCGGGTCGTCGCCGTAGAGCATCGCCGCGCGGTTCGACGACGTGACGACGGCCTCCGGCCCGAAGTGCTCCTTCAGCCGGACCACGCCGGCCGAGACGTTCGTCTGGCCGTGGTCGGAGCAGAGGACGAGGGCGTACCGCTCGAGTAGCTCGTCGAGGCCGCCCGCAGCGCCGGCGAGGATCCCGACCTGGCGGTCGATCGTGCCGAGGGCGGTGCGCACGCCTTCGGGCCCGTGCACGTGCGAGGCGAAGTCCAGGTCGGAGAGGTAGTAGGCGAGCACGTCGAACCCGTCACGCGTCACCAGCCAGCGCGCGGCGGCGGCGGCGTACTCGTCGACCGAGCCGCGGGCGCGGTTGCGAATCGCGAGCGGCGCGCCGATCGGATCCGATTCGAAGAGGTTGTAGTAGAAGAAGCGCTTCGGCCCGTGGACCGCCTGCACGAAGCCGGGAACGGTCGGCAGATGGCGCGTCCGGCCGCGGTAGCAGGTGATGTTGATCGCCGCGGCCGTGAGGCCTGCGTCCTCCGCGTCCTCGTAGAGCGTGCGCGCCGACGACGACAGGTGCTCGCCGTTCATGCCGACGATCGTGTCGCGGATCGAGCGGCGCGTCCCCGCCGCGCGGATCGCGCCGAACGACGACCCGTACTCCACGATCCGCTGCTCGCCGCGGTGCCACCAGACGAGGTGCGGGATGTGGTGCACGTCCGGATGGGCGCCGGTGACGAGGGTCGTCAGGCATACGGGGGTCAGCGACGGGAACGTCGTCACGGCGCGCCGGTACTGGCCTGCGTCGGCGAGCGCCGTCAGCGTTGGGGTACGGCGATCTCCGACGGCTTGCTCGAACGTCGCCGCCGTGAGGCCGTCGACGATGACCAGGATTGCCTTACCGGACGCTGTTTCGCTACTTCGCAAGCGACCGCAGGCCTGCGTACTTCTCGCCCGCCCGGCGGCGTGTCCGTGCCGCCAGCGCGGGGAGCGCTGCCGCCTCGACGAAGCCCACCAGCGGCACGAACGCGAGCGCGAAGGCACCCAGCGCGCCGAGCACGAGGAGGAGTCCCGTCCCGGCGGCCGTTCCGCCGCGCCGCAGCGCACCAGTGGCCACCACGGCCGCTCCCGCACCGCCGAGGAACCCGCCCACGCCGGCGCCGATCGCCTCCCCGAGCCAGTCGATCGCGAAGCCCGCGATCACCGCTGCAGCCGCGGCGGCAACGACGGCGACCACGACGCGCCCGAACCGCGCGGCGAGCGCGGCGACGATCAGCCCGACCGCGACGCCCGCGCCGGTGCACAGGCCGATCCGGTAGATCTCCCACATGCGCGGGCCAGTGTAGAGCGCAGCCGTTTTGACACGGCGGGGCCTGGGTAGAAACTGCTTCGTGAACGACCCTCTGCCACAGCTCGTCTTCTTCTTCGACGAGCGGTCCGGCCCCGCACGACGGATGGAGAGCTTGCTGGCGCACGTCGAGCGCAAGGAGCGCGGGCGCCTCACCGTTCGCCGCGTGGACGTCACGGAGCATCCGCGGCTGACGGAGAAGTTTTGCGTCGACGAGGTCCCCACGCTCGTGTTCGTGATCGACAAGCGCGTCGTCGACCGCATCGACGGCCGCGCCAGCATGCCGCAGATCGAGCGCCTCCTCGAGGAGCATCTCCCGCTCGACGAAGCTGCGGCGCTCGCCTACTTCCCCGGCTGAGCGCGGATCAGGCCGGCCGCTGGAGCCGCTCGATCACGGCCAGGCCGAACGCCGCGGCGCGCGCGCCGTCGACGACACGGTGGTCGAACGTCAGCGCGACGTGCCCCGCGCGCGCGATCGCGACGGCGCCGTCACGCACCACCGGCCGCTCCGCGATGCGGCCGAGCGAAAGGATCGCCACCTCCGGATGGTTCACGATCGGCGTCTGGAACAGCCCCGCAAACCGTCCTGCGCTCGTGACCGAGAACGTCGACCCGCGAAGCTCGTCGCGCGAGATCGTTCCCGCCCGCGCGGCCTCCGCCAGGCGGTCGATCTCGACGCGCAACTCCTCGAGCGAGCGAGATGGGACGTCCCGCACCACGGGCACGACGAGTCCCTGCTCGGTCTGCACCGCGACGCCGAAGTCGTAGCGGTCGAGATACACGATCGTGTCGCCGTCAAGGCGCGCGTTCAGCTCGGGAAACTCGCGCAACGCCTCGGCACATGCCTTCAAAGTCGCGGGCAACACGTCGTGCAGGTCGAGCTTCGAGAAGTCGCACTCCTCGACCCAGGTGACCGGCGCCACCTCGCGGTGCGCGCGCGTCATGTGGTCGGCGATCAGCCGGCGCACGCCGCGCAGCGGCTCGCGGCGACCGTCCTCGACTTTGTGGCTGTCAGCCAGTTGCTCGGTCGCGCCGCCCGCAGCGGCGCGAACGTCCGCCTCGGTGACCCGCCCCTGCGGCCCGGAGCCGCTCGCCGCGGTCAGGTCGACGCCAAGCTCCTGCGCGAGCCGCCGAACGAGCGGCGTCGCGCGCACCTTCTCGCCTTGCAGCAGACTGCTGGTCGGCTTCGAGGGGGGCATTGGAGTCGCGGCCACGGCTTGTCGCTCCGGCTCGGTCGCGGCGACGGGCTGCGCGCTCGCCCCGTCCTCGCCGATCACGACGATCACCTGGCCGACGGGGATGACATCGCCCTCCGCGGCGAGGAGCTTCGAGACGACGCCTGTGGCAGGCGACGGGATCTCCACCGTCGTCTTGTCGGTCTGGATCTCGACGAGCGGGTCATCCTCCGCGACCTCCTGCCCCTCGCTGACGAGCCAGCGCGCGATCTCGCCCTCGGTAAGCCCCTCGCCGAGGTCCGGCAGCTTCAGCTCGTACGGCATCCGGCACTGAGCCTAGAGGAGACGTGCGCCGACGACGTCGTATGCCTCGACGGCGGCGGCGGCCGCCGGAGACGACGCGAACGCATCGGCGAACATCGTGTAGACGACGACGTCGCGCGGCGCGGGCTGGCGAAGGCGGCGGCGGAGCGTCGCCTCCTCGAGGAACCCGAGCTTGCGCGGGATCCGCCGGCTGCGTTCATTCGCCGGATCGGTGCGGATCTCGACGCGGTCGACTTGGCAGACCTCGAATGCCACACGCGTCAGCGCGGCCGTCGATTCGGTGGCGAGTCCTTCGCCGGCGCGGCCCGCTCGCGTCCAGTAACCGATTTCGAACGCGTCCACGCCGACCCGCTGGTGCAGCCCGGTCCCGCCGACGGCCTCGGTCTCGTCGCCGTCGAACATGCCGTAGGTGAAGTCCTGGGCGAGGTCGAACCTGCCGCGGAACCGGCGCAGCAGCTCGATCTTGTCCTCGAGCGGCTGCGGCTCGTGCACCGCCCACGGCATCCACGGGCGGAGGTGGTCGAGGCTCGAATCGATCGCGTCCTTGAGGAGGGGCGCGTCGCGAGGATCCCAGCAGCGCACGACGAGCCGCTCCGTGACGATCCGGTACGGCGCGTCGGCCAACGGCGATCCCGGCGACAGCCTAGCGCGGCGGGTTCGCGCAGGCGTTCAGCGACATTCGCCGCGCGGATTTCTTGATCGATCCGTCGAGCGCGATCTCCCGGGAGGCGAGACGGGCGACTGCGGTCGCGTCACCGCGCTTTGCGGCGGCGACGATCGGCCCGTCGAGCGAGTTCGACTGCCCGAGGAGCGCGACGAACCGGCGGAATTCGGCCGCAAGGGGTTGCGGCGGGACCACGCGCTTCAGTTGGCGCACGAACCGAACGGCGCGGGCGTGGCCCACCTGCTGGAACTTCACGAGCGAAGCGAGGTCGTGGGGCTGTAGCCGCTTCGCGATCGCGACGATGTCCGCGTAGTACGAGACGCACAGCGCGTTCGCTCGAGCCCTGAACTTCTGCGGCGGCAACGCGTTCGCCGGGCGCACCGACGCGGCCAACGCGCAGAGAGAACAGACGAGAAGGAGGAGTACGAGCAGGCGCACGCGGCCGAGGGTAGCCGCGCCCTCACGCACGCGGAGTCGCTATCCACGCGTCCGCGGGTGCGATCAACACGCGCAGGCCGCCGTCGACGCGCCACAGCGACAACGCCTGCTCGTCGCCGTGGAGGTCGGGAGCGACCTCGCGGGGCACGTAGCCGACCTGCAGCGTCCGCTCCTCGTTCCAGATCGCAACCGCCTTGGGGTCGTGCTCGTTCTCCGGCTCGGAAACGAGCGCGAGCGGCCGCCCCGGGTCGAACGAAGGATCGGGCAATGCGTCGGGCCGATAGGACACTCCTGCCGCCGGGACGACCCGGACCCGCGAATCGCTCCAACGCACCGGTTCGCCCGTCGCCGCGTCGCGCAGATGGAAGCCGGACTCGCCGCGCTCGAGCCAGAGACGCAGCCGGTCAGGCGCCAAGGAGCTTCCGCACGGCGTCGATCACGCGCGCGACGGAGGGCATGTACGCGTCCTCGATCTGCCAGTACGGATACGGCACGTCGTATCCCGTCACCCGGAGCACGGGGCCTTGCAGGTCGAAGATCGCCTTCTCCGCGATGATCGCCGCCAGCTCGGCGCCGTAGCCCGCGGTGCGCGGCGCCTCCTGCACGATCACGACCCGACCTGTCTTCGCGACCGACGCGAGCAGCGCCTCTTCGTCGAGCGGCTTCAGCGTCCGCACGTCGAGGATCTCGATCGAGGCTTCGTCCCCGAGCTCGTCTGCAGCCTGCTCGCAGAGCGGCACCATCGACCCGTACGCCACGAGCGTGACGTCGTCTCCGTCCCGCACGACCCGCGCCTTTCCGAGCTTGACGACGTGCTCGCCCTCGGGCACCGCGCCCTTCGTCGTCCGGTAGTGCAGCTTCGGCTCCAGCACGACCACGGGATCGGGATCGCGGATCGCGGCTGCGAGTAAGCCCTTGGCATCCGCCGGAGTAGACGGCACGACGACCTTCACGCCCGGCGTGTGGACGTAGTAGGCCTCCGGCGAGTCGTCGTGCAGCTCTGGAGCGCGGACACCGCCGCCGTAGGGCATCCGGACGACGAGCGGGAATGCCATCTTGCCGCCGGTGCGCCACCGGTAGCGGCCGACATGCGTGATCAGCTGGTCGAGGCACGGATAGGAGAACGCGTCGTACTGCATCTCGCACACGGGCCGGAAGCCCGCCATGCAGAGGCCGACGGCGGTGCCGAGGATCCCCGCCTCGGCGAGCGGCGTGTCGACGCAGCGGTCGGCGCCGAAGCGATCTCGCAACCCGGCCGTCGCGCGAAAGACCCCGCCGGCGCGGCCGACGTCCTCGCCCATCACCAGCACGCTGTCGTCGCGCTGGAGCTCGACGTGGAAGCACTCGTTGATTGCCTCGACGATCGTCAATTCCCGCGTGCCGTTGTCAGCCAAGGATCCGCCTCAGCTCGTCGAGATCGGCCGCGAACGACGCCGGCGGGTCGGCGAACGCGTTCGCAAAGACGAGCCCCGGATCCGCCGCCGGCTCTGCTTCCGCCGCCGTGATCCCCTCGCGCATCAGCTGCGCCGCCCAGGCGCTGATCTCTTCCGCCTGCGCGGCGGTGAGGAGGCCGAGCCGGCGCAGATACTCCTCGTACCGGCAGACGCACTCGTTCCGGCACGCGGCGTCGACGCGCTCCTGGTCGATGTACGCCTTCGGGTCGTCGGCCGTTGCATGCGGCGCCGCGCGGTACGTGACCGCCTCGACGAACGTCGGCCCCTCGCCGGCGCGGGCGCGCGCAACCGCCTCTCGCGTCGCCTCGTACACCGCGAGCACGTCGGAGCCGTCGACGCGAACGCCGGGAATGCCGTAGCCGACGGCCTTGTCGACGAGCGCCTCAGCGCGCGTCTGCTCCGCGACGGGAGTCGAGATCGCCCACTGGTTGTTGTTGCAGAACAGCACGAGGGGCGCGTTCATCACGCCTGCGAAGTTGGCGCCCTCGTGAAACGAGCCCTCGCTCGTCGCGCCGTCGCCGAAGTAGACGATCGCGCACGACTGCGAACGCTTCAGTCGCATCCCCCATGCCATTCCGGCCGCGTGCGGCACGTGCGTCCCGATCGGCACGCAGATCGAGGCGACGTTGTAGTCGGCGGGGTTCCACCAGCCGGCGGGATGTCCGCGCCACCACGAGAGCACGGTCGAGACCGGCATCCCCCGCAGGAGCCCGATCGCCGACTCGCGATACGACGGGAAGATCCAGTCGTCGTCCTCGAGCGCGTGCACGGAGCCCGCCTGCATCGCCTCGTGGTTCCAGTAGATCGCGTAGGTGCCGATCCGTCCCTGGCGGTGGTAGACGACCGACCGCTCGTCGTACGTGCGCAGCAGGATCAGCGAGCGGTAGAGATCGAGGTAGAACCGCTCGTCGGCGCCGTCGATCTCGCGATCGGGCGTCGCCGCGTCGCCGATCACGCGCCGCAGGTCGCGCGCGGCAGGGAGAACCTGCGCCATCGCAACGCGAATCTACCGCACGCGAGCGCCTAGTCGGCGGCGCAGAAACCCGGTATGACTTACGTGTGAGCAGGAGGTACGCGAAGTTCGGCGTTTCCGCTGCAGTGCTTCTGGTAGGCGGCACCGTACTCGCAGGAACACTCGCGCGGGCGAGCGGCCACGCTGTCCCGAAGGGTGGGACGATGCTACTCAGCATGGCGGCTCTCGATTCGCTCGACCCGGCGCGCTCGTACACGACCGCAGGCTGGTCGATTCTCGACGCGACCTGCGCGCGGCTCATGTCATATCCGGACAAGCCGCCACCGGCGGGCTCCCGGATCGTTCCCGAGGTCGCGGCCGCAGCGCCGAAGATCTCTCCAGACGGGAAGACCTACACGTTCACGCTCCGGACCGGGTTCCGGTTCAGCGACGGGTCGCGGGTACGCGCGACGGCGTTTGCACGAGCCATCAACCGCTCGCTCGCCCCGGCCTTGCGCTCGCCGGGGGCGCTGTACACGCAGGAGATCGTCGGGGCAGCCGACGTCCAGGCCGGTCGGACGCAGGCCGCAACGGGCGTCGTCGCGACCGGCAACCGCCTAGTCGTGCGGTTCACCCGGCCCGTTCGCGACTTCGCGGCACGACTCACGACGCCGTTCTTCTGCGCGGTGCCGCCGGGGCTTCCCGCCGATCCCGAGGGGATCGGCGCCTTCCCGGGCGCCGGCCCGTACTACGTCGCCGACTACCGCCCGGGCGAACGCGCTGTGATCAAGCGAAACCGCTTCTACGGCGGCAACCGGCCGCACAATGTCGACGGCTTCCTCGTCGATCTGGGGAGGGCCGCGCCGGACGAGCTCATTGGTCGGACCGAAGGCGGACAGGCGGACTGGGCCGAGCTCGACGGGGCGGCCCTCCTCGACTCGGACCGCCGCCTGGTCGACAAGTACGGCGTCAACAAGGGCAGGCTCTTCGTCCAGCCGGGGCTCGGCACCAGAGGGTTCGCGCTGAACAGCTCGCGTCCACTCTTCGGGAACAACTCACGCCTCAGACGCGCGGTCAACTTCGCGATCGATCGTCCCGCACTCCGTCGCGCCGCGCTCGGCACGGCGGTCGCCGGGCGCCTGACCGACCAGTACCTCTCGCCGACGATGCCGGGCTTCAGGGACGCGCACATCTACCCGCTCACGCGTCCCGACGTGAAGAAGGCGAAGGAGCTCGCGCGCGGCCGGAGGGGGAGCGGGAAGGCGGTGCTCTACACCTTCAACTTCCCGGGTGCGCTCGTGTCGGCGCAGGTCCTCCAGCAGAATCTCGCGAAGATCGGCCTGAAGGTCGAGGTCAAAGCGTTCGCGCCGCCCGCGTTGTTCGAGCGGCTCAGCGCCCCGAACGAGCCGTACGACATCGCAGCCGGCGGCTGGAATCCCGACTACCTGGACCCGTTCCAGTTCATCAACCTGCAACTCGACGGCCGCTTGTCAGGCAAGTCGAATATCGCGCGATTCGACTCCCCGCGCTACAACGCGCTGATGAGACGCGCGGCACGCCTGACGGGGGCGGCGCGCTACCACGCGTACGGCGATCTCGACGTGCGGCTGGCCCGTGACGCCGCACCGCTCGTATCGACCTTTGTTCCGAACGACGCGCTGTTCGTCGGCCGGCGCGTGGGCTGCGTCGTGTTCCGCCCGCCTTATGGTCTCGACCTGCCGGCAGCCTGTCTGAAGCGCTGAGGGCGTCGTCCGAGCTCAGGGCGCCTGTGCCGTCACCCACACGCCGTCGGCGGTCACCGCGATCCCCGCGGGCGCGTTTCCGATCTCGATCGTCTGCACGATGTTGCCGGAGGAAGGATCGATGCGCGTGACCGTCCGGTCGCCGCGGTTCGCAACCCAGATCGCGCCGTCGCCGACTGCAAGCGCGACGGGCTCGTCTCCGACGGCGATCGTTCGCGTCGCGGAGGAGTCCGCGTCGATGCGCGTGATCGTGTCGTCGCCCGCGTTCGCGATCCACACCGCGCCCTCTCCCGAGGCGATCGCCTCGGCGCGTCGCCCGACGCTGGCCTCGCCGGTCGGTCCCGCGTCGAACGTCTCGGGGCTGTATCGCGAGACCGTGGCGCCCAGTCCGTTCACGACCCAGATCGAGCGCCCGTGGGTTGTCAGCGCAGTCGGCTCCGCACCGGCGACCGTGGAGGCCGTGACGACCGCTTCGGCGGGGGCTACGCGCGCCAAGGTCGAATCCCCGAACACGGCCCACACCGCCCCGGCGCCGGTGGCGACGGCGCCACGCGGGCTCAGCGGCGTCGGTGCCGCGACATCGAGCGTCTTCGTGACGCGACCGAACTGAGGGTCGACCTTCGACAGCTGGCCGCGCAGGCCGTGGGCGACCCACACGCCGAGGTCGTCGACCGCGAGGCCCGTCGGCGTCCGGTTCTCCAGGGAGACCGTCCCGGCGACCGTGCGCTGCTTCGGGTTGATCCTCGTGAGGTTGCGGTCGTCGAGGTTGGCTACCCACACGGACCCGGCGCCGGCCGCGATGGATCCCGGCCTGATCCCGGTCGGGATCTCGGCCACGATCTGATTCGTCGCCGGGTCGATCAGGCCGAGGTGATTGGGCTGGACTCCGTCCAGGCCGCCGCCCTCCGAACGCGTTGCGACGTAGCCGATCGCGACGGCGAGCGCGAGGAGCGCGAGTACGGCAGCGATGACCACGACCGGTCGCCGCCACACCGGACTCGCGAGTGCCGCCTCTGCCGCCGGTGCCACGTCCGCAGCCGCGCGGATCGGCGGGAAGTCGTCCGGGAGTTCCGCGCCCGCGACCTGGTAGAGGTGCACAGGCCGATCGAGGTCTTTCAGCCGCTGCTCGCCGAGATCGCGCAGGAACACGCGCAGCTCCTCCTCCTCGTCCTCGAGCAGCGTCTGCGTCGCTTGCGAGACGAGCACCTGGCCGCCGTGCGCGGCGGCGCCGATGCGCGCGGCACGGTGCACGGCGAGCCCCGTGTAGCGGCCGTCCGACGCCACGGCCCGGCCCGTATGGATGCCCATCCGCACGCGCAACTCCGTTCCATCAGGCCACTCGTGGTTGAGCAACGCGAGCTGTCCCTCGACGGCGGCGAGAACCGCGTCGCGAGCGTGCGAGAACGCGATGAAGAACGAGTCGCCCTGCGTGTCCACCTCGTGGCCGCGGTGCGCCGCGAACGCCGCGCGCAGCAGCTTCTGGTGATCGT
>Ga0126307_10000233_pt1 | contig 36067 bp, 38 predicted proteins | sample Plot28_FD_89955 | JGI IMG/M metagenome (GOLD analysis project Ga0126307, IMG submission 89955) | Serpentine soil microbial communities from UC McLaughlin Reserve, CA, USA - Plot28 | ecosystem: Environmental > Terrestrial > Soil > Grasslands | place: USA: UC McLaughlin Reserve, Lake County... | reverse complement strand
TCGCCTTGTCGGGCAGGAACCTGTCCGAGATGTAGCGGTCGGCCAGCTCGGCCGCCGCCTCGAGCGCCTGATCGGTGATGCCGACGCGGTGGTGCTGCTCGTAGCGGTCGCGCAGCCCCTTCAGGATCTGGACGGTGTCCTCGGTTGAGGGCTGGTCCACGCGGATCTGCTGGAAGCGGCGCTCGAGCGCGGAGTCGCGCTCCAGGTACTTGCGGTACTCGTCGAGCGTGGTCGCACCGATCGTCTGCAGCTCGCCGCGGGCCAGCGCCGGCTTCAGGATCGAGGCGGCGTCGATCGCGCCCTCGGCGGCACCCGCGCCGACGAGGTTGTGGAGCTCGTCGATGAACAGGATGATGTCCCCGCGCTGGGTGATCTCCTTCATCACCTTCTTGAGGCGCTCCTCGAACTCACCGCGGTACTTCGAGCCCGCGACCAGCGCAGCGAGGTCGAGCGTGTAGATCTGCTTGTTCTTCAGCAGCTCCGGCACCTCGCCGTTGGTGATCAGCTGGGCCAGGCCCTCGACCACGGCGGTCTTGCCGACCCCCGGCTCGCCGATCAGCACCGGGTTGTTCTTCTGGCGCCGCGAGAGGATCTGCATGATCCGCTCGATCTCGGTCTCACGCCCGACGACGGGGTCGAGCTTGCCCTCGGCGGCGAGCTTCGTGAGGTTCCGGCCGAACTGGTCGAGCAGCTTCGACGACTTCTTGCCCTCGCCCTGGGCCCCGGCGCCGGCGGCGGCGCGGCCCTGGCGGCCGCCCGGGCCGGACAGCATCCGGATGACCTCGTTGCGGATCTTCTCGGAGTCGGCGTCGAAGTCGAGCAGGATGCGGGCCGCGACGCCCTCGTTCTCGCGCACGAGGCCGAGCAGGATGTGCTCGGTGCCGATGTAGTTGTGGCCGAGGCTAAGCGCCTCGCGCAGGGCGAGCTCGAGAACCTTCTTGGCACGCGGGGTGAACGGAATTTGACCCGAAGTGACCTCCTCGCCCGAGCCGACGATCCGGACCACCTGGGCGCGAACGCGCTCCACGGTGATGTCGAGGGACTCGAGGACGCGGGCGGCCAGGCCCTCCTCCTCGCGCAGGAGGCCGAGCAGGATGTGCTCGGTGCCGATGTAATTGTGCTTGAGAATGCGGGCCTCCTCTTGGGCGAGGACGACCACCTGCCGGGCCCGTTCGGTGAATCGCTCAAACACGAGGTGCTCTCTATCTGTCGGGAACGACGGGGCGGGGTCACCCGTTCTTTCCCACTAGATCGGCACGTACGCCAATCGAATGAGAGGCACCGGGTTCCACCCGATCCCGCTGAGCCGAGTCTACCAATGCGTTCACCGCGCAATTCGCGCTTCATGAAGGCGTAAAACCCGCATCCTCCGACCGGTTTTGGCGCTAGGCTGGCGCCTCCCGAAACCCGACACCCAGCAGGGGAGCTCGCGATGAAGAGGACTCGCCGAGCGGCCACGGCCGCCGCCGTGGTCGCGCTCTCGTTCGCCGCCGCGGCTTGCGGATCGAGCGAGGACAACGACTTCAAAGAGGACTACAACGCCGCCGTGAAGCCATTGACCGAGCTGAACGACGACATCGGCAGCTCGATCGGCGGCGCCTCCGGCAAGTCCAACGAAAAGATCGCCGGCGAGTTCGAGAACCTCGCAGACAAGGCCCAGCAGACACGCGACAACCTCGCCGAGCTCGACCCGCCGGAAGACGCCAAGGAGGAATTCGACAAGCTGCTCGACGCACTCAAGGAGGGCGCCGACGACCTGAGCTCGGTCGCGGACGCTGCCCGCGGCGGCGACCCCGCCGAGGCGGCGAAGGCGGCGCAGGCGCTGGTCGAGTCCGGCAGCGAGATCCAGCAGGCGGAGACGGCGCTGCAGAAGGCCGTGGATGGCTAGGTTCAACCGAGGGCTCACGCCACCGGATCCCTGCGGCGCCTGGCGCTCGCGGGCGCTAGCGGGGCTCGATCCGCGTGACGGTGTTCTCGTAGGGGTCTGAGACCCAGATGGAGTCGAAGCCGATCGACACCCAGTCCGCGCTGCGGCCGACCGGGATCGGCGCTCCGACGACCCGGTTGCGCGAGCCGCTGACGAGGCTCACGGTTCCGTCGCCCGCGTTCGCGACCCAGACTCCGCCCGCGCCCCCGGGTTCGCCAGCCCGTGCCTGCCGCCTGGCGGGACCTGGACGCGCCGCCTCGACGAGCCGGGCGAGTACCGCATCTTCTGCAGCCTTCACCCGGTGGAGATGACCCAGGTCGTGACCGTCGCGCGGCGCTAGCGCATCGCCGGAAAGAGCACGACCTCACGCAGCGATTCACGGCCGCTGAGGATCATCACGAGGCGATCGATGCCGATCCCGATGCCGCCGGTGGGCGGCATCCCTTGCTCGAGCGCGCGGACGTAGTCCTCGTCGTAGGGCTGGGTCTCCTCGTCGCCCGCCTCCTGGTCGCGCGCCTGCTGTTCGAAGCGGGCGCGCTGCTCGTCCGGGTCGTTCAGCTCAGTGAACGCGTTCGCGAACTCCATGCCGCCGGCGAAGCACTCGAAGCGCTCGACGAGCCCCGGCTCCGAGCGGTGGTCCTTCGCGAACGGCGACAGCTCCTTCGGGTAGTCGAGGATGAAGATTGGATCCTCGAGGCCGGGCTCGACGTGCTTCGACAGCAGGGCGTCCACCCGCTTGGCCCAGGTCCCCTCGCCAGGGAGCTCGTGGCTTGCGATGTCGAGCCCGGTCTTGTCCCGGATCGCGTCGCGCAGCTTCAGTCGCCGCCACGGGGCTGAGAAGTCGATCGGTCCGTCGTAGCCCACCTCGGTCGCGACGTGCGAGATGAGCTCCTCGAGCCGGCGCGCGATGTCCTCGTAGTCGGCGTAGGCCTCATACCACTCGAGCATCGTGAATTCGGGGTTGTGCTTGAACGAGATGCCCTCGTTGCGGAAGTCCTTGCCGATCTCGTAGACCCGCTCGAGGCCGCCGACGATCAACCGCTTCAGGTACAGCTCGTCGGCGATGCGCAGGAAGAAATCGCGTCCGAGCGCGTTGTGGTGGGTCACGAACGGGCGCGCGAGCGCCCCTCCGTAGAGCGATTGCAGTATCGGCGTCTCGACCTCGAGGAAGCCGCGCGCGTCGAGCCAGCTGCGGATCGCGCGGACGACCTTCGAGCGCATGATGAAGAGCTCGCGCACGTCCGCGTTGGCGATCAGGTCGAGCTCGCGGTGCCGGTAGCGCGTCTCCACGTCCTCGAGCCCGTGGAACTTCTCGGGCGGCGCGCGCAGCGACTTCGCCAGCAGCGTCCAGCCGCTTGACCGCAGCGAGAGCTCGCCGCGCCTCGACTTGAAGGCGGCGCCGTCCACGCCGATCACGTCGCCGAGATCGAGATGTGTGAGCGTGTCGAACGACTCCTCGCCCAGCACGTCGCGTTGTGCGTGCACCTGCAGCTTGCCGCTTAGGTCGACCACGTCGATGAAGGCCGCGCCGCCGTGCCCGCGGCGCGCGGTCATCCGTCCCGCGATCCGGTAGGACGAGTCGGTCTCGGCGCCGGCCTCGAGATCGCCGTGGGCCGCATGCACCTCGGCTATTTGCGTGACGCCGCCGAACTCGTGCGGATACGGGTCGATGCCCTGTTCGCGCAGGCGCTCGAGCTTGCGGCGGCGGTCGTCCACGCGGGGGAACCCTACGCGGCTCGCGGCCGCGCGGCTCAGCGCTCGATCTTCGTGATCTTCAGCTTGCGTGCCGGCCCGCGGGGCACGGGCACGGTCACGGTCTCGCCGCGCTTGTGGCCGAGCAGCGCCTTGCCGACCGGCGACTCGTTCGACAGCTTGTTCTCCGACGGATCCGCCTCGGCCGAGCCGACGATCTTGTACTTCGTCGACTTCTCCGTCTTCTGGTCCTTCACGTGAACGGTGGCGCCGATGTTCACGACGTCGGTGTCCACCGCCTTCTCGTCGATCACGCGCGCGACGCTCAGCTTCTCCTCGAGCTCGGCGATCTGCTTCTCCAGCATCGCCTGCTCGTTCTTGGCATCGTCGTATTCGGAGTTCTCGGAGATGTCGCCGAATTCACGCGCCTCCTTGATCCGCAGAGCGACCTCGCGGCGCCGCTCACCGGACAGATAGGCGATCTTCGCCTTCAGCTCCTCGAGCCCCTGTGGTGTGAGAAGTGTCTCCCGATGCATAGAAAAACCCTCCACGCGTCCGGCCGGAGGGACGCAGGAGTGTAGCAACGGCTCGTCAGCGTTCAACGCCGATTTCGGCGGCCCGCCGCGCCGGATTTCGGGGGCACGAGCGGCCGGGCCGCGGTTCAGCTCGTCGATTCGATCGGCGATCTCGACGACGTCCCGGGCAATCGTAAGCGCGAGCGATGACGGTGCCGAATCCGATGCTGATGAGGATCACCCGCACCTCGCTTGCGTCGAAGTCCCCGGCCAAGAACGCCACCAGCGCTGTGGCGGCCGCGAGCGGGACGCCGCCGACCAGCGACCAGCCGGCGAAGCGGCGTATGGACGAGAGCGCGTCGCCTGGATCCGGCCGACGCCGCCGTCAAGCGGCTACGGGCTCGAGGGCCGGGGCCACGAGCCGGCGGAGCGCCGCCCGGGCATCGGCGGTCGTGGGCGCCGTCACGAGCGGCTCCTTCTCGCGCCTCGTCAGCGGCAGCCGGTCCGCGTACCAGGGGTAGAACTTGCGCAGGTAGCGACCCGCGCGCTCGACGCCGAGGTGCTCCTCCGCGCGGGCGATCACCCACTCGAGCTCGTCCGCGACCTCGGCCGGCGACGGCTCGCCCTCGTAGTCGCCGAGCAGGCGCGCGAACCGCCACGGATCGCCGAGGGAGCCGCGGGCGAGCATCACCGCCGCGGCGCCGCTCTTGCCGAAGGCGCTGACCACGGCCGCGTCGCTCGAGAGGCCGCCGGAGAGGATCACCGGCACGGGCACGCTCTCGACCAGCTCGCGCACAAGGCCGTAGTCCGGGGCGCCCGAATGCTGCTGCAAGGCGTGCCGCGGGTGGAAACCGATTCCGGCCACGCCCGCCTCCTCCACCAGCCGCCGCGCGAGGTCGACACCCACTCGCTCGCCGGGCCCGTGGCCCGGCCGCAGCTTCACGGTCACTGGCAGCCCGGCCCCCTCACGCGCCGCCGCGGCGAGCGCGAGCGCGCGGTCCGGATCCACCAGGAGCGCCGCCCCAGCGCCGGTGCGGCAGACCTTCCGCACCGGGCACCCCATGTTGATGTCGATCAGGTCCGCGCCGGCGGCCGCGACGATCGCAGCGGCCTCTCGCATCACGGCAGGATCGTGCCCGAAGAGCTGAATCGAGACCGGGTGCTCGTCCGGGTGCATGCGCAGAAACTCGCGGTGCGTACGCCGGTCACCGTACGCGAGCCCGAAGCTCGACACCATCTCCGAGATCGCAAGGCCGGCCCCGTAGCGCTTGGCCTGGAACCGCACAAACCAGTTGCCGATCCCGGCAAGCGGCGCGAGCACGAGCCGGTTCGGGAGGTCGATGCCGCCAAGTGACCACGGGGTGCGCAGAGGGTTCGCGTGCATCGGCCTCAGGCAGCGAGGGTAGTCGGCCCGATCAGGCTCTGCAGGTCGCGCCCCAGTTCGAGGCGATTCCACTTGATCTGTGCGCCCGTCACCCGCATCGGCCGCCAGCCGTTGACGGTGAGCCTTCCGGTCGCGGGCGCGGTCGCGCTCGAACGCCTCGCCATCCAGATGGAAGCCGTGGCTGTCGAGCTCGACCGCGAGCCGCTCGCGGCGCCAGAGCGCGTCGACCTCGATGCGCGGACCGCCGTCGCCGAGCTCGAGCCAGACGTTCGTCTCCGGGCGACGTAGCTTGAGCTCGTCGACCAGCTCGAGGAGGCCGTCCTCGAGCTCGCTGCGGGTGAAGGTCGCCGCCTGGCGGCGGGCCTCGAGCGCGAGCCGCAGCGCCCGAGCGCCGCGCCTCTTCGGATAGCGCTGAAGCAGATCCGGAATCGACACCTGGGCGTAGAGCCGCGAGGCGTCCATCTGGTTCAGCGCTGATTCGAGCTGGCGCGGCGGCCGCTTGGCTCCCCGCGCCAGCGGCAGTTCCGCCGCCATGTCGAGGAGCGTGCGTGTGGGGCTGGTGATCGGGAGGCCTTCATGGGTGGTGAGCTCGTCGGATGGGAGGTCGGCGCGGTGGAAGTGGACGCGGTCTCGGTTGCGCCGCCGCCTGGGAGCGATGACATGTGTGGTCGTCGGAGTCCAGCGGATCATTCGGTAGTGCGCCGCCGCCCCAGTACACGCGAGTACCCCGCCGGGGCCGGCCAGCAGGAGTGCGTCCCACCATGTGGCCTCGCGCGTGCGCTCCCTGTGCCCATGGGCGTATACGCCGGCATGAATGACAAGCAGTGAGGAGCGCTCTATGGCGTAATCCACCTCGCGCTCCGACAGTCCGAGCCGAATGAGCTGCCAGCGCGCGATCCGCCCTCGCTGCCTGGCGGCGAGCGTCGCCACCTTCCGATCGATGTCACGAGATGACGATCCACCACGATATTTGTGGGCGATCGTCATCTCGTGACGCATGGGCCGGATTGTGCGCGCCGCCGCGAGACGCGTGGGTTACGAGCGTTACGGGCGGTTGCGCTCCCAGATCAGCTTCAGCCCGGTCAGTGTTAGGAGGTCGTCCACCTCGTCGACCTGCTCGCAGAAGGGGACGATCGCCGCGGCGTAGCCGCCGGTGGCGATCGCCGTGGCCTCCTCACCGAGCTCCTCGCGCAGCCGGGCCAGGATGCCGTCGACCTGGCCGGCGTAGCCGTAGACCACGCCCGCCTGGATCGCCTCCTCGGTGCCCTTGCCGATCGCGTGGCGGGGCTTCGATATCTCCACGCGCGGGAGCCGCGCGGCCCGCGTGCCGAGCGCCTCGAGCGAGATCTCGATGCCTGGCGAGATCACCCCGCCCAGGTATTCGCCAGCGGCCGACACGACGTCGTAGTTGATCGCGGTGCCGAAGTCGACGGCGATACAGGCGTCGCCCACGCGGTCGTACGCCGCGACCGCGTTCACGAGGCGGTCGGCACCGAGCTCCTGCGGCCGATCGATGCGAATTGGCATGCCGGTTCGAAGCGACGGCCCCACCAGCGCCCCGCGGCCGCCAAAGTAGCGCTCGACCACCAGCTCGAACTCGTGCGCGAGCGTCGGCACGACCGAGGACACGATCGCCGCCTCCACGTCGCGCAACGACAGCTCGCGGAGCGCCAGCAGTGACGCCAGGCCCGTGGCGAGCTCGTCGGTCGTGGCGAAGCGCACGGTCGCGTAGCGCCAGTGCTCGAGCAGCTGGTCCTCGCGGAACATGCCCACGTGGGTCTGGGTGTTGCCGACGTCGATGGCGAGCAGCACGGGCGCGCGGATTATTCCCGCAGCGGCGCGCCCATGGCGTGGAAGCCGCCGTCGACGTGCAGGATCTCGCCCGTCACGCCGCGCGACCAGTCTGAGAGCAGGAAGAGAATCGCGTCGGCGACAGCCCCGGGATCGCCCGTATCCCAGCCCATCGGCGCCTGCTTCTCCCAGAGCCCGGCGAGCTGGTCGAAGCCGGGAATCCCCTCGGCGGCGGGAGTCTCGATCGGGCCCGCCGAGACGAGATTGACCCGGATCCCGTCGGCGCCCAGGTCTCGGGCCAAGTAGCGCGAGACGGACTCGAGAGCGGCCTTCGCGACGCCCATCCAGTCGTAGACCGGCCAGGCAACGGAGGCGTCGAAGTCGAGCGCCACGAAGCTCGTCCCTGAACCCGAGAGCGGCTGGAGGGCCTCCGCGAGCGCTTTGAAGGAGTACGCACTTGTCCTAAATGCGATCTCGGCGGACTCCGCCGGCGCGCTCATGAAGTTGCCCCCGAGCGCGTCGCCGGGAGCGAAGGCGATCGCGTGGAGCACACCGTCGAGTCCGTCCCAGCGCGAGGAAAGCGACTCGCGCAGCGCGGAAAGGTCCTCCGCGCTGTTCACATCCAGCTCGAGCACGTCCGGCGGCTCCGGCAGCCGCGCGGCCGCGCGCTCGGTCATCCGCTTGGTGCGCCCGAACCCGGTGAGCACGACCTCGGCGCCCTCCTGCTGAGCGCGTTCGGCAACGGACCACGCGATCGAGCCCTTCGTCAGCACCCCGGTGATCAGCAGGCGCTTGCCCGCCAGCGTCATGCCGGACGCAGCTTCTGGCGCACGAGCCGCAGGAACTCGCGGGCCGCGTGCCTGTGCCCCTCGAGCGAGGGGTGGAAGCCGTCCGCCGCGAACGTGGTGCGGTCGCGCGAGGCGGGATGATCGAAGCCTTCGAGCAACGGCACGCCGTGCCGGCGGGCCACGCGTCGGGCGGCCGCGTTGAACACCCGCATCCCCTTCTCCACGCGCGCGCGAGAGCGCGGGCGCAGATCGAGGAAGCGCGAGATGTCGGGATACGTCGCGGTGAGGACCTCCGCGCGCGGCGCCTCGCGACGCAGCCGCTCGAACATGCGCGAGAGCCGCTTCGCGTAGTCGCCGGCGTCCGGACGCGTTGACTCGAGCACGTCGTTGGCGCCGCAGACCAGCGTGATCAGGTCCGGATCGAGCTCGAGCGCTCGCGCGAGCTGTTCGCGCTCCACGTCCTCGCTCGTCGCGCCGACCACGGCGAGGTTCTCGTAGCGCACGTCCGGGCCGAGCGACCTGGCGATCTCATCCGGCCAGCGCGGCTGCGACGGGTCGAGACCCGCGGTGAAGCTGTCCCCCAGGGCCACGTAGGTGGTCACAGCGGGATGTTCCCCGTTCCATTGCCGAACTCACCCGGCAGCGACAGAGCGGCGATCGCCGCCGCCAGCCGCTCGCGCGTCTCGAGCGGCTCGACGAGCTCGTCGATGTGGCCCTCGCGGGCGGCGATCCGGGCGGACACGTGCCCCTCGGCGTACTCCTCCGCCAGCCGGTCGCGTTCAGCCTCGAAGTCGTCGGCCTCGGCGAGCGCACGCCGGTGGACGATGCTGACCGCCTGCTTGGCCCCCATCACGCCAATCTCGGCGTCCGGCCAGGCGAGCGCCAGGTCGGCCCCGAGATCCTTCGAGTTCATGGTGATGTAGCCGCCTCCGTAGGCCTTGCGCAGGACGACGGTCACCTTCGGCACCACGGCCTCGGCGAACGCGTGCAGCAGCTTCGCGCCTTGGCGGATCACGCCGAGCCCCTCCTGCTTGGTGCCGGGCAGGAACCCCGGCGTGTCGACCAGCACCACCAGCGGCAGCCCGTACGAGTTGCAGAGCCGCACGAACTTGGCCGCCTTCTGCGAAGCCGCCGCATCGATCACCCCGCCGAGGTACCACGGCTGGTTCGCGATCACGCCCACCGGCCGGCCGTCGATCCGGCAGAACGCGGTGACCATGTTGCGCGCCCAACGCTCCGAGACCTCGAGCATCGTGCCGTCGTCCACGAGCGCCTGGATCACCTCGCGCACGTCGTAGACCGAGCGACCCGACTCGGGCACGAGCGCCGACGGGTCGGTGCCCGGCGTGACCGCCGGGGGCGCCAGCGGCAGCGAGTCGCCCGCGCGCTGGGGCAGGAAGCCGAGCAGCTCGCGCACGAGCGCGATCGCATTCAGGTCATCACCCGCCACGAACTGGCAGACGCCGTTCTTCGAATGCACCTTCGGGCCGCCGAGTTCCTGCGCATCCACGTCCTCCCCCGTCACCTCGCGGACGACGCCCGGGCCGGTCAGGAACATCGCCGACTGCTCCGTCATCACCACGAAGTCGGTCAGCGCCGGCGAGTAGGCGCCACCGCCGGCCGACACACCGGTGATGATCGAGATCTGCGGCACCTTGCCGGACAGCTGCACACTCGCCCGGAAGATGCGCCCGTACCCGCCGAGCGCGGCGATGCCGTCGTCCATCCGGGCGCCACCGGATGCGACGAAGCCGATCACGGGCGCGCCCGCGCGACCCGCCAGCTCCATCAGGCGCACGATCGTGTCGGCGTGCGCCTCGCCAAGCGAGCCGCCGACGAACGTCTGATCCTGGGCGTAGCAGTAGACCGGGCGGCCGCCGATGGTGCCGGCGGCGCCGACCACTCCATCGCCCTCGCGCACGCGCTTCTGCTCGCGGCGCGGCAACACCGTCGAGCGAATCACATGCAGCGACCCCGAGTCACAGAGCGACTCGAGCCGCTCCAGGGCGGTCAGCGTGCGCGGCTCCTCGACGACGCTCAGGCCGCCGCGGACGTGGCCGTTCGTCCTCTCGGCGAGAGCGCTCATGAAGCCTCCACGCAGAGCACGGCGTTGTGTCCTCCGAATCCGAATGCATTCGAGAGCCCGATCGCGCGCACGTCGCCGTTCGGCAGCGGGCGCGCCTCCCTCGGCACGTAGTCGAGGTCGAGCCCCTCGTCCTGCTCCTCGTAGTTCAGTGTCGGCGGCGCGATCCGGTCGCGCAGCGCCAGCAGCGTCGCGATCGCCTCCACCGCGCCCGCCGCCCCGAGCAGGTGCCCGATGGACGACTTGGTGGAGCTCACCGGCACTCGGCCGGCGTGCTCCGCGCCGAGCGCCGTCTTCAGAGCGTTCGTCTCGGAGCGGTCGTTCAGCGGCGTGGAGGTGCCGTGGGCGTTCACGTAGATCACCTCGTCGGCCGCCACGCCGGCGTCCTTCAGGGCTAGCTCGATCGCCTTGGCCGCGCCGCGCCCCGTGGGCTCCGGCGCGGTCAGGTGATGCGCGTCCGAGGTCGACGCGTAGCCGCGCACGTACCCAAGGATGCGAGCACCGCGCTCGCGCGCCGCCTCCTCGTCCTCGAGCACCAGCACCCCGGCGCCTTCGCCCATCACGAACCCGTCCCGGCGACGGTCGAACGGCCGCGATACGCCGCTGTCCGACAGCGCGTCCATCTTCGAGAACGCGGCCGTGGCGAGCGGCGTGATGGCGGCCTCGCTGCCGCCCGTCACGACGTAGTCGGCGTCGCCGTAGCGGATCAGCCGCTCGGCCATGCCGATCGCGTGCGCGCCCGCCGCGCAGGCGGAAACCGTGCCGAACGACTGGCCGCGCAGTCCGTACTTCATCGCGACCACGCCCGAGGCGGCATTCGCCATCAGCAGCGGGATCGAGAGCGGCGAGATCCGCTCCGCGCCCTGCTCCTGCAACACGATGTGCTGCGACTCGAGCGTGCCGATGCCGCCGATGCCCGTGCCGATCAGGCAGGCGGTGCGATCCGGGTCGCCGGGCGGCTCGCCCTCCCAGCCCGCGTCCTCGAGCGCCTCCTTGGTGGCGGCGAGGGCGAGCTGCGTGAAGCGGTCCGAGCGGCGCACTTCCTTGATCGAGAGATGGTCCTTCGGCTCGAACTCGCCTGCACGGCCGAAGCCGTCCTCGATCCCGGACACCCCGGCGCTCCAGCGCTCGTGCAGGGTGCGGGCACCGACGCCGAGCGGCGTGACCGCGCCCACTCCGGTTATGACGGCCGTGCGCGTCACGAGAGCTTCGACATCACCAGGTCGACGGCCTGCCGGACGGTCTCGACGCCCTCCATGTCCTCGCCCTTGAGCTGCACGCCGTACTCGTCCTCGACGATCTGTGCCAGCTCGACGAGGTCGAGGGAGTCGACGTCCATATCCTCGAACCTGGCATCGGGGTTGATCTGATCGGGCTCGGCGCCGAACTCCTCGAGCGCCTTGAACACCCGCTGCTCGATCTCCTCACGTGTAGCCGTCGCTGCCATTCGCTTCACTCCTTGGATCGCTTACGCGGTCAATCCTCCGTCAACCGTGAGGCAGACGCCGGTCACGTACGAGGCGCCGTCCGACGCCAGGAAGCGCACGCACTCGGCGACCTCCTCAGGGGTGCCGACCCTGCGGGCCGGCACGTGCTTCACAAGTTCGTTCTCGAGGCCCTCGGTCATGTCCGTCTCGATGAACCCGGGCGCCACGGCGTTCACCGTCACGCCGCGGCGCGCGACCTCGGCGGCCACGGTCTTCGTCATCGCCACGAGCCCGGCCTTCGACGCGGCGTAGTTCGCCTGGCCGGGGTTCGCGCGCTGGCCGACGATCGAGGCGATGTTGACCACGCGCCCGAAGCGCGCCTTGAGCATCGGGCGGAGCGCGCGCCGCGTGAGCCGGAAGGCGGCGGAGAGGTTCGTCTCGATCACCTTCGCCCAGTCCTCGTCGTCTATCTGCGGCGAGAGACCGTCGGCGCGCACGCCGGCGTTGTTCACCAGCACGAGCACGGGGCCGAACTCGTCCTCGAGCGCCTTGAACAGCGCATCGGCGGTGGCGGCGTCGGCCACGTCGCCCTGCAGCGCCTTGGCCCGGCCGCCGGCGTCGGTGATCTCGCGCACGACCGCCTCGGCGGCGTCGGCGGCACTGCGGTAGTTCACTCCCACGGGCCAGCCCTCACGGGCCAGCGCCCTGGCGATCGCCGCGCCGATCCCGCGCGAGCCGCCGGTCACGAGCGCCGACCCATCGGGACGGCCGTTCATGCCTGCCATTCGACCACCCCCGCGCCCCAGGTGAAGCCGGCGCCGAAGGCCGCGAGCAGCACGTTCATGCCGGGCTGGAGCAGCCCCCGCTCGCGCGCGTCGACGAGCGCGATCGGGAGCGTCGCCGACGACGTGTTGCCGTAGCGGTCGATCGAGTTCACCACGCGCTCGTCGTCGAGGCCGAGCTTCTCGCCGACCGCACGCAGGATGCGCGCGTTCGCCTGGTGGTAGACGAACAGGTCGATGTCCTCGACGCCGAGGTCCGCCAGCTCGACCGCCTCGAGCGTCGCCTCGGACATGCGCAGCACCGCTGCCTTGAAGGTGTCGTGGCCCTGCATCCGGATGATGCGCTCGCGGTCGCCCGCGGTGATCGACGGCGCGCCGCGCCCGTCGCAGCGAAGCACGATCTCGCGGATCCGCCCGCCGTGGCCGTGCCCGTTCGCGTTCGAGACCACCGCCGCGCCGGCGCCGTCGGCGAAGAGAGCCGACGTGCCGCGGTCCGCGGGGTCGAGGTAACGGCTCAGCACCTCAGCGCCGATGAGCAGGACGTGCTCGGCACGCCCCGCCTCGATCTGTGCGCAGGCGAGCGACAGCCCGCTCAGCCAGCCCGTGCAGGCTGCGCCGATGTCCATCGCGCCCGCGCGATCAGCACCGAGCTGGTGCGCCACAAGCGGCGCGGCGTTCGGCGTGAGCTCGTCGGCGGCGAGCGTCGCGACGAGCACGAGATCGAGGTCCGACGCCTCGAGCCCCGCCTCCGCGAGCGCCGCCTGCCCCGCCTTCGCGGCGAGCGAGTCGAGCCGCTCGCCCTCGGCGGCGCGGCGCCGCTCATGCACGCCCGTGCGGTGGACGATCCACTGCTCGGTCACGCCCGCGCCGGCCGCGATCACGTCGTTGCCGACAACCCGGTCGGGAACCGCCATCGCTATCGAGGCGAGCGCCGCCTCGCGCACGGGCCGGTCCGCGAAGGCCGTGCGGCGGGAGAAGCGGTCGAGCTGGGCGCTAGGCACGGGCGGCCTCCTTGGCGAGCGGCGCCTCGGCGTCCACCGACTCGCCGAGCGCCTTGCGGACGAGGTTCGTGAGCACACGCCCCGGTCCCGTCTCCACGAACTGGCGGGCGCCGCGGCTTTCGAGCGAATGCATGGCGTCGAGCCAGCGGACCGGGTGCGTGAGCGCCTCGACGAGCCGCTGCCGCAGGTCGTCGAACGGCTCGGCCGTGACGCAGGAGTAGACGGGCAGGCTCGGCTCGCTCACCTCGATCTCGGAGACGAGGCGGCTGAACGGCTCCACGGCCGGCTCCATCAGGCGCGAGTGGAACGCGCCCGCTACCGGCAGGCGCTTGGCGCGAACGCCGCGCTCACGCAGCTGCGCCTCGGCGTCGTCGAGCGCGCTGACGGAGCCGGAGAGCACGATCTGGTCAGGGGCGTTGTCGTTCGCCACCTGCACGCCGGTCGCCTCGACGACGTCGTGGATCACCGCGCGATCGTCGCGCGCGCGCACGGCGGTCATGCCGCCGTCGCCGGTCACATCGGCCGCCTCCTGCATCAGCCGGCCGCGGGCGGCGACCAGCCGCAGGCCGTCCTCGCTGCTGAGGGCGCCGGCGGCGGTGAGAGCCGTGATCTCGCCGAGCGAGTGGCCGGCCATGAACGCAGGCTCGAGGCCTTCGCGCAACTGCTCCCAGCCGGCGAGCGCGGCGCAGAAGATCGCGGGCTGCGCCCAGCGGGTGCCGTCGTCGGCACGCTCGAAGAGGTCGGGGGAGACCTCGCGCTCGGCGAGCTCGAGCAGGTCGGGCCGGTGACGCTCGACCTGCTCACGCATGTCGGCCGTCTGGCTTCCCTGCCCCGGGAAGAGCAGCGCAATATGACTGGAACGAGCCATCTCTCTTAGACCCTTTCTCGCGAACACGCCGTCGGTTACCTGGCGGCGCCAGAGACCCCCCGGTCGGGGGGGTCGGTTCCGAGAGACGGGGGGCCTCAGGACGTGAGGCCGAGCCGCTCCGCGCGCTGCACGGCCTCCGCGCGGTTGCGCACGCGGAGCTTGCGGTAGAGCGAGCTGGTGTGCTCCTTCACCGTGTGCGGGGAGAGATACAGGCGCTCCGCGATCTCCTTGTTCGTCGCCCCGCCCGCCATATGCGAGAGAACCTCGCGCTCGCGCTCGGAGAGCGGCTGGGTGGCGTGCTCGGTCCGCGGCGCGAACACGGTCATGCCCTTCCCCACCATTCGCACGGCCATCGCCACGTCGTGTGCCGACCAATCCTTCGAGACGAACCCCGCGGCGCCCGCCGCCTTTGCGGCCTGCGGCGAGATCCAGCCGGCGCCGGAGATCAGCAGCACGCGCGTGTTCGGCGACTCGCGGTGAATCGCCTCGCAAAGCTCGGCGCCGGACTCCTCGCCGAGGAAGAGGTCCACGAGCGCCACGTGCGGCTCATAGCGGCGCGCCAGGTGGAGCGCCTCCTCCACGCTAGATGCCGAGAGACAGCGTTCCACCCACGGCTGATCGGTGAGGAGCAGGCGAAACCCCCAGTGCACGACGTCGTGGTCGTCGACCACCAGCACGCGCAAGTTGCGGTCCGGGCTCACTCCTCGGAATCTTCGCCGATCGGTACCACGAGCCGCACGCGCCAGACGGAGCCTCCCTCAGGGCCGAACTCCACGAGCGCGCCGCGCTGAAGAGCCTCCACCGCCGCCAGGCGCAGCCCCATGCCGGTGCCGCGCGAGCCCGGGCGCGCGCCGTCGTTTCGCACCTCGAGCACGAACGTGCCTTCCGTGCGACCGACGTGCACGCGCACGACGCTTGGCTGTGCATGCTTATGGGCGTTACGCAGCGCCTCCGCGAGCACCGACTGCGCGAGCGGCTCCACGTCCTCCGGCACCTCCACGCCCTCGTCCCAATCGAGCTCGAGCGGGAGGTCCTTGTAGTGACGGTCGAGCCGGTCGAGCTCACCCCGGAGCGTCGAGTCCGACACGACGCCCGTGCGCGCGAGCGGCCGCGACATGGCGTCGCGCAGGTCGTGAAGCGCCTCCTGCATCTCCTGTGCGCAGCGGCGGCGCGCCTCCTCCGAGAGACCGTGCTCTGACCCGAGCACGAGCGAGACGCCGAACAGCCGCTGCACCACGCGCTCGTGCACGTCGCGCGCGAGGTCGATGCGCTCCTGGAGCTGGCGAGCACGGCCCTGCTGACTCGTCGCGATGCGGACGGTGGCGGCGAGTGCGGCGGTCTTCGCGAGCGTCCAGATCGCGTGCCGCTCCTCGTCGGTCAGCTTGAACTCCGTTCCGCCGCGGTCGGCGAAGATCACGCCGAGCCAGTGCCCGCCGGCCGACACCGGCGCGCAGATGAGGGTGGCGATGCCGGGCAGGCCCGCGTAGCGCTGCGGCACCCACCGCTCGAGCTCGCCGGTCACCTCCACCACCCGGTCCTCGGCGAGCGCGACCTGGGCGATCGGCGTCTCCTCGAGCGTCCCGTAGACGTTCCCGAGCAGCTCGGAGTCGATGCCGTGGCGCCCGACCGGCACGACCAGCTGGCGCACGTCGTCGTACAGGAGGAGGCCGGCCCGCTGCATCGAGGCAACCCGGCAGCACGCCTCACAGAGCCGGTCGTAAAAGCCGTGACCGTCAGGACCGGGCCCTCCATCCATCGCACCGATCAGCTCGACGATCACGTCCAGCGCGTCGGTGCGCTCCGCAAGAGGTCGCCGTTCGGCCATGCCCTGTGTCTACAGGTACCCGGCGGCCGTGGTTACTCGGCCTCGAGCGACAGCCTCAGCGTCTGCTCCGACGTGAGCGAGACCGTGCGGACATAGCCACACGCACGGCAGTGACACTCGGCCTCGCCGTCGAAATCGTCCACGCGCAGGAACCACTCGACGTCACCGGAGAGACAGGCGCGGCAGGCCAGCGCCGCGGCGACGAGCGTTGGGTCGTCGTCTCCCCTGAATGTCGCGAGTTCGAGCATGTCGCCTTGAGGTTGCTCCGGCTGCGGCGCGCTCGGAACCTGGCCGAGCCGTAAAACCCCCGCTTGGGGGGTCGATCAGAACCGGCCGATGCGTCTGACCGGCTGGTCAGCCAGCGCCTCGAGCCGGGCGGCCGCGGCGGGGCCGCCGGGAAGCCGGAGCGCCGGGTCGAGCTCCAGCAGCGGCTCGAGCACGAACCGCCGGGTGGCGATCTCGCGGTGCGGCAGCGTGAGGCGCCGCGAGCTGTATTCGAGCTCGCCGAGCAGCAGCACATCCACGTCGATCGGGCGCGGCCCGTGGCGGAGTCCGTCGGGCTCACGGCCCAGCTCGCGCTCGACGGCCTTGCAGGCGTCGAGCAGCTCCTCGGGGCCGAGCGTCGTGCGAATTCGCAGCGCGGCGTTGAGGAAGTCCGGCTGGTCGGTGACCTCTCCTTGCGGTGCGGTCTCGTAGAGCGAGGACGAGGCCTCGATCTCGATCCCGCGGTCGGCCAGCGCCGCGCGTGCGGCCCGCACGTTGGCCGCGCGATCGCCGATGTTCGAGCCGAGGCCGAGGTAGCCCACTCGGGCGGTCAGGCTTCCTTCCACACCTCGACGGAGACCTCGTCCACGGGCAGCGGGATCGGCGGCTCGGGCTTCGAGGCCTTCACCCGCACCGAGTCGGCGCCGAAGCGGTCCATCAGGCGGTCCGCGACGGCCGAGCAGAGCCGCTCGAGCGTCCTGTAGGAGCGCTCCTGCGCGGCGAGCGCCACCTGCTCGCAGACCTCGGCGTAGTCGACCGTGTCCTCCACACGATCGGTCACCGTGGCGTCGCATTCGTCGAGCTCGAAGACGATGTCGAACACGAGCCGCTGCCCCAGCTCGCGCTCGGCGTCGCTCACGCCGTGGCGCGTGTAGAGCGAGAGCCCCGAGACCTCGATCGAGACCGCCGGCGAGCCTACACCGCGTTCGTCGTCGTCCTCTTCGGCAGCGTCGTCGAACTCGTCCTCGTCCGGCTCGCGCTCCCACATCACGGCGCCACCGTAGCAGCGGCCACCCGCAGGGCATCGGCGACCGGAGCGACGTCATGCACGCGGAAGATGCTCGCCCCGCGCTCGAGCGCGAGCACGTTCGTGGCGATCGTGCCGGGCAGCCGCTCTCCCTCCGCGCGGCCGCCGGCGAGCCTCCCGAGGAAGCTCTTGCGTGAGGTGCCCACCACCACCGGCCTGCCGATCGCCACGATCTCGTCGAGGCGGCGCAGCAGCTCCAGGTTGTGCTCCACCGTCTTGCCGAAGCCGATGCCGGGGTCGAGCCAGACGCTCGCCTCCGGCACGCCGCGAGCCAGTGCGAACGCGAGCCGCTCCTCGAGGAACGCCCTGACCTCGGCCACAACGTCACCGTAGCGCGGGTCCTCCTGCATCGTGCGCGGCTCGCCGAGCATGTGCATCAGGCAGCAGCGCGCGCCGTGCTCGGCCACGAGCTCGGCCAGACGAGGCTCGAAGCGGAACGCGGAGACGTCGTTCACGATGCTCGCGCCGGCGTCGAGCGCCGCACGCGCCACCTCGAGCTTCGCGGTGTCGACACTGACCGTGTGGCCCGACGCCGCGAGCCGCTCCACCACCGGCAGCACACGTCGCAGCTCCTCGCGAGCGTCGACCGGCTTCGCGCCCGGACGCGTCGACTCGCCGCCGACGTCAAGGATCGACGCCCCCGCCGCTGCCATCCGCGCGCCGTGAGCCACGGCGGCCTCGGCGTCGAGGTAGAGGCCGCCGTCCGAGAACGAGTCCGGCGTGACGTTCACGACGCCCATGAGCTCGAACGAGCGCACGGGGGAAGTATCGGCGCTACGTGCGCCAGCCACGGCCGCGCGTGAAGCGCCAGGTCTCGTCCGCCGGCGCGAGGCGCGGGTTGCGCCGCTCCGGCGCGCGGCCGAGCTCGTAAGCGCTTCGCTCGAGCCGCAGCCCGCCGCAGCGGTCCGGCTCGATCCGAAGGATCGTCGCCTCGAAGGGCGGTTCGATCAGCGCGCCGCAGGCGAGCTGGAGCACGGCGCCGGTCGCGAAGCTGTCGCGCACGTGCAGATGGCCACAGAGCACGACCGTGGGCGCGCGGCGCGCCGCGAGCGGCGCCTCGAGCCTCGCGCGGTTCACGAGGTCGCCGGCGTACGGGAGCCGCTGGTCGCGCACGTGGTCGGCGCGGGAGAGGACCGGAAAGTGGCTCGCCAGCAGAACCGTTCGCTCCCCCCAGGTCGCGAGCGCTGGTGGCCGGGTGGCGGCCCAGCTACCCCTGGCGCGCCGGAGCACGCGCAAGCCGGCGATTCCGACTCCGCCGCCGGCGGAGCGCGCACGCCAGCCGGGCAACCGCGGGCGCACGAGCCCGGCCTCGGCGAGCCGCTCGGTCGGGCGCGCCCCGTCGTGGTTCCCTCCCACGACGAGAGCGTCGACTGAAGGCGCGAGCGCGTCGCGGAGGCTCGCCAGATCGCCGTCGTGGGCGAGGTCGCCAAGCAGCAGCGCCGTCTCGACTCCCTCGCGCGCGAACAGCTCGAAGCCGCGTTCGATCCTTCCCCTCACCCCCGCGAAGTCGTACTCGTTGTGCCACGCCGCACGGCGCCCGTCATCCTGGACCACGTGGAGATCGGTCAACACTCCGAGGATCACGCCGGCAGTTTCGCGCGTGGCGCAAGGGCGCTACGGCCGGCGCTCGTGCGCCTCCGCCTGCGCGCCTGGCCGATCGCGCAGACGGCGGCGGCGGCGATCGTCGCGCTTTACCTGGCGGAGCTACTGCTCGACGAGCCGGACCCGGTGTTCGCGCCGATCGCCGCGGTCGTGGCACTCGGCGCGGCATACGGGCAGCGGCGCGAACGCGCCCTTGAGCTCATCGGTGGGGTGGTGCTCGGGATCGTGGTGGCGGACGCGCTCATCGCCGCGATCGGAACCGGCCTTGCCCAGCTCGGCCTGATGGTCCTGCTCGCGATGGCCACGGCCATCGCGCTGGGCGGCGGCCCGGTGCTCGTGACCGAAGCGGCCGTGTCGGCGATGCTGCTCGTGCTGATCGAGCCCGCGAGCTCCGGGCTGCCGCCGAGCCGGCTGCTCGAGGCTCTGATCGGCGGCGCGGTGGCGCTCGTGACCGCCGCGCTCGCGTTCCCGCCGGACCCTGGGCTCCAGGTCGGGCGCTCGGTCCAGGCGGTGTTCGCGGCGCTCGGCCGGACGCTCGAGGAGACTTCCGCCGCGCTCGCCACCCACGACCCGCGGCGCGCGCGAGAGGCGCTCGAGGCGGCCCGCGCGACGGAGCCCTCGCTGCGCGCTCTCGAGGGTGCGCTCGAGCTCGGCCGCGAGACCGCCCGCTTCGCGCCTGGCCGCCGCCGCGCGCGCGTCGAGCTCGACCGGCACGCGCGCGCCGCGCGCCACGTGGAGTACGCGGTGCGCAACACGCGCGTGCTGACGCGGCACGTGGCGCGCTTCCTCGCGGGAGGCCGCACGGCCCCGCGCGCCCTGGCCGACTCGATCGCGGACCTCGCCACGGCCGTCTGGACGCTCGGCGCGGAGCTCGACACCCCGAGCGACGGTGTCGCGCGCGTGAGCGCGCCGGCCGCGCGCGCGGCTCGGCGTGCGACCGCGAGCTTCGAGGAGGGCGAGCGCGATCTTGGGCTGGCAGAGATCGTCGTGCAGGTGCGCTCCACGGCGATCGACCTCGTCCGTGCCGCCGCCGAAGGCACGGGCGAGCCTGCGGCCCAGGAGCTCCCGACCGGCGAGCTGCTCCAGGAGCTGGTCGAGTCAGACGAGCCGGCGGTACGCCGGCGCTAGGGCGGCCGCCTCGCCCGCCCCGGCTAGGAGTCGGCGCGCATCTCGGCCGTGCCGCCGGCCAGGCCGGGACGTGGCAGCGGGGGCGTCGGCGCGCGCTCGGGCTTGCGCTCGGGCGCCTCCGGGGCCGGCGGCGGTACCGGCACCGGCGGCTCCTCGCGCCCGAAGACCTCGTCCTCGGTCTTGCCCTCGAGCAGCTCGATGAACTGCTCGCGCTCGATCGTCTCCCGCTTCAGGAGGATCTCCGAGGTCATCTCGAGGTTCTGGCGGTGCTCCTCCAGCACCTGGCGCGCGAGCTGGTGGGCCTCCTCGACGATGCGGCGGATCTCGTCGTCGATCTCGCGCGCGATCTCGTCCGAGTAGTCGGGCTCGGAGGTGAACTCACGGCCGAGGAACGGCTGCCCGTGGTCGTGACCGAAGACGCGCGGGCCGAGCTTCTCGGACATGCCGAAGCGCATCACCATCTGCTTCGCGGTGGCCGTGACCTTCTCGAGGTCGTTCGACGCGCCGGTCGTGACCTCGCCGAACACGATTTCCTCGGCCGCGCGCCCGCCGAGCGTCATCGCCATCGAGTCCGACAGCTCGGCGCGAGTCGTCAGGAACTTGTCCTCGGTGGGCAGCGAGATCGTGTAGCCGAGCGCCTGCCCGCGCGAGATGACGGAGATCTTGTGCACCGGGTCGGTGTTCTCGAGGTAGTGCGCCACGAGCGCGTGGCCCATCTCGTGGTAGGCCGTCACGCGGCGCTCCTTCTCGGACATCACGCGCGTCTTCTTCTCCGGCCCCGCGATCACGCGCATGATCCCCTCCTCGAGCTGGAGGTGGTCGATCTCGCGCTTCCCCTGACGCGCCGCCAGCAGGGCGGCCTCGTTGACGAGGTTCTGGAGGTCCGCGCCGGTGAAGCCGGGGGTCTGGCCGGCGAGCGTGTCGAGTTCGATCGACTTCGCGAGCGGCTTGCCGCGCGTATGCACCTCGAGGATCTTCACGCGACCCTTGCGATCGGGGCGGTCGACCACGATCTGGCGATCGAAGCGCCCGGGCCGCAGCAGGGCCGGGTCGAGGATGTCCGGCCGGTTCGTGGCGGCGATCAGGATGATGTTGTCCTTCATCTCGAAGCCGTCCATCTCGACGAGCAGCTGGTTGAGCGTCTGCTCGCGCTCGTCGTGGCCGCCCCCCAGACCGGCGCCGCGGTGGCGCCCCACCGCGTCGATCTCGTCCATGAAGATGATGCAGGGCGAGTTCTGCTTCGCCTGCTCGAACAGGTCACGCACCCGCGAGGCGCCCACGCCCACGAACATCTCGACGAAGTCCGAGCCGGAGATCGAGAAGAACGGCACGCCCGCCTCGCCCGCCACGGCGCGTGCGAGCAGCGTCTTCCCGGTGCCGGGCGGCCCGTAGAGCAGCACGCCCTTCGGGATGCGCGCGCCAAGCGCCTGGAACTTCTTGGGGTTCTCGAGGAACTCCTTGATCTCCTGGAGCTCCTCCACCGCCTCGTCGACTCCCGCGACGTCGCGGAAGGTGATCTTCGGCGCGTCCACCGACATTCGCTTGGCGCGCGACTTGCCGAAGGACATCACCTTCGACCCGCCGCCCTGCATCTGGTTGATGATGAACAGCCAGAAGAGCAGGAAGATCACGAACGGCAGGATGTAGGTGAGCGCCGTGAGCCAGCCCGAGCCGCCCTTGGGCTTGACGTCCACCCGGACGTCCTCCGCGCGGAGCTGGTTGACGAGGTTCTGCTCGGTGTTGTCCGGATACGCCGTCTGGAACTTGCGGTCGTCCTGGAAGACGCCGTCGATCCGATTGTTCTTCGTGCTTAGCGTGACGTCCTTGACCCGTCCCTCCTCGACGAAGGTCAGGAACTGCGAGTAGGTCGGGTCCTTCGCACCATCGCTCGGGCTGATCAGCTTCTGAGCGAAGAAGGCCAGTACGACGACGATGAGGATGGGGAACGCCGCGCTCTTGAAAAATCGGCTCACGCGAACAGGGAACCTTCGTCCGGGGTGAAACGCAAGCCTAGCAAGGGGGTATTCATCCTCTTAGCCCTTTTCAGCGCTCCAGCAGAGGGCTTGAGCGCTAAGCCGGCGGCTCGTTCAGCACCGCGACGTAGGGCAGATTGCGGTAACGCTCGGCGAAGTCGAGGCCGTACCCGATCGCGAACCGGTTCGGGATCTCGAAGCCCACGTATCGGATCGGCATGTCGATCTCGCGCCGCTCCGGCTTGGTCAGGAGCGCGCACACCTCCAGGGATGCCGGGTTGCGAGCGCGCAACATCCGAAACAGATACGCGAGCGTGAGCCCGGAGTCGACGATGTCCTCCACGATCAGCACGTCGCGGCCTTCGATCGAGGCGTCCAGGTCCTTGAGGATGCGCACCACGCCCGAGCTGTCGGTGGACGAGCCGTAGGAGGAAACCGCCATGAAGTCGACCTCGCACTCGACGTCGAGCTGGCGCATCAGGTCGCCGAGGAAGAAGATCGCGCCCTTCAGCACGCCGATCAGGAGCAGCCGGCGACCGGCATAGTCGCGCGATATCTCCTCGCCGAGCTCGCGGATGCGGTGGGCGAGCTCGTCGCGCTGGACCAGGATGTCGCCCACCTCCGCTGGATGGCGGACGAGCGGCGGTGAACCTTCCACGTTCACCGGCGCGAGTCTAACCCCACGGGTTCCCACGCCACCCGAACCTCCGCGACGCTCTCCTCGAGCGCGAGGAAGAACACTGCGCCGAGCGCCTGCCCGGGGGTCTCGAGCGCGAGGGCGGCCTCGAGCGTGCTTCCGGATCGCGTCATCGGTGTCGAACGGGCTGCGCGGCTGTGGAAGATGCGCGCGCGAACGAGGGTCGTCACGTCTCCCCGCGATCGATCCACCTGGCCTGCGCCGACGCCGGCTCGAATGCGCGCAGGCGCTCGAGCATCGTGTGCGGCTCGGTCTCCACGATCAGCATCCTCCGGTGCTGCTCCCGAACGAATCGCTCGGCCACCGCGTGGTCGAGAAAGCTCGCCACGCCGCCGTAGTACCCGTCCACGTCGAGCAGGCCGCAGGCCTTCCGATGGAGGCCCAGCTGCGCCCAGGTGTAGACCTCGAAGAGCTCCTCGAGCGTCCCGAGCCCGCCGGGCAGCGCGACGAACGCGTCGGCGAGCTCCGCCATCAGCGCCTTTCGCTCGTGCATCGAGCCGACCACGCGCAGGTCGCTCACGCGCGGGTGGCCGATCTCGCGCTCCACGAGCGCGCGCGGGATCACGCCGATGATCTCGCCGCCGGCGTCGAGCATCGCGTCCGCGAGCCGGCCCATTAGCCCCACGCCGCCGCCGCCGTAGACCACTCCGATCCCGTCGGCCGCGAGCAGTCGGGCGAGCTGCTCGGCGGCGTCGCCGTAGGCCGGGCGGGCGCCCGGGCTCGAGCCGCAGAAGACGCAGAGGCGACGCACGCCGGGAGCGTATTCCGCAGCAGGGCGGGGTCGGGCGCGCGCCTAGGCATCTACCTCGGGCACGAGCATCACGCCGCGAGGCCGACGACGAAGCGCGTCAGGAGCGGCGCCAGGTCCTTGGCAGCACGGCCGGCATCGGCGAGCGTCTGCTCATGGCTCAGAGGCCGATCGCCCATGCCCTCGGCCAGGTTGGTGATCACCGAGACCGCCGCGACGCGCAGGCCGCAGTGGCGCGCCACGATCGTCTCATGCACCGTCGACATGCCCACGGCGTCGGCGCCGAGCCGCTCGAACGCTTGTATCTCGGCGGCGGTCTCGAAGCTCGGTCCGCTCACCGCGAGATAAATGCCCTCGTTCAGGGTCAATCCCAGCTCGGCCGCGGCGGCGCGCATGCGCCCACCCAGCTCCGGGTCATAGGCGTCGCGCATGCTCACGAAGCGCGGCCCGAGCTCATCCGCGTTCGGCCCCGCCAGCACATTCGTCCCCGACAGGTTCAGGTGGTCCGTGACCAGCATCAGGGAGCCGGGCCTCGCGCGCGGCCGCAGCGAGCCGGCCGTGTTAGTGAGCACGAGCAGCTCTGCGCCGGCCGCGCGCAGCGCGCGCACCGGCGTACGCACCGGCTCGAGGTCGCCCTCGTAGACGTGGGCGCGGCCCTGGAGCACCGCTACGGAGACCTGGCCGATGCGGCCACTCACGACTCGCCCGGCGTGGCCCGCCACCCCGGGGCGCGGAAAGCCGGGCAGCTCGTCGTAGCCGATCACGGTCGCTTCGCGCACCGCGTCCGCCACCGCGCCGAGTCCCGATCCGAGCATGATGCCCACGCGCGGCTCCCCGCCGCGCTCACGCAGCACCGCGGCGGCCTCGCGCCAGCTCATGCGGACAGCTCGAACGCCCTCGGCAGGAGCTCGCCCAGCGTCGTCGTCTCGACCGGGCCGCCGGACCGGCCGAGATAGACGAGCGTGTCCGGAGCGCCGAGCTCGGCGAGGCGCTGGCGGCAGCCGCCGCGGGGCGGGCAGATCTCGGCGCGCTCCGCGGCGGCCGCAACCGCCGCGATCGCGCGCTCGCCTGCGGCCACGAATGCACCGATCGCCGAGGTCTCGGCGCACTGGGCCTCCGGGTAGGAAGCGATCTCCACGTTGGCGCCGGCGAACGCGCCGCCGGGCGGGGTGCGGAGCGCCGCAGCCACCTTGAAGCTCGAATACGGCGCGTGTGCGTTCCGCATCGCGCCCTCGTCGAGATGAATGCGGACGCCGTTCGAGAGCAGGAGCTTCCGACGCTTCTCCACGACCACGAGCGTGCCGTAGGCCGCCGCAAGCACGTCCCGCAGAGCGGGCGCGTCGGTCGCGGCCACGCGCCGGTAGTCGCTGGGCCGCGGCTCCGCGGAGTCGGCGCGGCGGTACTCGATCAACTCGGCCGCCTCCGCTCGGGCCCCGCCTGCTCGCGCAGTTTGAGCCGCCCGCGCGCGCCGGCGAAGTAGGTGGCGCGCTGGCGCAGCTCGCCGCGATCCTCGGCACCGCACGCAAGCGCGCGCTCCGGCGTCCGCGCCGGGTCCGGGTCGAGCGCCTTGATCTCGAGGTTCACCATGGAGTCCGGCGGGCGACGATATCGTCGCGGCATGTCTCAATCCTCGCCGTCGAGGCGGCGAGAAGCCTGCCACTCGAGGAGGTAGACGGTCGAGACACCGCTCGAGCGGCGCGGGGCGGGCGCTTGACCAGCTAGATCGCGATCGTCCCGGTCCTGCGCGCGGGCCTCGGCATGGTCGAGGCGTTCGTGCGCCTGCTCCCGGGCGGCGCGTGGGGCACCTGGGCGTGCAGCGCGACGAGCAGAAGCACACGCCCCGCGACCACTAGGAGTGGCTGCCCCCGAACCTCGCGGACGCGTTCGTCTTCGCCATGGACCCGATGCTGGCCACCGGCGGAAGCGCGGTGTACGCGCTCGACCGCCTGACCGCGACTCCAACGCCTACATCCGCCCCGGCCGCGGGGACGCGGGCGACCGCGTCTTCGGAACCGCCTGACGGGCGATCAAGCCGACCGCATCCCGCTCGTCCTCCGACGCGGCGAAGCGCTCCGCCACCGCGAGCCCGGCGACCCAGACGATCTCGCCCTCCGACTCGACCACCGGCAGCGTCACGCGCAGCGCGCGCGGCACCTTGCGGTCGGTGAACAGGTCCTGCAGCGACTTGGTCCCGCCGAGCCCGGCCGGCCGCATGCGATCGCCCTCGCGCCAGGAGCGGACGCGCAGGCGCGCGCCGAGGCCGGTCACGCTCACGTCGCCGGGAGCGCTCGTGCTCGCCTCGACCTCCCAGTCGCCGAACAGTGCTCTGCCCGGAACCATCAGCTCCACCGGGGCGGGCGGCTCCGCCTCGCGCGCGCGTGTAAAACGAAGCGTCCCGTATTCGGCGACCGCTCGGAGCCCGCCTCCGAGATCGAGCGTCTTCGTGCCGCGCTCGTCGAGCTCGAGCACCTCGTCCGGAACCGGACGGTTGCCGGCGAGCCGGCGCATCACGAGCCGGCGGACCGCCGGAGCCAGCTCGCGCAGCGAGGCGAGCGGCACGGCCGGACCGCCGCCGAATGCCGCGAGCGCGTCCGCCGCCGCGCCCTCGAGCACATCGGCCTCCTCGCGGAGGTGGCGGGCGGTCGCGGCGATGTTCCGCTCCGCCGCCGGGCTGAGCTCGCGCAGGGCGTCGAGGACGTCGTGCCGGATGCGCGCCCGAGCGAAGCGGCGGTCGGCGTTCGACGGGTCCTCGCGCCAGTCGAGCCCACGCGCCAGCAGGTAGCCACGGACCTCCGCCCGTGTCACGTCGAGAAGCGGCCGCACGAGCCGCCCGCGTCGCGGCGCCATGCCGTGCAGCGCGCGCGACCCGGGTGACACGGCGAGCCGGTAGAGCACGGTCTCGGCCTGATCGGTCGCGGTGTGACCGGCGGCGTAGTCGCGCTGAGCATGGCGCTCGGCAAGCGCGTAGCGGATCTCTCGTGCGCTCTCCTGCAGGTTGCTCGAGCTCGAAACCTCGGCGCGCTCGGCCGTCAGCGGCACGCCGAGCCCGGCGCACAGCGCGCGCGCGAACTCCTCGTCGTCGTCGGCGCCCTCGCGGAGGCCGTAGTTCACGTGCAGGGCGCTCGCCCGGGCGCCGAGGCGGAGCACCACGTCGAGCAGGCAGACGGAGTCGCCGCCGCCCGAGAGCATCACGAGAAGCGGCTCGCCGGCGCGGACGAGGCCACTTGCCCGGGCTGCCTCCAGCGGCCGCTCGCTCATCGCTCCGGGGCGCGCGTCGCCCGGCAGAGCTGGCGAGGCTCGTCGAAGCCCTTCAGCTTGACCTGCCCGGTCCCCTCGAAGCGCAGCTGCGACGAAGCGGGCACCTGGTCCACCACCGAGTCGGTCACGAGCACCTCACCGCCGCGGGCGCGCGCGACCACGCGAGCCGCGAGGTTCACGTCGCGTCCGAAATAGTCGCCGTCGCGGTAGATGGTCGTCCCGACGTGCACGCCGATGCGGGGGTGCGGCCGCTCGTCGAAGCGGCCGGCGAAACCGACGGCCCAGTTGACGAGCCCGTGCGCGTCGCCCGCGACGACCATCACGGCGTCGCCGATCGTCTTCACGATGCGGGCGTCGTCCGGGAGCGTCGTCGACACGCCCTCGACGAAGCGCTCGACGAGCGAGAGCGCCTCCTCCTCACCCTCCTCCTCGGTGAACCGGGTGTAGCCGGCGAGGTCCACGAACGCAAGCGCCACGCGTACGCGCCCGAGCTCGGCGTCGCCCGCCTCGAGCTCCTCCTCCATGTGCCCCACCACGTCCTGCTCGACGAAGTGGCGCAGGTAGCGCCCGTGCACGTAGTCCATCAGCGGTGACGCGAGCGGCAGCAGGTCGCGCGCCAGGGACTCCATCTCCTCTGCCATCCGCAGGCCCGGCACGCCCTCGCGCATGAGCGGCTCGTGCACGTAGAGATGGAAGAGCCGCACCTCCGCGTCTGCGATCTGCGAGAGCGCCTGTCCATACACGCGCGCGAGTTGGAGGAAGGCGACGAGGGGGAAGCCGGCGGCGAGCACAGAGGCGACGTAGTGGAGCGCCTGCACGTCCTCGTCGGTGAGGCGCTCGAGCCCGTTCGCCGGCAGGCCCATGCTCGCCCAGAAGCGCTCGATCAGCGCGGGCTCGAGGTCCACGACCTGTGCCGCCTCGCGCAGCGTGCGCACTGGCTGGTCCGAGCCGAGCATCGCCTCGATGTAGCCATAGGCGAGCCGGCCCCGGCGGCCGGCGGCGCGGATCGATTCGAGCGAGTGGCCGCGCTCGCGCAGCCGCGCGACGATGCGCGCATGCGAGACGGCGGACTCGGTCCAGCGCGCGCTGCCGTCGAGTTCGGGGATCACCCCCGCCTGCTGCCAGCGCCGCAGAGTCCCGGGCGCGACGCCCACGCGCTCGGCTGCCTGCTTGAGTGAAAGCCGTTCCGCCACCGCATGGATTGTGCCCTCGCGCGCACCACAGAGAGCAAGAGCGGAGTGGAAGGGTGCACTCCGCCCTTGCATCGCGGGCTAAGCGGCCCGCCTCGTAGGCCGATGGCGCGGGACACGCCAGCCGGTCTCTACAGCGTCGTACATCTTCGCGCGCGCGGGCGAGAAGGTCAAATAGACTCGCGCCGACCGCGCTTCTCGACCCCTGCGGAGGCCCCTTGAACTACTTCGTGACCGGCGCGACGGGATTCATCGGCCGGCATCTCGTGGCGGAGCTCTTGAAGCGCGAGGGAACCGTGTACGTGCTGGTGCGCGAGGGATCGCGCGGCAAGGTCGCGGCGCTCGGGCCGGAGGACCGCATCGTGCCCGTGATCGGCGACCTGTCGAAGCCGGCGCTCGGGATCGAGGGCTTCTCGGAGCCCATCGACCACTTCTTCCATCTGGCCGCGGTCTACGACATGGCCGCCGACGAGGACGCGATGGAGCGGGCGAACACGGACGGCACGAAGCACGTGATCGAGTTCGCGGACCGCATCGAGGTCGGGCGCTTCCACCACACCAGCTCGATCGCCGTCGCGGGCGAGTACAAGGGCGTCTTCCAGGAGGACATGTTCGACGAGGGCCAGCGGCTCCCGCACGCCTACCACCGCACGAAGTACGAGTCCGAGCGGCTGGTGCGGGAGCAGATCCGCGCGAGGCTGATCGTGTACCGCCCGGGCATCGTCGTCGGTCATTCCGAGACCGGCCAGATGGACAAGATCGACGGGCCCTACTACTTCTTCAAGTTGCTTCAGAGGCTGCGCCACGCGCTGCCCGAGTGGGCCCCGCTCGCCGGGCCGCAGGGGGGCGAGACCAACCTCGTCCCGGTGGACTTCGTCGCCAGGGCGATGGACCACATCGCGCACTTGCCGGACGAGCAGCTGCCCGGCCAGACCTTCCATCTCGTCGATCCCGAGCCGAAGAAGGTCGGCGAGGCGCTCAACGAGTTCGCGAAGGCGGCCCACGCGCCGCAGTTCGCGATGCGCATCGACCAGAACATGACGAACGTGGTGCCGCCGCCGGTGCGCGCCGGCGTGATGGCGCTGCCGACGGTGAAGCGGATCCGCAGCCAGCTCTACCACGACCTCGGGATCCCGCCGGCCGCAATCGAGAACCGCGACTTCCGCTGCAAGTTCGATGCCCGCGACGCCCAGCGTGCGCTCAGCGGCACCGGCGTCGCCGTGCCGCCGCTCTCGACGTACGCGCCGCGCCTGTGGGACTACTGGGAGCGCAACCTCGACCCCGACCTGTTCCGCGAACGCTCGCTTGCGGGCGCGATCAGCGGCAAGCGCATCCTGATCACGGGCGCGTCGAGCGGCATCGGCCTAGAGACCGCGCTCAAGATCGGCGAGGCGGGCGGCGAGGTGCTGCTCGTGTCGCGCACGCGCGAGAAGCTCGACGAGGTGGCCGCACAGGTGGAGGAGCGTGGGGGCACCGCGCACGTTCACCCGTGCGACCTTTCCGATCTCGAGGACATCGACCGGCTGGCGCGCGAGGTGCTCGACCAGCACGGCGGCGTGGACATCCTCGTGAACAACGCCGGCCGCTCGATCCGCCGCTCGGTGGCGCGCTCGTACGACCGCTTCCACGACTTCGAGCGCACGATGCAGCTGAACTACTTCGGGGCGCTGAAGCTCATCCTCGCGTTCCTGCCCGGCATGCGCGAGCGCAAGACCGGCCACGTGATCAACGTGAGCTCGATCGGCGTGCAGACGAACACGCCGCGCTTCTCTGCGTACGTAGCGTCGAAGGCAGCGCTCGACGCGTTCGCACGTTGCGTGGCGCCCGAGTGCGTGGCCGACAACGTGAGGTTCACGACGATCTACATGCCGCTCGTGCGAACACCGATGATCGCGCCGACCGACATCTACAAGGCCTTCCCGACGCTCACCCCGGACGAGGCCGCGCAGATGCTCTGCGACGCGATGATCGACAAGCCGAAGCGGATGGCCTCCCGGCTCGGGACCTTCGGCGAGGTGCTCTACGCGCTCTCGCCGAAGACCGTCGACATCGTGCTCAACACCGCGTACAACCTGTTCCCGGACTCGTCCGCGGCGAAGGGCGACGGTGCGAAGCCCGCGCCCGCCGGCGAGAAGAAGGGAAGCGACGAGATGTCGACGGAGGCGGTGGCGATGGCCTACCTCCTCCGCGGCGTGCACTTCTAGCGCCGCCGCCGAATCCGCAGCGCGGTGCGCCGCTGCGGCGAGCGGTTGCCCGCCGCGTCGAGCGCGCGCGCGAGCGCGCGGTAGCGGCCCGACCGTAGCCGGCGCGTGGTCAGCCGCCCGGGGCCCGCGGGCGCCAGCCGGCTGACGGTCGTGGCAGGCCGCCAGCGGCGCCGCACCCTGCGCTGGACGATCACCGACACGGCGGACGGCTCCGACAGCGTGTACGCGAAGACCGCGCGGCGCCGCCTCACACGCGCGACTCTGAATCGGCTGATCGACGGCGGAATCGCGTCGACGCTCACCGCCGCGCCGGCCGTGCTCGTCGCGCCATGTGGGTCGCTCACCCGCACGCGCGCGGTCAGCGTCCCGCTGCCGGCGTACGTCTTCGCTGCCACGGCGACCGTCCCGGACGACGCCTCGAACGTGCCGTTCCCGTCGAGGTCCCACTCGTAGCGCAGCCTCAGCCCCTCCGGGTCCTTCGAGCCGGAGGCGTCGAAGCTCACCTGGCCGCCGCCCGGCACGAGCGCCGGCGTCGCCGCGAGCGCAGCGGTCGGCGGCCGGTTCGTGACCACGGCCACACCGAGCGGGTTGTTGAAGAGGTCGCCCTGGCGAACGACGGACTGCGCGCCGCTCGGGAGTTGCACGCGCACGAGTCCCCCCTCATCGTCGGAGAGCTCGAAGTCGGAGACGATCGGGTCGCCGTCGGGCGTGAACGAGATGCGCTGCGGCGTCACGAAGACGTCGCCCGCCCCGTTCGGGCTCACCGCCTGCTGGGCGCCGGTCGCGGGGTTGACCCTCATCACCGCCGCCGCTCCGCCGGTCTGGTTCACGACGAAGACACCCCCGTCGGAACGCACGGAGATCCCGAACGGATTGCGCAGAAACCCTCCGCTCGCATCGCTAAGCAGGCTCTGGTCGCCGTTCGCCGGATTCACGCGCACGACCTGGCCGAAGCTCTGCGGGCAGTCGACGGGCTCCGCCCCCCCCACGTCGCCGAAATCGCTCACGAGCAGCGTGCCGGTCGGCTCGACCGCGATGCCGAACGGGTAGCAGAGCAGGTCGCCCGAGCTCACGATCGTCTGCGCGCCGGTAGCTGGGTTGATCCGGACGACCTCGGGAGCGCCGGCGACGCCGACGTTCTCGATCACGAGCACCGAGCCGTCGGGACCGAGCGCCAGTCCGGCCGGATCCACGAGCCGTCCTCCCTTGGAGACGAGCGACTGCATCCCGGTGGCGGGATCCACGCGAATGACCGCGCCGTCAGCCGCGTGCACGGCGGAGGTGGCATACGCGCCCATGTCCACCACCAGCAGGCTGCCGTCGCGCGCCGCTACCACGTCGTATGGGTGGTTGAAGAGATCGCCCTGCCGGCCGTTGCGCGAGATCTCGACGAGTCCGCCCGTCGCCGGGTCGACCCGCATCAGGACGGCACGCGACGCGGTTGAGTTCGCCACGTATGCAACCCAGGGGTCACCGGGCGCGGCGTACGCCGTGCCGGTCAGCGCCATGAGCGCGACGGCAAGGGGGGCTGCGAAGCGCATCCTGCGCATCCTGCCCATTCTGCATCGACCGCTTACACGGGTTCCTGAAGCCGGCCCGGGGAACGCGGGCGGCTCAGACGAACGCCGGGCCACGCTTCGCGAGGTTCCTGATGAGCGCCGCCTGAACCTCGGCGCGGACGCGCTCGGAGAGCTCGAGCACGAGTCCGCGGTCGGCGGCCGCGTCGCGGCCGTACGAGGCGGTCTCGATCGGCGCCAGGAACTCAATCCTCCACCGCGACGGCAGCGGGATCACGCCCAGCGGCCCGAGCCAGGGGAGCGTTGGCGTGACGGGAAAGAACGGCGCGCCGATCAGGCGCGCGAGCGGCGGCAGGTCGGCCAGCTTCGGGTAGATCTCCTCGCTGCCGACGACCGCGACCGGCACGATCGGAGCGCCCGTCCGCAGGGCGATCTCGATGAAGCCGCCGCGCCCGAAGCGCTGCAGCCTGTAGCGCTCGGAGTACGGCTTGCCCGTGCCCTTCACGCCCTCGGGGAACACGGCGACCAGCATGTCCTGCTCAAGCAGCCGGATCGCGTTGTAGGGCGAGGCCACCACACCGCCGACCTTGCGGATGGCGGACGAGATCCAGGGCAGGTCGAAGGCCCAGTCGAGCACGAGGAAGCGCGGATGGCGCGGAAGCGGGTGCTCGCGCCGCAGCGCGACCCCGATCATCGTCCCGTCCCACGGCAGGATGCCGGCGTGGTTCGCCGTGAGCAGCGCGCGTCCGTGCGCCGGCACCAGCTCGGCGCCCTCCACCTCCACGCGCCACCACGAGTCGTATAGAAAGCCGAAGAATGGCTCGACGAGCTCGGCGAAGTCCTCGTCGAAGCCCCACTCGTCCTCGTCGTAGCGCCCCGCCAGGCGCCGGAGGATCCGCTCGGCGGTTCCGCGCGCGTCCGCCGGCAGGGCCCGGGCGCCGCGCGCGATCGCCTCCGGGAGCTCAAGCCCCGAGTCGAGCCCTTCGCGCAGGCGGCGCATGAACCCGAAAGTGGCGTCGCTCACGCGCGCGCCCACTCCTCCACCGCCGCGGGCGTCGAGCGGCGCGGACGGAACCCGACCTCCTCCACCAGCCGCCGGACGTCGACCGCGCGGCCATAGCGCAGCAGCCGCCGGAAGTCGTCCGAAAAGCTCGGCAGCCCGACGCGCCGCCCGGCCGAGACGACGCTGCCGAAGAGCGGCGCGGCGACCGGCAGCGGCAGCCGCCCGGCGAGCCGGATCATCCGCGACAGCCCGATCGTTCCCTCGGCCGCCACGTTCACCGCTCCGCGCACCGGATTGCGGACCGCGGCGACCAGGGCGTCGAGCGCGTCGTCCTCGTGGACGAGCTGGATGCGTGGATCGAAGCCGAGGTAGGAGGGGCAGACGGCGGCCGACAGATAACGGCTGACCTGGGTATCGAGCATCCTTCCGAGCGCCGGCTGGTAGCGCAGCATCGTGCAGCAGACTGCGGGGTGGCCGCGCGCGTACGTCTCGAAGTAGTTCTCGATTTCGGCGACGTCCCGCTGGAAGCGGGTGCGGAGCGGAAAGAGCCGAATCATCTCCTCGCCGAAGAACTGCGGCGCGTGCGGCTCGGCTCCGTATACGCCGGCCGAGCCGCGCACCACGATCGTGCGGATGGTCGGCGAGCGCTCGCACGCGGCGAGCAGCTGCAGCGACCCGATCACGTTGATGTCGTGCATGGTGCGCGCGGAGATGCCCGGGCCGGGCCGGCGCACGATCTGGTTGTGCACCACCGTGTCGGGCCGCGCGCCCGCGATCAGGCCGGGCAGCTCCGGCGAGCGGATGTCGGCGTCGATCCACTCCGTGCGCGCGAGTGCTCGTTTCGGCCGGCGCGTGTCGAGCCCGACGAGGTGCTCGACGTCCGGGTCGGCCTCGAGCCGGACCGCGAGCAGCGTGCCGACGTGGCTGCCCGCGCCGGTGATCAGGACGCGGCGGCCGGCCACTACGACGATTTCTTGGTGGTGCGAGACCGCTTCGCCGGCAGCCGCTCCTCGATCGCGTCGAGACGGCGGCCGATCCGGCGCAACTCGGCCTTCAGCTCCCTGATGTCCTCGTAGTTGGCGGGACGGCGGCCCTCGATCGCGCCGGCCACGCTGCGACGGCTGCGGGCGAGCCGCGACTCGGCGCCCTTGCGAATCCCCTCGACGGACCCGGCCAGGTCGTCGAGCGCGCTCTGCGCCGTCTCGCGGCTGCGCTCCGCCGAGCCGAGCGTCGCCTCGACGGTGCGTTCCACCGCCTCACGCAGGGCGTCGGAGATCTCCTTTGGATTCCCTGAGCGCCGCGCCACGCTCACTACGCTACAGCGGCGTGCCACTGGAGCACGCCGTCCGTCCCAACCACCTCCGCCCGGCCACCGAGCTCGCGGAGCGCGTGCTCCTGCCCGGTGACCCGCAGCGTGCGCTCGCCGTCGCGCAGGTCCTGCTCGAGGCGCCCAAGATGTTCAACCACGCGCGCGGGCTCTGGGGGTACACCGGCGTGGCTCGGGACGGCGAGCCGCTGACGGTCCAGTCCACCGGGCTGGGCGGCCCGAGCGCTGCGATCGTGTGCGAGGAGCTGATCGCTCTGGGCGCCCGGGTGCTCGTCCGCATCGGTACGTGCGGCGCCCTCTCCCGCGACGTCCGCCTCGGTGAGCTGCTGGCGGCCGAGCGTGTGCTGGCGCTCGACGGCGCCAGCGCGGCCCTCGGCGCCGACGAGGCGCTCGAGCCGGAGCCACAGCTGCTGGCGGCGCTCGTGGCGGCGGGGGCCCGTCCCGCGACCGTGGTGAGCACGGACCTCTTCTACGACCCGCGCGAGGGCCAGGACAGCGTCTGGGTGGAGCGGGGCGCGGTTGCCGTCGAGATGGAGGCGGCGACGGTGCTGCGCGTCGCCGCTCGCCGCGGTGCACGGGCGGCCTGTGTCGTGGCGGCCACGAGCGTGCCCGGACAGGACGGCCGCCGCGAGCGGATCGCGCCGGATCAGCTGGAGCAGGTCGCGCTTCGCCTCGGCGAGGCCGGGTACGCGTCCCTGACTACCCCTACGACTCCGTGACCGTGAGCCGTCCCTGCGCGCGTGACACCGGCGCCTCATCGCGCGCCACCGCCTCGCGCAGCCGTCCGACGTCGCGACCGATCTCGTCCAGACGCTCCTCGAACGCGGCAAGCCGCTCGACGTCGGCCGGTCGCGAGGCGGCGGCCCCGGCGAGGCGCTCCTCCAGCCGGTCCATCGCGTCCTCGATCCCCTCGAGCCGCTGCGACAGCGAGCGCAGCCGTCGGGTGATGCGCTCCATGTCAGCCGCCGAGGGCAGGTTGAGGGCGCCCATGGCGGCCTCCTGCGCCTGCACGGCCTTCTCGCGCGCCTCGAAGGCGCGGGCGACCGCGGCGTTCACCACCGGGTTCGAGATGAGCTCCTCGGCGATCTTTCCGAGCGCCTCCTCGCCCTGCCGCGAGAGGCGGTCGACGAAGCCCTCGTCCTGGTCTCGGTCGGACATGCGCCGCAGCGTACACGCGCGCTCGTCGATCGACACGCTCGAGGTCCGAGATCGGCCAAGTCTAACCCTCGACTCGAGGGTGATCTAGGTTAGACAATGCCGATCGCTGGAACAATGGGCGAACTGGACGGAGGCCGAGCTGCGCCGAATGTGTCCAGCCGCCCGGGGGGCGCGACTGAAGGTATGGGCGAGGAGTGTCGATACTCGGGGGAAGAGCTCTCGCCCTCCACTCACGGTTGCCCGTTGCACACAACAGAGCCAGCAGATAGCGTTCCCTCCACGGCAGGCGGTTCCGGTCGCTTGCCCGCGCCCGAGGGAGAACCTGGAAAAGCACGGATGAAGAGGCGGCTTCTCACCCTCCTGCTTGCCGCGGGAGCCGTCGCAGCGGCCGCCGTCACGGGCCTCACGATCCCCGCGGCCGCGCAGACCCAGACGGTCTACGTGCAGCTCCCCTCCGGCGAGGTCGTGCCCGTCCAGGTCGACGTCCCGTCCGGCACGAGCGTCGACGACATCCAGCTGCCGGGCGAGCCCGTCCCGGCGCCCACGACGCCCACGACGCCGACCGCCCCTGAGCCGGAGCCCACGACGCCCGCGCCCGAGCCGCAGGAGCCGAGTCAGCAGGACCGCGGCTCGACCTCCGAAGGGCCGGGCGCACCGAGCGCCGGCGGCGGCTCGCCGCAGGAGCGCTCGAACTCCGGCGAGCGTATCCAGCGCGAGTCGACGGCGCGCAAGCGGGGGCTCACCGGCGAGGTCGGCAAGCGTCGCGACGACGGCTCCGAGCGTGACCGGCGCGGCCGGCGCTCGCCGCTTCGTAATGCGGATGGTTCGCCGACGCGCTCGAATCCGGGGTTTGTCGATGTGTTGCCGGGGCCCTCGACGGCGACCGGG
>Ga0126307_10000232_pt1 | contig 36077 bp, 30 predicted proteins | sample Plot28_FD_89955 | JGI IMG/M metagenome (GOLD analysis project Ga0126307, IMG submission 89955) | Serpentine soil microbial communities from UC McLaughlin Reserve, CA, USA - Plot28 | ecosystem: Environmental > Terrestrial > Soil > Grasslands | place: USA: UC McLaughlin Reserve, Lake County... | reverse complement strand
CCGGCGGCCCGGACTGCGGCCCCAACGGCCGCCGGATCCGCCGACTCGGCGCCTCATCGGCCACGCTCTGGCGGGCCGATCTCGGCGTCCATCACGGGGCCGTTCCCCAATGAGTCGCGGCTGTCGGGCAGGATGGGCCGTTGACCAACGCGCCGATGGGTGTCCGATGACCGAGCCGCTGATGACCGACCGCGTCTTTAACAGGAGCGCCGCCGCCTCCTTCGGCAACGTCCTGGAACCACCCCGCCGCGCGATGTGAGAGGGCACGTGATGTCGACAAGCGTGCAGCGGAGCGACAACGAGGGCGTTGTCCTCCGGCGACGACCGATCGGCCTGCTGCGCCACGAGGACGTCGAGATCGTCCCGCTCCCGCTCCCCGAACCTCCGCCAGGCGGGTTCGTGCTGCGGACGGACCGGATCGGGATCGACGCCACCGTGCGAAGTTGGCTGCAGGCCGGCGAGGGGTACCTCCCGGCTGTCGAGATCGGCGAGGTCGTCCGCAGCTCCGGCATCGGACGCGTCGTCGCCACGGACTCCCCGAACTTCCGGGAAGGCGATGTCGTCACCGCCTTGACCGGCTGGCAGCGCTACGTCGCGCTGAACGACGACATCCTCTCGACCAACGTCGGTCGACCCGAGACGGTCGATCAGCCAGCGCACATGGCCGTGTACGGCTCGGCGGGGATGACCGCGTACATCGGCATGCTCGAGGTCGGACAGGCCAAGCGCGGCGACCGGGTCCTCGTGAGCGCTGCGGCGGGGGCCACGGGCAGCATCGCCGCCCAGCTGGCCAAGCTGCAGGGCGCCACCGTCATCGGCCTCGCCAGCAGCGACAAGAAGTGCCAGTGGCTCGTCGACGAGCTCGGCCTCGACGACGCCGTCAACTACCGAACGGGCGACGTTCCGGCGAGCCTCAAGCGTCATTTCCCGAAGGGCATCGACGTCTACTTCGACAATGTCGGCGGCCCGCTCCTCGACCTGGCCCTCGCCCGAATCGCCAACAGCGGCAGAGTCGTGCTCTGCGGCGCCATCAGCTCGTACAACGACCAACACCGACCTCCCGGACCGTCCAACTACCTCAACCTCATCCACCGGCAGGCGTCGATGCAGGGCTTCCTCACGCTCAACCACTGGGATCGCTTCGGGGACATTCAACCGATCCTCGAGGATCTGGTGACCTCCGGCGCCCTCAAGTTCCGGATCGAGGTCTTCGAAGGCCTCGAGTCCGCCGTCGACGCATTGAACGCGATGTTCACCGGCCGCAACATCGGCAAGATCGTCATCGAACTCTGAGACAGGGCGACGAGCATCAATGCTTCGCACATCGCCATCCAGGGCGACCCAGATGGCGCGGTGCCGCCGGCCATCGGAGGCTCCACGGTGAGCGCCCTGGACCTCGAGCACCAGCTTCGAGTGCGGCGGTCGCCCGCGGCGCTGGGGCGGCTCGACGACGGGTTCAGGGCGGCGGCGGTGTCCCTACGGTGGGGGAGCCGCAGGGACACGTCGCCGTGGCGGCCGAGCGCCCTTAGGAGCAGGTGTTCGCGCCGCGGTCGCCGTCGGAGCGGGGGAACGCTCCGGTTTCGGCGTCCGGTGAGGTGCAGCCCGGTGCCGGGGACTGGACCGTCGAGTCCTCGGGCACGAGCGTCTGCTCCGCCATCGAGGCGACGCCGCCGGACGTGGCTCCAGCGTCAGCCGGGGTGGCCATCGTGCCGGCATCAGCGGGCGCCGGGGGCAGCGCAGCGGTGTCGGTGGCGCCGGCGTCCGTGCCTCCCGTGAAGCCCGGGACGGGGCCGGGCGCGGGCGCCGACGGCGAGGGAGCGGTGGCGGGCACCCCTGAAATCGGGGCCGGGGCCTCCGACGCCGGCACCGCGGCAGTCGGCTGCTCGGCACCGGCCTTGGCCGACGGGTCGGGGTCCCGACCGACCGTTCGCCACTGGATCAGGCCGATGGCGACTAGCGCAACCCCGAGCGCGAGACCAACGCGCACTGCGGGCGTCACGGCCCGGGTCCCGCGCCCGGAAGGGCTGTGACGGGGGGATCGGCCCGGCGGCGCAGCCGGGAGCGGACCGGGGCCGTGGCATCGCAGCTCGATCTCGGGGAAGGACCGGGCGCGGCCGGGGGCGGCCTCGATGGTCGTGACCGCACGCCGACCGGGTGCCACGACGGTGGTCCCCGCCGTACGGCCGTCCAAGGCGACCTGCCGAGTGGACGGGGCGTCGATCGTCGTGACCGCACGCCAATCGGGTGCCACGACGATCGTCCCGGCCGTACGGCGGTCAGAGGCGAGGTGCCGAGCGGGCCCGGTGTCGAAGCGCAACCGGCTGTTCGAGTCGGCATCGTCGTCCGGCGCCGGTGTTGCGCCGGCGCCGGCGCCGTGGAGAGCAGAAGTGGGGCCGCCGCGCCGCCGGCCTCGGCCGCGGACCGAAACCGCGTCACGCTCCCTGTCGATGTCGATGCCGATGGCCGCGCTGGTCGGCGGGCCGAGCGCATCGAGCAGGTGAGCCGCCGTCCGGTCCGGGGCCCACCACACCACGTCCGGGACCGCGGTCGCTCCTGACTCCGAGGATCGAGGGCGGCGGCCGAACGAGCGCGACCGGGATGCCGCGTCCGCACCGGCCTCGGGAGGAGACGGTGGGTCGACCAGCAGGACCGCGGCCTGGCGGTCGCGGGGCGGACTGCTGTGCTCGGCTGCCGAGCCCCGCCAACTCGCCCGGCCGTCCCGGCGCGCGACCGCACCGGGGTACCAACGTCCGTCCTTCGCCTGCCACCAGTCGGAGGGCGGGGTTCCGTATCGCCACCCGCCGCTCCACGCGCGCCAGTTCCGCCCGTCGCCCATGTCGCCCGCCTGTCCGTCCGTGCTCGGCGCCGAAGCGCCGTCCCACCGCCGATCGAGCTTCCGTCCGCTCGTCGGCGACCACCCAGCCAGCTAGGTGCACCGCCGAGAGTAGTACTCAATTGCGAGGAACGCCACGACTCACGTCGGCGACCATGAGGGGGGCGCCGGTCCCTGCGTCCCGCCGCGCGACCGATCGCCGTCGCCGCTGGACGCCTCGGATTCCTCACGGCGACGACGGGAACATCTCATCGTGGAGGGCGCGAGCCGTTGCGGGTATGCGACCGGCGAGCCGGTCCCACAGGGGCGGGCACGTGAGACGGAGCGACCACCGGTCGTCGCTGGAGCCGCCGGCAAGACCGAAGGCACGCAGGCGGCTGAGCGCCCGGACGAGCGCCGGGGCGCCCACACCGTGCAGGTGGGCCAGCTCGTCGGACGCGAGGACCTTCGGCTCGCCGTCGGTGAGCATCGCCACCACCGTTCCCCACACCAGCCAGGCCGTCGGCCCGATCACCGGGAGCCAGACCGCCCGGCTGTAGGCGCCGGCGACGTCAAGGACGCCTCCCGTGGCGTGCTCGCCGGCACCCGGACCCGGGCCCGAAGCGGTCGAGACGCCCGAGGACGACCCCGGCGGACTCGTCGGGCGCGCCACGCCGGGCGCTGACTCGGTGCTGCTGGATCCGCCGAGTACGGCCGCGCCCGGCCCGCCCTGTCCTGTGACGTCACCGATCGCCGGATCGGCGGACGACGGACCTGCCGACGGAGCGCCCGTGGACTCCGCTCCGGCCGGGTCGTCGGGCCCCGGCGACGCCACACCAGCCGGCTCGGGACGACCCACGAGCCACGGCTCGAACGTTGCCGTGGGCGGCATGCGCCCCGGCGTGGCCGACCAGCGCTCGACCGACGGTGCCAGGCGGGGCACGGCCTCGAGCACGCGCCCGAGGTCACGGTGCAGGTCGCGTGCGTCGTCCAGCGCCACCGCCCACGTGGGCAACGGGGGCCACTCGAGCAGCACCTCGACCTGCCGGTCACGCCGCCGGCCCCGGCCGGCCGTGATCTCGATGGTCACGTTGATGGCGCTCACCGCTCGATCCTCCGGACTTTCTGGTGCATCCCCGTGTCCCCATTCGTCGTCTGTCGTGACCGCGCCGACCGTGCGGGACCGGCACGGACCAGCCGCACCCGAGCCGAGCACGGGACGCGCGCAACCCCACGTGGCGTCGTCTTGTCGGTCGCCCAGCCGCCACACCGACCCCGGGAGCCCGTGGATCGGTGTGGCGGCGAAAGGCGACGAGCGGCCGGCCGAACCGACATTGCGGCGGATCGGAATGGCCGAGCGCTGACAAAGAGACTGTAGCCACAGGAATTCTGTGGTTGCAACAGCAACCGTGCTATGATCGCAGCCCGGTAGCCTGCCACCCGACTGCAAACATCCTGGTCAAACGCCGCAGACGGGGAGCCGAGATCGACATGACGGGCGCGTTCGGGCTGGTGGTGCGCTTCATCGTCACCGCTGGGCACGAGAGCGCCTTCGACGAGCTCGCCGCCGAGACCGTGCGCGAGATCGCCACCAACGAGCCGGGCACGCTGGTCTACGCCTGCCACCGGGTCGAGGGCGCGCCACGCCAGCGCACGTTCTACGAGCTCTACCGCGACCGAACGGCCTTCGAGGTCCACGAGTCCCAACCCCACGTTCGCCGGTTCCTGACCGAGCGCACCCCCCTGCTCGACGACGTCGTCGTCGAACGGCTCGACCTCACGGCGGCCGCAGGGATCGGCACGTCGTGAACACCCTCGCCGGCCTCACCTTCGGCGAGCGCGTCGCCTACATGCGCCGGCGTCGCGACATGTCCCAGCGCATGCTGGCCGCGGCCATCGACCGCTCGGAGAGCTGGGTGTCCCAGGTCGAGCGCGACGTGCTGCCGGTCGAGCGGCTGTCCGTGCTGCAGCGCCTGGCCGACGCCCTCGGCTGCAGCATGTTCGACCTCGAACCCAGCACGGCCTCGGTGCCGCGCTCCGGTCGCGAGGACGAGCGCACGCCGACGGAGGACCTCGACGGCGTCCGTGCCGTCCTCTCCGGCCACCCCGCGTTGCCAAGCGTGCTGCGTCCGGGCGGCGGGCCGGTGCCGGGCACCGACGCCGACCACGACGAGCTGGACCGGGCGATCGGCGAGGCCTGGGCCCTGGCGCACGGCGCGCAGCTGGCCGAGCTGGGCCGGGTGTTGGCCGAGGCGCTGCCGCAACTGGAGGCGGCGGTCCGCCAGGGAGCCGACGCGGCGACCGAGCGGGACCTGCACCGCCTCCGGGCCCGCGGCTACCAGGCCGCAGCCGCAGCCTTCGCCCGGTTGGACGAGCCCGATGCGGCCTGGGTGGCCGCGGATCGCGCCATCGCCGCCGCGGAGCAGGCGGGCGATCCCCTCGGTGTGGTCGCCGGCCTGTACCGCATGGCCCACGCCTTCCTGCGCCTCGGCCGCTACGGCCAGGCTGAGCGCATCGCCACGACGGCGCTCGACGCCCTCGACCCGCTCGTCGCCCCCGGTGTCCCGGACCGACCCGGTGGATGGGGTGCATCGCACCGGCCGGAGCCATCGGGCGACCGCGGCGCGGCGAGCGGCTCGGCGGCGAGCGGCTCGGCGGGCAGCGGTGCCGCCACGCAGGCCTCCGCCGCGGACGCGACCGGCCTCGCCGAGGCCGTCGACCCGCCGGCCGCCCTATCGCTGGCCGGCGCGATGCATCTGGTCCGGGCCGTGATCGCCGCTCGCGAGGGTCGGCGGGGTGCGGCCCGCGACGACGTCGACGCCGCCCGCCGGCTGGCCGCCCGTCTGGGCGGCGACCGCAACGACCACGACACCGAGTTCGGCCCCACGAACGTCGAGGCGCACGCCGTGGCGGTGGCCGTCGAACTTGGCGACGCCGGCGAGGCGCTCGAGATCGCCGAGGTCCTCGACGTGTCGACCCTCTCCCCCGAGCGCCGGGCCCGCTTCCTCGTCGACCTGGCCCGGGCGCACACCCAGCGCCGGCACCTCGCGGCGGCCACCGACGCGCTCGTCGAGGCCGAGAAGGTCGCATCCGAGCAGGTCCGGGGTCACGAGCTCGTGCGTGAGACCGTGCGCGACCTACTGCAACTGGCGGGGCGCAACGCTCCCGACGAGCTGCGCGGCCTGGCGCACCGCACAGCCGCCGTGCCGCTCTAGGGACCGCTCGACGCCCAGGCCTGCAGGTCGGCGTCGGTCTGCAGCAGCACCATCACGAACCGGCAGATCTCCCGCCCGTCGTTGCGGTAGACGTGGGACCGGTCGGCCCGGTACGACGCGGCGCAGCCTGGGCCCACGAGGTGGTCGACGCCGTCGACGCACAGCGTCAGCGTGCCGTCGAGCACGTGGACCATCTCGAGCGTGCCCTCGACATGGCCCTCCTCGCTGGCATGGGTGTCGCCGGGGGCCATCTCCCACCGCCACAGCTCGACGTGCTCCCGCTCGTCGGAGCCGACCAGCAGCCGGCCCGTTCCCCCGCCAGCGCCTGTCCACAGCGTGACGCCGCCGTCGGCCGGCACGACCTGCACGGGCGGGGCGTCGGCCGTCTCGATGAGCGCAGCGACCGTCACCGACAGCGCCTCGGACACCCGGCACAGCGTGCCCAGGCTCGGATTGGTGCGGGCGGCCTCGAGCTGGACGAGCATGCCCTTGCTCACCCCCGAGCGGGCGGCGAACGCGTCGAGGCTCCATCCCCGCGCCGTCCGGAGCCGTCGGACATTCTGCGCCACGGTGGCGACCACATCGGACGGGACGGACACGCGGTCACTCTACGGAACTAATGGTGCAATGCGCTGCACCGGTCCACTACAGTGACACGTGCGGTCACTCCAGTGCACCCACCTGGTGCGCCGCCACGACCCACCATGGCTGCTCTCCTCGCTCTCCTCTCCGCGCTCGCCTACGGCGTCGGCGACTTCTTCGGGGGCCTCTCGGCCCGCCGACTCCCGTCGTCGGCCGTCGTCCTGCGCACGCACGCGGCCGGGCTCGCCGGTCTTGTCGTCCTGCTGCCGCTCGTCGAGGCATCGCCGGGCGGTCACGACATCGTGGTCGGGGCGGCGGGCGGGGTAGCCGGTGGCCTGGGCGTCCTGCTGTTCTACCGGGCCATGGCCGAAGGCGCGATGAGCCTGGTTGCGCCGATCACCTCGGTGTTGACGGCCGTGATCCCCGTCGTTTACGGGCTGGCCACGGGCGACCGGCCGTCGCTGTTCGGCCTCGTCGGCATCCCGATCGCGCTCGTCGCGGTGACGCTGCTGGCCCGCGACCCCGGCGAGGCGACGCGAACCGGCCTGGCGCCGCGGCAGGCGCTCCAGGCGCTGGGGGCGGGCGTCGGCTTCGGCGTGTTCATCATCGGTCTCGACATGGCCAGCGACGCCGCCGGGCTCTGGCCGGTCATCGCCGGACGCACCACGTCGGTGACGCTGTTCGCCCTCGTGGCACTCGTCAGCCCCGCGGCTCGGGTCGGCTCCGGTGCCCGTACCGGGCCGGTGGTCGCCATGCTCGTCGCCTGCGGGCTGCTCGACGCCTGGGCGAACGCCCTGCTGCTCTTCGCCACCCACCACGGCATGATCACGCTCGTAGCCGTGCTCGGCTCTCTGTACCCGGCCACCACGCTGCTGCTGGCCCGCAGCGTGCTGGGCGAGCGGCTGGCCCGGCCTCAGCTCGGGGGCGTGGCTCTGGCCGGAGCGGCGGTCGTGCTCGTCAGCGTCGGCTGACGTCGTCGCGGCATCGCCGGTGTAGGCGCCCGGCGCCCGGGTAGACATCGTCCGTACGCGTCCGGCGAGCCCGACAGGAAACGCCGGCATCAGGAGGATGCGCAGATGGCAGCAGACGACAAGATGGACAAGGCCAAGGGCCGCGCCAAAGAAGCCGCCGGCGATCTGACCGGTGACCGCGACCTCGAGCGCGAGGGCCAGGCCGACCAGGCCGCCGGTGGCCTCAAGGCGAAGGTCAACCAGGTCGCCAACAAGGTCAAGGGATTCGTCGACAAGCGCTGACACGCCCGCGATCGACGCGCCCGTTCCCCGGTTCCCACCCGACCGGGGAACGGGCGCTGTCGCGTCCGGGCGCCCTCAGAGGCGGGTGACCGGCGGAAGCTGGGCCAGGAGCGCCTGGAGCAGCAGCGTCTCGTTCGGGTAGCGGGGCAGCGCCAGGGCGGCCGCGTCGATTCGGTCGGCGGCCTCGACGAAGGCGCGCCGTGGCCGACCGTCGACCAGCGCGTCGCGGTAGGCCGCGATCAGCGTCGCGAGGCCGAAGCGCAGCTCGGCGGTCCGGAACCGGCGGACCTCGCGCTTGTGCCGCGTCTCGAGGTCGCGCTTGCCGGAGCCCCGCAGGCCGTACGCCGCCACCTGCGCCTCGAGCTCCTCGAGCTCGGCGGCCTGCCGCTCGTGCAGCGGTCCGAGCGCGTCGCCGATCATCGCCTGCAGCTCGGCCACCAGCTCGGCCGCCTTGTGGCCGGTGCCGTCGAGCCGGCGCGGCACCTCCCGCCAGGCCTGGTGGCGCAGGGCCAGCCGGTCGTCGGTGGCCAGCGTGCGGGCGCGCTCGAGGTCACCACCGGCCGCCACGGCGGCGGCCCCGGCCCGCTCCGCGTCGACGCCCTCGGCCACGAGCCGCTCGGCCACGGCCTCGTGGGTGAGGCCCGGCAGCTCGATCCGCAGGCAACGGCTGGCGATCGTGACCAGCTCCGGGACCACCTCGGTCGCGAGCAGCACGAACACCGTCGACGCCGGCGGCTCCTCGATCGTCTTGAGGAGGTAGCCGGCCGCCTCGTCCTCCATGTCCTCGGTGCCGAGGCCGAGGACGACCTTGCGCTGCCCTTCGACCGGGGCGAGCGTCGCGTGGCGCACGAGGCGCTCGGCGTCGCCCTTCCGGAACGTGTTGCCCTCGGGCTCGACCACCCGCAGGTCGGGGTGCTGCTCGGCGAGCGCGAGGCGCACGTGCCGGTCACGGGCCTCGCCGGCGGTGCCGGCCCCCAGCAGCTCTCCGGCGAACCCGCGGGCGAGCGCCCGCTTGCCCGAGCCGGTCGGCCCCACGAGCAGGTAGGCGTGGACCGGCGCCGCCACCGACGCCAGCAGCTGCCGCATGGCGGCCTCCTGGCCAACCACGCCCGACCAGGGGTCGGCCGGCTCCGGGCCGGCCGGGGGGACGTGGTCGATGGGAGCTGCGGGGGCGGGTCCGCTCACCCGTCCATGATGGCGTGCCCAGGACCGGTCTCCGCCACGCCCGTCGCCGGCACACCGGTCCGTCCCCGCCACACCGGTCGCCGCCACGCCCGTCGACGGAACGGTGGCCCGCCCGCTCGCCGGCACGCCGCCCGCCGGCACGCCGCCCGCGGCCCCGCTCAGGGCCGGACCGGTGCCGCCTTGGCCAGCGCCGGCACGCGCGCGGTGACCGCCGCCCACACCGCCGCCTCCACGACCTCGGGCTCGGGCGTGCCGTCGACGACCACCCACCGGTCCGGCTCCGCGGCGGCGAGTGCGTGGTAGCCGTCCGCCACCCTCTGGTGGAACGCGTCGCCGGCCGCCTCCATGCGGTCGGGGCGGGCGTCGATGCGGACGGTGGCGGCGTGGCGGGGCACGTCCAGCAGCACGACAACGTCGGGCCCGAGCCCGCCGGTCGCCCAGGCCGACAGCCGCCGGACCTCATCGAGCGGTAGCCCGCGCCCGTAGCCCTGGTAGGCGAGCGACGAGCCGACGTAACGATCGGACACGACGTGGCGCCCGGCGGCCAGCGCCGGCCGCACGACCTCGGCCACGTGCTGGGCCCGGTCCGCGGCCATCAGGAGCGCCTCGGCCCGGTCGTCGAAACCGGCGTTCGCCGGGTCGAGCAGCAGGCCCCGGATCGCGGCGCCGGCCGCCGTGCCTCCCGGTTCGCGGGTCAGCACGGCGCCGAGTCGGGCGGCGAGCCGTGCGGCCTGGGTCGACTTGCCGGCGGCCTCGCCACCCTCGAACACGACGAAGCGCGCGGTCACACCCCCTCCTCCTGCCCCTCGGGCAACGATCGCAACGACAGCGCCGCCAGACTCCCGGCCAGCAGCATGATGGCCCCGGCCAGCCACAGCGTGATGCGCACGCCGGGCACGGCGATCTCGATGCCCACGTCGATCCGCCGGTCGACGAGCGAGCTGGAGAGCCCGTCGAACACGTCGGCCAGAATCGGCGCGAGCGCCATCGACAGCAGCACGCATAGCCGCACGAGCGTGTAGAGCGCCGAGAAGATGCGTCCCCGCAACTCGTCCTCGACGTTCTCGTGGAGCAATGTGAAGCCGAGCACGTAGACGCTGCCGGCGAACACGCCCATGACGGCCACGCAGATGGCGGCCGGCAGCAGCGACGACATCGACACGCCGAGCAGCAGCGCGGCGCCTGCCCCCCAGCACGACACCACGAACGTCCGGACCTTGGGCAGGCGCCGCTGCAGCGTCGACACGCCGATCACGCCGCCGGCGACGCCGAGGCCGAGCGCGAACACGAACACGCCGTAACCGCTGGGCCCGGCCCCCAGCACTTCCTCGGAGAACGTCTGGCCGAGCGGCACGAGCATGCCGCCTCCGATCAGGCCGCAGGCCAGACCGATGTTCACGCTCCGCACCACGGGGTTGATGAAGGCGTAGTGCCAGCCCTCCTTGATCTCGGAGAAGACCTGGCCGAGGTTGGCCGCCTCCTCCTCGCCCTCGTCGCGCCGCGCCTGGGCCGCGTCCACGTGGGTCGGCGGCACGTCCAGGCGGTAGATGATGACGGCCGAGATCACGTAGCAGACGACGTTGGCGTAGAACGCCACGGCTTCCTGTCTGGTGCGCAACGCGTCGAGGGCATCGATCGAGCCCAACCACTCGGCCACCTGGGCGAGCACCGCGAACAACCCGGCACCGAGCGGGAAGGTCCCGTAGGCGGCGGCGAGCCCGAGCGAGTTCGCCTGGGTGAGCTTGCCGGCGGGCACCACGTTGGGGACGAGCGCCTCCTTCGCCGGCGAGAAGAACAGCGTGGCCAGCTCGAGCACCAGCGAGGCGAAGACCAGGCCGAGCACGCTGTTCACGAACGGCAGGGTGGCCACGACCATCGCCCGCACCGCCATCGTGACGACCATCACCTGGCGACGATCCAGGCGATCGACGATCACGCCCGCCCCGGCCGACAGGAAGAAACCGGGGATGATGCGGGCCGCCATGACGAGGCCGACCGAGGCGCCGGGGGCCGAGGCGCCGAGCCGGCTGGCCAGGATGAGGATGGCCAGGAAGCCGAGCCAGTCGCCGAGTGAAGACACCGCCTGGGCCAGCCACAGGTGGAAGAACTCGGGTGAGCCGAAGACCCGGTCGACGAAGCGTCCGCCGGGAGCGCCCAGCGTGGCCTGATCGCGGACGGCGGACGGGATCGCAGCCTCGCCGAGGCGCGCCAGGTCGGCGAGCGGGGCCGGGGCGGCGACCTCGTGCTCGTCGTGGGCCATCAGGTCACGACCGTAGAGGCTGGCCGCCGCCGCTCCGCGTCGAGCCGGCCATCCGTTCGGCCTGGCCGCCGACCCGTGCGCGGGCCGGCCCGTAGCGCCGGGCCGGGGCGGCCCGGGCCTCACCCGTCGCCGGCGGCGCTCCCGGGCGTGGATGCCTTCGTCGCCGCCGCCTTCTTGGCCGGGGCCTTCGTGCCACTCGCCTTCTTCGCGGCGGCCGTCGTGCCCGTCGCCTTCTTCGCGGCGGCCTTCGTACCACTCGCCTTCTTGGCGGGCGCCTTCTTCGCCGCCCCCTTCTTCGCCGCCGCCTTCTTCTTCGTCGGCCGCTTCTTGGCCGGGCCGGCGTCGCGCCGGGCCTGCAGCAACTCGGCCGCCCGCTCGACGGTCAGCCCCTCGACCGTGTCGCCGTCGCGCTCGCGCAGCGAGGCGTTCGTCTCACCGTCCGTCACGTAGAAGCCGTACCGGCCGCTCTTGACCACGATCGGCTTGCGGCTGACCGGGTCGTCGCCCAACTCGCGCAGCGGCGGCGCGGCCGCCTGGCGGCCCCGCCGCTTCGGCTCGGCGAACAGGCGCAGCGCCTCGTCGAGGGTGACCGTGAACAGCTGCTCCTCGTCGGTAAGGCTGCGGGTGTCACTTCCCTTGCGCACGTAGGGGCCGTAGCGGCCGTTCAGGGCCTCGATCGGTTCGCCGGTCTCGGGGTCCTCGCCCACGACACGGGGCAGGCTGAGCAGCTTGAGCGCGTCGTCGACGGTGAGCGTCGACGGGCTCATCGTCGTGAAAAGCGATGCCATCTTCGGCTTCTCGCCGGCGGGCAACGTGTCCGCGTCGCCGAGCGCCACGTACGGGCCGTAGCGGCCGGTCTTCGCGTAGACGGGCAGGCCCGAGGCCGGATCGGTGCCGAGCGGCTCGTCGCCCTTCGGGGCGGCCAGCAGCTCGAGCGCCCGCTCGAGCGTGAGCTCGTCGGGGGCGATCTCGGCGGGGACCGTGGCCGTCTCGTCGCCGCGGCGCACGTAGGGGCCGTAGCGCCCGTTGCGCACGACCACCTCCTCGCCGGTCTCGTCCTTGGCGAGCGGGATGGCGTTGACCACGGCCGGATCCGCGTTGGCCATGGCGTACTCGATGAGTGTGGTGAGCCCCGGCGACCCCTCGATGGGCGAGTCCCCGTTGCCGCCACCACGGCCGTTGCCCCCGCCGCCGCCCGAGCCATGCATCCCGTGGCCGTTGCCCGACGCCCCGCCGGCCGCGGCGATGCCGGCCTGCGTACCGAACCAGAACGAGCGCAGGAACGGCACCCGGTCGCGTCCGCCGGCGGCGATCTCGTCGAGGTCGTTCTCCATGCGGGCCGTGAACGAGTAGTCGACCTCGGCCGTGAAGTGGCCCTCGAGCAGGTTGATCACGGCGAACGCCGTCCACGAGGGGACGAGGGCCTGGCCCTTCTTCCACACGTAGCCACGATCCTGGATCGTCTGCATGATCGAGGCGTACGTGGACGGGCGTCCGATGCCCAGCTCCTCGAGCTTCTTGACCAGCGACGCCTCGGTGAAGCGCGCCGGGGGCTGCGTGGTGTGGCCGTGCGGGTCGATCGCCGGGTCGGGCAGGCGCTGGCCCTCGGACAGCTCCGGCAGCAGGCGCTCGCGGTCGTCGAGGTCGGCCTCGGGGTCATCGGAGCCCTCGACGTAGACCCGCAGGTAGCCGGGGAACGTGATCGTGCGCCCGGAGGCCGCCCACTCGGTCGGCGTGCCGGCCTCCGGGCCGCCTGCCAGCGGCGCCTGGATGCGCACCGACACCGACTTGCCGGTCGCGTCGGCCATCTGCGAGGCGAGCGTGCGCTTCCAGATCAGGTCGTAGACGCGCAGGTCGGGGCCCCGCAGCTCGCTGGCGAGCCGGTCCGGCGTGCGCCAGCGATCACCGGCGGGCCGGATGGCCTCGTGGGCCTCCTGGGCGTTCTTGACCTTAGACCGGTACTGCCGTGGGGCGTCGGGCACGAACCGCGAGCCGTAGAGCTCGCCCACCTGGGTGCGGGCGGCGGCGATCGCCTCCTGCGACAGCGTGACGGAGTCGGTCCGCATGTAGGTGATGTAGCCCCGCTCGTAGAGGCTCTGCGCCGTGCGCATCACCTGGCCCGAGCTCATGCCCAGCTTGCGACCGCCCTCCTGCTGGAGTGTCGAGGTGATGAAAGGTGGCTTCGGCGAGGACCGGTACGGCTTCTCCTCGACCGAGCGGACCGTGAACGTCGAGCCGTCGAGGGCCGTGACCAGGCGCGTAGCCGCCGGCTCGTCGAGGACCGCCACGTCGTCGCGGCCCACCCGGCCCTGGCTGTCGAAGTCCTTGCCACTGGCCACACGGCGGCCGTCGAGGCCGACGAGCGTGGCCGTGAAGCGCGGATCGGCCGGGAAGGCGGCGGACAGGTCCCAGTAGTCGGCGGCGACGAACGCCATGCGCTCGCGCTCCCGTTCGACAACCAGGCGCACGGCCGGGCTCTGCACGCGGCCGGCGGACAGGCCGGTCGAGATCTTGCGCCACAGCACCTCGGACACCGGGTAGCCGAACAGCCGGTCGACGATGCGGCGGGCCTCTTGGGCGTCGACCAGGCCGGCGTCGATGTCGCGCGACTCACGCACGGCGTTCTCGATCGCCTGGCGGGTGATCTCGTGGAACACCATCCGCCGGGTGGGCACGCTCGGCTTGAGCACCTCGGACAGGTGCCAGGCGATGGCCTCGCCCTCGCGATCCTCATCGGTCGCGAGATAGACCTCATCCGCGCTCTTCAAGGCGGCCCTCAGACGTTTCACCACGTCGCGCTTCGACGGCGGCACCACATAGGTTGGCTTGAAGTCGTGGTCGATGTCGACGGCCAGGCCCTTGGGATCGAGGTCGCGGATGGCTCCGATCGACGCCTCGACCACGAAATCGTCGCCCAGGAAACGGGCGACGGTCCGGGCCTTGGCCGGAGACTCGACGATCACGAGCGAGGTGGGCATTGGGCGACAGTTGACGTGCACCGGCGAGCGACTGTCAAACAGGCTCGCCATCTGTGGTAGCGGTTCGCGTTCGCCCGCCGCGAGCCCGGCAGGCCCCGCTACCAGGCGGTAAACCGGCCGGTGGGGGTGCCCCCGCGGGCATCCCCGATGCTGGGTGCCGTCGCGTTCCCTAGCGTGACGTCGCGTCCCCGTGCCCCGGGGCTTCGACCTTGGAGGACGTCTCGACCTGCAGCCGGGGGCCGACGTGTCCGAGACGCGACGGGCGCTGCAGAACGCGTCGGCCGCTGGCAGCGCCGGGCCGAGAGCCCGATGTCATCGCGCGAGGTGGCGGACGCCGCCTGGGTGCGGCCGGATCGTGCGTAGCGTCCGCATCACCCGACGGCAGCGAGGCCGCGGGCCGCGCCCGGCGCCGCCGTGCGTGCTCCGCACCTGCGAGGGCCGACTCGTCAGCGTGGGCCACTGCGGGCTGACCGCGCCCCGCCGCTCCTGACCGTTTGTTGTACGCGAGCTGTACGCAGCCCGCCGTACCGTCGGGGAGTGGCGGTAACCGGTTGAGGCAGGGGCGGCGGGCGGAGCGGCGCCGACCCGCCGCCCCGCCCGACCCGGTCAGACCGAGAGCAGGATGGCGTCGCCCTGGCCGCCGCCACCGCACAGGCCGGCCGCACCCAGGCCGCCCCCGCTGCGCTTGAGCTCGTGGAGCAGCGTGAGCGCAACGCGGGTACCCGACATGCCTACCGGGTGACCGAGGGCGATGGCCCCACCGTTGACGTTCGCCACCTCGTCGGTGATGCCCAGCTCGTCCATCGAGGCCAGGCCCACGGCCGCGAACGCCTCGTTGAGCTCGAACAGGTCGATGTCGGTGACGGCCTTCCCGGCCGCCTCGGCGGCGGCCATGATCGCCCGCGACGGCTGGTTGAGCAGCGAGGGGTCGGGGCCGGCCACCTGGCCGTAGCCCAGCACCTCACCGAGCGGCTCGGTGCCGAGGCGCTCGGCCATCGCCTTCGACGTCACGATCACGGCGGCGGCGCCGTCGGAGATCTGCGAGGCGTTGCCGGCAGTGATGTTGCCGGACTTGTCGAACGCCGGTCGCAGCTTGCCGAGCGACTCGGCGGTCGTACCTGGCCGGACGCCCTCGTCGGTGTCGATCACGATCGGGTCGCCCTTGCGCTGGGGCACCTCGACCGGGACGATCTCGTCGGCGAAGCGTCCCTCCTTGATGGCGGCGGCGGCGCGCTCGTGCGACTTGGCGGCGAACTCGTCCTGCGGGACCCGCAGGATCTCGGCCGACGCCGCGTACTTCTCGGTACCGGCGCCCATGGCGACGCAGTCGAAGGCGCAGAACAGCCCGTCGTACATCATCGAGTCGACCACGGTCTGGTCGCCCAGGCGGTAGCCGGCCCGGGCGCCGGGCAGCAGGTAGGGGGCCTGGGTCATCGACTCCATGCCGCCGGCCACGACGATCTCGGCCGCCCCCGACTGGATGAGCAGGTCGGCGAGGAAGATGGCGTTGAGGCCCGAGAGGCACACCTTGTTGATGGTCGTCGCGGGCACGGACATGGGCACGCCGGCGTTCACGGCGGCCTGGCGGGCGGTGATCTGCCCGGTCCCGGCCTGGAGCACCTGCCCCATGAAGACGTAGTCGACCTGGTCGGCGCTCACCCCCGCCCGGTCGAGCGCCGCCTCGATGGCGAAGCCCCCGAGGTCGGTGGCCTTGAAGCCGGCGAGCGCGCCGGACAGCTTGCCGATGGGCGTCCGGGCGCCGGCGAGGATGACGGATCCAGCCATCTGCTTCCCCCCAAGAGGTGGTCGGAGCGGATGTCGTCAGGGTACCCGTCACCTTCAGAACCAGGGAAAACCGCTGCTCATTCCGCCTCTTCTGGCTCGCGGTGGGCTCGAGGACGGTGTCACCCTCCCAGCCGGGCCGGCGACCCCCACCCCGGTTGTCCCGAGCGTCGGGCGTGTCAGCCGCTCTGTGCCGTCGGCGTGCCATCCCCCTCGGCGGTCCCACCGGGCACCGGTGGAGGGGTCTCCGATGTCAGGGCCTGCATCACCGCGGGCCCCAACCAGTCGTCCGCCACATGGATGGCCGACTCGACCTCGAAGTGCACGCCATCGGGGCGGAGCAGTTGCTCGTTGCCCTCGGCGTCGACGTACGTGGCGTCGAACTCGCCGCCCGGCAGACCGGCGAGGTAGGCCTGCAGGTCGACCACCACGGCGCCCTCTCGGGCATCCATCACCTGGCGCACGATCTCGTTGAATCGGTCGACGCGGGCCGGGTCGGACTCCGGGAACCCGCCGTCGGGCCGCTCGGCCAGGAGCTTCCCTACGTCGAGGTGCGGGGCTGTCGCCCACACGACCATGACCCCGTGGGCGAGGAGGAGGTCGGTCATCTTTTCGATCTCGCTGCGGAGGTAACCGTCGTACTCCTCGTCGCCTGGGTGCAGCCACTGGTCCGAGCCGTCGAGCTTGCGGTCGGCCACGTCCCACGGGCCGTACTGCACGAACGCGAAGTCCAGGTGCCCGTAACGCTCCTGCCGACGCGTGATCGCGTCGGGCAGCAGTTCGGCCCAGGCGTTGCACTCGGCCTTCGTCTCCCCGACGGAGCCCGAGTAGTCGATCTCGCCGCCCCGGGCGACCGAGCAGCCCAGGCCGCCGGTGCCGCTCACGAACGTGAACTCGTGCATCTCGCCGCCCCACACCCCGAGGCCCCAAGACGTGCGGAACATCGTCGAGTCGCCGATCGTCAGGCCGAGCTTCGAGCCGGGCGGGATCGACTCGGGCCGCGGATCCTGCCCGCCCTCGGCGAAGGCCGCGAAGGGGTCCTCGGGCGGCTCGTAGACGGCGGGCACCACGACGGCGACGGCCACGACGAGGGCGAAAGCCCCGCCGGCCAGCGCCGGCATCGGCACCTTCGCAGGCCAGGTCGGCCGCCAGCCGCGGCGGATGGGCTTCTCGAGCAGGTAGTACGAGGCGATGGCGATGGCGAGCGTGGCCGCCAGGCGCACGGCGAAGAGCCGCTCGCCGCCCAGGCCCGTGCGCTCGCCGTCGAGCACCAGGAAAACGGGCCAGTGGAACAGGTAGACGCCGTAGGAGATGACGCCGAGCAGGCGAAGCGGCTCGAACGACAGCGCGGCGCGCACGGGACCAGGCACGGTCGCCGACAGCACCAGCGCGCCCGAGATGAGGGCGTAGGCGAGGAGGCCGCCCTCGTAGAGGCGCGGCGAGTCCTGCCCGACGTTGCACCAGGCGTAGGCCGACACGGCCAGAGCCATGACCCCGCCCGCCGCCGCCACCCGCTGGACGATCGCGGCCCGGGCGAACCCCAGCGCGAGCCCCACCGCCAGCAACGCGCCGACGAGGATCTCGCCCATGCGGATGGGCGTGGCGTAGTAGACGACGGTCGGGTCGTCGGGCCCGTAGGCCAGCGTGAGTACCGCCGAGAGGGCGAACAGGCCGCCGAGCACGGCCGCGAACACCTTGAGGGAGCCCTTGGCCAGGCCGAACACGCCCGCGGCAAGCAGCGGGAAGACCCAGTAGAACTGCTCCTCGATCGCCAGGCTCCAGAAGTGGAGCACCGGTGACGGCGACGCGAACAGGTCGGCGTAGGCCCGGTCGTCGAACAGAAAGCGCCAGTTGGCTACCTGGAGCAGGGCGCCCAGCACGTCGCCGCGCAGTGCGCGCTCCCAGCCCTGGTCGAGGAGGATCGCCGAGAGCGAGATGCCCGCCAGCGTCAGCGCCGAGGCCGGGAACAGGCGGCGCAGGCGCCGGGCCCAGAACCGCGACAGCGCGATGCTGCCGGTGTCGACCCGTTCGGCGACGAGCAGCGACGTGATGAGGAACCCGGAGAGCGTGAAGAACGTCGACACCCCCAGGTAGCCACCGCGGGCCCACGAGTAGCCGCCGTGGAACAGCAGGACGGCGCCCACGGCCAGACCCCGGATGCCGTCGAGCGCGGGGTTGTAGGCCAGCTTCGAGCCGGACCGGGTCGGCCGGCCCCCGGTGAGGGTGCCGTCACCGGACGACTCGCCCGTCGTGGGACCCGGGCCGTGGCCGTTGCCCGGGGCGCGGTCGGCGCCCACGCCCCCGCCAGGGACGTCGGTCAGCGTGCGGTCGGCGGTGTCGGTGTCTGCCATACCGGTAAGCCCACGATCAGCGTCTCGGGTCGGGCGGCGTCCGCCCACGTCGTTCAGGTCGGAGGTTCGTTCGGCCACACCCGCCCCTGTGTTCGTCGCCACGGGATATCGGAGACGGCGGGCGAGACCACGGGAACGACGGGGGCCCCGCCCCCACAGCGGAGCGTGAACACCTTAATCGTCGCACGCGTCGACAGCCGAGCCGACCTGGAGCCCTGCGATTACCACACAGTAGGTTGCCGCCCATGCAGCACATCCTCGAGGCCATCCAGGGGGGAGCCTCAGGCGAGGACATCGCCGCTCTCCCCATCCCCGAGAGCTACCGCGCCGCCCACGTCCTGCGGTCCGAGGAGACCATGTGGGAGGGGGTGCCGTCCGAGGCGAAGGACCCGCGCAAGTCGCTGCACATCGGCGAGGTGCCCACGCCGGAGATCGCACCCGACGAGGTGTACCTGGCGGTCATGGCCAGCTCCATCAACTTCAACACGGTCTGGACCTCGATCTTCGAGCCTCTGCCGACATTCGGCTTCCTCGACCGCCTGGCCCGTGAGTCCGAGTGGGCGGCCCGCCACAAGCAGGACTACCACGTGGTCGGATCCGACGCCTCGGGCGTCGTGCTGCGCGTCGGCTCGGCCGTGCGCAACTGGAAGCCGGGCGACCGCGTCACGGTCCACTGCAACTTCGTCGACGACCAGGACCCCTCGGCCCACGACGACTCGATGCTCGCCGCCAACCAGCGCATCTGGGGCTTCGAGTCGAACTTCGGCGGCCTCGCCGACCTGGCCATCGTCAAGGCCAACCAGCTCATGCCCAAGCCCCAGCACCTCACCTGGGAGGAGGCGGCGGTCAACGGGCTGTGCGCCTCGACGAGCTACCGCATGCTCGTCGGCCGGCACGCCGCCCGCATGAAGCAGGGCGACTCGGTGCTGATCTGGGGGGCCACCGGTGGCATCGGCGGCTACGCCACCCAGCTCGTGCTCAACGGTGGCGGCATCCCCGTCGGCGTCGCCTCGAAGGAGCAGCGCGTCGACCTGCTCCACGCCATGGGCTGCGACAACGTGATCGACCGCAGCGCCGAGGGCTACCGGTTCTGGGCCGACGAACACACGCAGGACGAGAACGAGTGGCGCCGGCTCGGCAAGAAGATCCGCTCCCTCATCGGCGAGGACCCGGCCATCGTGTTCGAGCACCCGGGGCGCCAGACCATGGGAGCGTCGGTTTTCGTGGCCGCCCGGGGCGGCACGATCGTGACCTGCGCCGCCACCAGCGGCTTCATGATCGAGTACGACAACCGCCACCTGTGGATGAAGCTGAAGCGCATCGTCTCGAGCCACTTCGCCAACTACCAGGAGGCGTGGGACATGAACCGCCTCATCGACCGGGGTGCGATCCAGCCGGTCATGTCGGCCGTCTACCCGCTGACCGAGACCGGTGAGGCTGCGCGCGCCGTGCACCGCAACGAGGCCGAGGGCAAGCTCGGCGTGCTGTGCCTCGCGCCCGAGGCCGGCCAGGGTGTGGTCGATCCGGAGAAGCGCGAGCGCATCGGCGAGGACAAGATCACGCTGTTTCAGCGCTACGCGCGGGGCGAGCTCTAGGCAGCCGCTGCGGCGCCGGTCGAACTCGCCAACGGCGCCGCCTGGCGCTTGGCCGGGCGCTGCGCGCTGCTCGTCGAAGGGCGCGCCGCTCCGGTGGTCACGTGACGGACCCGGAGGTGGCGCTGTCGCCGCCCAGGGCCGCCACGATCTCGGGGTCGGCGCAGGCCCGGGCGAAGGCGTCGAGCCGCCGCTCGATGTCGTGGCGGAGCAGCCAGGTGCCGATCCGGTCGCCGATAGGGGCGAGCCAGCGCGGGCGGATGGTGAAGTTGTAGCGCCACGTCGCCGTGGTGCCGCCGCTCTCGTCGGGCGTGAAGTTCCAGCCGCCCGAGAACGTCTCGAAGAACCACGGCCCGTTCAGCATGCGCATGCCCACGTGGCGGGGCGGCCGGAACGCCACGTACTGCGACACCATCTGGAGGCGGTGCCGGGACCGGGTCCAGGTCCGCACGCCCGCCTTCGCGGCCGCCGCCCCGTCGAGCAGCCGCTGCTCGCGCACGAACGGGTCCCATCGGTAGCGGAGCGCCCCGTAGGTCTGGGACAGCGCGAACGCGCGGTCCTGATCCAGGGGAACGAGGGTGGTGGCTTCGACGCGAGGCACGGTGACAAAGGCCTTCCCGCTCATCGCCTACTCGACACGCGCGTCGAGGGAGCACGCGCCCGTCCACCTCCTTTCGCCATCGGGACCCCGGTGGATGCGCCGGGCGCGAGCCCGAACCGGCCGCTCGGCGAGAGCTGTCCCCGGGCCCAGGACGCGGCCTACCCTCGGGGTGTGTTGCTCACCGAGATCGACCACGTCGCCATCGCCGTCAACGACCTCGAGGCGGCCATCGGCTATTACCACGACACGTTCGGCGCCGAGGTCGAGCACCGCGAGGTGGTCGAGTCCGACGGCGTCGAGGAAGCCCTCCTCAAGGTGGCCGAGAGCTACATCCAGCTGCTCACGCCCACGCGCCCCGACTCACCCGTGGCCAAGTACCTCGAGCGCAAGGGCGAGGGCCTGCACCACATCGGCTACCGGGTCGCCGACTGCGGCGAGGCGCTCGACGCCGTAAAGGCCTCGGGCGGCCGCGTCATCGACGAGGCCCCCCGCCCCGGCAGCCGCGGCACGACGGTCGCGTTCGTCCACCCCAAGGCCGCGTTCGGCACGCTCATCGAGCTCGTCCAGGAGTAGCCGCCCGGCGCCCGGGCGCCAGCGGGCGCCGGGGTGGCACCCGATATCACGGTGGAGGTGGCGCCGCGACCTGCCAGGATTGTCGGCCGTGTTGTCGGTACGCGGTCTGACGGTCGAGATCGGAGCCACCCTCGTGGTCGAGGGGGCCGGTTTCAGCGTGCGCGCCGGCGACAGCGTGGGTCTGGTCGGGCGCAACGGCGCCGGCAAGACGACGCTGCTCAAGGTGCTCGGCGGCATGGACGCCCCGAAGTCGGGCATCATCCAGCGGCCCGACACCTGGGGGTACCTGCCGCAGGACCCCCGCCTCGAGACCATTCCGCCGACCCGCACGGCGCTCTCGCACGTGCTGGGCGGGCGGGGGCTCGACGAGCTGGCCGTCCGGCTGGAGGAGCTGCGCCTCAAGATGGAGGCCCAGCCAGGCGACGACCGCCTGGTCGCGAAGTGGAGCAAGGCGCACGACCGTTTCGAGCACGCCGGGGGCTACGCCGCCGAGTCCGAGGCGCTGCGGCTGCTGGCCGGCCTCGGCCTGCGGGCGGACCGGTCCCACAAACCGATCACCGTGCTCTCCGGCGGCGAGAGGCGACGGGTCGAGCTGGCCCGCATCCTGTTCACCGGCCACGACCTGCTGCTGCTCGACGAGCCCACGAACCATCTCGACAACGACGCCCGCGAGTGGCTGCTCGGGTTCCTGCGCACCTACCGCGGCGCCCTGATCGTGGTCAGCCACGACCTCGAGCTGCTCGACGAGTCGATCACGCGGGTGCTGCACCTCGACCGGCCCGGCGAGTCCGACGTGGGCGAGTTGACCGAGTACAAGGGCACCTACTCGCAGTACAAGGTCGCTCGCGCCGCCGACGAGGAGCGCCGGGCCAAGGTCGCCGCCCGCCAGCAGGCCGAGATCGCCCGGCTCCAGACCCTCGTCGACCGGTGGGGGGCCAAGCAGTCCAAGGCGTCGTTCGCCAACGCCCTCGAGACCCGCATCGGGCGCATCCGCAACGAGGCCGTCGACGCCCCCAGCGCCCGCCGCGGCCTGCGGCTCAAGCTCCCCGACCCGCCGCCCTCCGGCCGGACGTCCCTGATCGTGGGCGGGCTCGCCAAGTCCTACGGCGACGGGCCCGCCGTGTTCAAGGACGTGAGCTTCGACGTGGGCCGGGGCGAGCGCCTGCTCGTGCTCGGGCTCAACGGCGCGGGCAAGACGAGCCTTCTGCGCATCCTCGCCGGGACGTCCGAGGCCGACGCCGGCGACGTGACGTTCGGGCACCAGGTGTCGGTGGGCTATTACGCGCAGGAGCACGAGGGCATCCGGGCCGGCGCGTCGCTGTTCGCGCACATGTCCGAGGCCGCGCCCGGGCTCACCGAGCAGGTGCGGCGGCGGCTGCTGGGCACGTTCGGCCTGTCGGGCGACAAGGTCCACCAGGACGCCTCCACGCTCTCGGGCGGCGAGAAGACCAAGCTTGCCCTCGCGCTGCTGGTGGCCGGCAAGCACAACCTGCTGCTGCTCGACGAGCCGACCAATAACCTCGACCCGCCGTCGCGCGAGGCCGTGGCCGCGGCGCTCGCCAGCTGGGCCGGCACGATGGTGATCGTGAGCCACGATGCCGGCTTCGTGCGCGACCTGGCGCCCGATCGGGCCCTGCTCATGCCCGACGGCGACATCGACCACTGGTCCGAGGACATGCTCGACCTGGTCGAGCTGGCCTAGGCGCGCCTGCGCCACGCTCGTCCTGAAGGAGCTGGCGTAGGCGCGCCTGCGCCACGCTCGTCCTGCTCCAGCTGGCCTCGGCGCGCCTGCGCCACGCTGGTCTGGTGGAGCCGACGTAGGCGCGCCCCCGCCGGCCGCCTACGGTGGCGCCACCATGCAGGTCCACCTCGTCGACGGCACCTACGAGCTGTTCCGCTACCACTTCGCACCCAACAACCGCGACCCCCAGCGCGGCGCGACGGTAGGGGTGCTCGGCACGCTGCTGCAGCTGGTGGCCGACGGGGCCACGCACGTGGCCGTCGCCACGGACCACGTCATCGAGTCGTTCCGCAACGACCTGTGGCCGGGCTACAAGTCCTCGGCCGGCATGCCCCGCGAGCTGCTCGCCCAGTTCCCACTCGTCGAGGCGGCCATGGAGATCGCGGGGTTCACGGTGTGGCCCCAGGTCACCCACGAGGCCGACGACGGGCTGGCCGCCGGCGCCCTGATGGCGGCGGCCGACGCCCGGGTCGAGAAGGTGATCATCTGCACGCCGGACAAGGACCTGGGCCAGTGCGTGGGCGGCAAGATCGTGCAGCTCGACCGGCGCAAGCGGCTCGAGATGGACGCCGCCGGGGTCGAGGAGAAGATGGGCGTGCCGCCGGCGTCGATCCCCGACCTGCTGGCGCTCGTGGGCGACAGCGCCGACGGCTTCCCCGGGCTCGCCGGCTGGGGCACCAGGTCGGCGGCCGCCGTGCTGCGGCGCTGGGGTCACCTCGAGGACATCCCTGCCGACCCCGTCACGTGGGATGCGGGCGTGCGAGGCGCCGCCAAGCTGTCCGCCATCCTGCGGACCGAGTACGAGCTGGCCCTGCTGTTCCGCCGCATCGCCACGGTCGAGACCGACGCTCCGGTGTCGAAGACCGTCGACGAGCTGCGCTGGACCGGGCCCGATGATCAGGCGGCGTTCGCCTCGCTGTGCGAGCGCCTCGGTGCACCGCGCCTGGCCGACCGGGCATCGGCCCTCGCGGCGAGCCGGTCCTGACCGGCGTTGCGCTCGCCGGTCCTGACCGGCGTTGCGTTGGCGGTCCCGACGAGCGTTGGCGCCTCTTGACCACCGTTGGTTGGTTCGGCGGCCCTCACCCGCCAGCGCATGCGGGGGGCGGGGGCGCCGGGACCGGCTCAGCCGTTCTTCGGCAGGTCCTTGAACGGCGTGGCCTTGTCGAAGCCGGGCTCCTTGGGGAGGCCGAGCACGCGCTCGCCGATGATGTTTCGCTGGATCTGGTCGGTGCCGCCGTAGATGGGCGGGCCCTGGGCGAACAGCGCCGCCTCGGTGATGCCGGCCAGCCACGGCATGCCGGTCGCCTCGTCGAGCGCCTTGCGCGACCCGCTGTCGTAGGCGTGCAGCATGCCGTAGCCGCCGGCGATCTCGAGGCCGAGGTCACGGGACTGGCGCACCATGTTGCTCATCGTCAGCTTGGCGATGTTCGGCAGGCCGGGGATGTCCTGGCCGGCGGCCATGGCGGCCTTGAGGCGCAGGTTGTTGTACCGGGCGACCTCGCCGAGCGTGTGCAGCTGCATGAGCTTCTGGCGAATGTTCGGGTCGGTGTTCTTGCCGCTGCCCTTGGCGAGCTGTTCGAGGCCCTTCGAGGAGGCACCGAACAGCGTGCCCCCACCCCCGCCCCGGCGGCCGCCGGTTGCGATGAAGTCGCCGGCGCGCTTGTCGAGGTCGCCGGCCACCGTGCCGGCCGTGGCCAGCGACGCCGCCGACGAGCCACCGCCGGCGCCCAGGCTCGACCGCTCGAACATGAGCGTGGTGTTCGCCACCCGCCAGCCGTTGTTGAGTCCGCCGATCATCGAGTCGTCGCGGACCCGGGCCTCCTCGAGGAAGACCTCGTTGAACAGGGCACGGCCCGTCATCTCGCGCAGCGGGCGGACCTCGACGCCGGGCTGGCGCATGTCGATGACGAAGTAGGTGATGCCCGCGTGCTTCGGCTGGTCGGGGTCGGTGCGAGCGATGAGCATGCCGAGGTCGGCTGCGTGACCGCCCGAGGTCCACACCTTCTGGCCGGTGACGACCCACTCGTCACCGTCCTTGACGGCCCGGGCGTTGAGGCCGGCGAGGTCGGAGCCGGCCCCCGGCTCGCTGAAGAGCTGGCACCACCCCTTCTGCCCGGTGACGATGTCGCGCAGGTAGCGCTGCTTCTGCTCGTCGTTGCCGTGCGCCACGATCGTGGGGCCGGCGAGCATCAGGCCGAGGCCGCCGGGCGCCGGCAAGGCGCCGTGGTCGGAGATCGCCTGCTGGATGCGGACGCCCTCGGCACGGCTCAGACCCTTGCCGAACCACTCGGTCGGCCAGGTGGGCACCGCCCACCCCGAATCACCGAGCTTGGACCACCATTCCGCCACGGTGAGATCGGGATCCCAGTTCTCGGCGAGCCAGGCCTTCACCTGGGCGACTGCGTCGCCTGCCGTGGTGCGGTCGACGGTGTCCGTCATGTCCCTACCCCTCGATGCTGTGGACGACGAGCGACGTAAGCGCACCACGTCTTGACCGACGGGTCAAGTTGCCGGCGCCTCGTAGTGCGTCGGAGTGTGGACGCCCGACTGAACGTCGTCCGGTTTGCGGCCTCGCGCCGGCGCTCGGGCGCTGCGCAGGCGCTCAGAGCCGGATGTCGACGGGCTCGCTATCGGGCCCGTCGGGCGTCACCCGCAGGTGGTCGTCGGCGACCCGCTCGACGGTGCAGCCCAGCACCTCGGTCCGGGCGGGCTCGACCGGCACGAGGAGGCCGTCACGGTTGGCAAGCAGCTCGACCGCGAGGCGTCGCGATCGACGAGCAGCACCTCGCGCACGCCGCGGGCGGCGAACCACGGCACCTTCGCCCGGCTCTCGTCGCCGGCGACACCGTCTCGACGATTAGCTCGGCCCGGGCTGCCCCGATCGCCTCGGTGTACCGCCAAGCCGGCGGACGGCGGGTCACGCGTCTCCGGCGGCCGCGGCGCGCTCGCCGAAGATGGTGGCCAGCTCGGCGGGGGCGATGGCCTCGAGCTGGTCATAGGTGCACTCGGCCGGGGCCTTGTCCTCGCGCCAGCGCAGGAGGCGCGTGGCGTGGCGGAACCGGTCACCCTGGAGGTGCTCGTAGCCGACCTCGGCGACGCGGTCCGGGCGCAGCGGCTCCCAGGACAGGTCCTTCTTGGCATTCCACCGGCTGACTGCACCCGGCTTGCGGCTCTCGCCCTCCGCGTGGGCCTCCGCCATGGCCCAGTCGCGCCACGGGTGGTCGTCGAGCGCGTCCTCCCGCAGGGGTGCGAGCTCGTCGACCAGCTCACGTCGGCGCGCCGCCGTGAACGACGTCGCCACGCCCACGTGGTGGAGGGTTCCGCTCGCGTCGTAGAGGCCGAGGAGAAGCGAGCCGACGCCGTTGCCATCCTTGTGCCAGCGGAAGCCGGCGACCACGCAGTCGGCGCTCCGCCGGTGCTTCACCTTCCACATGGCCCGCTCGCCCTGGCGATAGGGGCCGTCGGCGTGCTTCGCCATGACGCCGTCGAAGCCGGCGCCCTCGAAGCGGCGGAACCAGTCCTCGGCCGTGTCGGGGTCGCCCGTGATCGGCGTGACGTGCACGCGGGAGCGATCGGACCCCTGGGGGCCGTCGTCGACGGTGGCGACGACGTCCTCGAGCAGGCGACGGCGCTCGGCGAACGGCTCGCCGGTCAGGTCCCGGTCGCCGAGGGCGAGCAGGTCGAACGCGACGAAGCTCGCCGGCGTCTCCGCGGCAAGCTTGTCGATGCGGGACTTCGCCGGGTGGATGCGCTGCTGCAGGGCGTCGAAGTCAAGCCCGTGCGCGCCGACAAGGACGACCTCGCCGTCGACCACGCAGCGGTCGGGCAGGGCGCGGCGGATGGGCTCGACCATCTCGGGGAAGTAGCGGGTGAGCGGCCGGTCGTTGCGGCTACCCAGCTCGACCTCGTCGCCGTCGCGGAACACGACGCACCGGAAGCCGTCCCACTTGGGCTCGAAGCAGAGGTCCTCGGCGCGCGGGACGTCGTAGACCGCCTTGGCGAGCATCGGGCTGACGGGTGGCATCACGGGGAGCTTCACGGGCGAAGGCTACCGAGACACTCGGTGGCGGTCCCGCCGGGCAATTTCACGCTGCGTGAGATGGCATGGATGGACCGGAAAGTACCGCCGAGGAGTTGTTAGCGTCGGCTCTCGTGCGCACCGGACCCCTGGCCCGCCCGCCCCTCGTCGCCCTCGCCGTCGCGCTGGTCCTCGCCGTCGCGGCGACGCTCGCCGCGCTCCCCTCCTGCGGCGGAGACGACGACGGCGATCGCCCGCCCTCGTCGACCACGACCCCGTCCACCACGTCGGCGGAGGACGCAACCAAGGCGGAGGTCGAGGCGGCTTATACAACTTTTGTTGAGCTGTCTCAACGGTTGACCGCAAATCCAGACCCAACAGACCCACAGATTGATGATGTGGCCACGGGAGACGTGAAAGACGCGCTAATCAATACTTTGAACCGCCTCCAAAACAGTGGTAGAGCGATCGTGGTGGGTGATCGAACCAGTTCGAATGTCCTATCTGTCGACCTCGTCGATCAGAACACCGCCGTCGTCAGAGACTGCGCCGTGGACGATTCCCAAGTCATCGACGTCGCAACAGGCGATGTGATATCCGAGGGTCTCGCCACAGGCATATTCCCCGTAACACTCACGCATGACGGAGACCAGTGGCGAGTGTCGGAAGCGCCAGACGCAGAGGAGACATGGGACGGGGTTGCAGGATGCGCGATCGACTAGCTCTCGCCGCCATAGCCGCTATTGGCCTTTGTCTAGCTACGCATCTCGAACCAGCGGCCGCGAACCACGTGCGTGTGCCCCTAGTCGCCAATCCAGCGGAGGACCAGCCGGCAAGCGCGTTCCAGCAGCGCTCGGCGTGGGCTACGGGCGGCGACACTCCCTCCGCACACGCCGAGTCAGCGGTGGAAACACGGACACAGCCGGCGGAACCGGTAACGGTGGAGGAGGAGACGGCGGCGGAGCCCGTAGTAGCGCGACCGCAGCGGTGCGTGTACACATCGGTGTCCGGGCTGGTGCGGCAGGCGGCTGCGACCGCGACCGGGGGCGGGGTGCTGGCACCGGTGCGGGGCGACGGGATGCCGTGGGTCGAGGGCGAGACCTACACCAGCCGGTGCGTCTACGACGACGCCGATCCGGGGCCGGTGCAGTTCGACAGCTTCGTGTACCAGGCGCCCGACGCTTTAGCACCAACCCCGGCACCGCCGTCGGCCGAAGTCCTCGCGCTCCAGGCATCGCAGCAGGTGCCTCTCGTCGTACCGCGTCCTCAGACCGCGCCCCCGCCGGGTGGCGAGTTGCTCGTCGGGCTGCCCACCTGGCTCTGGATCGAGCCGGCCGCCTGGCAGTCCTTCACTGCCACGGCCACGGTGCCGGGCATCTCGGTCACGGTCACGGCCACTCCCCGTTACGTGGTCTGGCAGATGGGCAACGACGAGGAGATCACCTGCACCGGCCCCGGAACGCCGTGGGACCCGGCCGGCGACGACGGCCAGCGCACCGACTGCTCCTACACGTACCAATGGGTCTCGGCCCATGAGCCCGACGGCGTCTACCACGCCTCCGCCACCATAACCTGGGCGGTGACCTGGACCGCCAGCACGGGGGAGACCGGCACCCTGGCCGACGCCAGCCGCACCGCCACACTGGACCTCGCCGTCACCGAGCGCCAAGCCGTCATCACCTACGGCACCCCGGACGGCTGACCGGCCGGTCCGCCGAGGGGCAGTGCGGGGCGGCGGAGCGCGGGGGCGCCCGGGCGCCAGCGGTGGCGGGGCCCCCGAGGCGGCGGCGGTGGCGGGGCGCCCGAGACGGCGGTCCACAGGAAAGCCGGACTCCGCCGCCGGCCACCGGTGTTCTGGCGGCGCTCAACGGCGCATGGCGAAGCCAGCGCTGCCAGAACGGCGTCGATGCGGAGCGGGGGCAGCGGCGCCGGGCGGGCGGAGGAGCGGCGCGGCCGCGGGTCGCTGGGCGGCGAGGCCTGAGTTCCACCGCCGAGCCACCGGTGTTCTGGCAGCGCTCAATCGCACATGGCGAAGCCAGCGCTGCCAGAACGGCGTCGGCACGGCGCGGAGCGGGCGGCGGGCGACGGGCGGCGAAGAGGCGAGGGCACCGCGGGGCACCGCGGGGCACGGACCGGGCAAGGGCGCGGCACGGACGAGGCGAGACCGGCGAGTCCAACGCTGGCGGAGGCGCGGTGCACCTGGGGGCTCACCCCCTGTGACCACGGGCGGTGCGATTTCGGGACGTCGACGGCTCGCCGGTACCTTGGCGCCATGGCCGACCATCCGATGAGCGAGCGCATCGCGGACCTGGCGAAGCGTAAGGAGGAAGCGCTCGCTCCCGGGACCGACAAGGCACGCAACCGCCAGCACGAGCGCGGCAAGCTGCTCGCCCGCGAGCGCATCGAGTTGCTGCTCGACCCGGGCACGTTCCACGAGCTCGACCTGCTGGCGCGGCGGCCCCTCGAGAGCGGCTTCGACGACCGTCCCTACACCGACGGCGTCATCACCGGCTGGGGCACGGTCGACGGCCGCAAGGTGTTCGTCTTCTCCCAGGACTTCACGGTCTTCGGCGGCGCGCTCGGCGAGGTCTTCGCCGACAAGATCCACAAGCTGATGGACATGGCCCTCAAGGTGGGCGCTCCGGTCGTCGGCATCAACGACGGCGCGGGTGCCCGCATCCAGGAGGGCGTCGTCAGCCTCGACAGCTACGGCGGCATCTTCTACCGCAACGTGCAGTCCTCCGGCGTCGTCCCCCAGATCAGCGTGATCATGGGCCCCTGTGCCGGCGGCGCCGTCTACTCCCCCGCCATGACCGACTTCGTGTTCATGGTCGAGGACACGTCGTACATGTTCATCACCGGCCCCGACGTGGTGAAGACCGTGACGGGCGAGAACGTCACCCAGCAGGAGCTGGGCGGCGCCATCGCCCACGCCTCCAAGTCCGGCGTCTGCCAGTTCTCCTCGAGCGACGACGCGGCCTGCATCGACGACGTCCGCTACCTGCTCGGGTTCCTGCCCTCCAACAACCTGGAGGAGCCGCCGGTCACCGTGGTCGAGGACGATCCTGGCCGCCTGACACCCGAGCTACGCGACCTGATCCCGCCGTCGTCGAACCAGCCCTACGACATGCACGCGGTGATCGAGGCGGTCGTCGACGACGGCGACTACTTCGAGTACGCCCGCCGCTGGGCCCCGAACATGCTGTGCGCGTACGCCCGCATCGACGGCCACGTCGTGGGCATCGTGGGCAACCAGCCGATGCACCTGGCCGGCGTCCTCGACATCGAGGCGTCCGAGAAGGCCGCCCGGTTCGTGCGCACCTGCGACGCGTTCAACATCCCGCTCGTCACCTTCGTCGACGTCCCCGGCTTCCTCCCCGGCGTCGACCAGGAGCACGGCGGCATCATCCGCCACGGCGCCAAGCTGCTCTACGCGTTCTGCGAGGCCACCGTGCCCCGCATCCAGGTCGTCACGCGCAAGGCCTACGGCGGCGCCTACGTGGTGATGAACTCGAAGTCGATCGGCGCCGACCTGGCGCTGGCGTGGCCGTCGGCCGAGCTGGCGGTCATGGGCCCCCAGGGCGCGGTCGAGATCGCCTATCGCCGCGAGATCGAGGCGGCGAGCGACCCGGCCACCCGCAAGACCGAGCTGGTCGAGGAGTACACCGAGAAGTTCTCGAACCCGTACCTGGCGGCCGAGCGCGGCTTCGTCGACGACGTGATCGACCCGTCCGAGACCCGCATCATACTGATCGCCGGGCTCGACATGTTGCGCTCGAAGCGCGAAGAGCTCCCCAAGCGCAAGCACGGGAACGTCCCGCTGTGACCGCCTCTTCCCCGTCCTCACCGGCCGGCCCGTCGCCCGACGTGCAGGTCACCGGCGGTGGCGAGGCCACCGACGAGGAGGTGGCGGCGATCGTGGCCGCCATCGAGCTGTCGTGGCCCCGCGCCGCGGCGGCCGCGGAGCGCGAGGCCCCGCTGCGGTGGCGGTTCTCGGGCCGCTGGTGGACCAAGCCGGTCCCGCTGCGCCGCAACCGCCCCTGGTAGGACGCACCCCTGTGCCCGGGGCGGCGGCCCGCAGGAGACCCGCGCCCCGGCCCGGATTGACCCGGTCCGGCGGGGGCGCCCGCTACCCCACGCTGGGTTTCCGCCCCTGGTAGCTTCCGCCGCCATGGCCGGACAACCTCCCAGCAACGACCGCCCTCCGCCCCCACCCGGCCCACCCCCCGGCCAGCGGCCGAGCGAACCGTGGTCGCCGCCCAGCGGCCCGGCGCCCGGTCAGCCATGGAACCCGCCGCCCGGCGGCCCGCCACCCGGGCCTGGTGGCCCGCCACCCTCCCCCGGCGCCTGGCCGAGCGTACCCCCGGGCGGCGCCGCGCCCCCGGAGGCTCCCGCGTCGGGCCCCTGGGCCGCCCCGCCCGCGGGCGGCTACGGCTACGGCGCCCCCCGCTCGGGCTACAACCTGCCCAAGGCCGGCTGGTGGTCGCGCCTGGCGGCGCTGCTCATCGACGGGGTGATCATCGGCCTGTTCTCGATCCCCGCCGTGATCGCGATCAACGCCGGCCCCACCGAGATCGAGACCTGCTCGGTCGACGAGTCGGGCGACATCCAGTTCGGTGAGCCCGACAACGCCATCTGCGAGGTGCCCACGAACGGCACGATCGCGCTGACGATCGTGCTGGGCGTGGCAGGCGCCATCGCCGGCATCGCCTACTTCGCCATCATGGACGGCAAGAGGGGCGCCACCCTCGGCAAGCAGGCGCTGGGCATCCGGGTCGCCGACGTCACCACCGGCCAGCCCATCGGCACCGGGCGGGGCGTGGGCCGCTGGTTCGCCCGTATCCTGTCGGCCATCCCGTGCTACCTCGGCTACCTGTGGCCGCTGTGGGACCAGCAGAAGCAGGCGTTCCACGACAAGATCGTGAGCTCGGTCGTCGTCAAGAGCTGACCGACGCCCCAGACTCGTCGTCATGGAGCTGATGTCGTGGACGTGACCACCGTGGCCGACGACGAGGTCGTCCTGCACGACGGGGTCGTGGTGCGCCGGCACACCGGGCTCGCGCCCGACACCGACCACCTGCTCGACGGGGAGGCCGTGCGCACGCTGCCACGGCCTCGCGGCGAGCGCCTCGCCACCGTGTGCACCGTCAACGACGTGCACTACGGCGAGGTCGAGTGCGGTCACCTCGACGGGCTAGAGGGCGGACCCATCTACCGCAGCGAGCCCGGCGCCGAGCCCTACCCCGTGCTCATGAACCGCGGCGCCATCGCAGACATGGCGGCGATCGAACCCGACGCAGTCGTCGTGAAGGGCGACCTCACGTCAATGGGCACGAAGGCCGAGTACCAGGACTTCCTCGACGCCTACGAGCCGGCGTTCGGCGAACGCCTCCTGCACGTGCGCGGCAACCACGACGCCTACCACGGCGAGCGCTTCGCCTCCGACGCGCCGGTGGCGCGCCACCTGCGGGGCGTCACGCTGGCGCTGATCGACACGTCGATCCCCTATAAGGCCTCCGGCGGGGTGTCGACCGACACGCTGGACTGGCTCGACCAGCTCGCCTCCGAGGCCGACCGGCCGGTTCTCGTGTTCGGCCACCATCACCCGTGGAACCCGGGCTCGGCCGACCGGCCCGAGGGCTACTTCGGCATCAACCCGGACGACTCCGAGCGGCTGGTGGCGCTCGTGGCCCGCCGGCCCCGCATCGCCGGCTACTTCGCAGGCCACACCCACCGGAACCGGGTGCGGCACTTCGCCCCCACGGGCCAGGTTCCCTGGGTGGAGGTGGCGTGCGTGAAGGACTTCCCCGGCGCCTGGGCCGAGTACCGGGTGTTCGAAGGAGGCATCCTCCAGGTCTTCCGGCGCATCTCCGCGCCCGACGCCCTGGCCTGGAGCGAGAAGACCCGGGACATGTACGGCGGGCTCTACGCCGACTACGCCTTCGGGGAGATCGCCGACCGCTGCTTCACCATCCCAGCCCGCGTCGGCTGACCGCACGGGGTGCTGGCTGGCGCGCTTGTGCACCGGCCCGCCCATCGCCTAGGCACCTGCGGTCATGAACGCGGTTCCGCCTCCCGCCCCGCTGGCCGGCCTGCGGGTGCTCGACATCGCCACCGTGATCGCCGGACCGGGTGCCGCCCGCTACCTGGCCGACTTCGGCGCGGACGTGCTCAAGGTCGAGCGACCCGACGGCGGCGACTCGTGCCGCACCATGGGTCTGCCCGTCGACCCCGACGGCACCTCGGCGTACTGGAAGCTGGTCGGGCGCAACAAGCGGTGCGCCACGCTGGACCTCAAGTCCGACGACGGCCGCAGGGCGCTGCTCGAACTGGTCACGGACGCCCACGTGCTCATCGAGAACTTCCGCCCGGGCACGCTGGAGCGGCTCGGGCTCGGCCCGGACGTGCTGCTGGAGCGCAACCCGGCGCTCGTGGTGCTGCGGGTGACCGGCTTCGGCCAGGACGGGCCCTACGCCGCCCGGCCCGGCTTCGCCACGTTGGCGGAGGCGATGTCGGGCTTCGCGGCCATCAACGGCGAGCCGGACGGTGGTCCGCTGTTGCCGCCGATCGCCCTGACCGACGAGGTGTCGGCGCTCGCCGGGGCGTTCGCGGTGATGGTGGCGCTGCGCTCGGGCGTGGGCCAGGTCGTCGACGTGAACCTGCTCGACTCGCTCCTGCAGTGCATGAGCCCGCTGCCCACGGCCTACGGCGCCACGGGGTTCCTGCAGCCCCGCATGGGCTCGTCGCTGCCCTACTCGGTGCCCCGGGGCACCTGGCGCTGCTCCGACGGCGAGTGGGTGGCGATCTCGGCGTCGGCCGAGTCGGTGGGCCGGCGGGTCATGGTGTTGCTCGGACTCGGCGACCGGACCGACCTATTGACGTTCGGCGGGCGCATCGCCGCCCGCGAGGAGATCGACGACCGCATGGCCGAGTTCTGCGCCGCCCGTACCGCCGGCGAGGTGATCGCCGCCTTCGAGGCCGCGCACGCCGCCGCCGGCCACGTCCACGACATGGCGGACGTATTCGCCGACCCGCACGTCCGGGCCCGGGGGTCGATCGTCGAGGTCGACGACGTGCCGATGCAGGGCCTGGTCGCCCGCCTGTCGCGCACGCCGGGCTCCGTCCGGTGGCCGGGACGGGCGCTGGGCGCCGACGACCCGCCCCGGTGGCTCAACGAGGACCAGGAAACCGGCACGGGCGCCAGCGCGGGCGCCCGCTGAGCCGCCGTGAGTCCGCGCCCGGTCAACGGCGGGCAAGTGGACCGCCCGGCCGGCCGTGGACGACGAGCGATCGGGCCGGCGGCCCCGCCGGGGATCAGGGCCAGGCGCGCCAGGCCGTGACGGCGATGGCGACGACGGGACCGGGCGGGCGTCGCTCGCGATACGGCGCGTACTTGGCGGCGAGCACGTCGAGGGCCCGCTCGCGCGCGGGACCGTCGTCGAGCACGCGGCCGGTGCCGTCGACCCGCACCCACCACAGGGCCGACCAGTCCTCGTCGTAGCGGTCGACGAGCAGCGACGCCGCCGGGTGGGCCCGGAGGTTGGCGAGCCGGCGCAGGGCCAGGGTCGATTTGGGCTTGGCGTCCACGGCCGACACCAGCGTGTCGCCGCCGCCCCCCGTCACGCCCGCCGCGCCGGTGACACCGGCCCCCGGGCCGCCGCCCGCGCCCACGTCGAGCCCACCGGCACCCGGACCGGGTACGAGGGCGAAGCAGCAGGGCACGACGTGAGGGCGGCCCTCGGGCGTGACGGTGGCCAGGCGGCCCACGCGGGCCTCGGCCACCCGGCGGCGCATCACGTCGGTCTCCACCGCGGCGACGCTACGGCGGCCAGCGCCGGCGCGCCGCCGCGCCCACGCGTCGCCCACGCGCGCACACACACACCGAGCCCCCGAGCTCCGAGACCCGAGCCCGAGCGCCGACGAAGCGCTGGACCGCCTACGCCATGTGGACGGGCGCGGCGCCGTCGACGGTGCCACCCTGCACCAGGACGCGGCGCATCGAGGACGACAGCTCGTCGGCGACGGCGTCGACGTCGAGCGTCTCGGGGTCGGCCATCGCCTGGCAGCTGACCCCGCGGAGGACGGCGATCCACAGCGTGGCCTGCTCGTCGGGGCGGACGTCGGGCCGGATCTCGCCGGCCTCGATGCCCTCGCGCATCCAGCCGGAGACCATGGTCCGCACCTCGCCGTGGTAGCGGTTCACGGCCGACCGCAGGTTGGCGTCGGGGCCGAGGGCCTCCCCGAGCAGGATGTTCAGTGCCCGGGCCTGGGGCCACGGTTCCCGCAGGGTCCCCAACACGAGGCGCATCGCAGACTCGATGGCGGCGAGTCCCGAGGCGTCATCGAGGCCCAAGCTGACGAGCTCGCTGCGGATGCTGCCGGTGTAGCGGTCGACCAGGGCGCACAGCAGCCCGGACTTCGTGCCGAACAGATAGCTGGGCAGCCCGTGGCTCACGCCGGCGGCCTTGGCGATCTCGCCGAAGCCGACGGCCGTGGTCCCCCGCTCGGCGATCAGCCGGGCGCTGGCGGCCAACAGGCGGCTCTCGGACGCCGCGCGCCGTTCGACCTGGGTTCGCCGACCTCGACCGTCGCTGTGCGGGGTGCGGGCGGCGGTGGTGGACATCTGGCTCCCTCGTGGCGCAGGTCGCCCTCTTTCTACCCGCATCGGCCACCCCGAACGCCGGCGATCCCACGCAGCGCGGCCGGGTCACCGCTGGACCGGCACCGGCCCGGACGGGCTCGTACCGGCCCGACCTCAGCCGCCGCGATGGGCGACGGCGAGGTCGACGATCTCGCCCATGATGCGGACGAGCTCGAAGTCCTTCGGCGTGTAGACGGCGGCCACGCCCCCGGCGAGCAGGGGCGTGCGGTCCTCCTCGGGGATGATGCCGCCGGCCACGATCGGGGCCTCGACGCCGCCCTGGCGCACGAGCCGCACGACATCGGGCACGAGCTCCAGGTGCGAGCCCGAGAGGATCGACAGGCCGACCACGTCGACGTCCTCCTCGACCGCCACGGCGGCGATCTCCCGGGGCGTCAACCGGATGCCCTGGTATATGACCTCGAGCCCGGCGTCTCGAGCGGCCACGGCGATCTGCTCGGCGCCGTTGGAGTGGCCGTCGAGGCCGGGCTTG
>Ga0126307_10000231_pt1 | contig 36156 bp, 28 predicted proteins | sample Plot28_FD_89955 | JGI IMG/M metagenome (GOLD analysis project Ga0126307, IMG submission 89955) | Serpentine soil microbial communities from UC McLaughlin Reserve, CA, USA - Plot28 | ecosystem: Environmental > Terrestrial > Soil > Grasslands | place: USA: UC McLaughlin Reserve, Lake County... | reverse complement strand
TCCCGATCATCTCCGTTCGTGCCCTCCCGGGCCGCGCTCGCCTTGAGCAATATGCGGATCAGGACCTCGGGCATCTGCAGCCCTCCCGCTGGTGCCGCCGCGATCGTCCCGTCCGGCCAGAGGCCGACCGCTGACGGCGTGCCCCCGAGGCGGAAGGTGTCAGGCAGCTCGCCGGACTGGTCCAGCAGGACGTTGCCAACTCCGTACTTCCGCCACTCCTCTCGATCCTCGACGCTTGCGCTCGCTACGACGGCAATCGTCAGTCGCTCGGCGAGAGCAGTCTGCCAGCGCGCCACAGAGGGAAGGAGCTCCCGGCAGGGTGTGCAGGAGAGATCAGTGAACTGCAGCAACACCGGCCGCCCGAGGCCTAAAAGCGCCTCGAGGGTCTGTGTGCCGCCTTGTAGGTCCGGGAGCACGAAGGTGGGCGCGATCGTTCCCACCGGCAGACCCTCGGGTTCGACGTCGAGCCGCGAGGGCGCCTCGGCGAGGGCACGCTGTCGCGCCCGCTCATGCCGCGCCCGCTCATGCCGCCGCCGCGCCCACAGCCCCACTGCGAGCGCGGCCAAGCCAACCCCGATCACCACCGCGACCCAGGCATCGATCGCGGGGGCGGGACCCTGCCAAGCGACCAAAGCCGCGAGTACGGCCAGCGCGGCGTTGCGTGCCAGCGTCCATCGGCTTGCGGGAGCGGAGTGGACCTGGCCGAAGCAGTGACAGTCCGGCGTCCGCCCGCGCCGCAGGGCGTGCGCGATCCCGCCGATAAAGGCGGCGAGCAAGATGAACGCGGCGAGGGCGCTCCACCTTGCCGTGGGATGCAGCACCAGCCCAGCCGCGATCGCCAGCTCGGCCAACGGCAGCAACAGGCCCGCCACCGATGCGGGGCGCTGCGGCAGACCGAACTCCACCATCGCCCGCCGAGAACCGGGCAGGTCGAACAGCTTGGCTGCCCCGGCCGAGGCGAACACGGCCGCCAGCAGCAACTGGGCCACTGTCAGGAAGGAGTCCAACGCTTGGCCATACTAACCTCGGGTTCGTAGATTTCGCCAGTTTGTCTCGACTGTCACTAGATGTGACTGCATCTCACACGCACGAGCTGAGTTTCCGGAGCTTCGGAGTGCGCGCCCGATTGGTCGTGCCGCCGGAACAACTCGAGCGCGCCCAGAAGGTCGTCCCGCCCGCGTCCGAGCCGTGCTCGCCATCTGGCGTCGATGCGGCCTTCGAGCTGGCCGGCGACGGAGCCGGCGCCTACGAGCTCACGCGGAACGGGAAGATCCTGGCGCGGCAGCTCGGGCTTCAGCTCGCCCTCGAAATACTGGAGCGTGAACTTCGCGCGCTCGTCGCTTTGAGGGCTCCCCGGCACATCTTCGTCCATGCAGGCGCCGTCGCCCACAGGGGGGCGGCGATCGTTATTCCGGGGGCGACTTATGCCGGGAAGACGACCCTGGTGGCCGCGCTGGTCCGTGCAGGAGCGGAGTATTACTCAGACGAGTTCGCGCCGCTCGACGTCGACGGCATTCTCCATCCGTTCGCCAAGCCATTGTCGATCCGCAACCACCGACACGTGCAGATCGACCACCCTGTCGATACCCTCGGCGGAGCAGTGGGGGAGCGACCGCTTCCCGTACGGGCGGTCATAGTTACCAGCTACGACGAAGGCGCTGAGTGGCGCCCGCGGCGACTCACATCAGGGGCGGCCGTCCTGTCGCTTATGTCTCACACTGTGCCGGCGCAGAGCAGGCCGGCGCAGGCGTTGCAGGCCATCAATCACGCCGTGGAGGACGCCGCAGTCATCGAAGGCTCCCGCGGTGAGGCTGATGCCGTCGCCCCGCTGATGCTCGCCGAACTCGAGCGCGCTGGCGCTATGTCGTCGCTGTAATTGTGGGACCGGCCCCCCCGGCGCGGCAGCGACGTATGGGTACCGCGCGGAGTAGCTCGCTCGAGGCGCAGCCGCGGCCTCCTAGCGCCCTATCAGCCGCGACAGCCGGCGCACCCGTTGCAGGCGGTTAAGCCGGCCTGGCTCCCGCCGGCCACGGTGTCACATTGCTCTACCACGAGTGCTGCCGACGTCCACTTGGCCGCGCACTGAGCATCGCTCGGTGAGCTATTCCCCGAGGGCTTGCAGTACTTGGCGCAGGCATTCGGGGGGGTCTGACCGGGTAAGGCGAGCACGCGGGAGCCATTGGTGCACTGGCAGTTGATCGTCACGTTCGTGATCGTGCAGCACTCCGACTTCTCGAGGGAACAGCAGGAGCAGCACGGACAGCATTCCAGGTTCGCGCACGTGGCCGAGCTGGCGGCAACTGCGTTGGGAACCACCACGGTGCTTACGAGCGAAGCGGCGACGGCGCCGCCGGCGACCCCGGCGCTTCTCCGAAGCATGCCGCGGCGGGAGATGCCGCCCTGACCGCTAGCAGGAACGGCCATGAACTCGCGCTCCTCGAGCTGAGCGAGCGCGTCCAGCACCTGCTCCTCTTCCACCGGCTCGCCAAGGCGCTCGGCCGCCAACGATGCCAGCTGCTCGATCGTCGTGCGGCCATTGCTGTTGGCAAAAACCACGGCGGCGAGCGGGCTCAGGCAATGTGCTTCCTTGGTCTTGCTGTCGTAGACGACCGTCTCGTCCCCAACGGCCTCGACCAGGAGGCCGTCTTCGCGGGCGCGAGGGGCCCTGTCCCTCAAGTTCATCCAGCCTCCTTAGGCGTATCGGTCCGAACCACCTACCGACCATACCCCAGGTCCCCGCCGAGCGCCAGTGTTCTCCTGATAGCCCTTAGGTGAGTCACCTAGGGGTTGCCCTCGGTGACAGTACGATGGGTCTATGGAGGTGGCCCGGGGAGGCCCAGCTGACATCAGGAGCGCGGCGATGACCCTGAGCATCGACGACTCGACCGCCGGGGTCTTGCGCGCCTTCCAGCGGGGAGGGATTTCGTCCCTTGTGCTGAGAGGACCTGCCCTCGCCCGGTGGCTCTACGGGCCCGGCGAGCGACGTTACTACTTGGACGCCGATCTGCTCGTGGCCCCGGCGGACTGGGACAGGGCCCAGCAGGTGCTCGGGGAATTGGGCTTCGTCTCCAGTGGCGACATCCTTCCGACGCCATGGTGGGATGCGCACGCCGTCGAGTGGATCCATCCCGCGTACTACGGGGTCATCGATCTGCACTACACGCTCCAAGGTGCCGGTGCTGAGCCGGAACGCTTGTGGTCGAGCCTCGCCGGTCGCACCGAGACGCTCGTCATCGATGGATATCCGGCCACGGCGCTGACGATTCCGGGGCGGGCGCTGACCTTGGCGCTTCACGCCTGCCAGCACGCTGGGGGACCGGCGGTGGGGGAGCTCGGGCGCGCGCTCGAGCGGACGGATGAGGCGACATGGACCGCGGCGGCTGCGCTGGCGGCGGAGGTCGAGGCGACGGACGCCTTCGCCACTGGGCTGCGACTGGCGGACGGTGGTCCCGAGCTCGCCGACCGGCTCGGGCTCCCGAGCGATATCCCGATCGAGATCGCGCTTGCGCCCGGCTTTGGTCCCCCGGGTGCGCTCACCATCGAGCGGTTCGCCGGCGCGGGGATGCGCCAGCGTCTCGCCATGCTTCGTTATGCCGTGGCGCCCCCGCGCGCCTTTCTCCGGCACTGGCTGCACCGTGAGGTGACGACTCGTCGCACCGTCGCCGGCGCCTACGCGTACCGCGCCATATGGCTCGCCCGCCGCACGCCGAGGGCACTTCGCGCTTGGATCCGAGCCCGGCAAGCCGCCCGCTAGTGGCCGGGTTCTATGTGACCACGCCGACGAACATCCGTCCAGCCGCACACCGTCCCGGCACGACGCGAGATCGGGGTTACGATGAGCTCCTCTCCTTGGCGGATGAGTCCGCGATCCGCGGCTAGGGCGGGACGCGCCGGGCCCGGGGAAGCGTCGGCGGAGAAGATGCCGGAGAGCCCGCGAGAGGACCGGCCGCTGCATCCGGTCGCGGCCGGAGCGCTCGTCTTCGGGGTCTCGGGAGCCGTGCTGGTCCTGGAGATCCTTGCCGCGCGCCTGCTGGCGCCCTACGTCGGTCTGAGCCTCGAGACGTACACGGCCATCATCGGTGTGGTCCTGGCCGGCATCTCGTTGGGCACCTGGCTGGGCGGACGGGTGGCCGACGCCATCGACCCACGTCGCATCCTGGGCCCGTTGCTGATCCTCGGAGGTCTGCTGTCGCTCGCGACGCTGCCGGGCGGCAGGGGCTTTGGGGAGCTCGCCCAGGGCCGCTCCGCCTATGCCCTGGTTCTCGCCGTGCTGTTCAGCTTCTTCCCGCCTGCTGCGGTCCTGAGCGCTGCCAGCCCGCTGGTCGTCAAGCTTCAACTTCGAAGCCTCACCGTGACCGGCCATGTCGTCGGACGCCTGTCAGCGCTCGGGACCGCTGGCGCCATAGTGGGCACCTTCCTGACCGGGTTCGTGCTCTTGCCGGCCTTTCCCACCAGCGGGATCGTGATCGTCCTGGGATCCATTCTGGTGGCAATCGGCTGCGTGCTGACAGCCATGCGCCGCAGGAGGCTGGGACTCCTGTCCGCCTCCGTGCTAGCAGCCGCGGCGCTCGCGCTGGTCGGGGCGGCCGGCCCCAGCCGCTGTGATGTGGAGACTGCCTATTTCTGCGCGAAGGTGGAGCGGGAGGGGCAATCGGGCCGGGTGCTTCGCCTCGATGACCTCTCACACAGCCACGTGGACCTTGAGGACCCGACCGTCCTCGTCTTCCCGTATGTGCAGGTGCTGGGCGACTTCGCAGACGTGTTTCGTCCGAAGGGCAGCCCGATAGCGATGCTCAGCATCGGGGGCGGGGGCTTCACCCTCCCCCGCTACGTGGCCGCGACCCGGCCCGGGTCCCGCAACGACATCCTCGAGCTCGACTCCGGAGTGGTGCGCATCTCCAAGGAGCGGCTGGGGTTCAAGACAGGCCCCCTGATGCGCGTTCACACCGGCGACGCCCGCGGTCGGCTCCGCGACGTGCCTCGCGACTCCTTTGACCTGGCGATCGGCGACGCCTTCTCGGGCTCCGCGATCCCCTGGCACCTCGCCACGGAAGAGGCCGCCGAGGAGGTACTGAGGATCCTTCGCCCGGGGGGCACCTACGGCATGAACATCATCGATCGCCCGTCGCAGGACCTGGTCAGGGCGGAGGTGCGAACGGTCCAGCAGGTGTTCAGGCACGTGGCGCTGGTGGCGCCGCGGGACCTGATCGCGGGTCGGGCGGGCGGCAACTATGTCCTGCTCGCCTCCGACTCCGAGCTCCCGCTCGGTCGGCTCGAGGCACACATGGTCAGGCGGCGGAATCGGAACATCGGCCACGGCCCGCAGGTAGTAGTCGCCGGCAGTGAACTGAAGCGCTTCGTGGGCGACGCCGTGCTGTTGACGGACGATTACGCCCCCGCGGACCAACTTCTCACGCGCTGATCGACGCAGGCCAACTACGTCTGACTCGGGTTGACGCTCGGCTACCCGGCTACCGACGCCGAGCGCGCGCCGGAAGAACTCAGCGCCCCCGCAAGCCCATGGCGGGGGAAGTCACCGCCGGCGTCGGCACAGGGAGGCTTGGCCTTTTGTTCGGCCGGCGCCGGTTGGTCGCTGGGGCGTCCGGCTGGCGGCTGGGAGAAGGGCACCCCGAACAGGGGGCCGCGGGTTCCGCGGGCAACGACTGTGCGACAGGCGCTGGGTCTCCCACCGGGCCGTTGGGAGCTCTCGTTCGCCTATCTCGCCGCCCAACCAGTCGAGCTGGAAGCGGGGACACTCGAGACCCGGCTCCCCGCAAACCTCGGCGGCGCTGGTGCCTTCTGGCGCGCCGGCGAGGTGGAGGGGGAGGACGCTGACCGTCAGGGTGATCACGCCTTGGCGGCGCCACTTGGAGCTCCCGAGTTCAGCGCGCTCGGACCCGTCGCGGCCGTCAGGGCCGATGTCCGCGGCCGGACCGACGCCGGCGCGTCAGCGGCGAAAGGGCCGGCGTCTGCGCCGCTCGACCGGCGGCGGAGCGGGCAGCGGTTCACCCGCCAGCACGGCGGCGGGTGCGCCCTCGGTCATCCACGCTGCCCGGTCGGCCCCGGCGAGTTCCGCCACGGCGGCCCGCCCGGCGTCAAGCGAGGCTCGATCCCGCGGGGCAGGATGGTGAACGTCCGAGGAGAGCACGTGCGCCGTTCCCTCCTGGACCAGGTGGCGCGCCAAACGGCCAGAGCCCGACCGCTTCGGCCGCAGGAGGGACGCGGCTGTGACCTGCAACAGCACTCCCCGCGCAGCGACGGTGGCCAGCCGCTCAGGATCGGCCTGGAAGGTCGGGTTCCGCTCGGGATGGGCGAGGAGCACCCGGTAACCCCGCAGCGAGAGGCTGAAGAGCATCTCCTCGAAGGTGCTGGGGAGGGGCCCATAGGGCGTCTCAACGAGCAGGTCCGTGCCGCGCTGTGCGTAGGACACGCTCCGCAGATCTTGATCGTCGGCCTCCACTCCCCAGATCAGGTCGACCTCGCCGGCGGCTACCAGCTGGAGGCCAATGCCTTCTTCGTCGAGGCGGGACTGCAGCGCGCTCGTCCGCTGCGCCACCTCGGTTGGGATCACTCGCGGATGGTCCGGGCGCAGGTGCGGCGTCGCGGCAGCCACGCGCACGCCGTCAGCTGCCATCCCTGCTGCCACGGCAAGCGCCTCGGGCTCATCCGGCGGCCCGTCGTCGATGCCGGGTACCACATGACAGTGCAGGTCGATCACCGTGCGAGCCTAGGGCGAGATTGCCGGGGGCGGCGCCGGGCCTGGATGACACCTCGCGCTGCGGCGCGGCCGCCGGGTCCGGTCAGAGAGCGCTACAGGCCGCGCAGCCGGAGCACAAACGGGACCGTGCGAAGCAGATACTTCAAGTCCAACCAGATCGACCAGTTGACCACGTAGAGGTAGTCGATCGCCACCATCTCCTCGAGCGGTATTCGGGCCGAGCCCAGGACCTGCCAGTGCCCGGTCATCCCCGGTGCGATGTTGAGCCGCTGCCGGTACCAGCCCTGTATCCGACGGTCGTCCGCGGCCACGAGCGGGCGAGGGCCCACCAAGCTCATGTCCCCGCGAAGGACGTTGAGGAGCTGGGGAAGCTCGTCGAGGGAGGTGCGCCGGAGGATGCGGCCGATCCGGGTCACGCGCGGGTCGTGGTGAATCTTGAAGAGGCCCTCTGCCTCGTTACGCTCGTCGAGCTCGTCGCGTAGCTGCTCGGCCGCCTGCACCATCGTCCTGAACTTGAGAATCTCGAAGGGCTTTCCGTCCCGGCCGATGCGTTTCTGCCTGAAGAGCACCGGACCGGGTGAGGTCAACTTGATCGCCGCGGCTACCACCGCGCTGACCGGCGCCATCACCAGGAGCGCCATACCGGCCAGGGTTACATCGAACAGCCGCTTGAGCACCAGAGATGAGCGGCTCAGCTGGAGTTGGCGAACGGCGAGCAAGATGATGCCGTGCAGCTCGTCGAACGCGACCGAGGAGCCCAGGACCTCCGAGAAGCGGGGCATCAGGCTGACCTTGGCTCCGACCATCTTGGCTTCCCGGATCAGGTTCAGCACGGCCTCTGAGTCGGTGGCCGCAGGGGCGATCACGATCCGCTGAACGTCGCGCTCGCGCAGGAGCTCCTCAAGGCGGTCAAGGCGGCCGTTCACGACCACCTCGCCCGCCTCGTTCTCGAGCTCATGCCTGGTGAGCTCGGTCCCTGACTGCGGCCCGAGGGCCAGCTTGCCCTTCATGGTCTTGAATGACTCCTCGGATCCGAGGAACAGGACACGCTCGGGGAGGGCTGTGGCATGGGCCAGGCGGCGTGCGATCGCACGCACCGCCAAGCTGGTCACCAGCATAGAGGCGGCGAGGACGACGAACTGCACCTTGTCCAGCGCTCCGAGGATCAGCTTGGACTCGAACAGCCAGACAAAGAGGGTGAAGAAGATGGAGAGCTGGAGGATCTGAGGCGCCTCGTCGAGCGTGGCCTTGTGCAGCAGCAGCTCGTCGCGGTCATAGAGGCCGAGCGCCTTGCTTGCGACCACGATCACCGGGATCGCCGCCAGCGCTGCCACCCTCAGCTGCTGGCCGGCGACCACGTAGACAGTGACGAGCAGGACGACGATGGTCGACAGCGCGTCCGCGCATACGAGCAGGCGCCGAAAGCGACTGTCCCGCGCGAGCAGTCCGGCGTACTCACCCTCGTGGGAGCGCAGCGGGACCTCGAACTCGCCGAGTGTGTCGGCAGCGCGACCGACGGCGGCCGGCAGTGCGGTGATTTGTCCGCCCTCGGCTTCGGTGGGCCGGGGGCAGTCGACGTCTGCGTCAGCCTGACGAGCGTGTACGAGGGGCCCGGTCATGCGCCTGTCCGGGGACTGGTCGCCACCGTTTCGTGATGCGAGGCTTGTCCCCTTACGCGAAGGGCCTGAGAGCCGCCGGAGTGTCCGGAGCGGTGATATATCGCGAGTCTGCCCCTTTGTCCATGACCCTTCGGCACGTGCCGTGCGAGCCTAGGCGAGGGCACGCAATTTCGCCAGTTGCAGGCCCGTAAGGGTCCGCTATCGCGCCGGTCGGGTCGCCGCCCGGTAGCCCGTGACCAGTCTCGGGCGTGCGTGCGACAGGCGCGAATTCATGGTCTAAGGTGGCTCGAGGCCCACCGGCCGGCGTACCAACGGAACGGAAAGAGAATGCCCAGCGAATCGACCGAGTTCGACCTGCAAAAGGTCCTTCGTGTCCTGTGGCGGCGCAAGTGGATCGTGGTGGGCACCGTTGTCGTAGTCACGGTGGCCGCCTTTCTGATCAAGCAGACCACGACGCCACAGGAGTACAGAGCCAACGCCGTGGTGGCGGTGAACCCGCAAACCGTCAATCAGTCGCTGTCCGATAACCCGACGCCTGCCGTGGGCGCGCTCGCACCGGTGGCGCGCATTATCGTGACCACCCGCTTCGCCAGGCTCGCGGCCAGGGGCTTGAAGCCGTCTGCCGATCCGCACGTCCTGCGCGAGCAGATCAAGGTACGCGAGAACGACGAGGCGGGGGTACTCACCATCACCGCGTCGGCCAACAGTCCGAAGCGCGCGGCCGACATCGCCAACGCGTACGGCCGGGTGACCGTCCGAGACCGCGAGTACGCGGCCCGGCAGACGGTCGATCTCGCGATCAAGCAGCTCCAGGGCCAGCTCGCCCGGCTCGAGAGCCCCGCGGAGCGTCTTCAACTCTCGCGCCAGCTACAGCGCTTGCGAGCCCTGCGCGCCGGCCAGAACGCCAACGCGCAGCTGCTGGAGCCGGCCTTCCGCGGCGAGCCGATCGACCGCAAGGTGTCCAAGTTCACCCTCACGGCATTCATGATTTCGATCCTGGTCGGGCTGGCCCTCGCGCTGCTGGTCGACCGGCTCGATCGTCGCATCCGCAGCGAGCAGGAGCTCGAGTCACTGACCGGCCTTCCTCTCCTCAGCACGGTCCCGCTAAGCGCGTTTCCCTCCGAAGCTAGCGCCGGCGTGGCTTCGGCGACTGGGCCGGGTGCCGAGGCATTCCGGCGCCTGCGGGCGGGTCTGATCTACTTCAACGTCTCGCAGCCGGTGAAGTCGGTGCTGATCACGAGCCCCGGCAGCCAAGAAGGCAAGACGACGATCGCCGTGAATCTGGCGCTCGCCGCGGCACGTCAGGGCAAGAACGTGTTGCTCATAGACGCCGACCTTCACCGACCGCGCGTGCACGAGCGACTCGGCCTCGAAGCGGGGCGGGGTCTGTCCGACGTCCTCAGCGCAAACGCCTCGCTGGATGACTCCATCCAGACTTTCCAAGCGGGCGACGGCAGGCTCAGCGTGCTCCCCGCCGGGACGGTTCCCCCGAATCCCTCGGAGCTGCTGGCATCCGAGCGCATGCAGTCGCTGCTCGAGACCCCGATGGACCTGATCGTCCTGGACACCGCTCCCCTGCTCGCGGTGAGCGACGCCATCCCGCTCTTGAAGCAGGTATCCGGGATCATAGTGGCGGCTCGCATCGATGCCACGACCAGGGACGGGGTCAAGCGGGTCGCCCAGACCGTCCGGACTGCGGAGGGGACGGTGCTGGGTGTGGTAGCCACGGGTGTCGAGACCCCCGAGAGCTACGGCTACGGCTACGGCTACGGCTACGGCGAGAGCACCAACGGCGACGGCGAAACCGAAGAGGCTGCGCTCAGGCCGTTGGATCCGGAGCAACGGAGCTAGGAACGCGGTTTTGAGGGCCGCTGCTACACGGCTCGACCGCCCTTCGCCGCTGCCCGCCCATCGGGTACCGCTGTGGCTGCTGCTCGTTCCCCTGCCGGCCGCCGTGGGCTACGGGTTGGCCGAGGGCTCTGCGCCGACCCTGGCGGCCCTCGCGGCGGCCGCTCTCATAGTGCTGGTACTGCTGTTTCCGCGGCAGACACTGCTCGCAGGGCTGGCCGCGGTTTCGCTCGCGGACGTCTCGATCCGGGGTGTGCCCGTCGGCGAGATCCTGGTCGCAGCAGTGACCCTCGGCCTGTTGGTGCGCATTCTCGCGGGTGACAGCAGCCTCAAGTTCGAGCATCCCCCCGCCTGGTTGACCTTTGGTTTCGCCCTGATCCTCTATCTGCTCCTGGCCAGCAGCGTGTTCAACGGGGCTCTCGACGGCGAAGCGTTTCGCCGGTTCGGCCACCTGGCGGTCGGCGGGATGCTGGCCTGGCTTCTGGCCGCCCGGGTGGTGGATCCCAAGATGGCGGCCAAGGGTTTGGTGTTAGGTCTGCTGGCCACCGGACTGATCGGTCTAGCGGAGGTCACCACCGGGCACTCCCTGGTCGGGGGAAGCAACCACGGAAACCGGCTCAGCGGGTGGTTCGGAGACCCCAACGTCGCCGGCTTCTACCTGGTCGCGCTGGGCACGGCCGCCCTCGGCTTGATCAGCTCGAAGCGGGCGCAGCTCGGGCTCGGTGCTGTCCTCTTGGTGCTCGTGTTTGCCACCGAGTCGCGAACGGCCCTGGTCGCGGCCGCGGTCGTTGTCGCCTGGGTGATCGCCAGCCACAACGGATACAAGTGGCTGCCGATCGTGGCGCTGGTGGCGTGCGGCGTCGTGGCCTTCAGCGTGCCGCAGCAGTTGAAGGAAGCAGGGCCGTTCCGCGACCGTGGCCAAAGCGACTGGTTTCGTGAAGACGTCGACCGCAAAACGGCGGAGCGTGCGGCAGCTTCACTCCTGGTGGGCGAGGGCGCGGCGCCCGCGCTAGTGGCCGTCCAAGGGGGCAGGTTTTTCCCTCATAACAGTTATCACGCGGCGGTCATCGAGGGCGGGATATTCTGGCTCTTGGCGTGGATTACGCTGCTGGGCAGCACGCTTTGGAAGCTCGTGCGGGCCAACCGCCGCAACGTGTTGCTCGAGGCTGGGATCATCACCGTCTTCGTCATCTCGTTATCTCTCGGTGAGACGCTCTTCGAGCTGCCGACGATGATCCTCGTGGGCTTGGCGCTGGCCTACCTGGCGACCGACACCCGCCGCAACCCTCAGGTCAGCGCGAGAGCGCTCCAACCTCCGGGGGCCTCGCGACCCGCGCCTGGGTGGGGGGCGCCCGCGACGCCATGACCTCGCCGTAGACGCGAGCGATGTGCCGTCTCATCTCGTCCACGGACGGCCAGTCCGCCGGGAGCTGAGGCCTGAGCTTCAGATCGGTGGCCTGCTCGACCATCCGATCGGCCGCGGAGCGGGCATCGCCGACGGGCACCAGGCAATGACTCGGGAGGTACTCGAGGTAGCCCCCCACCGCGGTCGCGACAGTCCCCTTCCCGTGCACGACGGCATCGAGCACGCTGTAGGAGCAGTTCTCCCACACCGAGAGCTGGACCACGACCTCCACTTGGCGGAAGAAGTCCTCGGGCTCCATGAAGCCGCGTAGCCGCACGGCGCGCCCAAGCCCCCGACGCTCGATCTCCTCGCGAAGCCAAGACTCCAGCACGCCCGTGCCCGCGAGCTCTAGGGTCGCTTCGGGTACCCGGCGGTGCACTAGGTCGAAAGCGCGGATCATAGTGGCGTAGTCCTTCTCCGGGGCTAGGCGTGCGAAGGAGCCATAACGGTTACCGACGCGTGGCGGCGGCGATGGGTGATCGATGGAGTCGATGCCGTTCTGGATCACCCGCGTGATGCCCCTTGGGAGACCCCAGAGCTGGGCGGCGGCGGCAGCAGTGGCCTGTGAGACCGGGATGATGCAGTCGGTCCGGCTCATTCGGCGACGGTGGAGCAGGCGCTTCGCAGCGGCGATCGCTCGCGAGCGGTTATACAGATGCGGGGTTTCGGCTACCCCGTGCTCGGTGGAGACCAACGGGATTTCGGTGGGCGTCGCCCAGCTCGCGACAACGTCGCCCCATGCGAGGTGGCTGTGAACGACATCAGGAGACGTACGGCGTATTACACGGCGCAACGCGGCGAGCGACCTCGCAACGCCCACGTCGCGACCGAACTCATGAGTGGTGGTCGGCCAATCCAGGCGCCGCAGCTCATCGGCGAGGGGCCCCTCAGGCAAGATGAAGCTCAACTCCCAGTCTTCGATCCCGGCGTTGGCGACGTCCAGCACGTGCCGGGCGACCCCGGCCAGGTTGCTGACCGAGACTACCCAGAGCGCCTTACGGGTGGACATCAAGGTCCCTCACCCCGGGCCTCCAGATAGACCGAGTAGAACGCGCGGTGTGGGCGCTCTATCCCACGCAACGGAAACCCCGCCACGGAATAGCCGTTGCGAACGTCTGCCACGCTAAGGAACCCGGCCTCCCGGAGCATCCGCTCCAATTTCTCGAAGTGGAGGCAATTCACGTGGCCCCCGCTGGTGTACTGATCGGTGGTCTGGAGCGATACGCACCATCGCCCGAATCCGTCGAGGTCGAGCTCCTCAAGGCGCCGGTCCACTTCAGCCTTGGATGCGACAACGGGCAGATGGCCGCCTGGCTCCGTCTTCGAGTCGAGGTAGGACGATAGTTCGCCAACGAGCAAGTTGTGTGGCTCGAGCACCGCCGTGGGAACGCCCGCCCGCTCCACCGCGTACTGCCGGTAACCGCGGACGAAGTAATCGAAGAACGATCGTTCCCCGCCGAGATACGCATTGACGAGCCGCTTGGCGTCGACCGTCTCGACTCGGAGCCAACCGCCCGGCCGCAGGATGCGCCGGCATTCAGAAAAGAGGCGAAGGATCGAGGCGTCATCCAAGTGCTCGATGAGATGGGCCGAGTAGATGAACCTCTGAGACTCTCGCGGGAAGGGCAGGCGTCCGCCGTCGCGGAGATTGACTTTCACGTCGGCGCCGACCCAATCGACGGTGACCCAGCGCCCTGGGATCAGGTACGTGTTGCGCTCACCGAGCGCGACCAGACCGGACTTGTAGCCCCGTGTCAAAGCCCAGCGAACGGGCTTCGCTCCGCGCAGCCGGCCCTGGAGGTGCCGCAAGGCCCGAGCGGCCCGCTCCGCGCCGGGACAGCGCTTGAGTCGATCCGCTTCTCGCATAGGCGGGCGGACTCCTGGCGGACTCCTTGTCAGGTCGTCTCCAAGTAGAGCGCAGCATCCCGCAGGCGACCTGCCAGCTCAGGCGGATAGTCCCCGTACCTTAGCTCTTGGCGATCTTCCAGGTAGTAGCGCCGGTGATTGCGGGCATGCTCGTTCGGGGCTCCGTAAGAGAGGAAGATGGCATACTTCGGCCCGCGGATCCGGTTCCCGGTGTGAAGCAGCCTCTGGTTGAAGACGACGCAATCCCCGGGATCCGTTTTTATCCAGACTCGTCGCGTTCTCAGCAGCGGCGGAAGCTGCTCCTTGATCCGAAGCGTCCGTAGCAGCTTCGCGCCGCGCTCCACCTCGCCGGCGGCGCGGCGCGACGACTCGTCCTGTCTATGGCTTCCGGGAATGACGCCGAGCGCGGAGCCGCTCTCGGCGTGACTCTGGAGATAGATGGCCACTCGGGCGATGAGGTACGGGGCGCGAGACTCGTCCCAGTCCGGACCCTCCCCGAATGCCCGGTGCGCGGAGTCACGGTGCCAGCCGACGGAGCCGACGTGCACGTGCAGATCCGAGTGCTGCGTATAGCGCGCCTCCGGCCCGAGCGTCTCCCGAACGACCTCGAGCAGGCCCTGGTTGAAGATCAGCGGCCAGAAATCCGGCGTGGAGGTCACCCCGTCGGGCTTGGACCAACCGCCCGAGCGGGCGAACCGCTTGCTGAAGTCCGAATCATCGAGGCCGGAATGCCGACGCAACAGGCCTCGGTAGGCGTCGGTCTCCTCGGCCGACAGCAACTGCCTGACGACGACGTAGCCGTCGCGGTCGAACTGATCCTTGAGGCTAGTCATGATGAGGGTTGTCCGCGGAGTCGGGGATGCGGCCAGGATACCCCGGCCTCTGCACGACTGGTGTTGGAAATCCGGCTCAACCCCGCCGTGCGGCTCGGTCCCCAGCTCTCGCCGCCGAGTCGACGCCCCATGCGATGAGCAGGTAGGCCAGCCGGGACGGTAGAAAGGGAAGAAGCTTGTCGATCCCGTGGCCGATGTCCCTGAGTCCGCCAGCCGAACACCATCGCCCACCAGCGGAGACGAGCGCTGCCCAGACGCGCGCCTTCACCCCCGAATCGGTCTCTTGCTGCGCGCTGCCATGCCTCCGGTCACGGCGCGCGACGGTCTTTCCACTCTCGAAAGCCTGAGCAAGCCGACAGGTCGCGTTCGTCGCCGGCTTCAGATGGTCGACTTCCAACTGTGGGTCGATCACTATCCGGGCACCTGCTCGAAACAGTCTGCCGCCCCATTCTGAGTCCTGGCCCCGTCGAAACGATTCATCGTACGGGCCGATCCGGTCCCAGAGCTCTCGGCGGACGGAGCAGTTCGCGGCCCAGTGGATCCAGCGGCGCGCTTCCGGTGTCGCATAGGCTTGAGCGCGCTGCAGCTGGTCTGCTTGCCGTCCGTAGACCGCCCCGAAACGCCCAGGTCCGTATTTGTTCCTGGTCAGCCCGATTACGGCAGTATCGGTCGCTTTGTCGTGCCATGAAGCGTGGCGCTCCACATAGCGGGGACCCGGGCGAAGGTCGTCGTCGCAGCGGATCAGTATCTGCCCGCGTGCCTCCCTAAAGCCGACGTTGAGCGCGACCGCGGGACCGCGATTTTGTTCAAGCGAAAGCACGCGCAAGGGCGTTCCCTCTCCCACACGCTCGAGGACCGCGGTAGACGCGTCGGTGCTGCCGTCCAGGACCACAACCACCTCCCACAGGCGCGGCGTCATCTGGCAACGCAGCGCTTCGAGCAACACCGGCAGGCGCGCGGCGCCCTGGAAGGACGGCACGATCACAGAAACCGCAGGTGCCATCGCGACTGGGGTCATCTCGCAGCGCCTGGTCCTGTCCGGAGCTCCACAGCGATCACGACCCCCCCCGGGGGCGGACGACGAGAGGTTGACTGGCCGCTTCCCGCCGGAGCTGCTCGTCCCACTGTCCGGCGAGGGTCTCCAGCACCTCGAGGTCGGCTGGGCTGTCCGCCTCGTGCGCCTCCCACGCATCGACCTGGATGAGCCGTGTGTCTCCGGAGAGACGGTCCCCCGAGCGGCGAAACGCGCCGATCGAGGAGGCGTAGATCGAGCCAGTCTCGACGAGCTCGGGCTCCATGTCCTGGCGGCGAATGCGGCGCTCGTAGCGGCGGACGCCGTATCCATCAGCGTCAATGCCCCAGTGGAAGTCGTGGGCGTGACGCGCCGTGAGGGCAGATGTCGCGCCATCGAGCACGGCTCGCACCACTGCGTGAAGGGTCGACTCGCGCCGCAGCGGGCTGGTGGGCTGGAGCAGCACGACGATGCCGGAATCCGGCGCCTTCACGCGGTCGAGCGCGTGCGCCATCACGGGTTCGGTGGCAGCGTGGTCCTCCGCCAGGGCTTCCGGCCGAGCGACGACAGTCGCCCCGTAGCTCGTCGCGGTCTCCGCGATGTCGGAGCTTTCAGTCGATAGCAGTACGCGGTCCCGCTCGACGAGTCGCCTTGCGGTCTCAATACTCCAGGCGACGAGTGGGAGACCGCCGACAGGGCGCAGGTTCTTGCTCGGGATGCCCTTGCTGCCCCCGCGCGCGGGTATGACCACGAAAATGTCTCGTTCCGCCAAGGTGATGGTTTCTCCATGAGGGCCCGGCCCCCTGTCCGGCCGAGCGAAGCCCCGGCGCTATCGTAGGTGCACATGCGGCCTCCGGGGCCCCGAGCGCCGGAACGCGGCGGCGCGCCTTCGCCTCCGGTCGGCTCAACGCCCCCCGGCGCGCTCGGCGATCGTCTGGCGGACAGTGAGGAACCGCCGCCGCCCCGCGGCGGGAGAGAACAGCTCTTCCCAGCGCCGGCGAGCGGCCGCCACCGAGTCCGAGCGAGCCTCCGGATCATCCCTGACCTGGCGGAGCACCCGAGCGAGATCTTCGGCGCTCCCGCGCCGCGCGACCCACGGATGCCCGTCGCCGACGACCTCCGGCAGGGCCCCCGCGTCACTGACGGCAACGGGCACCCCTTCTGCCATCGCCTCGGCCGCCACCAGGCCAAACGGCTCGTTCCAGAGCGATGGAACCGCCATAACGGAGGCTCGGGCAAGGACCTCATGCGGATCGACCCAGCCCAGGGGCTCGCAGACGTCCGCAATTCGGGCGAGCGAGCGCTCGACCTTGCGCCGCAGGGCTCGCGGCACGAATCTGCTGTCGCCGCCGAGCAGCAGCTGGACGCCGCCTGGTGTTTCCGCGCGGAGCGCCTCGATGGCGCGAGCCAGAACGGACACGCCCTTGATCGGCGACAGGCGCCCAAGGAAGCCGATGCGGAAGACGCCGTCGTCGCGCGGCGCCTCTCGGCCGCGAGGCTCCGAGGTCCAGTTCCACATCACCGTGCTCCCCGGCAGCGCAGTCGCCATGGAGTGCGATGGAACGACGGTCGCGAGTGCGGAGTTGCGAGCGAAGGTCACGAGCGGGGCCTGCAGACGGGTCGGCTCTTGATGTAGATGAAGGGCCCAGGGTGAGCGCATGCCCTGCGCCGCCAGCCCCGGGAACGGGCCGTTGCACCAGACCAGGCCGCGGTCGAGCAGCCTCAGGGTCCTGCGTGTGTCGAGGTAGCGGGCAGCCTGAGATCCGCCGCGCGTCGGGAGGAAGCTCAGATCGCGCTCGGCTGTGGCCCGTGAGAGGCCCGAGGGTTCAGTAGGACCGACGACGAGCGTTTCAGTGCCTTCGTCGCGGGCGGCCTCGGCCATCCTGAGAAGCATCTGCTCGCCACCGGCGACTGCGCCGTGGTTCGCCACGAAGGCGAGTGTGTCTGCGATCAGCCTCCCTCCTCCGAGGAAAGCGTCTTGACGGCGAGCAGGTGGAAGGCGTGTTTCGGGTGCCGATACACCGCGGGTTGGGTGAGGTTCGCGAGGGGGCGCGTCACAACTCGTGGTCGACGTGGGATCGCGAGGTCCCCGCGAAGCGCCTTCAGCCCGCCGATTCCGTACAGGCGGTATCCGCGGCCACGGAGGTCCTCGACGGTCCAACCTGACCGGTGCACCTGCAGCGGGTTGCCGCCATATTCGTCCTGACGGACGAAGCCGTTGGGCGTGAAGACGATGACCTTCTTGCGAGCGAGCCGTTGGGCCTTGCCGAGGAGCGCAAGGCCATCCGCCGGCTCGAGGTGCTCCAGCAGGTCGATCATCATCACCGCGTCGAAGGACGCGGGTGGGAGCTCGACGCGGCGCGCATCCCCCTCGATGTACTCGTCGTGAATGCGGTTCCGCCGGCTCTCCGCGAGGGCCGGCGGATTCGCCTCGATCCCCACCGAACGCTCGATGGGTGGGAGGCGACGAAGGATCGAGGACGGCCCGCAGCCTACGTCGAGCACGCTTTGACAGTCATGGAGCTCAGCTCGAAGCTGTCGGTGAAGCGCTCGGCCTCCGAGGTTGAGGCGCTGGCGCAGACGATCTCTCCAGGCTGCGGTGGACCTGCTACTCGGCAGGGGCAACGGGAGAATGAGCATAAGTCCGCGATTGAGTGGCTTGCGCGAAACGCAAGGCAGGGAGACGATGGTAAGGGTGCAGGACGTAGACGAACGCGCGATCGGGCGCGCGACCGCGGTGTCGGTTTGCGTTGCCGTATGGCGCGAGCACGCCCCGCCCAACCTGGCGTCGCTCGGTCGCTCGCTCGAGGCGGCGCTCGACGGGCTGCCCGGCGAGCTTGTCGTCGCGTTGAACGGCGTCACTGCCGAGCAGGCGCAGCTGCCCACCTGGGCGCGGAGCGTGGCGTTCGAGGTCAACCAGGGTGTGCCCCGGGCCTGGAACGCCGCCGCGCGCGAAGCCCGCGGTGACAACCTGTGCTTCGTCAATGACGACGTCAGCTTGGGGGCAGGGGCCCTGCGCATCCTTCACGACGTGCTCGCCGAGCAGCCCTCCGCCGGCGTGGTGGGGCCGGTCGGCACCGACTGGGATCTAGAGCAGGCCCGGCACGTGTCCACGGTCGACACCGACGGATTGCCGCGGGGCGAGGTGAGGGAATGCAACGTCGTCTCGGGCTTCCTACTCGCCACGCCCCGCTCGATCTTCGAGCGTGCCGGCGGGTTCGACGAGGCCTACACCCCGTGTCTGTTCGAGGAGGTCGACTACTCGACGACGGTCCGGTGCAAGCTGGGTTACCGCTGCTTCGCCGTCGCCGGAGTGCCGGTGGAGCACGTGTACGAATTCTCCCACGCGAAACCGCTGCAACGCATCCGGTTTGGCAACCGTTCCGCACTCAAGGGCTGGATCGCAAAGCGAAACCGTCGTCGCTTCCGTCGCAAGTGGGCGGGCACGATCAGCCCACCTGTGACTACGACGAAGGCCGGTTGAGACGCAAGTCGGGCGGTGCGGATCCTCCTGTTCGACTGGATCGCCAGCGGGCACCATCCCGCCTACGCCAGAGCGGTCGCAGTTGCACTCGAAGGCTTCACGAAGGTCACGGTGGCCGGCCCCGATGCGATGGAAGGGGCGGTGCCTCCTTCGGCCGACTTCGTCGGTCTCGGTGCCCAACGGCCCACTCCGGACCTGAGCATCCGCCTGGAGCCACAACTGAGAGATCTTGCCGAGCGCGAGCTCGAGCTTGCCCGGGGCGCAGTCGCCCGCGCGTCGCCGGACGCCTTCTTCAACCTCTACGGTGATCCGGTGATACAGGCGCTTGGTGGACGCGCGCATGTCGGACTCCCGTCGGCCACGTGCATCTTCAAGCCGTTCGCCCACTATCCGCGGGCATATGGAACCCAGCTGTCCCCTCGGGAGCGTAAGCGTGCCCTCGTCTTTGAGGCCCGAATCGCGGACTGGCGGGTTCGGCGGCCCGCACGAGCGATATTCACGCTCGACCCCGAAGCGGCTCGGCGCTGGCGCTGGCGACTCGGCGCACGGAGCTTCTGGTTTCCGGAGCCTCCTGTGACCTGCGCGACAGAAGCGAACTCGGGGCGCGAAAGGGAGGGTTGCGTGCTCTTCGGAACGCTCGACCACCGCAAGGGAATCGATCTTCTCGCGAGAGCAGTCTGCTCGACTCCAAGTCCGCCGACCGTCACCCTCGCCGGCAGCGTGCGAACCGGATTCGAGGAGAGCTTGGCAGCCGAAGTGTCCGAGATGGAGGCGGCCGGAGTCCGTGTGGATCTCCGCCTCGGGGTCAGCGAGCGGGAAGGGCTCGAGCTACTCAGGGCAGCTCGCTGTGCAGTTCTGCCGTACAGGAAGCACGTGGGCATGTCCAGAGTCCTCCTCGAGGCCGCGGCTTGCGGCACCCCAGTGATAACCGACGGATACGGCCCGCTCGGCCACCTGGTTCGCAGTCACGGCCTCGGCTTGACCGTCGATGCCAGGGATGCCGCGGCCTTGGCGCGGGCGCTCGAGGAGCTCTCCGGGAACTCCGAGGCCGAGGCGCAGTACGCGCCGGCTCTGGCGCGATTTGCCGCCCGGTTCTCGCCGGGTTGCTTCAGGGACGCGGTCGCCAAGCCGGTATCCAAGACCCTGTTGCGCCAGGCGTGACGGCACACGTGGTTGCTGAGCTTCGCCGCCGCATCTTCGGCCGCAGCCTTTCCCAGAAAGTTGCTGTCAACACAGTCGCGCAGATGGGCGGTCGTATCTTCGCGGGTCTGGCGGGCGTGGTCAGCGTTGCGGCCACCACGCGGTACCTCTCGATACAGGACGTGGGGACGCTGCTCACTGCCTTCACCTTCGCGTCCTTCTTCCTAGTCGGAGCGCAGCTCGGCGTGGGCACCGCCGGCGCCCGCTTGCTCGCGTGGCGGCCGGAAGAGACACGCCGGATAGTCGCGAGCATCGCGCTGGTTAGCACTGTGACGGCGCTGGTGCTCGCGGGGTGCGCCTATCTCGCGGCGCAGGTCGTCTACCCGGGCCCGGAGCACTCGCTGCTCCGTACGGCAATTCTCATCTTCCTTTCCCAGCTGCTTCCGAACGGCCCCAAGGTCGCGGCGGGGGCCTGCTTCGTAGCTCGCCAGCAAATTGTGATCGCGACGGTCACTGCGGCGGTTGCGCGCGCCATGAGCCTGGCGTTGATCCTTGGTGCCATCGAGCTCGACGCCGGTCTGCTCTGGATCTCCGTCGCCACCGCCTCGGCCGCCGTCCTCGACGGTCTTCTCGGTGCCGGCATCGCCGTCCGCATGGTGGGCTTGGGTCGCCCCAGCCTTCGTACCGGTATGGGCGTGATCAAGGCCGCCCTTCCGCTGTCAGCGATCCTGCTGATCAACATCTTCTACTTTCGGCTCGACCTCATTCTCCTTTCGCTGCTGTCGTCCAAGCGAGAGGTAGCCCTGTACGGCGTCTCGTACAAGCTGATCGACTTCCTCTTCTTCCTGCCGTCGATGTTCATGGTGACGCTCTTCCCGGTGATCGCTCGACTCGCGCCGACGAGCGAACGGCTCCACGCGCTGGTGCAGAAGGCTTTCACCACAGTGCAGCTGGCGGCGCTGCCCGTGGTCGTCCTCGGCCTCTACGCGGGCGACATCCTCGAGGTGCTCGCCGGCTCGTCGTACCGCACCGCGGCGCCGATCCTGCAGCTGCTTCTGATCAGCCTGGGACTGAGCTTCCTTCCGGGGGTACTGGGCAACGTGCTCGTGGCGCTGAGCCGCCAGCGGGGGCTGCTGGTGGTGTCGTGCACCGTGCTGGCGTCGAATGTCGCGCTCAACCTCGTACTGATCCCGGCCCTCGACGCCACCGGGGCCGCCATTGTGATGGTCATGACCGAATCGCTTTCGCTCGCGGCGATGCTCTGGCTCTACTCGCACGTAGCCAAGCGGCCCTCCTTTTACAAGCCGGGCAGGACGCTCCTGGCGGCCGTGGCGATGGCGCTGGTGATGGCCGTGCGCTTCGTCCCCGGCCTGCCGGCGGCTGGGCCGCTGGCGTCAGCGATCATCGGTACCGCCGGATTCGGCGTCTACCTCATGGTTCTGTACAAGCTGCAGGCGCTGCCGGAGTTCGCGCTCGACCGCACGCCGCTGCGCCGCTTCCGGCGGCCCGCCTCGGTCGAGGGCTAGCTGCACACGTGAGGAAGCGATGAAGATCGGCCTGGTCGGCGCTCCGTTTGCCCCCGGGAAGACCGGGGGCACGGAGACGCTCTTCAGGACGCTCGTTGCCTCGCTTAATAGCTATGAGACGGGCAATGAATACCTGCTCTACGTATGGCCGCAGTACGTGGATCACTTTCAGGGCCTCGGCCCGAGCTTCACCGTCGTGCCGCTGGGCGAGTCTTGGGGCCTCTGGGACAGGGCCAGGCGAAAGCTCTTCGGCGCCCATGACTTAACGCTCAGGCGACTTCTCGCGAGTCAAGCTGTGGACCTCCTGCACTTCCCCTTCACGTCCATCTATCCGATGGGCTTACCCCAACAAAAGGTTCTTACCTTTTGTGACATGCAGCAGGAGCTACTGCCGGCCTTTTTCAGCAGCGCGGAGCTGAACCATCGCAAGCGGACCTACCGAGCCTCGGTGGATGAAGCGGATCACGTCATTGCCATTTCGAATTACACGAAAAGAACACTGATCGAATACTACGAGGTTCCACCTGAGAAGGTAACCACCGTGTACCCGACATACGACGAACGGTTATTTGCAGGACCCAGGGATAGAGAGTGGCCATGGCTCGCACCTTATTTCTTCTATCCCGCTGCGTGTTGGCCCCACAAGAATCACCGACGGCTGCTCGTCGCGTTCCGGGGGGTGGTCGACCAGTATCCGAAAGCTCGGCTCAGGCTTACGGGAAAGATCATTCCCTCTGCCGACGCCTCGGTGCGAAGAGAGATAGCGGAGCTCGGCCTCGGCGCAAACGTCGAGTTCTTAGGCTATGTGCCATATGAAGACCTTCCGGCCCTGTACCAAGACGCGGTCGCCCTCGTATTTCCATCACTTTTCGAGGGCTTCGGTATCCCACTTCTCGAGGCTATGGCCATGGGCTGTCCTATTGCCTGCTCGAACACTACGTCGCTCCCCGAGGTAGGCGGCGATGCCGCGGTTTACTTCAACCCCCGCAACGAGGAGGAGATCGGCAAGACGATGCTCAGGCTGCTCGCCGACGGATCGCTGAGAAACGCTCTGAGCAGTGCTGGTGTCGAGCGAGTACGCAAGTTCAGCGCCGACAGAATGGCACATGGGACGGTCCAGGCTTACGCCGCGGTCTCCTCCTCTGGGCCCTCTGTTGGACGGGCGCCTTCCCGCTAGCCTGTCACCAGCTGGCTGATCGGTGCATCTGGCTCGTTGGTGGTGCAGTCGGCTGAGGAGGGCCCGGGTCTCGGCGTGTGGCCGGTTGGACAGCGCATCGCCAGCTGCACGCCAGCTGACGGTGCGCACCGTCGGCCGGAACCCGCGGCTGGGTTTGACGGCCGCAACGCAAGGGGGACGGACACGAGTCGGTTCGGCAGCCACCTCGGCCAGACCGAGCGACTCGAGCAACTCGAGCCTGCTCGTCTCCCTGCGATCCACTCAAAAGTGTCGACCTTGCGCCGACCGGTGGACACCACCGACCATCGGCGGCAGCGGAGCGTGACCCTCGAATCGGCCCCCTCGTGCCAAGCCACCCTCTCGCTGTTCAAGGCCAATTACCTCGCTTGCGCATTCAGAGTCCACCCGTAGAATCGCCCGCGTGGGCAACGATCGAGGCGGCTCACGCCCTGGTCCTGGCCGCCGTCGCCATCTTCCTGCTGAGCTTCGGCCTGTTCGCGTTCACGACCTCGAAGCCGCGCGGGTATGAGCTCGAAACGGTCGCTGTCTCGGAAGGTTTAGTTAGGACGGGCCACTTCGAGATCGTAAGAGACTCACCGCTGAGCAGCGCCGCTGTTTCAGGGTTCGGACACACTGGCAAGGACGGGCGGCTCTACGGCCGATCAACCCCGGTCCAGCCGGTGCTGGAGGCCCCGTTCATGGCGGCCGGGCTCCTCTTGGACGAACTCGCGAGCGAGGGGAAGAAGTCGGAGTTTCGCTTCCTGCTCGCTCAGTTCTACAACCCACTCCTGGCTGCCCTGACCGCCGTGGCGTTGTTTTTCATCGTGGTTCTCACGCGCCGGTCCGTGCAATGGGCTGCGGCGATCAGCCTATTGTTCGCGTTTGCGAGCATCGGCTGGCCGTACGCCAAGATCGGGATGGAGACGACCTCCATGTTCCTGCTCGCGGTGACACTGCTCAGCGCGCTGATCACAATCCGATCACCACGCGCGTCGATGTGGCTCCTGACAGGAATGCTGGGCGCGCTCACAGCGGCCTCGAAGCCGGTGATGGTCTTCGCCGTTCTCCCCTTCGGAGTTCTGCTCTGGGATCCGTTCTGGCGACTCGACAAGCGCGACAGGCTGCGAACGCTCGGCTTGCTGGGGTTGCCGTTCTTGGTTGGTGCAGCGAGCGTCGGCTGGTTCAACGCAGCTCGTCATGGAAGCCTTCTCGACTTCGGCTCGGACGAGCGATTGAGCCCAACCCTGGCTGCGCCGTTCAACTGGCCCGGGCTGCTTGTGAGCCCAGGAAAAGGGCTCGTCTTCTACAGCCCCTTGGTCCTGCTCGGTGCGCTGGGGCTTCTGGAGATGTGGCGCAGGAATCGCAGCCTCACCCTCGCGATCATGGGCTCCCTCGTCGGACTGGTATTCGTCGTCGGGGTCTCCTCGCATTGGTCGGAGGAAACGTGGGGGCCAAGGTACCTGGTGCCCGCCGCATGGCTCCTACTCATCCCGATCGCTTGGTGGGTTAGGTCGCGTTTCCGCGCGAGAATCCTGGTCGTAGTCGCCTCCCTGGGTGTCGCCGTCCAGGTGGTCGGTGTCGTGCTCCCATACAGCACCTATCAGTATGGAGTCCGAGAACTGACAGGCGTCCCGCTTTTTGAGCAGAGACGGGGTGGACACATCCCTGACACCGCTCAAGAGGTGCCATACGGGCGGGACCCCACACGGTGGGTACCGCAGGTATCCCCACTGCTGTTCCAGACGGAGCTCGCTCTCTCCGCAACCTCGGAGCGCCTCGGGGGTCCTGCGCTCACCATGACCTACGCGCCATTCGAGGGCCGAAGGCAAGTCGTTCACTTAAGAGACGCCACCGACAGGTTCAATCTGTTGTTCCCCGACTTCTGGTGGGCGGGGGGGAGACCTACGCCGTACAAGATCGGGGCGCTGGCAGCCCTCGTGCTGCTCTCTTCTGGTCTGGTACTTCTCTGGCGTGCCGTCGCTCCGACCCGTCGAGGGCAAACTGCCAGACCTCAGCCGGCTGATCCCCCGGCTGACTCCTGAGAACCGCTGCGCCAGCCGGCGGCGTGATGGGGTCATCGCGGTTGAACATCTGTAACGACCACGGCGGCCCTCTCGTTCGTGGCGGTCCGCTTTCGGGCTACGATCGCCGGCGCAGCGTTGCCTCCTCTCATCGATCGCGCGAAGAACCGACGAGCCTGCGGCCCTCAAACTCGTTCCAGCACCAGCTCGGCGATGGCTGAGGCGGGCTCCTTCTGCGGCACCTCCGGGGGCGCGGTCGGTTCTGGAGCGCCGTGGCGGGCGATCGAGTAGCGCTCCCACATCTCCTCGACCCATTCGGGCGGGTCTGCGCAGACGGCCCAGGTCGGCCGTCGCGCCGCAGCCGCCTCGAGCAGGCCGGTGGAAAAGATCCCGAGCACCGGCCGATCGACCTCCGGCAGTGGACGAGCATCAGCGTCAAAGACGATGCCCCGGCGCGCCCACCGCCGGTGTTGGAGGCGGCTCAGGACATCCCGCTCGGCGGGGTGCGGCCGGTAGACCAGCCGGCCCTCGGCCGCGAGCCGATCCACCGTTCTGACCGTCACCCGCCGCCCCAGCTCGAGGCCGTGCAGCTGCCCGAGGAAGAGGGGGGCGGCGGAAGTGCGTACCGGAGCGCCGGCGTTGCCCGCGGCGTTCCACAGCAGCTGGCTTCCGACAGAGTCCGCTTCGAGTCGCCCGGGGGAGAGTTGATTCGCGAACTCGGCATCTGCAGCGCTCCAGGCGAGCAGACGCGCCTCAGCAGGAAGTGGGGGCGCGAACGGTGTGAACAGGCCGTGCTGGACCACCGAGTTACGGATACCGCTGCGAAGTGCGATCTCGTGGCCGAGGCTGCCGCAGGGCAAGTGGGCTCCGATGCTCACGACCGTCTGCACCGAGTCGAAGCGATCCCACGGCAAGTGCTCACTATCGAACCGCGCGATGGGCTGCCCGAGCTCGGGTGGGAGGCCCGACGCCAGCTCGGCGAGCGCGAGCGCGGCGACGGGAGCGCGCTCGGAGATCACGCGCAGGGGCTCGACCACGCTCGCCCAGTGACTGGCGTTCAACGCATCTACGGGCGCCAGCACCCGCGGATGCTGTCCCGACGCGACGAGGACGAGCTCCGTCGGCCGGGAGCGGCGCAGACGGGTGCGGACCCGCTTGAGTAGTGGCGTGCGCCGGCGCTGCCAGGCGTGCCACTCCTCCAGGCTTCGCGCCGGCCTCACCACAGCTCGCTGAGCGCACGCGCCCGGTCGGTATAGGTGTGCTGCGCGAGTGTTCGCGCCCGGGCGGCGGTGCGGATTTGCCGGCCCCAAGCCCGATCGCGGAGTGCGCGCGCTGAAAGTTCGACCAGCTCCTCATGGGAGCGGTAGACCAGCACCTCACGGCCGGGCTCGTAGAAAGCCGCGACGTCCTCGCGGTCGATGAGCTGAAGCCCACCTACGCCCGAGGCCTCGAACGTGCGCGGATTGAAGCCGTCGTGTCCGGCATGGGCGTTGAAGGCGGCTCCGGCACCTGCGGTGATCCCCAACGCGTCGGAGCGAGTCACATCGCGGCCAGCCGGGACCGCGGGCCGGTGCCATTGCCACGAGCGAAGCCGGTCAAAGGGATGTCGCGACCATTCGCGCCCGTAGGCCATCACCGGAACTCCCCGCCGGTGAAGCTCGGCCAGCGCGGCTTCCCGGTCGGGATAGCGCGAGCCGACGAAGACCACGGCGTCCTGCCTCCGGGGGGAGTAACGCACGTTGGGGTCGAACGCCATGGGCACATAGCTGGCCGGATAGCCCTTGCCGGTCAGCCACCGCTGGTCGCGCGCAGAGAAGGTGGCGAGGTGTCGAGGGCGGCGTAGCGTGTCCTCGGTGTGGCGCAGCTTCGTCAGGTCGTCATAGAGGTAGAGGACACTCGCCAGGCCGCGACGATCGACGGCGTCCCAGAACGCCTGCTCGAGCACGTCTCCCTTGATCACCAGGACCTTGTCTGGAGATGCGCTCCCGAGCCGCTCGACGGCGGCGCGGGTGACATCCCGGGCGAACACCGCGGTCCCGCGGTCCGAGCCAAATCGGCCTGGAAACTCGTAGACGACCTTGTTCCTGACCCGGGCGCGGACGGTCGTGAACCGCTGGTAGACGAGAGCGTCAACCGTGTGCCCGAGCGACTCGAACGCCCGCAGGTACGAGCACCAGTACCCGTGGAATGTCGGCGACAGCAGGAAGATCTTCACTGGGCGGCGTGAGGACAGCCGTGAACGGGGCGGATGCTACGGTGCCCGCCGTCGCGGGCCTGCCTGAGCGGGGACCGCCCGCCCCGGCGTCAATAACAGCCACATGGGGTCAGCCAGATAACGTGCGCTCATGACGCTGAGGACCATGCTGGCACGGACGCCGCTCAAGCGGGTCTACGTGGCCGTCCGGCGAATTGGATATGCCGGCGCGGCACGGCATCTTCAGTTGCCGTGGCGGTACTTGCCCTACGCATTGACTGGGACTCAGGGGCCCAGGCCGTACCGACTCCGTTCGGGTCACACCTTGCTGCTGGGGGGTCGGGACGTCGAGGGCTTGACTGAGATCTTCGAGCGCCGAACCTATGAGCCAGTACTGCCTCTGCCGCCTCGCCCTCGGATACTCGATCTTGGCGCGAATGTGGGCTTATTCACGGCGTGGGCTCTCCAGGAGTGGCCTCAGGCTCGGGTGACGGCCTTTGAGCCTGATCCCGAGAATATGCGGGTTCTTCGCCGGTTCGTGGCAACGAACGGTCTAGAGCACCAGGTCAAACTCGTCGAGGCAGCGGTGGGGAGCCAGGACGGCACGGTGAACTTCAAGGCAGGATTGGGTTCAGGGTCCGCTCTCTCGGACGATGGCGCCTTGACCGTTCCCAAGCAGGACGCACAGCCGCTCATGGCCGAAGCGGACTTGGTCAAGATCGACATCGAGGGCGGTGAGTGGGAGCTACTTCGAGACCCGCGTCTGCACAACGTCCGTGCCCAGATTGTTCTCGAGTACCACCGCTACTTGTGCCCTGGTCGAGGCGACCCGCTCCGGCCAGATCCACGCCCAAGACATCTGGCTCACGAAACGCTACGGGAGGCCGGATTCAGTATCCGGGATGTTGAGCAACGGTGGTGGGGCCACGGCACGCTGGTGGGCTGGCGCTCCTGACCAGCCGACCTCCCACGGAGGTCGCCTGGGAGTCGCTTCCGCGCCCACGCCTAAAGCCGCATCTTCCGTGACCATGCCGCGTCGAGGCTGACCTACCATGGGGAAGGTCGATCGGTGGGCAGGTCTCTCCGCACAAGGCCGCTCGTTTCGCTCCCCACTCATGACAGACTCGCCACAGATTCACATCCCAGACCGCGCCATCGGCGAAAACGAGCCCTGCTTCATCATCGCCGAGGCCGGCATCAACCACAACGGCAGCCTCGGCATGGCGCTCAAGCTCGTCGACGCGGCCGCGGACGCCGGTGCAGATGCCGTCAAGTTCCAGTTGCGGGACATGGCCAGCCTCTACCCCGACGCCCTGCTCAAGGACGCCAACCGGGCGGAGTGGGCATTCCAGTACATCCTGCCGGCGCTGAGGGACTCAGAGCTGTGCAAGGACGTGTTAAGCAACATCCGTGACCGCTGCGATGAGCGGAGGATCCGCTTCATGTGCACTCCATGGGACGAGCCGAGCCTCGAGTTCGTCGAGTCGCTCGGAGTCGATCTCCACAAGGCCGGGTCGCCGGACCTAGTGAACCTGCCCCTTCTGGGTGCGATAGCGGACACCGGCAAGCCGCTGATCATCTCCACCGGCATGTCCACCCGCCGGGAGATCGAGCGGACGGTGGAGTTCCTCGAGGGCAAGCAGGCGCAATTCGCCCTGCTGCATTGCGTGAGCACCTATCCCGCCCCGTTCGAGAACCTCAACCTGTCCTACCTCGAGACGCTCAAGAGCTTCGGCGTTCCGGTGGGCTACAGCGGCCACGAGCGCGGCATCGCCGTGGCTCTGGCTGCTCGAGCGCTGGGCGCGTGCATCCTCGAGAAGCACATCACGCTCGATCGCACCCTGCCGGGCCCCGACCACCCGGCCAGCCTCGAGCCCGCCGGCATGAGCAAACTGGTGCGCGACGTCCGCAACTTCGAGCTGGCGCTCGGACACAATGAGAAGACGCTGAGCGCGATGGAAGTGCTCAACCGCGAGGTGCTGCGCAAGAGCCTCGTGGCCGCTCACCACCTGCCCAAGGGGACGGTCGTCTCGGCGGAGATGATCAAGGTGATGGGGCCGGGCAAAGGCCTCACGCCGCAGCGGCTGGACGAGCTCGTTGGGGTGACGCTCGATCGCGACGTCGAGGCGGACGAGTATTTCGCCGAAGGTGACCTGGCCGACGCCGTCGACCTCACCCTGGACACTCGCGGGCTCCGCAGGCCCTGGGGGTTGAAAACCCGCTTTCACGATCTCGAGCAGGTGCTGGAGCTGAAGCCCGATCTGGTCGAGTTCCACTTCAGCGAGGACGACGTAGACCACCCCTTCGACCCGCCGGCTGATCCCTACCCGCAGCAGCTGGTAATCCACGCGCCCGAGTTCGCCGGAAAGCGGCTGCTCGATCTCGCCTCGCTCGACGACGAGCGCCGGGAGTCCTCCATCGACATCATGCAGTGCACGATCGACAAGGCGGTGGAGCTGGAGCCGCACTTCACCGGGCCCGTGTCGGTCGTGATCCACGTGGGCGGTATGTCGATGGACGAGCCGGTGAAGGACGTGCGGCCGCTCGTGGAACGGGCGGTCGACTCGTTCCGGCGCCTTGATGCCCGCGGCATGGCGTTGCTGCCGGAGAACTTGCCGCCGCGACCGTGGTACCTCGGCGGGCAGTGGTTCCAGAACCTCTTCACGCGGCCCGAGCACATGGTCGAGTTCTGCGAAGAGCTGGGGCTGGGGATGACCCTCGACGTCTCGCACGCGCAGCTCTTCTGCGCGGCGGACGGGCTCAGCCTGTTCGAGTACGTTCGAACGTGCCTGCCCCACACTCGCCACGTCCACCTCGCCGACGCCAGCGGCATCGATGGCGAGGGGATCCAGATCGGCGAGGGGGTGATCGAGTGGGGGACCCTGCTCGAGTTGCTCTCCCAGGAGGACTTCACCTGGTTGCCGGAGATCTGGAGCGGTCACCTCCACCGCGGTGCCGGCTTCGTGGAGGCCATCAACCGCCTGGCCGCCTACGATCAACTCTAGATTAGGTGCGAACCTTGGCGGACGCTACAGGATCGCGAGTGAAACGAAGGCTCAACGGAGCGCCCGGCCCAGGCCGATGGAGCCGCCATCCCCTCTGAGCGTGTGAACCCGCTGCTTTCACTGGGCAAGATCGCTCCGGCACACTGGTGTCACGCTGGTGCTGCTCGAGAACGCCGGTCTTGAGACACCTCGCTGTCGCGCGCGGGTGCCAGCGACCGAAGTGCAAAGCGATCGAAGTGCAGAGCGATCGAAGTCAACCCTCGCAGCCTTAGTGGTCTGCCGACCCCGGAGTGAGTAACACCGCGCCAGGCACCAAGGTCCCGGCAGAATGTGGTAAAGCCGCGCGCGAAACAGCCGCTGCGGAGGCATCAGAGGTTGGCTCCGTCTAGCCCGGCCTAACGCTATGCGAGAGGGGGTTCAACCTAGTCGCCCGCCCGTGTCACCGCCACTCCGAGTTTGCGCTGGAACACCTCAGTCGAGAAGCGAGCAGCGTTCTCTCTCGCGCGCGCGGGTGAAAAGCGATCGAAGTCCGTCTGCGACATCGCCTCGGCCAGCGCGTCGACGCTGCCCGAAGGGACCAGTACTCCGGTCTCGCCGTCGACGACGGTCTCGCGGGCACCTCCCGCGTCGGCTGCGAGCACCGGCCGCCCTGCCGCCTGGACTTCCACGGCTGCGATCCCGAACTCCTCGACGTTCGGGACGATGAGAGCCCGGGCGCGGGCGTAGAGGTCAGCCAGGACAGTGTCCGAGACGCGGCCCAGGAACTCGGCGCCGCGCCGCTCGTACAGGCGAGCGAGTCGCTCATGGTGGGGGCCCGTGCCCACAACCCTGACCCGAGCCCCGACGCGCGACGCTGCCTCCAGCGCCAGGTCGACGCGCTTGTGAGGCACGAGCTCGGTCACGATCAGGAAAAAGTCCTCGGGCTTCCCGATCGCGAACCGTTCCACCTGTACGGGAGGATGAACGACCGTCACGTCGGTTCTTCCCCAGTAGCGCTCGATCCGCGCGCGGGTCAGCTCCGAGATGGCCACGTAGTGGGTCACCCTGCGGGAGGCATCGAGGTCCCAGCGCCGGATTCGACCGAGGTTGCGGCGGAGCGCGGGTCGCACAACCCGCGGAGCCTCGGCGAGCGCCCGCTCTCGCTCGTGCCAGGCGTAGCGGAACGGGGTGTAGCAGTAGCAGATGTGCACGGCCTCCGGGCCAGGCCGCACCCCATGAGCGAAAGCACTGCTGCTCGAGATGACCACGTCGTGCTCGCCTACCGGCAGCCGCTCGGCCGCCCGTGGAAACAGGGGAAGCAGCCGCCTGAAGCCCGCCTGGCGGACCCGCAGTCGCTGCAGGTACGACGTGCGCACCGTCCGTCCGTCAAAGCGGTGGCCGGTACCGGCGGGGTCGTACAGGAGCGTGTAGATCGGCGCGGCGGGCCAGTGATCAGCAATGGCGGCGAAGGTTCGCTCCGCCCCCCGCATCACGAGCAGGTAGTCGTGCACCAGTCCAACGGACCGCTGGCCGCTCGTCACGGCTGAGGCTGAGCTGCAAAGACCGGTGACCGCGGCCGCAGTCGCCGGGCTCTGCGGTAGGCCCGCACGGCGGCCCGCACCCGCCCTCGTTCGGCCTGGACCACGGCGAGCTGCAGCGGGAGGCGCCAGTTCGTAGGCTCGCGCCGGACCGCACGCCGGAGGTCCACGGCGGCTGCCTCCAGGCGGCCGGTCGACTGCTCGACGAGCGCCCGCTGGACGTACGGGCTGGCGGCCCAGGGTTGTGCCTCTACGGCGTCGTTGGCGCTAATCAGCGCCTCTTGCAGCCGGTCCTGTCTCACCGAGGCTTGGCTCTCCCTGACTTGCGAGGTCGAAACCAGGCCCGGAATCTGGACCAGGATGGCCAGTATGGCCACCGCGGGGATTGCGATTCGCAGCGCGAAGACGGGAGTGGGCCGTCGGCGGGCGGAGGCGGCGGCCGCAATGCCGCCGCCGAGGATAGCCAGGGCAGTCACGGCGGTGGTTTCCCACATCCAGTCAACACCGGCGTGGAGGAGGAACACGACAAGAGCACCGATCGGCGCCGCCAGCGCGCCCGGGCTTCGTGCCTCCCGCAGAGTGAAGCGCGCGCGCAAGCCGACCGCGAGCAAGCCGAGCAGAAAGACAAGAACCAGCACCAACCCGGGGATGCCCTGCTCGCCCAGGCTCTCCAGGTAAAGCGAGTGCGCATCGCGGACGTATTCCTCGCCCTTGTCGCGATTCCACCAGTACTCGAAGGTCCCAGGGCCTACACCTTCGAACGGCGCGCTGTCGAACGCACGCCGGGCCGACCGCCATATGTTCGATCTGTTGCCTTGGAGTGTGGTCAGCCTCGCGGCGGGGTCACGGCTTTGGGGATTGGGCGCCGGCTGCTCGGTGGCCTGGAACTCGTCCCAGCCCCGGGAGATCGGGTCGCTCGCAACCGTCACCGCGGCGATGGCGAGCACCAGGACCGCGACCGCAACTCCGACCTGGGCCACCTGCGGGGAAACACGCCAGCGGTCCGCCCGTGCGATCCAGGTGATGATTGCCGCCAGGGCGCACAGCGCCGCTCCCCCCAGCAGGGCGAGCAGGACGGCACCCGCCCCGGCGTCTCCGGTGGCCTTGGCAATGGCCTCGTGGTTCCTCACCACGAGGATCACAAGGGCAGCTGCTCCGGCGCCCACGAGCGCATGGACGGCAGCGAGCCAGCGGTTGCGCCCGAAGATGATGACCGCGACTACTGCGAGCGCGCTGCCCGCCACTCCTGCGCGCGAGTAGCTCAGGTAGACCGTGAGCACGCAGAGCGGGATCGCACCGGCATAGGCGATTCGGACCAGCAGGCTTCGCGCATGCGCGCTCCAGGCGAGCGCCATGGCTAGAGCCATGGCCCCCCAGGCCGCGACGGCGTTCCAGTACCAGAACGGGTAGTTGAGCCGGTCTCTGCGAAAGCCCCCGCGCCTGATCTCGTCGACCGGAAACGCATCGGGCGCGAGCCTGCTGGCCACGGCGACGCCGCAGACGATCACCCCGGCCAGGGCCAGCCCTGCCGCAGCCGCACGCCAGGTCCGGCGATCGAGCAGGCTCAGAGCCAGCAGCCCGAGCCCGCCGAGGTGCACCACGCGTGCCAGCTCGGCAAGCGTGCGCTCGTCGCTATCGGTCCAGCTTAGGCTGAGCGCGGTCCAGAGGGCCAGGAGGGCCACGGCGCCGAGCGGTACGAGGGCGAGGCGGGGGAGGCGAGCGCGCGGGAGGAGTCCGACGGCGCCGCCCAGGCCTAGGACCAGCCAGACGGCGATCGCTTCCTCTTGGCGGACGACGACGTCGTAGGAGCCGCCGCGGAGGGCGTAGTAGGTGGTGACCGCAGCTGTCAGGGCGAACGCGGTCAGCCGTGGGACGTCTGCTGTTCGTCGCCCATTCGCTCGCGAGCCCATGACCCCGCGCATTAGACACGAGCCACGGGTTGGATGTGCGCCAAGCGCCGGTGCGCGGAATACCGCGAAGCCCGCCAACATCGCGGCATTCGCTCGGCGCTCTGTCGGCCTGGACGCTTCCCCCCTGGCCCGGAGCGCCGGCTACAGCAGGCTCGCCAGGAGTAACAGAACCAACGCGAACCCACCATTCCGAGCTCGCCGAGTCGCTCGAGGTAGGGGTTGTGGGCGTCGCGCAGGCATTTTTAGTCGCTCCCGCTACTGCGACCCCGCCACACGCCGAACGACATTGCACCTGAGAGCTGCGAAATGGCCAGCCCTTCTTCTTGGCGCACGACGATGTCATAAGACCCCCTCGCAATGCGTAGTGGAGGTGAACGGCAAACGGCGCAGGAAGGCGAGCCCGCGCGAAAGGCGCGAGGCGTTAGGAGGCGCACAGACATGATCGGCCACGTCGGCGGAGACCCCAGAAAAGCCCTAGCGGCTGTCCGATGGGTAGTGGGCGGATGCCTGGTCGCGTTGACGCTGCTGGCGTTGCCGACCGCCGCGGCGGCGCAGTGCCAGCCCCTTCCGGGTCGCTCCGCGTTGGATCAGTACTGCGAGTCCGTTCCGGGCGCCGGGGGGGATAGGGCCGCCGATCAAGGCGGGCGTGGGCGGTCCGGCGGAGCAGGGCGCGGCGGTCGTGGGGGCGGGTCTTCCCTGCCGCCGGGCGTGGCTGATCGCCTGCGCGACGCGGGTCCGGGCGGTCAGGGTTTGCTGGACTACGCGAAGAGCTCTCGCAGCGGAGGCTCTGGAGGCTCGGGCGATGCCTCTGGCAAGTCCGGCCGCGGCGGAGACGGCACGAAGGGCCCCGAGGCCGACAGGTCCAACAACCCCTTCAGCGCGATCAAGAACGCCGTGAGCAGCGGGCCGAGCGCGGGGCCGGTCTACCTGTGGGTCTTGATCGGCATTGCGCTGATCGTGGCCGCTCTCGGGTGGCTGCGCTACCGCGCCAGGCACGGCGCGGGCGCCGAGTAGCTCCCAAGGCCCTATGCTCACCGCGGCTGTTTCGGGCGTGCGGTGACGCCGGCCCGGATCGCAGTCTTAGCGGCATCGCTCGACCTGCGGTCCCCGATCCCTCGTTCGGCCTGACGTCAGAAACCGTGCGCCTGGCACGTAGTTAGAGGGCAGTGCGCCGCCTCCTTGTGACTTTGATGCTGGCCGCGACCCTGCTGGCTGTCCCGCAGGCGGCTTCGGCCCGCCACACGCTACGCACCGGCTTCACCGACGATTCGGTCTTCAGGTCCGCCCCGCCCGGGGAGCGGCTGGCGGGGTTCGGGCATGTGCACTCCGCGGGCGGCTCAGTGGTCCGTGTCTTCTTCTCCTGGGCGGAGTTGGCGCCGACCCCACCGCCAAGCAGCGCCGTCGCCCGCAACCCGGGCTGGGCCGGCTACCGCTGGGGCACGCTGGACCGGGTCGTGCGCGAGACCAACGGGGCGGGTCTGAGGCTGCTCGTCGCCTTCAGCGTGGCGCCCCGTTGGGCCGAGGGCGCGGGCCGTCCCGCCAGTGCGCCGCCTGGCAGCTGGCGACCCTCAGCCCCCGCCTTTCGCGACTTCGCCGAGGCGGCCGCGCGCCGCTATTCCGGCGGCTTCGCCGGCCTCCCCCGGGTTCGCTACTGGCAGGGCTGGAACGAGCCCAACCTCAGCGACTTCCTCACCCCGCAGTGGTCCCGCCGGGGCGGACGCCTCGTCCCAGCTAGCCCTGGCCACTACCGCGGCCTGCTCAACGCGTTCTACGCGGGCGTGAAGGCCGGAAACCGGAGCAACTTCGTCCTCACCGCGGGTACGGCGCCCTTCGGCGACCATCGCCGGGGCAGACGTCGGATGGATCCCGCCTACTTCACGCGAGCGCTGCTGTGCGTGTCCGGTCGCCGCCGTCCTCGGCCCGTCCGTTGTCCTGGAGGCCCCGTTCGCTTTGATGGCCTGGGCCATCACCCGTACCCCATCGGTCCGCCCCGGCGGTCGGCGAGGCACCCCGATGACGTCGTGATCCCCGATCTCGGCGCCCTGACTCGCCCGCTGCGGGCGGCGATACGCGGCGGGAAGGTTCGCCCCCGACGTCGCAAGCAGCTGTGGGCGACGGAGATCTCGTGGGACACCAGGCCGCCGGACCCGACCGGAATCCCGCTGGCGCGACACGGCCAGTACATCCAGGGGGCCTTCTACACGCTCTGGCGGCAGGGGGTCAACGTGGTCACCTGGTTCCTGATGCGCGATCAGGCCCCGGGCCCGGGATATGGGTTCACCCTGCAGTCCGGCGTCTTCTTCCGGGGGTCGACCGTCGCTCAGGACCGCCCCAAGCCCTCTTCCTTCCAGGCGTTCCGCTTCCCGTTCACCGCCTACCGCAAGCGCGGGGTCGCTCAACTGTGGGGGCTTGCCCCCTCAGGCGGGCGAGTCGTGATCGAGCGGCGGCGGGGTGGCCGCTGGCGGCGGGTCACCTCTCTTCGCGCGCGTGGGGACCGCCTCTTCTTCGCCAAGCGGCGTATCAGGAGGGGCACCGTCCTGCGGGCCCGGCGGGGGCCTGAGACCAGCCTGGGGTGGCGCGTGGGGCCGAACGAGACCGAGTAGGCGTTCTGCCCGAGTGCGCCCGCCGCCCTCGCGGCCGCATGCGTCCCTGCCGTTAGTGACTGGAGCGCGGGCGCTCGAAGACGCCGATCAAGAAGGCGCCATGCACGGGATCGATTCGATTCGCAACTCTCGCCACCTTCGGCGGCAAGGGGTAGAAGCCCACGGTCCGGATACTGATCGTGCGGAGCCCGTGATACTCACACAGCTCGGCCAGCGCCCGCGCTGTGAACAGCCGCAGGTGCGTCCGCCCGGCGTCCTCGTGGCCCTGCCCTTTCTCG
>Ga0126307_10000230_pt1 | contig 36160 bp, 30 predicted proteins | sample Plot28_FD_89955 | JGI IMG/M metagenome (GOLD analysis project Ga0126307, IMG submission 89955) | Serpentine soil microbial communities from UC McLaughlin Reserve, CA, USA - Plot28 | ecosystem: Environmental > Terrestrial > Soil > Grasslands | place: USA: UC McLaughlin Reserve, Lake County... | reverse complement strand
CTCCCACACTCTTACCTGCAGGAAGGGATGCGGCTTGCTCAGGAGTACACCCCAGGAAGCCCACAGGAAAGCGGTGCAGGACGAGATCCTAAGGAAGACCAGTATAGGAGAAGCGCCGGGCAAGAAGCTTGACACTAAAGTAGGAACCTGACCGTCTAACTAAGGGTCCGGTGCAACGCTGCGGCGGTGCACCGGCTTTGCACAAAAGTCCCTCAATAAACAACTGCTGAGGTATAGATTCTTGGAACCATATCGGGCAGCGCCAGCCGAATTTTGGTACAAGGCCGGCCTTGTACCGGCACGAGAGCTTTTCGGCGCGGGCCTTTCTACCCTCAAGTCGCCGAGCCTCCGAATTCTTGGGCCGCTTTGTTCCTCTCTTCGGACTCACGATAATCTTACCCTGAGCGGCAAGCACGACGACAACCACTTCACGAAGAGCGCCGGATAGAACTACCCAACATCCACGTCGGTCGTATCTACGTCCAGGACCTCATCTACCTCCGCAATATCAGCCAGGACCTCATCCAGGTCCTCCTGATTGGTTGCGGAACCTTCTAGCACGATCACACCCTCACGCATCTCGCGAAGCGTCAAGTCCGTGCCCTCTAAGAGCCGCTCTACGTCGCCGCGCAGGTCTTCGCCCTCCGCCGGGTAGCGCTCGCGCTCCTGGCCGGAGTCTGAGTCTATGTAGGCGTCGTTGCGCGGGTAGCCGGAGTCGCTCGGGGTGTGGGTCTCATCCTCCCAGTCCTCGCGCACGAGGTCCCTTTCGGACTGCGCCTCGTCCTCGCTCTCGGGCTCGCCGACGAGCTGCCCCTCGTGCCGCAGGTCCTCCTCGTCGGACCTCCGGGGCGCGTAGCCCTGCGGGCTCTCGGCGTCGCCCAAGTGGTCGCCGGGCTCCTCGTCCGAAGGGTCGGCGTGGAAGGTAGCGAAGTCCGCCTCCGGGTCTAGGGAGAGGGCCGTTATCGGCACCTCGAACTGCTCCTCCGCGCCCGTCTCCACGACGACGTGCGTCACCTCCCCCGTCCCCTCGTCGGTGACGACCTCGGAGATCCGACCGACCTCCGTCCCGTCCGCGGTGCGCGCCTCCAACCCGACCAGACCACGCTCTTCCATCTCGTATAACCTCCTCGTAGCTCGCGAAAACTTTATCTTACCCCGGTGTGCCATCCCACACCGTTTCGCCTTGATCTACCCCAGATAAGTAATAAAATATGAGCATGACGTACTAAGATCTGATCGGTTAGGACTCCGAGCTTGGGAAAGAAGGACAGGAGTCGGGTTTTGTATCTTTTTAGGAGGCTGTTTAGATGATATGTGAGAACTGCCAGGTACGTCCGGCGAGCGTTCAGGTTCACCAGCAGCAGGGTGGGCAGCGGACGTCGGCTTACCTGTGCACGCAGTGCGCGAAGGAGCTCGGCATGATCGGCGGGGGCGGTGGCTTTGGGGCCGCCAACCCGTTCGAGATGCTGCACAACCTCGTGCAGCAGCAGAGCCAGGGCGGTCCGGGCAACTTCTTCGAAGCCCTGGCGCCCGAGGCCAAGGAGGCCGTGATGCGAGCCCGCGAGGCTTCGGCGGGGACAACCCGGACGAACGCTATCGGGACGGATCATCTCCTGGCCGGCGTGGTGACTGGGGACAACTTGGCAACCGAGGCGCTCAGGCGCGCCGGGGCCAACGTGGACGGGATGCGGGAGAGTTTCCGGGAGTCCCGCGGGAACCCTGGTGACAACGTCTACACCTTCACCCCGAGCGCCAAGAGGGCCTTGCAGCTCTCTTTCGGGGCTGCCAGACAGATGGGCTCGGCCCAGGTCGGGAGCGAGCATTTGCTCCTCGGGCTGCTCGGCGAGGGCGACGGCAACGCTTACCAGATCCTGGCCCGCAACGGGGCCAACGACGCGGAGGCTTTGCGGCGTGAGATCGCACGCCTCCTGCAGCAGCGCGGCGCCCAGATGGGCCCCGGCGCTGGAGTAGGCGGCGGTGGCTTCCCCGGTGGTCCCCAGGGGCCGCAGGGCGACAGCAACACGCCGACACTCGACCAGGTCACCCGCGACCTCACCGATGCCGCCCGCAACGGCGAACTCGACCCGGTCATGGGCCGCGCCGAGGAGATAGCGCGCGTCGTGCGCATCTTGAGCAGGCGCACCAAGAACAATCCCGCCCTTATCGGCGAGCCCGGCGTCGGCAAGACCGCCATCGTCGAGGGGCTCGCGCAGCGCATCGTCTCCGAGGACGTGCCCGAGATCCTCAAGGGCAAGCGCGTCCTCGCCCTCGACGTCGGAGGCCTGGTCGCCGGCACCCGCTTCCGCGGGGACTTCGAGGAGCGGATGAAGCAGATGATAGGGGAGCTTCAAAACGAGGAGAAGAACATAATCCTCTTCATCGACGAGCTGCACAGCATCGTCAGCGCCGGCGGTGCCGAGGGCGCGGTGAACGCCTCGAACATGCTCAAGCCCGCGCTCGCGCGCGGCGAGCTGCAGGTCGTGGGCGCCACCACGCTCGACGAGTACCGCAAGAACGTCGAGAAGGATCCGGCCTTGGAGCGCCGCTTCCAGCCCATCTTGGTGGACGAGCCGACGGTGGACGAGACGGTGGCGATCCTCTTCGGTCTCCGTGACCGCTACGAGGCGCACCACCGGGTGCACATCTCGGACGACGCCCTCATCGCCGCCGCCCAGCTCGGCGACCGCTACATCACAGACCGCTTCCTGCCGGATAAGGCCATAGACCTCCTCGACGAGGGCGCGGCCGAGGTCAGGCTCCGTTCGACGGTGCCGCCGGTGGACGTGAGGAGGATCGAGGAGGAGATAGCGGGTCTCGAGCGCGAGAAGGAGGACGCTGTCAGGGCCGAAGACTACGAGCAGGCCGCCGCCTTCAAGCAACACATCGAGCAGCTCAAGCAGGAGCTCGACCAGCAGCAGCAGGGCTGGGCTGGCCGTAGGGAGTCGGACGCCCCCGAGGTGACGCGCGAGGACATCGCCCGCATCCTCGAGGAGTGGACCGGCGTGCCCGCGACGAACATCGTCCAGGAGGAGGCCGAGAGGCTCCTCAGCCTCGAGGCCGTGCTGCACGAGCGGGTCGTCGGCCAAGAGAAGGCCGTCGGCGCCGTCGCCGAGGCCATCCGTCGTGCCCGCGCGGGCGTCAAGGACCCGAAGCGGCCGGTCGGTAGCTTCATCTTCCTCGGGCCCACAGGCGTCGGGAAGACCGAGCTCGCGCGCACCCTGGCCGAGTACCTTTTCGGCGAGGACGATGCCATGATCCGGATAGACATGTCCGAGTACCAGGAGAAGCACACGGTCTCCAGGCTCGTCGGCGCGCCCCCGGGCTACGTCGGCTACGAGGAGGCCGGGCAGTTGACGGAGGCGGTGAGGAGGCGTCCCTACAGCGTTGTGCTCTTCGACGAGATCGAGAAGGCCCACCCGGACGTCTTCAACACCCTGCTCCAGATCCTGGACGACGGGCGTCTGACGGATGCCAAGGGCCGGACGGTTAACTTCCAGAACACGGTCATCATCATGACCTCGAACGTCGGGAGCCAGCACCTTGTCTCCGAGAAGCAGTTTGGCTTCACGGCGCGCGATGGCGTGGACTTTAGGGAGACCGAGCGGCGCGCCAGGGAGGCCCTGGAGCGTTCGTTTAGGCCAGAGTTCCTGAACAGGATAGACGAGATCATCGTCTTCCAGCCGCTTACGAAGGGCGACGTCCTCGAGATCGTGGACATTATGCTGGGGCGCCTGAACAAGCACCTGGAGAGCCAGAAGGTCTCCGTCGAGATTACCCAGAGCGCCAAGGAGTTCCTCGCGGAGGAGGGCTACGATCCGAAGTTCGGCGCGCGTCCGCTCGCACGGGCCATCCGTCGCTTCATCGAAAACCCCCTCTCGAGCCGTATCATCGGCGGTGAGTTCGATTCCGGCGACACGGTAGTTGTGGACCGGTCGCAGGACGGGCGCGACGAGCTCACCTTCAAGGTAAAGGAACGCGCCACCCAAGAAGCCAGCAGCTATAAAGCCTGACGCAGCGTGCGCAACACAGGGGCTCCCCGATCGGGGAGCCCCCCTTATTTTGTACGCATGTCGGCGGCCGTCTTCTCCGGTCCGGCCTCCAGCGAGTCCGTGCAACTACGCAGCGCGTCCAGAAGCCAGCTTCGCTCTTCCTTGCCCAGGTCCGCCGCGCCTGGGTGGTACTGCACCTGAGGGCGATGCTCGAGGAGGAGACCCGCGAGATCGCCAGGGGCAGCGGACGATCTGCGAGGCGAGCAAGTTGATTGGCTTCTGGCTTTAACCTGTCGAAGGCTTCTCCTCGGCTTCGGTCTCGCAAGCCGCATCCTCTGACGCATCTTTCCGGGGATCCCGAACGAGAGTGATGTCCCGACCAGGATCGGCGACAGGGCAGCATTTAAACTAACGACCCTCATGACCGCCAGGACGATTCCCGAATAACTCGCCGCCAAAACCAACCTCTTCGTTCCGCCATCTATGCCCTCTACCCTTCCGTCACTTGCCCGAGTACCCGAAAAATTAATGTACTGTAAACCGACCGGTTGGTTTGTACAAAAGCGAAACGGGTAGGTTGGGAGCGATGGTGGACGAACATAGAAAGGGCGAGGGATGAGCTCGGTCGATCTGGATTCCTTGAAGGAGAAGGACAGTTTGGTCAAGGACCTCGGGATAGAGTACGTGGAGACGGAGCCCGAGTGGGTGGTGATGAGGATGCCAGTCGATGCACGCCACGTCCAGCCGCTCGGGTATCTGCACGGAGGGGCCAGCGTGGTTCTGGCCGAGACCGTGGCGACCACCGGGGCCTGGATCAACTGCCCGCCGGGGAAGGTAGCGTTCGGGTCGGAGATCAACGCCAGCCACTTGAGACCCAAAAGATCGGGCACTCTGACCGCGGTTGGGAACCCGATCCAGGTGGGGCGCACGAACCAGGTCTGGGAGATCCGGATACACGACGAGGACGACAAACCCGTGTGCGTCTCCCGTTGCCGCCTCGCGGTGGTAGATGCCGAGCGATGAAGAAGGGCGAACGTACGCGCCGCGCCATCGTCGAGAAGGCCGCCAGGGTCTTCAACACGAAGGGATATTTTGGCTCCTCGATGAACGATCTCGTACGGGAGACGGGCCTCGAGAAGGGCGGCATCTACAACCACTTCGCGAGCAAGGAGGAGCTGGCCCTAGAAGTCTTCGACTACGCGACGGCCCTTATGCGAGGGCGATTTAGTTCGGCGCTCGAAGATCGGGAGAGGGCCCTAGAGCGCCTTTTCGCCGTAGTGGAGGTGTTGGGCGGGCCTGGTCGATGATCCGCCCGTCGCTGGCGGTTGCGTTGTGCTCAACACCGCTGTGGTGTCCGACGACGCCCACTCGGAGCTCAAAGAGAGGGCCAGAGAAGCGATGAACGGGTGGCTCCGACTCGTCGGCAGCATCACCAAAGAAGGCGTGCAAACCGGTGAGCTCAAGCCGGGCACCGATCCCTAGGAGACGGCGAGCGTGGTCGTGGCGACGCTAGAGGGCGCGGTAATGTTGAGCAGGCTGTACGACGATCCGGCGCACATGAGGAGGGCGGTGGGCCACCTCAAAGATTACCTGAAGTCCGTAGCTCAGTCTCGAGGAATAGAGAGAAGCGGTGCATGGTGAGCAGGACTAACGAGAGGACCCGCACTGTAGGTTGGAAAGATCCGCTAGCGGGCAAAAGCTGCCAAAGAGATGAGTGGGCTTGAATACCTGCGGGCCATCATGCGAGGAGAGCAGCCCGCAGCACCGCTAGCGGAGCTCATGGGTTTCGGTCTTGTTGAAGTCGAGGAGGGGCGGGCGGTCTTTCGTCGGTATTATTGCTTCCGGCTGGCTCACGGATCGCTACCACTCCCGGAAGCTGCTCGCGGTCTACTACTCCATACGCGGCCTCTCGCTGCTGCTCCTGCCGTTCGTCACTTACTTCGCGGGGCTCTCCGTCTTCGCGGTCTTCTTCGGTCTCGACTACATCGCCACAGTCCCCCCGACGGTCGCCCTCGCCGCCGATAAGCTTGGCAGGATGCACATCGGCGCGGTCTTCGCTCCTACTTCTTCTCGCACTAGGTCGGCGCGGCTCTATGGCTGCCTACCTCGGAGGGATCGCCTACGGCGCTTTGGGTAACTACACGGCGTTCCTGGCGGCGGGTATCCTGGCGATCCTGGCCTCCCGCATAAACCGCGAGCCGCTGCCGCCGGTTCAGGATGGGCAGCGCCCCTAGGGTGCGGTCTTCTTCCCTCCGAGGAGGAACCTCTTTGACTCCTCGTTGAAGGTCTCTGCCCGCTCGTCGTGGGGCAGGAGGGCGGCGTCCCTGAAGACTTTTAGCTCCGCCCGGGGATTCCTTTGTATAAACCCCTGTGCCTGTGAGATTGGCGTGGACCTCGCTTTCTGGCCCCAGGCGACGAGGGTCTTGTGGGGAACTCGCGGGAAGAGGTCCGAGATCCCAAGGTTGAGCTTGCCGGAGACGAAGGCCGCCGGGAAGTGTTTCGCTCCCGGCTGGTGGCTCGTGCGGTAGTAGTCCTCGACCAGCTCGTCCGTGACGAACTTCGGGTCGTGGTAGGCCATGTTGTCGAGGTAGTAGCGAATACCTCGCCGGGAGACGATGGCGTTATAGAGTGCGCTACCGAGAACGGGCGCGTAGAACGCTTTGTATACGGCCTCGCCCAAGCGCCCGGAGGCCCGATCCAGGCTCCCGAGGCCGGTGGGGCAGATCAAGACCAGCCTGTCAAAGAGCCGCGGGCTCCGGACGGTCGCGGGCACGATAAGCGCCGCCGAGAGCGAGCTGGCGACGAGATGTGTTGGTACCCCGATCTCCTCCCGTGCAAAGTCCGCGACCTGCGCAGCGACGTCTTCGGGCCCGTAAGAACGCCGCGGCCTCTCCGAGAGGCCGCATCCCAGGAGATCCAGGGCATAAACCCGGAAATCTCTCGCCAACTCCCGGAAGTTCTTCCGGAACTCGTATGAGGACGCCCCCGCGTAGACGCCGTGCACAAGCAAGAGCGGCTGCGCGCCGGGATCTCCCGCCACCTGGTACGCTAGCCTCCAACCCCGCCAGGGGTAGCGCTGCTCCTCGCCGCCGATGCGGGCTGGCTCCTCGACCTTCGCGAGCCTCCGATTCGACGCCGCAAGCCCGCCGATCGCCCCCGCTACCGCCAACGTCGCCCCGATCTTCGTCACGTCCACCCTCCGCTCTCTGAAAGGTCCTGTACCTAAGATCGTACCTTGCGTACGCAAGAAGAAAAACTGGCGGAGCGGACCTTGACACGTCGGCTACCCCCGGACGAAGATCAACTTCCTTACGTGACAGCTTAAGTAAGTGCTAGATGGGGAGCGTCGGAGCCCTTATCCTTACGCGTACGTTCTACCGTGCAGGGACTGTGGGGTGCAGATGGAGGGGAGAAGGCGAATACCGTGGACCGGCTACTCCTCGCTCCATCGCCTGAAGACCCTCCCGATCGACCTGCTCAAGATAGATCAGTCCTTCGTCCGGGACGTCGCGACCCTGACAGAGCGACGCTCACCACTGCCATGATCGGTCTGGCCCGCAACCTGCGGCTCGAGGTCGTCGCCGAGGACGTGGAGACCGAGGAACAGATGGCCCTTCCTGCGCGCCCGAGGATGCGACCTGGCATAAGGCTTCCTCCTCAGCCGCCCGCTCCCGCCGACGAGCTCACTGAGCTTCTGAAGAAAGGCCGAGGACGGGTGCCCGATAGCGGTTTGCGCGTTCGGGACTAGACCGCCGCGAAAAACGCTGTAGTATCTCCGGTATGACGGCCATCTTGCGGGCGGTGCTCTCCACCTCCATAGCGACCGCCCTCTCGCGGCTGACGGGCTTCCTGCGGACGACGGTGATGGCGGCCGTCCTCGGGACCGGGGTGGCGGCGCAGGCCTACACCGTCTCCAGCGGCCTGCCGACCCTGATCTACGACCTCTTCATGGGCGGCATCCTCTGGTCTATCTTCGTCCCGCTCCTCGTCGACCGCATGACCATCCACGGCGAAGAGGACGCCAGGCGCCTCACCAACGCCCTCCTCACCCTGATCCTGCCGTTCCTCGCCGTCTTGGCGATCCTCGGGATCATCTTCGCCGAACCACTGGTAAACCTCTCGACGAACTGGGCGGGCTCACAGGACCTCTCTTCGGAGGACGCGCAGGAGACCTTCGACCTCGCGGTCTTCCTCTTCCGTTTCTTCATGCTCCACGTCTTCTTCTACGGCATCGGCACCATCGGCACCGGTGTTCTGAACGCCCACAGGCGCTTCTTCCTACCGACCTTCGTCCCGGTTCTGAACAACCTGGTCGCCATAGCTTGCTTCTTGGGCTACGCCCTGCTCGCCCCGGGGTACCCCGAGGCCGCTGTCTACCTGCTCGCCGCTACCACCTTCGGCGTCGCGGTGATGTCGCTGGCGCTGCTCCCGCCTATGTACCGCCTCGGCTACAGGTTGCGCCCGGTCTTCGGCCACTCGGCGCTCCTCCCCGCGCTCAGGCTCGCGGGGCCCATGCTAGTCTTCGTGGCGGCGCAGACCGGCGTCCAGTACGTCGTCTACAAGCTCGGCACCTCGTTCAACGCCGCGTCGGAGCTCGGGTACGCCTTCGTGGTCTTCTCGCTCCCCTACGGGATCTTCATCATCGCGTTGGAGACCGCCCTCATGCCCGAGCTCTCCGAGAGGTACGCTCGCCGCGACGCCGAGGGCTACCGGGACACCTTCTCTTTCGGCCTCAGGACGATGGCCTTCATCATGGTCCCGTCCACCGTCGGCCTCGTCGCCCTTGCGACACCAACCATCGGGCTGCTCTACGAGCGCGGGGACTTCGATACCCAGGATACGCAGGTCGTCGCGAGCCTCCTCGTCGCCTACTCGGTGGGGCTCCTAGCCTTCGCGGCGTACTTCCTCCTGGTGCGGGCGTTCTACTCGCGGCAGAACACGAAGACCCCCGCCCTCCTGAACGTCGGGCTCTTCGTGCTCTACGTGACCCTCGCCTACGGCCTCTCGCGCGTAACCGGGGTGATCGGGGTGGCGCTCGCGTATTCGATGGTCAGCGCCGTCTTCGCCCTCTTCGGCCTCGTGGCGATGAGGAGGGAGATAGGCCGCCTGGGTGGCCGACGCCTCCTGCGCTCCGGGGCCAGGATCCTCGCTGCCGGCGCCATCATGTATGCCGTCGCTGAGGGCGGAACGGTGCTCCTTGGGACCGGCTCTGGGTTCCAGGAGCGGGCGGTCATCCTCGCCGTCGTCGGAAGCGCTTCCCTAGCAGCCTACCTCGGTGCGGCGTATCTGCTCGGGGCGGAGGAGCTGAAGTCCGTCTTCGCCCTGCTCAGGCGACGGGTAAAAGGGGAAGGTTGAGCTAAGGATTACTCTTCAGAAGATCCCGGATCGTCCAAGACCTCCGCGTCTTCGGAGGTCTCCTCGGAGTTTTCCCCGTCCTTAGAGCTCTGCGAGCCGTCCTGGGCTTGCCAGACGGCCGCCGAGATATTCTCTAGGAGGATCTTGCCTTCTTTCGGATCTTCCGTACCATGTTTGCTGAAGATCGCCACCACGTACGGGCGGTCTTCGTGCCAGACGAACCCGGCCTCGTCGTAGACCTTATAGAGCCAACCCCCCTTGTAGGCCACGTCGGTGCCCTCGGGGAGACCGGACTGCAGCCCCGACTCCAGGGTGTTTTGGCGCATGAGTTTCATCATGTCCTTGCAGCTCTCGGGGCTCGCGGCCCGCCCGACGGCGACCGCGTCCAGGATAGCCGCCATGTCACGGGGCGTGGTCTGATTATCTAAAGACGGGACGGCGGCCCGCTCGCTGGTCACCTTCTGGCGGATCACCGTGTCGGTGGCTCCCAGAGAGGCGGAGACCTGGTCGACGTACTCGGGTCCTCCCACGACGCGCATAAGTGCGTTGGCAGCCACGTTGTCCGATTGGGTCATCATCATCAACAGGTAATCCTCTACGGTGTGCTCCGTCCCGGCCTCATCCCACTGCATCCACCCGGCCCCGCCCGCCCAGTCCTCAGGTTTGGTCTCGAACATGTCCCGCGAGGAGAACGTGCCCTCGTCCATCCTGCGGTAGACGGCCACCATGATCGGCACCTTGATGACCGAGGCGCTGAAGAACACCTCGTCCGGGTGTACCCCGTAACCGTAGCCACCTCTCAGGTCCTGGGCGTACACCCCGGCGACGCCCTCGCGTTCGTTCCCGTAGTCCTCGATCGCCTGCCGCGCTTCTTCGAGCCCCTCGTCAACCCGCTCGCGCTCGTCCTCAGGCACCTCGTCGAGGCTCGCTTCCGCCGGCGGGACCTCGGCCGCCTCGACGGAGGGCAGGCTCCCGGCCTCTACGGGCTCCATCAAGAGCCCCGAGGGTTCGGCGGCGGCCATGCTCTGGGGGTAGAGGGAACCCACGAGGTCCTTGGGCACCCCGTCCAGCACGCTCCTCTCGTACTCGGGGTGCTCCGGCTCGTCGGCGCGGATCGACCTTCGGGCCTCCCACGAGTCGTCTGCTCGCTGGAGAAAGAGGACGTAGGTCCCCCTCTCCTCCTCAGGCAACTCGATCCTCACCGAGGCCCACGAGGGGTCGAGCTTGCTCTGGTAGACACCCTGAACGTCCTCGGGGCCTACCCCCGGAAGCTCGGGAGCCACGGCCCCGTAAGCTACGGCCGCCGGCGTATCTTCTGTCTGCTCTGGAACGGGCTCCGGGCCGGCTTCCCCGTCGGGGGGCACCGGATCGGACTGTGCCTCCTCTCCTTTGGGTGGGGCCTTTGTTTCGGACAGCTCGGGGAGGTTCAACTCGCCGCCCGAGGTATACAAGATGCCCACGATGCCCACCAGGAACGCCAGCGGGACCATTAGCGCGCGCAGGAAGCGGCGCCGGCGTCGGACCCGATCCCCGAACACCCGCCGGGAACGGCGATCGGTACGCCGGGAACGGCGATTGGTACGCAGCAGGTTCACGCGCAACAGGTCCGCACCGTGGCCAGACCGGCTCGCAACCAGCGTTTGAAACCTTTCATCACGGGGGGATATCCTAGCACGTAAAGCTAAGGATTTGCCTTGACGCCGCGCTTTAGGCTCCGCCACCGTCCCAGTGTATCTCCTGTCCGATGGTCGCCAGCGCTTGGACTTTGCGTGGTTGCTCCTTTACACTCTGGCGTTGGACCCAACCTGCACGGCAAATCCTGCGGAGTGGAAAGCTTTGCGCCGCGACGAAGGAGGAAGAGAGGAAGTGGAATGGGAGGGGCGGCCGAAAAGGGTAGCGGCCGTATCGCGATGAAGTTATCGGTACGGCCAGCCGAGAGTGCGGATCTCGCGGGCATCGACAAGCTGCGCAGCCTCGCGTACCCCGTCTCGCAAGACTCCCACGATCCGGATTGGCACCATTCCCTCTGGCGCTGGATAGAGAGGCACCCGCTGGCGGACGAGGAGTTACACCGCTGGGTGCTGGTCACCGAAGAAGAGGAGGTAGTGGGCCACCTGGCGGCGATGCCGCAGTACTACCGGATAGGCGGCCGGCGGGTCGTCGCCCACACGCCCGCGGACTACCAGGTGCTCCCCCAATACGGCTTCCACGCCCTCTTGCTAATGCGAAAGTTCTTCCGCACCGTCCGGAATTGCGTGTCGATCGACATGCTGCCGTCGGTCATAGCGGTCGAGACGCGTCTGGGGGCCGAAGAGGCGGGGGAGATGCAGTACATGGCGAAACTCTTGAACGTCTCGAGGCTCCCGGCGCCGCCGCTCCCCGCGCCGGTGAAGAGGCTGCTCGGCCTTCGAGAGCGGGAGCCCATACGGCCTCTCGCGTACGGGGACCTGTCCCGGGAAGAAGCAGCGGATCTCGAAGATCGTGTCTGGGCACCGACGCGTCCGCGCGCGCCGATCCCCGCGCCGCTAAAAAAGCTCCTGAACGGGGGGCTCCACCTGGCCGATGAAGCGCTCGGTAGCACTTTCGGGGGCAAGCTGAAGGTCGAGAAGCTGGAGGATTTCGACGAGTCTTTCGACGAGTTGTTCGAGAAGATCTCCTCGCAGGTGCCCTGCATGGTGGAGAAGGACTCGGCGTTCTTGCGCTGGCGTTACGGCCCCGGTTCTCCCCAGCACCCGGTGGCGATTCTAGGCGTGAAGGAGGGGGAGAGCCTCCTCGGTTACACCGTGCTCGGGGTAACCATACCGGGCTTCTTCGACGGCTTACAGGACGCTTACATACTCGACTTCGCGACGCTCCCGGGGCGCCACGACGTGGCGCGGGCGCTGCTCCCGGAGGTGGTCCGTTTCTTCCGGCGGGCGGGGGTCCCCCTTGTCAGGTACAGGTTTCTCGAGTCGCCCACCTCGCCCCGAGCGGGCGATTTGCTGCGCATGGGCTTCTTCCCCCGCAAAGGGAGGCGCAACAAGCTGCTGTTCAAGTTCAAGGACCCAGGCCTGCACAAGACGGCCCGTGATATCGGCAACTGGTCGTACAACATCGGCGACGGGGAAGCGACCTTCTGGGTCAGGCTAAGTTAGATTAGGAGGTACCGAGTATGGAGATAGATACTGAGAACGCCTCCACCGAGATACGCGGGTGGCTCCGGGAGAACGTGACGGGGGGGCGCGACGTCCCCGACGACGAGCTCCTGATCGAGAACGGCGTCCTGACGTCGCTGCAGACGGTGGAGCTGGTCATGTTCATGGAGGACAGGTTCGGCATCGTAGTCGAGGACGAGGAGCTGAACGAGGAGACCTTCGGGTCCATCAGGTCCATCGCCGAGCTGGTGGCGAGCAAGACGGGGTGAGCGTGCGCCCGGAATTCACCCTGCACGACCTGCTCGATAACTCCGTGGAGCGCGACCCCGACGGAGTAGCGATCGTCGACGGTAATACCGAGTACACCTACGGGGCCATGGACCGCCAGAGCAACGCTTTGTGTGCCGCGCTAGGGGAGGCGGGGGTCAAGAAGGGGGATCGCGTAGGCGTCTACATGGAGAAGTCTTGGGAGGCCATAGTGGCGATGCTAGCTGCCTCCCGGGCCGGCGCTGCTTACGTGAACATAAACCCCCTCTTCAAGGCACCGCAGGTCGCGTACATAGCGCAAGACTGCGACGTGCGCGTCGTGATCGGGGACTCCGCCAAGCTCGACGAGCTGGAGGCGGGGACGCTCTCGGGGACGGCCTTCTACAAAGGCGATCCTCCGCGCGAGGAGGCCGCCGGGAGCCTTGTGAACCTCGCGGAGGTGCTCGGCTCGGGCGATGCCCCCAAAGAGACGAGGCAGGTCTCGGAGGTGGACCTGGGGACGATCCTGTATACCTCGGGCTCCACCGGGATGCCCAAAGGCGTTGCGACCAGCCAGCGCAACATCGTGGCGGGAGCCCAGATCGTCTCGACGTACCTGAACAACACTAAAGAAGACCGCATCCTCTCTGCGCTGCCGCTGAACTTCGACGCCGGGATGAGCCAGTTCACCACCGCTCTTAGGGTGGGGGCGCCGCTGGTGTTGCAGCGTTCGCGGCTGCCGGGGGACCTGATCAGGGGGCTCAGGCGACACAGGATCACGGGCCTCACCGGGGTGCCGCCGCTGTGGGCGTTACTCTTGCGCAGCGCGAAGTCCATCGAGGAGGAGCCGCTCGAGGACCTGCGCTACATCGCCAATACCGGCGGTCGGATCCCCCAGGCGAACCTGGACGAGCTCAGGCGTCTTTTGGAGCCTGCGGGCACCAAGATCTACTTAATGTACGGCCTCACCGAGGCGTTCCGTTCCACGTACCTGCCGCCCGAGGAGGTCCAGCGGGGGTCGACCTGCATCGGGAAGGCCATCCCGGACACCGAGATCCTGGTGATAAACAAGGACGGCCAGGAGTGCGCCCCCGGCGAGGTTGGCGAGTTGGTCCACCGGGGACCTACGGTGGCGATGGGCTACTGGGGCAAGCAGGAGGCGACGCGTAGAGCGTACCGTACAAACCCCGTGGCACCGCCGGAGCTTCTGGACGTGGAGAGGGTAGTCTACTCCGGCGACCTCGTGCGGCGCGACGAGGAGGGCTTCCTATACTTCATCGGGCGCGAGGACGCGATGATCAAGACGCAAGGCTACCGCCTGAGCCCGGAGGAGGTGGAGAGCCTCCTGGTGGGCTCGGGGGCGGTGCGAGAAGCGTGCGCCTTCGGGGTCGAAGACCCGGAGGTCGGGTACCACGTTTACGCGGTGGTGTCCCTCAAAGACGGCGAGGACGAGAGCTCTGTGGAGACGATCCGGGAGTACGTCGTAAAGAACGGGCCGCCGTACATGGTGCCAAGAGAGATATTCGTCCAGCACGAGTTGCCGAAGACAGGTTCCGGCAAGATCGACCGCAAAGGGTTAAGCGATGCTTTCGCAAGTAGATAAGGCTCACGCCCTAGCCGAGCGCTTCGGCGGGTATAGGGACGGCGAGTTCTATCCCGGGGGGGTGCCGATCTCGCGCATTGCGGCGGAGTATGGCACGCCCTTCTACCTTTACAATGGGGAGATGATCGTGGACAGGGTCCGCCGCGTCCGAGAGGCCATAGGCACGGAGGTAGCCTTCTCCCTCAAGGCCAACCCCAACCTCGCCGTGTGCCAGCTTATAGCCAGCCAGCGAGAGGTCGGTGCCGAGGTCGCCTCGTCTGGCGAGCTGGTCGTGGTGCGGGCCGCTGGGTTCGAGCCGGAGGACATCGTCTTCGCCGGGCCCGCCAAGACCGACGACGAGCTAAGAAGGTCTATCGAGGAGGGGATCTTCGCGGTCAACGTGGAGTCATTGAACGAGATCGACCGCCTCGCCTCGATCGCGGAGCGGAAGGGACGCAGGATCGGGGTGGGCTTGAGGATCAATCCTGCCGCGCAGCTCATGGGCTCGCAGATGCGAATGGGTGGTACGGTCGGACAGTTCGGTATCGACCAGGACGACCTCGCCGAGGCGGTGAGGAAGACGCTCTCGCTAGAACAGCTCATCTTGCGTGGCATCCACGTGTACACCGCGACCCAGGTGTTCGAGGTAGAGCCGCTCCTGGAGCACTGTCGCAACATCGTCGAGATAGCCCTCGAAGCCGCGGACGTTGCCGGACAACCCCTGGAGATGATCGACTTCGGGGGAGGCTTCGGGGTGCCTTACTTCGAGAAGATGGCCGAATTCGACTTGGAGAGTTTCGGGGAGGGCTTCAGGCAGCTCCTTTCGTCCTACCGCTCCGACCCGCGCCTCTCCGGCTGCCGGTTCCTCTTCGAGCTGGGCCGCTACCTGGTGGCGGACGCGGGTTTGTACGTGACGCGGGTGGTGGACGTAAAGCGGATGAGGGGGAAGACCTTCGCCGTCACCGACGGCGGCATGAACCACCATCTAACCGCGACGGGGAACATGGGGCAGGTCTTCCGCAAGTCCTACCCGCTCTCGAACCTGAGCCACGTGGGAGCGGGTACGGGCGAAGAGGGCGTGGCGGTGGCGGGTCCTTGCTGCACGCCGCTCGACGTGTTCGGCACCAACATCCCCCTGGTGGAGCCGGAGGCCGGGGACCTGATAGGGGTGTTCTACAGCGGGGCGTACGGTTACAGCGCCAGCAATTTGGGCTTCTTGAGCCATCCTACGCCAGCGGAGGTGCTGCTCTGGCAGGGCGAGGCGTGCCTCTTGCGGCCTCTGGGCAAGCCTGAAGACGTGCTCAAGGGACAAGAGGCGCTGCCGACGGCGGGGCAAGAACCCGGCGTCCTCAGGTAGGGGGCTAGCCGTAAACCTGCGGCCCACGCGAGCTACCACCTCCTACACTGTTAGGGAGGCCCGAGGCGTCACGCGGGACGAGTGGGACGGCTGGCTCTGGGCTTCGCCGGGCGGCGGTCACGTCCTGCAGAGCTACGCGTGGGGTGAATTTAAACAGCGTCAGGGCTGGAGACCCATCCGTCTGGTGCTCGAGAGGGACGGCGAGGTGGTAGGGCTCGGGCAGTTCCTCGCCTACAACACGGCACCCGTCCCCGGTGATCTCTGGTACTGCACCAAGGGTCCCTGGCTGCCCTGGGAAGACGAGGAAGCCGTTCGTGCCTTCTTCGAGGGCGTGGTCGCTGTCGCGGGGCGCAAAGGGGCTCACACCGTCAAGATAGAGCCCGAGGTCTTAGAGCAACAGGAGGACGTGAAAGCGCTCCTGCTGGACGAGATAGGTTTTCGGAAAGCCCGCTACGACCTCAACCACAAGACCACCCTGGTCGTGGACCTCGGGTCCCCCGAAGTGGATCTTCTTGCGCAAATGAAGGGCAAGACGCGCTACAACGTCCGCCTCGCGGTCAGGAAAGGCGTCGAGGTCGTCGAGCCCGGCTTCGAGGAGGCCTGGGATACGTTCTTCGAGCTGATGCAGGTCACGGCCGAGCGGAACGGCTTCGTCATCAGGAGGTCGCGCGAGTACCTGCATGATTCGATGCGGGCGATGTACGAGGCGCACCAAGGGAGCATCTACTTCGCCATGCACGAGGGAGAGCCGCTGGCCGCCGTCTTCGTCTTCGCCTTCGGCGAGAAGTGTTGGTACATTCACGGCGCTTCGAGCAACGAGAAGCGTAACCTCATGCCTACCTACCTCCTGCAGTGGGAGGTGATGTGCCGTGCCAAAAGGCGCGGCCTAAAGCGTTACGACATGGTAGCCGTGCCCAGGCCCGAGAACCTCAATGAGGACGACCCCTTATGGGGCGTCTACAAGTTCAAGCTGGGCTTTGGTGGGGAGATCTTGGACTTCTTAGGCTGCCTCGACCTGCCGGTCAAGAGTGCACGCGCCGCCGCGTGGCGTAAGTTCGAGCCGGTGTACTACCGCCTGTACCAGAAGCTGAAGAACAACGTATTTTATTAAGGTGTCAGCCTTTTGGTAGGTAGCATTGGCTCGTCCCCGCGAGAATGCGTACCTCAATGCCAAAACAACGCTCTTCGTAGCAGAGCCGGATCTTACCTTCGCAGATACTCCCCGACACCTAATAATTGACGGGCGCCGGTTTGGCCTCTTCCGAGTCGGGCCTGATGACCTTCCCCTTCTCGTCCGTCAGCGGTTTGTAGACGTCGGTGTGGAGCTCGCCGTCTTGAACGACCTCACCGTCCTCTGTCACCTTCTTGTAGGTGATCCACTTGGAGTAGTCTGATCCCAGGTACTCGGGTTCGGACTCCAACTCGACCTTCTTGCCGGTGGGCTGGCCCCAGATCTCGGCGTAGATGTAGCCGTCTTCTCTGACGGTCTCCCTGGTGAGTATGTAGCCTTCCGTGGTGTTCTTGAACTTCATGTCCAGGGCCCCGAACCACACCGTGGCATCCATGCCGGGCCGGATGTAGGGCAACTGCGCGTAGTGCGGGTGGCGTTCCACGATCTCCAGGCCGGCGTAGTTGGCCGCCATGTACAGGGTCGAGGAGACCTGGCAGAGGCCCCCACCGTCGGCTTTCTCCTCCTTGCCCTCGATGATAACCTTCGTTTTGTTGTAGTCCAACGGGGCGACGACTTCGTTGACGGAGAAGGTCTCGCCCGGGGCCAGGAACTTCCCGCTTATGGCGTTCGAGGCGATCTCGAGGTTCTCTACCCGGTCTTCGCTCTGGTCGCTGGTCATCGTGTAGTCCGTCCGGTAGCTGCCGATCAGGTTCGTCGGTTTGAGCTCCTCGGCCTCCTCGGTCGTGAGCTGCGGCTCGGCGGTGATGACCGGGACCTCGTACTCGCGTATCCCCTCAAAGAGCCCGGATTCGAGGCTTCCGAACAGCTTCTCTTCTTCGATCTCCTTTCCCGTCCGGCTCTCCGTGACGGAGACGTTGTCGCCGTTGAGCTCGAACCCGGCCTCCACCGGCTCGACATTGAGGTCGTCGTACATATCCGACAGGCTCTCCTGCAGCCGCTCCCGATCGAGGCCGACCTGGATCTCACCTCCCTGCGGCGTGAAGCTCAACGTTTGCCCGGTCTCCTCGGGCGGGAGCTTCCACTGCTTGCCCCCGGAGCCCAGGGTCACGGGCCCGGACATCGCCGTCTGGGCCCTTTGGGCCGCTGCCTGGGCCGCGGGGGTCAGTACCCCGGGTGTCCGCGCCTCCCCGACGATCTCGGCCTCGCCGCTCATGCTTTCGAGGGCTCCATCGACGTTCGCCGCCGTGGCCTCGACGTCCACCACGTACCCCTCACGGGACTCTACGGCTTCTGCCTGCGACCCGCGGACGGCCACGTAGGCGTCCTGGGGTTCCTGGTTTACCCGCTTGGCCAGGTTCTCGATCTTGGCCCGGGTGACCTCCCGATCGTAGTCCACCACGGCCGAGACGCGCTCTGTGGTCCAGGGCGCCTCTATGCGGTCGCCGAGGCGCTTCAGGACGCTGCCCTCGCGCCCGACGGCATAGGCTCGGTCCACGGTGCCCGCGGCATCGAAATCGAGGCCCATCTCTCCGGCGGTGAGGGTGAACTCCCCGGCCTCGCCGGCGAAGCGGATCTCCTGAAGCGCTTCGTTGCTACGCTCCTCGACCAACGCGCGGGCCTCCTCGGGCGTCTTACCGCTCAAGTCCACGCCCCCGACCTCGACGCCCCGGTAGATCCTGCCCTGGTTCATCCAGTAGTCCGCCGCCACCAGCATGGCCAGGACGGCGCAGATGACGATCACGGGACCGACGATCCTCCGCCGGCCACTCCCCAAGCGCTTGTCCGGGGAACCGCCACGAGAGTTATCATCCCTGAAGCTTATCCTGTTTCTTCTAGGGTTCTTGAGGCTCAAACTGCTCGTCCTTCACGCGTGGTCCCGGGCGTCAGTCTAACCGACGATTGGGTCTTCTACTAGGTCCCCTCCTGCGCACCGACTACGTCTCGGCCGGTGTCGCGCCCGAAAAGCTTAACACGACCTTAAAGGTTATGCCATCTATTTTGCGCCCGGTGGCTCCGGGGACCTTGCTCTTACCGATTATCGGGGCTTGCTTGCGATCGATTTTCTGCGTCGGGGGAGTTCTTTACGTAGACCCACCAGGGGCCTATCTCTTCTATGTGGTAGTTGGGAGCGATCCAGCGGGCCAGTTCACGACGGTTCTCGGACGTCAGGTGTTGGTCGAACAGGGTCTGTCCTTCGGCGAGGAAGGAGATCACTTCGGGATCGTACTCCTTCAGGTCCTCGACCCAGCCCTCCCATCCTCCCGGTGTTTCGGCGTCGACGTATTTGTCGATACCTGCGGAGATCCAGAGGTAGGGGTTGGGATTCTCCCGGTCGAGGAGCACCATGACCTGCGGCGAACCTATGGAGGCTACCTTTACGTCGTCCCCGAATCTCTCCTCTATCTCCGCCACGCCTTCCCTTTGCTCGGGCAGGCCTATGGTGGTGCCCACGAGCTTATAGGCGGCGTTGGCACTGACCGTCTCCAGGGTGTTGGCTAGGGCGACCGCCAGGAGCAACGCGCACAGGATCGCGGCGACGAGCCGAGGGGCCCTGACGCCCCTGAGCGCGGAAGCCAGAAAGGCGCCGAACCCGATGGCCGCGTACGGGAGGAAGACGTAGAAGTCGTCGGCCAGCTGGAAGTCGCCCAAGGACCACAGAATGGGGGCCGGGAGAGAGAGAAGGATCGGGGCGAAGCGGTACTCATAAGGCCTCCGGAAGTAGAGGCGCAAGATCATGAACAACCCGATCAAGATCGGCACCAGCATAGTGCCGTACGGCGCTACGACGTTGCCCGTCGCCCCCGCCAGGACCGCTATGGTCTGGTACTTCCCCCGGTAGATGTACAGGGCGTTGAAAACAATAAACCCGTCGATAAGGGCATCCAGAGCGCCGTGGTAGTAGAAGTACGCGACGGTGGTTACTACCGGCATCGCTATCCCCGCCACGGCGCGAAGCGCGGCGCCGTAGCGTTCCCCTTTGGGCCGCGTGACAGCCAGGAGTAAGGTTACGAACGGGAAGGCCGCCATGGGCTGCCACACGAGGAACGCCAGGGAACCGAAGAAGCCGGACCAGAACCACCTCTTCTGGGTCGCGAACAGGAGGCACAGGGCCTCGAAGAGGACCATAGGGGTCTTGGGTTCGGGGCCCGAGGCGACGGGCTGCGCGTAGGCGTAGCACCCCAAGAAAGCGAGGGCCGCGAAGAGCCCCGCCATCTGCGACCGGAACACGCTTCTGCCGAGCAGGTAGACCGCGACGACCGTGAGGCAACCGATGACGAAGAAGACCAGGCGCACGGCGTAGACGTCGTCCCAGTTCGACCATTCGGAGAACACCACTCCCAGCCCCGTGAGCATGGGGGCAAGAGGCCCCTTATGGTCGAAGATGCCGACGTAGGGCGGGATGCCCTCGGCCACCCTCTGGCCCCCGTAGAGGTAAATGGAGTAGTCGCGGAGCAGCACCCCGTCGAAGCCGTACATGCCATACACGAAAGCGGCCAGGGCGAAGACGAGAAGCGGGAAAGCCAATCTCCCCGCCGACGCGAGGGCACCTTTTTTTACGCTCTTGTTTAGGACGCTGCCTCCTACAAATGAAGTCCGACACAGCGCAGAGAATAATATACATCCATCCGTGGGGTTGTGTGCGCGATCTTTGCTACTAAAACGTTCTGGAACGGGCGTTTGCGGGTCGATATGGTGCTTTGGGCGCCAGGGTAGGGGGCGGAAATGGTGCTTTGGGAGGGATGCGTCTCTCGGGGCCGAGCGTAGCATAGCCTCACGGCGAACTCGGAATAGATAGAATTTCGTGAGGAAAGGATCAGGATCTGCCTTGATAGATAGGAGCAGGCCATGAGCGAGCTGCGCACTCTGTGGTCCCTCGTCGACGGGCTTCCCGAGCGCGGCGACCGACCGGTCGTGTTGGCGCTGCATAAGGAAGGCATCGAGCGCTGGTCTTACGCCGGGTTGGCCGACCACGCGCGGAGGCTGGCTCACGGCCTGACCGAGAACGGTATCAGACCCGGCGACCACGTAGCGTTGTTCGCTGTCAACCGGCCCGAGTGGGTCGTGGCATGCCTGGGAGTTATCGAGGCCGGGGCCGTGATCGTGCCCCTGGACGCGCAGCTCGGCGACGAGATGCTTCGCCACGCCCTGAACGACAGCGGCGTCAAGCTTATCTTCACTACCGCCGAAGAAGTCGATCGGATCGGGGATTTGGGTATCGAAGCCGTGCCAGAGCCCGTCTTGTTCGACGTCGAGGAAGAAGACGAGCGAGACTGGCGGCGGCTGTTCTCGGACCGGGACGCAGAGCTGCCGCTGGCTTCGCTCGAACCGGACGACCGGGCGGCGTTGTTCTACACCTCCGGCACTACCGGCACGGCCAAAGGTGTGCCTTTGAGCCACGGCAACCTGGCGTTCCAGATCGACACGTTGCTCGCGGCGGATCTGGTGACAGAGGACGACCGTATCCTGCTGCCGTTGCCGCTCCACCACGTCTACCCGTTCGTCATCGGGATGCTCACCCCGCTGGCGGCGGGGTTGCCGATAATCATCCCCCGGTCGCTTACTGGGCCGCAGCTCGTGCGCGCTTTGAGGGAGGGTGAGGTCTCCTTGATCGTGGGCGTCCCGCGGCTCTACAGCGCGCTCTACTCGGGGATAGAGGAGCGTGCCAGGTCTGGTTCTCGGGTCGCCGCTCGGCTGTTCGTGGGCGGCGTGGGCTTCAGCTTGTGGCTGCGCCGCCGCTTGGGGCTGTACGTCGGCGAGGCCTTGCTGCGCCCCGTGCGTCGGCGGTTCGGACCAAAGCTGCGGGTTGTGGCCTCCGGGGGCGCTGCGCTCGACCCGGATCTAGCCCTGAGACTTGAGGCCTTGGGCTGGCGGGTCGCCGTCGGCTACGGGCTCACCGAGACCGCCCCGATCCTGACGTTAAACCCGCCCGATGCGGCGAAGCTCGGCAGCGTCGGCCATCCTATCCCCAACGTCGAGCTCAGCATCGACCCTTCCGCCATGCCCGAGGAGGAGAAAGAGCGCCGGACGGACGAACCCCGCGAAGAGGGAGAGGTCCTCGCCAGAGGGCCGGGCATCTTCGCCGGCTATCGCAACGTGCCCGATGAGACCGAGGAGGTCTTCACCGAAGATGGCTGGTTCCGCACCGGGGACCTGGGCTACTTCGACGACGATGGCTACCTGTACGTCACCGGCCGCGCTTCGACGCTCATCGTCACCGAGGGCGGCAAGAACGTCCAGCCCGAGGACGTCGAAGAAGTTTACGCGGAGAGCCCCGTCATCCGCGAGATCGGGGTGCTGCAGAAGGATGGTCAGCTCGTCGCGGCGATCGTGCCGGACCCCGGCGAGATCCGGCGCCGCGACAGCGATATCAAGGAGGAGATCCGCAAAGCGGTCGAAGAAGGATCGAAGCGGCTGCCGTCCTACCAGCGCGTCTCCGACTACGCCATCACCCGCCAACCCCTAGAGTACACGCAGTTGGGCAAGCTCCGCCGGCACCTGCTCCCCGACCGTTACGAACGCGCGAAGGAGGGCGAGGAGGGCTCGGTCGAAGCGACCGCTGGGCCCATCCCGCCGGAGGAGATGTCCGAAGAGGACCGTGCCCTGCTCGAAAACCCGGCGGCCAAAGGGGTCTGGGACTTGCTCGCTGGCCGCTATCCTGACGTACGACTGACCCCGGAGACCAGCCCGCAGCTGGATCTCGGGATGGACTCGATGGAGTGGGTGAACCTGACTATGGAGATCGGCCAAAGGGTGGGCGTGGAGCTGGACGAGGAGGCCATCGACCAGATAGACACCGTCCGCGACCTGCTCGAAGAGGTAACCGAGGGGGACGAATCCGGCGGAGCCGCCTCCGGTGCCTCGCCGCTAGAGAAGTCCGAGGAAGTGCTACGCGACGAACAAAAGCGGTGGCTCAAATCTTTGGGACCGGGAATGTCGGCGCTGGCGCGGGGGATGTTCGCCCTCGACCGGGCGGCAATGCGGGGAATGTTCCGCATGAGCGTGGAGGGCCTTGAGAACCTGCCGGAAGAGGGACCGTTCGTCGTCGCTCCCAACCACGCGAGCTACCTCGACCCATTCGCGCTCGCGGCGGCTTTGGGCTACCGTCGGCTGCGCCGGACGTACTGGGCTGGCTGGGCGGGGGCGGCCCTCAGCAACCCACTCAACCGTCTCGTCAGCCGACTCGCGCAGACGGTGCCGATAGACCCCGACCGGGCCGGCATCTCGAGCCTGGCCTTTGGCGCCGCGGTGCTCAAAAGGGGTAAGAACCTGGTCTGGTTCCCCGAGGGCGAGCGCTCGTCCACCGGGAAGCTGCAGCCGTTCAAGCCCGGTGTCGGACTTCTGCTGGACCACTTTCGGGTGCCGGTAATTCCGGTGTTCATCCACGGCACACACGAGGCGATGCCCCGGGGGACAGCCCTGATAAGACCGGGGAAGATCACGATAGTCTTCGGCAAACCGCTGGACGTAGAGAAGCTCGAGCAGCAGGGCGAAGACAGGCAAGGAGACCGCATTACCCAGGCCCTGCACGACCGCGTGGCGGAGCTGGGCAGCCGCCCGTGACCGGCTCCGATGAAACTTCGCGGCGGGCGAAGCCGGACGACTGTGCTACTCTCACCGGCTAGTGAGATCGGTCTTCAACGGCGAAGCAAAGCATCGTGGGAGGCCGGGCGCGGTGCCCGTCGGGGTGTTGTTCCGCGTGTCTTGCGCCCTGGCCGCTTTTCTCGTCCCCCTGCTCCTCTACCTCGACACTTTGGCCCCGACCGTCCTCACCTATGACTCGGGCATGCTGCAGACAAAGGCCTATACCCTAGGGATAGGGCACCCGACCGGCTACCCGACCTTCATCCTCCTCGGCAAGCTCTTCACCTACCTGCCCTTCGGCGATGTGGCCTACCGCGTCAACCTCTCCTCGGCCGTTTATGCCGCCTTGGCGAGCCTATTCGTGTGCCTGGCCGCCCGCCGCCTCCTCTCTGGCGGACGGCACGCTCCGAACAGCGCCCTAGCCGCCGCGGCCTCGGCCTTGGCCGCCGTCTCCTTCGCGGTGGGCCCGAGCCTTTGGTCTCAGGCCGTCGTGGCCGAGGTCTATACCCTCAACGCCCTCCTCGTCGCCGCCACGCTACACGCCCTCCTCGTCTGGCGGGAGACCGGGAGCAAGAAGCGGCTCTACCTCGCGTCGTTCCTCGCAGGGCTGGCGATGACCGCGCACATGACCAGCGGCCTCCTCCTCCCCACCACCCTCGTCTTCGTGCGACTCGCGAGACCGGGGACACTAAAGAGTGGCGCCGCCCGTGTCAGGATGGCCGCCGCCTTCCTCGCGGGGCTCTCCCCGTACCTGTACCTCCCCTTGCGCGCCGCCATGGACCCGGTAATGAACTACGGCGACGCCTCGACGTTTCTGGGCTTCTTCGACTTGATCTCCGGCGGCCCCTACAAGGGCCAGATGCTCGCCTTCGGCCCGTCTGAACTCCCCGGCCGCCTCTTTATGTACGGGGATCTCCTCGCCGGGCAGTTCTCGCCGCTCCTCCTCGCGGCGGCGGTCGTTGGGGTCTGGGCGTTCCTCCGCGCGGACCGCGCCGCGCTCGCACTGCTCGGCGTGTTTGGCCTCGGTTCCCTCGCTTACGCGCTCGAGTACGACATACACGACATTGCCGTGTACTTCGTGCCCTCGTACCTCGTCGTGGCCCTCCTCCTCGCCGTCGGGCTCCACTCCCTAACGACAGGGGCGGGAGCGCTCCTGGAGCGTTTCTCGCCGCGCGCGCGTTATGCTACCCCCCTGATCCTGGTCCCCGCCATCCTCGCCCTCGCCCTCGTGGTCCCCGAGACCCACCGCGCCGTCGACCAGAGCGAGAACCTGGTCACCCGTCGCCTCGTCGAGGTCGTCGTAGAAGAGACAGAACCAGGGGCCACCGTGTACGGCGGCCGTGCCCTCTCCGCCCTCTACTACGTCCAGCTCGTCGAGGGTCGCCGCCCGGACCTCCGCCTAGCCTCGGCGTATAGCGCGAGGACCATCGCCGAAGACCTCGACCCCTTCGTAGGGAAGATAGGTAAGAGAGAAGGTAGGAAAGAGGAAGGCAAAGGGGAGAAAGACGACATGGGAGCGGACGGCGCTTACCTCATCATGCAAGAGGAGCAGCCGCCTCGCGCGGAGGACGTCACCTACTACCTGGAGCCTTGGGCGACGGACTACGAGGAGGACCTCAAAGGGTACGGCTACGGGCTGGAGACCATAGAAGAGAACCTCTACAGGGTCTCCCCTTCCGCGCGATGATGCCCCACCGTGAACGGGTTTAGAACTAGCATAGATTCCGCGATATTCGTCGTCTCCTCACGTAAAACCTTTGTTAAACTGCTCTTCTTATGCCAGAGGAAAACGATAGGCTGGACACACATGGTTCTCGTGCGCTTCTGAGCCGCCGTGACTGGGTGTACCTGCTCAGCCTCCTGATCCCCTTCATAGTTTACGACCTTCTCTTGAAGGGCCTTCTCGTCTCCCAGCAACCCGAGGAAGGGGGGCTTGCGGGAAGCATCTGGCTGATGCAGTCGGACCTGCTGTTCAACCTGGGGTACGTGTTGCTCTGGGTAGGGCTATTCGCGGCGGCGAGGAGGCCTCTCGCTCGCCGGATCGTCGTCTTCCTCTTCCACGCGGCGACGATCACCGTCGCGTTGATCACGACGAGCGCATACCAGTATTTCAAGGTCACCGGTTCGACGCTCGACACCGACTACCTCCTCCTCTGGTTCTCTTCCCCCGAGGGAACGGGGGGCGCCATAGCGAGCGAGCTTAACCTGGGCACCTCGATCCTGATCCTGGCCATCCTCGCCTACGCGATCCTGGGGCCCCCGTTGGTGACGCGCTTCTTCGTCGGGTGGCGCGGTTGGTCGGCCATAGCGGACGCCCGGAATGCGGAGATCTCCTGGCTTCGCGTCGCCGGGGTGGGGCTCGCGGCGTACGGGCTGCTCTCGTTCTCGCTGCTGCCGCCCGCTGGCTCGGTGAGCGCGAGCAAATCCTTCTCTCGGGACGCGTTCGTCAACGTGGTAACGACCGCGGCCGAGGTGGCGGAGAGCGGTGGATTCTCGAACCTCCCTGCTGATACGGGCGCCGAAAACGCGGCCCCGGACGCCAGCTTGATGCCCACGGAGTCCACTGAGAAGCGCAACGTCGTCCTGATCTTACTCGAATCGACCCGCGCTGGGGCCACCACCGCCTACAACGAGGACCTCAATACGACGCCCTTCCTCGACGAGCTGGCAAAGAGCAGCCTCTTAGTCCAGAAGGCCTACCCGGTCGTCCCCCACACCCACAACGCCCTCGTCGCGACCAACTGCGGCATCGAGCCCCCGCTGGACGGTTGGGGAACCAAGCTCTTGAGCGTCCAAGGTCACATACCCTCCGTGTGCCTGCCCGACCTCTTGAAGGAGCAGGGGTACAACAGCGCTTACTTCATGTCCCAGTCGCAGACCTTCGAGAGAAGCCCGATGATCATGAAGAACCTCGGCTACGAGGAGTTCTACTCGGTCGAGGATATGGAGACCGAGGGCTTGGAGAAGACGAACTACTTCGGCTACGAAGACGACATCATGCTCGAGCCGAGCCGCGAGTGGCTCAAGGAGAACGGGGACGAGCCTTTCCTGGCCACCTACCTCACCTCGGCCCCCCACCACGATTACCTGGCCCCCCAAAAGCGGTACGGTCACGCGGAGTATAGCAACGATGAGCTGGTCGACCGCTACCTGAACAGCGTCCGCTACGAGGACTTCTTCCTGAAGAACCTCTTCGACCAGTACAAGAGGCTCGGGCTGTATGAGGACACGGTCTTCGTCATCCTGGGCGACCACGGCGAGGGCTTCGGCGAGCACGGCCGCTTCCAGCACGACAACACGATCTACGAAGAGGGCCTGAGGATACCGCTCTTGATCCACGACCCCAAGAGGTTCGAGAACGGCGCGACGTTGGAAGGCCCGGTCAACCAGCTAGCCATCCTCCCGACCATCGCCGACCTGTTAGGCTACGAGATCGAAGGCGGAGCGTACGGGGGCAGCTCGCTCCTCAGGCCCTTGAGCAAAAACCGGATCCTCATGTTCAGTTGCTGGGACGAGAAGGGGTGCCTGGCGAGCCTGAAGGGGACAAAGAAGTACATCTACCACTTCGACGACCAGCCCGAGGAGGTCTTCGATCTCTCCGATGATCCCGGCGAACGCAGGAACCTCGCCGAAAGCCTCACGCCCGAGGAGCTGGAGGAGCAGCGAGCCGAGCTCCTCGAATGGCGCGCGGGGGTGCACTCCAAGTACGGTACGCGACCGGACGGGTAGCCAACGCGCCAGGCCGCGAGTCTTCTTCCCCTACCCAAAAGCGAAGCTGCTACGGGACCGTCAGAACACCTTAACCCGAGACGTGAAGAGAACCATCGGCCGCAACTCTTGCTGCGGCCGACGACCTTCTACCGAGACCTACCTCGCGGACCGACCGGCCCGCAGGGCTTCATCACGGACAGCGGCTGCCGGGGTTGTTGTACTTCTCGTCCTGGCGCCAGCGGTAGAACTCGCCGCGACCCATCGGCGGCTTATCCGGGTGGGTCGCGGCGTGGACCGTCAGGTAGCGGTCGTAGGCGTTCTCGCCGGAGATCTCCTTCAGGTAGTCCCAGGCGTACCTAATGGAGTGTAGGACTTTAGACATCCCGGTTCGGGGTCATGGCCGTTACGGCGCCTGGAGGCGCCTCTATCTCCGAAGGTTCATAGGGCGACTCGTGCAGATCGGGTTCCTTCCTGCCGCGGATAAGCCCGAACCACACCCTCACGGCGTCGAGTATAACGACGATGATCGCGAGTGCGAAGACTATCGAGAGGATCCCGTCCACCGTTGCGTTCGTGATTATCTGTGCGGTTTGATCGACGGACTGGGCCCCGGTGTAGACTTCGCCGGCGTTGTATGCCTCAATGGCCTCGGACCTCTGCTGGAAGAAGCCGATCCTGGGGTCCGAGGAGAAGATCTTGTACCAGCTCGCCGTGAGCGTCACGATGGCGTCCCACGCGAGCGGCACCAGCGTCACCCAGATGTACTTCAGCTTGCCCATCTTTATGAGGATTGTGGTGGCGACCGTTAGAGCCACGGCGGCCAGGAGCTGGTTGGCGATGCCGAAGAGCGGGAAGAGCTGGTTGATGCCGCCCAGCGGATCGGTAACGCCAACGACAAGGAAGTAGCCCCAGGCCGCTACTATTATGGCGCTGGCGACGAGGTTGCCCGGCAGCCACGAGGCGTTCTTGAAGGGCTCGTAGACGTTGCCGATGAGGTCTTGGAGCATGAACCTTCCGACGCGCGTCCCGGCGTCCACGGTCGTGAGGATGAAGAGGGCCTCGAACATGATCGCGAAGTGGTACCAGAACGCCTGCAACCCCCCGAGGAAGGCCGTGGCAGCCGAGAAGATCTGGGCCATACCGACCGCGAGCGTGGGCGCCCCTCCGGTCCGGGAGATGATGCTGCTCTCGCCTACAGAACTCGCCGTGTTCGAGAGCGTCTCCGCGCTGACCGTGTACCCGAGGCCCGAGACGGCCGACGCAGCCGATTCGGCGGTGCCGCCGGTCAGGGCCGCGGGCGCGTTCATGGCGAAGTAGATCCCGGGGTCGAGGATGCAGGCGGCGATCATTGCCATGACAGCGACGAACGACTCCATGAGCATCGCGCCGTAGCCGATCATCCTTACCTGCGACTCTTTCTGGATGAGCTTCGGGGTGGTGCCCGAAGCTATAAGCGAGTGGAAGCCGGAGAGTGCCCCGCAGGCGATGGTTATGAACACGAACGGAAAGAGGGGACCCACCGGCGCCACGGGCCCGCCCGTCGCGGTAAAGGCGAACTCCGTGAACCGCGGGAACTGCATCGCCGGCAGGGTGACGGCTATGCCGACGGCGAGGAGGAGTATCGTTCCGATCTTCATGAACGTCGAGAGGTAGTCGCGCGGGGCCAGGAGCACCCACACCGGTAGCACGGAGGCGACGAAGCCGTAGATGATGAGCGCAAACGCGATCGTGACCCCGCTGAAGGTCCAGGCGTCGGCGTAGGAGGAGGACTCCGAGATCCAACCGCCCCCCATGATCGCCAGGATCAGGAGCCCTACCCCTATGGCCGAGACTTCCAGTACCCGGCCGGGTCTCAAGAAACGCAGGTAGAAGCCCATCAACAGTGCGATCGGGAGCGTCATCGCTATAGAGAACGAGCCCCACGGCGAATTGGCCAGGGCGTTGACCACGACCAGCGCCAAGACAGCGAGCAGGATGATCATGATGGAGAGCACCGCGACGAGCGCCGCTGCTCCGCCTACGGGCCCTATCTCCTCGCGGGCCATCTGTCCTAAGGTCTTGCCGTCGCGGCGCATGGAGAAGAACAGGATCGTCATGTCCTGCACTGCCCCGGCCAGGATCACGCCGACGATTATCCAGACGGTGCCGGGCAAGAACCCCATTTGCGCGGCCAAAACCGGTCCCACCAGCGGTCCTGCCCCCGCTATCGCGGCGAAGTGGTGCCCGAAGAGGATGCGCCGGTCCATCGGCTCGAAGTCCCGGCCGTTGTTCAGCCGCTCGCCCGGGGTCGCCCGGTTGTCGTCGGTCACGAGGACCCTGTCCCGGATGAACTTTGCGTAGAACCGGTAGGCGATGGCGTAGGAGGCAATCGCCGCGAAGAGCATCCACCCCGCGTTTATTGTCTCGCCCCTACTGAGGGCTAGCATCCCCCAACACAGCGCACCAACGAGGGCTACCCCGATCCAGACTGCGTACCGGCCTAAGCGATTGTCCATAGTTACTCCTCCTACCTCTTCCCAAAGGTTTTGCCGCGATCCATACTACCATAACGGATTGGCGTATTGAACGCCCGGGCACGCAGCACAGAGAGGGGGGGATGGCGCAGCTACACGAGGGTGGTCGGGTTACCGGGCGTTTTCGGGGTCGTGACGCTCTGTGGCTACCGCCAAAGCCGATCTGGCGGCGGTCAGGGCGGTCGTGACGTAGCCGTCTACCCGCGCTTCGTCAAAGTCGAGCTCTCCGAGGGAGCGTGGGGCCGCCTTTACCGATTCCAGAAGCCGGACGGCTTCTTCAAGAGCTTCTACCTTTTCTCCTTTGTCGACCACAGAATGCCCCTAGCCTCACGCTGCCCGTCGGGGGCAAGGATACCCAGACGTGGTAGCGGCCGAAACCGCTTCGCGTGGACGCCAGCGATCCCGCTAGAGTCGGGGCGAGAGGAGCCGCGGCGCCGTCAAACACACGCAGAAGGCGAGAGCGGCGGCGATGATGCTCGGGTAAACGAATACTTCGAGCGGCGCGGTGTCGGTCGCGAGGCCGAAAACCTCCCTCAGCGCGTCGTTCATGTAGGCGAAGGGGACGAGGTCGCGGACGGCCGCCGAGACACCGGAAGGGTTTTGGTTGCGGAAGAAGCCGGAGAAGTAGATCAGGGGCACCAGGATCGCCGCGGCGTACAAGAGAACGTCCGCCGGGGACGAGGTGAAGTTGGCGATAAAGATACCGATGCAGTTCGCCGTCACGAGCGTCGCGAACACCCCGAAGGTCGCGGCCAGTATCCACACGAGCGGCGCCGGGTGGAGCGCGTAGACCAAAATCAGCGCAGGCAAAAGTTGGATAAAGTCCAGGACGGCGTTTACGGCCAAGACCTCGAAGACTATGCGCCGTGGTGAGAGGGGCGTTAAGGCGACGCGCAACAAGATGCCGTCGTTCAGATCCGCCGTCAAAGACTCGCCGGCACCGAAGGTCCCGGCCATGATCGCCACGATCCCGACCACTGCCGCGGCGTACTGCGCCGGAAGGGCGCTCGCCGCCACCGGGACTATGAGCGCCACCGGGTAGAGCATCTTTATGAGTAGCGCGAACCTTTTGGAGAAGAACAGGACGACGTCCTTTTTCCAGTAGGCGTCCGGCGGGTTAAGCTTCATAGGCTTCGAGCGCCTCCCCCGTCAACTTCACGTACACGTCCGCCAGGCTCGGCCGCCGCACCGAGAGGTCCGCGACGTCCCCGCCCGCGCGGACCAGGCCCGCGACCACATCGGCGACGATGCCCGGCCTCTCCTCGCAGTGCACCAGCAGGTCCCGACCCTCCGTCACCACCCGCTCGACGCCCGGTACCTCTGCGACGGCGCCGTACTCGATCGGGTTCCGGAGCGTCGCGACCATGCGCCGCGTGCCTTCGAGAGGGGAGATAAGTTCCTCAGGCGTCCCTTCGACGACCAGCTTCCCACGGTGCAAGAACGCGACCCGGTCGCACATGGCTTCGACCTCGTCCACCTGGTTGCTCGCGATCAGGACGGCGACGCCCGCGCTGGCGAGTTCCCGGATCTTCCTCTGGTAAGCGAGCTGCGAGGCGTAGTCGAGCCCTAAAGAAGGCTCGTCCAGGAGCAGGAGCTCCGGCCTGTGTGCCAGCGCCTCGATCAACGCGAGCTTCTTCCCCATCCCGTAAGAGTAAGTCTTCGCCTTGTCATCTCTGTACTCTGCGAGCCCGAAGTACTCGAAGAGTTCTAGGAGGACACCCTCTGCCTTCCCATCCTCCACCCCGTAGGAACGGGCGAAGAGGTAGGCGTTTGCCCAGCCGCTCAGGTCCCCGTAGTGGGTCGGACGGTCCACTATCAAGCCCATCGTGGTCCGAGCCTCCTGCCGCTCTTTCAGCCCGTCCGTGCCGCCGACGCGAAAAGAGCCGCCGTCCGGTGCGAGGGCGGTCGAGAGGACGCGCAAGAGGGTGCTCTTGCCGGAGCCGTTCGGGCCCAGGAGGCCGAAGACCTCGCCGGGCTCGACGGTCAGGCTTACGCCCTCAACGCCGCGTCCGCTGCTCTTGTAGCGGCGTGAGATGTTCTTCGCTTCGAGCGCGACGGGCTTCTCCAAAACGTCCTTCCGATAACCTTACGACAGCTAATTCTAGACCCGTCGCCCAAACCCCGTTGTTACGGGCATCACCGGGCGCTGTAGAATAGGTAGGGAAGCGAGAAAGCCCGTACGAAAGAGGAGCGCAAGTTGGCGGACACGAAGCAAATCACCTGGGACCCCGAGGCCGACCGACGCATAAAGCGCAGCCCCTTCCTGATGCGCCGCTTCATCCGCAAGCGCATCGAGGAGCGCGTCGCCAGCCGCGGCCGCACCCACGTCACTGAGGCGGACGTGGACGAGAGTGCCAGCATGTACCGTCAGTACCGCTTCAAGTAGCCGAAGGGCGGGGTGCTCGGCGGTCCGGCTGGTGGTCGCGCGATCGCTCCGAGGGGACGTTCGGCGTCGTGGCGGTGATCTACACTTACGGGGCCCTGTTCTTCTGGAGCTTTCTGGCCGCCACGGTGGTGCCGTTGAGCTCGGAGCCGCCCCTGGTCTTCCTCATGAGTACCGAGGGGCTCGTGGTGCTGCCGGTCCTGGTAAGAACCGCGGGGAACGTGCTCGGCGCGTGCACGACGTACTGGATCGCACGCCGCGCTGCCCGGCTCCTGGCCGAGACGCGCGAGGCCCCCAAAAGGCATGAGCGGGCGGCCAGATTGTTCAAGCGCTACGGACAGCCGGTGCTGCTGCTCTCGTGGGTGCCGCTACTCGGTGACGGGCTGGTCGCGATCGCCGGGGCGGCGAGGCTGCGCTTCTCCCGCTTCTGCTTCTGGGTAACGCTGGGCAAGGGGTTACGCTAGCTTGCGATCGCGCTGGCCACCCTCAACTCCTTTGATTCCTCCTTTATCGGGTGAGGGAGCCGTGTTAGATTCGCCCGAGCCGGCAGTTTTGAGAAGGAGGATGCTAAAGGGATGGTGAACGACAACGCGATAGCGGTTCTAGGGACCGGGATCATGGGTGCGGCGATAGCGCGCAACCTCATCGCGGCGGGGATGGAGGTGCGCGCCTGGAACCGCACGCGCGAGAAGGCGGAGCCGCTGGCGGACGACGGGGCGAAGGTAGCGGACACCCCCGCCGAGGCTGCCGAGGGGGCCAGGTTCGTGCTGACGATGCTCGCCGAGACCGACGCCGTCGTGGAGGCCGTGGATGGGGGAGGGGCCCTGTCGGCGCTGTTATACGACGGGGTGTGGCTGCAGATGAGCACCGTAGGTACCGAGGGCCACGAGCGGCTCGCGCGAGTAGCGGACGAGCGTGGCGTTTTCTACGTAGACGCTCCCGTACTGGGGACCAAGGAACCTGCCGAACAGGGGCAGCTGATCGTGCTGGCCTCGGGGCCCGACGAGGTCCGGGAGCGCTGCCAACACGTCTTCGATACGCTGGGCAGCACTACTTTTTGGCTCGGGCCCGCCGGCGCCGGCAGCCGCCTCAAGTTGGTTACTAACAACTGGATCGTAGGCATCCTGGGCGTACTGGCGGAGACGGTCACTTTGGCCGAGGCCGTCGGCGTGGACCCCGCGCGGTTCCTCGAGGTCATCGAGGGCGGGCCGTTGGGTCTGCCGTACGCGCAGATAAAGGGCCAGATGATGATCGAGGAAGAGTTCCCGACGAGCTTCTCCGCGAAGCTTGCGCGCAAGGACGCGGGGCTTGTGCTCGACACCGCCGAAAAGAGCGGGTTGCAACTGACGATCGCCAAGGCGGCCGCTGCCCGCTTCGACGAGGCGATAAGCGCCGGTCACGGCGAAGAGGACTTGGCCGCGATCTACCAGGCGACTAGGCCCGATAACGGTTAGTCCAAGAGCGTCGAGTAGCAAGCGCTTCCCTCGGAAGCTCTACCGAGTAGCCCTGGAGCGTTCCCGGCTCGCCGACGGGGGGTTAGCCGCCGATCGTCCGGGTAAAGAGGACCGTATAGTAACAACGGCCGGTGGGACCAGTCCAGGAACAGTCAGGCGCCGCCACGTGAGTTCCGCCTTATGGAAGCTGGAGTGGAGCGGCGCTAGTCTCCCGGAGTCCGGTCATTGAGGAGGAGTCGGAGCATGGCTACGCCGCGCGACAGGGATTCGGCCGGCGACTATCCAGAGGATCTCTACCTGACCCCGCCGGGAGGGGGCTACGAGCTCTACCGACACAAGAGTGCCGAGAGCAAAAGGACGAAGAACTGGCACGGCCTGTACTGGGCCAGGCAGAACGAAGAGGGCGACTACGAGATCCGGAGCATCCCCTCTTCCCTTGGGGAGCGCTCCGTACCGGGGGGCGTCTTGCCCAAAGAAGGCTTCGAGGAGCACTACGAGAGGGTAGATCCGCAGTAGTCACGAGGCGTCAGACGACGTTTTGGAGAAGGAGGAAGCGTGCCCGAGGCGCGGCTGGCGATCACGTGCGGGCTGCCCAAAAGCGGCAAGAGCACCTACGCGCGGGGCTTGCAGGAGGCCGGGTGGGTGAGGGTGTGCCCCGATGAGATCCGGCAGGCCTTGCACGGACGAGGCCACCACCCGCCCGCCGAGCCTTTGGTGTGGGCGAACGCCGAGCTTACGGTGAGGGCCTTGCTCTTGAGCGGGCACGCGGTAGTGGTGGACGCGACCAACACGATCAGGAAACGCCGGGCGCCGTGGCTCGGGATCTCCCGGGATCTGGACGTGCTCCTCGAGGCGTTCGTGCTCCAAAACCCCGCAGCCGAGTGCCACGAGCGCAACCAGGCTTCGGAAGACCCCGTGCCGCCGGAGGTCATAGACCACATGAACGAGCAGTGGGAACCGGTCACGGAGGAGGGGGTCACCGCCCGAGCCATAGACGCCGAAGGGTAGAACCGGCACCTTCGACAGTCGAACCGTGACAGTTTGGCCCGGGCGGGCAGCCCTTGCGCTGCCCGGATAATATCTTCGAGATGTCTTCCGTTTATTTGCGAAGCCGTTTTAGGAAGCTGGCGCTTCGGGGCGCGAGGCGGGGCGTGGAAGCGGTGTCGGATGCCGCAAGGTCCTTGCTCGGCGCCGTCAGCGGAGCGCAGCCGCCGCCAAGGGGCCCGTACGTGCAGAACGTCTCGGTGTCGTCGTCGGTCATTGCCTGGACGAGCGACGAGCCGAACGTGGGCTCCGTGGAGTACGGAGAGACCCCAGAGTTGGGACGTATCGAGCTCGACGCCCAGTTTGACAGGCGCCACGCGGTCGTGCTCTCGGATCTCAACCCCGGCTCGACGTACCATTACCGGGTCACGGAGGTCGGCGGAGTGCCGGCAACGGGGTGCTTTCGTACCGCTCCGGTAGGCGAGGGTTCTCGCTTCTCCTTCGCCGTGGTCGGCGACAGCGGCCACGGCGGTAAGAACCAGCTGGAGGTGGCCGAGCTACTCGAACGCCTGGAGCCGGATCTGGTGCTGCACACTGGAGACGTGGTGTACCCGAGCGGCGAAGACCGCCACTACGATCCACGCTTCTTCATGCCATACCGGAAGCTCATCAGGGAGGTGCCGGTTTTCCCGGTCTTGGGCAACCACGACGTGGAGAAAGGCAACGGTGCTGCATACCTCAAGAACTTCTACCTGCCGTCCAACAACCCACAGGGCACCAAGCGCTATTACTCCTTCGACTGGGGCAACGCCCACTTCGTCGCGCTCGACAGCGAGCTTTACTACGAAGATGGTGGCGGTAGCAAGGAAGAGCAAAAGGAGTGGTTGGAGCAGGACCTGAAAGGGACCCGGCAGCCCTGGAGGTTCGTGGTCTTCCACAGACCAATCTACAGCTCCTCGGAGCATGGCAGCGATGAGACGATAAGGGAAGACTTGGAGCCGATCTTCGCCCTCCACGAGGTGGACATGGTCTTCAGCGGCCACGACCACGACTACGAGCGCACGGTGCCGATAAAGGGCGTAATCTACGTCGTGAGCGGGGGCGGAGGCAGAGACCCGTACGAGGCTGGCAGGAACAAGTGGACGACCTTCTCCAAGTCTACCCATCACGCGGTGCTCGTGCGTATCGACGGCGAGCACCTCTCGTTAGAGGCCGTAGAACCGGACGGCACCGTGATCGACAGCCTGGACCTTGATCGGCCGTAAGATTCAGCATTACTAATGTTGACAAACTGTATCTTTGTGGTACAATGTGATCGTGGGGGAAAATACCATAGGCGGTCCCATCCGTCCCTAGACCCGCAGGACTTGTCGGACGTTGTCGGGTTAGGGTGGAGGTCTTTTGAAGAGTAGAGTGATCCGTCGAGGGACGCCGTAAGTATCCCTTTGTGCTTGGGTCGGAGACAAAGTTAGAACGGAGGCAGTAGATGGAAGCTACCATAACGCGACGCTCGGAGCGAGAGGCCGAGACGCCGGAGCTTTTGGCGAAGTACTTGAGGCACATAGGGCAGGGTAACCTACTCACGCACGAGGAGGAGATAGATCTCTCCAAGCGTGCCAAGCAGGGCGACAAGAGGGCCAGGAAGCGGCTTATAGAGAAGAACTTGAGGCTCGTCGTCAGCGTCGCCAAGAAGTACCGTGGCTACGGACTGCCCTTCGAGGACCTTATCCAGGAGGGT
>Ga0126307_10000229_pt1 | contig 36195 bp, 33 predicted proteins | sample Plot28_FD_89955 | JGI IMG/M metagenome (GOLD analysis project Ga0126307, IMG submission 89955) | Serpentine soil microbial communities from UC McLaughlin Reserve, CA, USA - Plot28 | ecosystem: Environmental > Terrestrial > Soil > Grasslands | place: USA: UC McLaughlin Reserve, Lake County... | reverse complement strand
TAGTCCTCGATCAGCACGTGTCCCTCGGCGAAGAGCGCCACGAGCACGTCGCGGATCACCGAGTCCGGAGCCTTGACCGCCCGCGCGATGTTGTCCCGGAGGCGCGCGCCGAGCTCGACGCGGGGATCGCGGCGGGTCGCCTCGCCGAGCGCCACGGCGTAGCGCCTCAGGGCCTCACTGCCGTGGATCGCGGCAACCGCCGCCTGCGCGGCGCGCACCGTGCTCACGTCGGTGACGGGTTCGAGATCGTGAACGCGGTCGTGGCGGGCATGCGCCTCGAGCATCGCGGCCTCCTCATCGGCGGTGGGATAGCCGAGCGAGACGCGGACCATGAACCGATCGAGCTGCGCCTCCGGCAGCGGGTAGGTGCCCTCGTAGTCGGCCGGATTCTGCGTGGCGATGACGACGAATGGGCGGGCGAGTTCGTGCTGGTGCGCGTCGATCGTCACGTGACGCTCCTGCATGCACTCGAGCAGGCCGGACTGCGTCTTCGGCGAGCTGCGGTTGATCTCGTCGACGAGGACGACGTTCGCGAACACCGGGCCCGGATGGAACTCGAACCGCGCCTCGCGCTGGTTGAACACGTTGGTGCCGACGATGTCCGCGGGCAGCAGGTCCGCGGTGCATTGCACCCGCGCGTACTCCGCGTCGATGGATCGCGCCAGGGCCCGGGCGAGAGCAGTCTTGCCGACCCCGGGATAGTCCTCGATCAGCACGTGGCCCTCGGCGAGTAGAGCTACGAGCACGTCGCGCACGACGGAGTCGCTCACCTTGACCGCGCTCCGAACGTTGGTGCGCAGCCTGCTCCCTACCTCCGCCACCGCGGCCGGATCGAGCTCGGGGACGGTAGCCACGCAACCATGGTACGAGGCGGCCGCTTTCGGGGATTTCGACGGGGCGTAAGAGGAGAGGAAGAGAGCAGGCGGGCTAGCTATGGCGTCTGCCGGGGTACGCCACGGCGCCTGCTCCCTCGGTGCGCCCCGGTCGCGCGACTCGCGGCGGCAGGCCATCCCGAGCCGGCGGCTTCAGCCGCACCGCCAAGTTAGGGAACGGAGCGGACGGCGGAGCTGATGAGAGCACGAAAAAGCGGTCCGGGGGGACTCTGCTCTGCCTGCCTCACACGTAGCCTGCGCGTGATCGAAGCTTTGCGAGTCACCTTCGAGAGATCCGGCTGCTTGGCTTTCGCCTCCGGGGTTCTCTCTCCCGAACCGCTGGAGCGAATTTATGACGCGGCCTCGAGGAATGCAAGTCCCCGCGGCCGGGATTCTCGCAATGTGCGGGGAAATCGCGTCAGCGGCGGGGTGCCGCCGGCTCGCGGCGAGCGCGCGCGCAGGTCGTCGGGGGAGGATCCGGCGCATCGACAAATACCCTGACGATCGTGCAGGACCGAAAGCCGACCGCCCTCGTCACCGGCGCCTCGAGCGGGATCGGCGCCGCGACCGTGCGCGCCCTCGCCGCAGCCGGCTGGGAGACGGTGGCCGCGGCGCGCCGACTCGAGCGCTGCGAGACGCTCGCCGCTGAGGTGGGCGGCCGCGCACTGGCGCTTGACGTCACCGACGCCGGCTCGGTAGCGGCCCTCGGCGAGGCGCTTCCGAAGCTCGACGCCGTCGTCCACAGCGCCGGAGGGGCGCTTGGTCTCGAGCGCGTCGAGGAGGCCGACGAGGCGCATTGGCGGACGATGTTCGACTCCAACGCGATGGGCGTGATGCGGGTGACGAAGGCGCTCCTGCCGGCGCTGCGGCACTCACCCGCGCCGATCATCGTCGTGGTCGGCTCGGTGGCGGGAACCGAGGTCTACGAGGGCGGCGGCGGCTACACCGCGGCCAAGCACGCGGCGCACGCGGTGGCCGAGACGCTGCGGCTCGAGCTCCACGCCGAGGGCGTCCGCGTGAGCGAGATCGCTCCGGGACTGGTCGAGACCGAGTTCTCGCTGGTGCGCTTCGCCGGCGACGCGGAGCGCGCCGCCTCGGTCTACCGGGGGATCAACCCGTTGACGCCCGAGGACGTCGCTGACGCGATCGCCTACTGCGTCACGCGGCCCGCGAACGTGGACATCGACTACCTCACGATCAAGCCGGTCGCGCAGGCGAGCGCGACGATCGTCCACCGCCGCGGCTAGCGCCGCGCTTCGGCTCAGACGTTCCGCAGCCCGATCGGTCCCGCGGTGCCGCCGGTGACCAGCTGGCGAACGAGCGGCTCGCTCGAGTCGAGCACCTCATCGGCGGCGCCGCTGGCGACGATCCGGCCTTCGTGGATCACCGCGGCGTGCTTGGCGAGGCGGCGGGCCGCGCGCATGTTGTGAGTCGAGACGAGGAAGCTGGCGCCGCTTTCGCGCTGGACGTCGGCGATCACGTCGCACAGGAGTGAGAGCCGCACGCCGTCGATGCCGCTGTCGAAGTCGTCGATGATCACGGTTCGCGCCTCGAGCGCGAGCGCCCGGGCGATCGCGACGCGCTTCGCCATTCCTGCCGAGAGCTGGTCGGGCATCGCACGCGCCCACTCGCCAAGCCCGACCATGGAGAGGTGCTCCATCGTCCGCTCGCGGATCAGCTCCTCCGACCAGCGCTTTCGCTGGCGAAGCGCGAAGGCGACATTCTCATAGACGTCGAGCGAGTAGAAGAGCCCGCAGGTGAACGGGAGCGTCCCCTGCATGACGATGCTCATGCCGCGGCGAAGCTCATAGAGCTCCTCCTCCGACAGGCGGGCCAGGTCGCGCCGCTCGACTAGGACCCGCCCGCGGGTCGGCTGCAGCAGCCCGACGGCATGGCTGATCGTGACCGTCTTGCCGGCGCCCGAGGGCCCGATAAGGACGGTGATCTCGCCGGCCGGGACGGCGAGATCCACGCCGTGGAGCACGCGCGCGGCGCCGAAGTCCTTGACCACGCCGACGAACTCGATCGCGTTGCCCGAGCCGGGCTCAGCGGCCATGAAACGAGTCTAGACCGCAAGCGTGCAGCCGGCGGCAGACCCGCCTCTACCATCCCTCCCCATGCGGATCGACGAGCTTCTCGCCACCAAGCGCCCAGTGTTCTCGGTCGAGTTCTTCCCCCCGAAGACGGAGGAGGGCGTCGCCCAGCTCTTCGAGACGGTCGAGGCGCTGCGCCCACTCGAGCCCGACTACGTCTCGGTGACCTACGGCGCCGGCGGCTCGACCCGCGAGGGCACCGTGGAGATGGTCGAGCGGATCACGATCGACTACGGGATCGAGACCATGGCTCACCTGAGCTGCGTCGGCGAGACCCAGGCGGGCCTCGACGCGATCCTCGAGCGCTTCGAGGCGATCGGGATCGACAACGTGCTTGCGCTGCGCGGCGACCCGCCGCGGGGCGAGGCCTCCTTCGAGCCGCCGCCCGACGGGCTCTCCTCCGCGACGGAGCTCACCAGGTTCATCACCGACCGCCACTCGTTTGCGATCGGCGGCGCCTGCTTCCCGGAGGTGCACCCGGAGGCCGAGGGCCTCGCGGCCGACCTGGCGTACCTGAAGACGAAGGTCGACGCCGGGGCGAGCTTCCTCATCACCCAGCTCTTCTTCGACAACCGGGTCTACTTCGACTTCGTCGCCGCCGCCCGCGAGATCGGGATCGAGGTGCCGATCATCCCCGGGGTGATCCCGATCGCGAGCTTCGGCCAGGTGAGCCGGATCTGCCAGCTCTGCGCCGCGACGATCCCGACGGAGCTCGCCGCGGCGATGGACGAGCTCGGCGGCGACGCGGACGCCGAGGCGCTGTTCGGCGTCGCCTACGCCGCGCAGCAGTGCGAGGAGCTCCTGGCGGCGGGCGCGCCCGGGGTCCACTTCTACGCCCTCAACCGGGCTCCCGCGACCCGCGCGGTGCTCGCTGCGCTCCGCGCCTCGCGACCGTGGGAGCGTGCGGAGGCCGACGGAGCCGTACGGGCGTACCGATAGGGTTCGCGCCGATGGAGCCGACGGAGGGCTCGTTCCGCTTCGAGGGGCGCCGAATCGCCTTCGCCGACTACGGCAGCGGCGAGCGTACGCTCGTCCTCGCCCACGGCCTCTTGATGAACAGGCACATGTACGACCAGCTCGCCCCGGCGATGGTCGAGCGCGGCCTCCGCGTGATCACCGTCGACCTCCTCGGACACGGCGTCTCCGACAGGCCGACCGACATGCGCGCGTACAGCATGAGCAGGTTCGGCGACCAGCTCGCGGGCCTGATCGACCACCTCGAGCTCGACCGCCCTGTCGTGGGCGGAACCTCGCTCGGCGCGAACGCGACGCTCGAGATGGCCGCGCGGCACCCGAGGGCGGCGCGGGGGCTCTTCATCGAGATGCCGGTGCTCGACAACGCGCTCGTCGCGGCCGGCCTGATCTTCCTCCCGATCCTCGTCACGCTTCGGGTTGGTAAGCCGGTCCTGCGCGCGGTGGCCACGGTCACGAACCGGATCCCGCGCAGCCACCTGCTCGTTGACATCCTGCTCGATTGGACGCGCCGGACGCCGGAGAGCTCGGAGGCGGTCCTCCAGGGGATCCTGTTCGGCCGCACCGCGCCGCCGCGCGAGGAGCGCGAGCTGATCGGCGTGCCGGCGCTCGTGATCGGCCACCCCGCGGACCCGCTGCACCCGTTCACCGACTCGGACATGCTCGCGGAGGAGCTGCCGCGAGCCCGGCTGGTGAACGCCGAATCGATCTTCGAATGGCGCATCTCCCCCGGCCGGCTTGACGACGAGCTGGCCGAATTCGTGACCGACGTGTACGCGGAGGAGCACGCCGAGAGCCTTGAGGCCGGCTAAACCTTCTCCGCTACTCTGCCGGGCCGATGACGAGTAGGGAAGAGCGCGAGCGGCGCCGCGCTGCGCGCCTTGAGGCCGAGCGTGCGGACGCCGCCGCGGCGCGGCGGCGCCTGGTGATCGGCTACGTGGTCGCCGGCGCACTGACGCTCGCGGTCGTGGTCGGGCTCGTGGTCGTGATCTCGAGCAGCGGCGGCTCCGACGAGCAGGTGGACGGCCAGGACGTCCCAGCCGCCGCCCACGTCCAGGTGAACAGCGGCTACCTGCACGGGATCACGCCCGACGGACGCGAGGGTACGCCGCCGCCGCCGCTTCAGCAGGGGGATCTCCAGACCGCCGCCCAGGAGGCGGGCTGCAAGCTGCAGCTCAACCTCCCGGACGAGGGCAACAACCACATCACCAAGGAGAGCGAGATCCCCGACTACAAGACCAACCCGCCGACCTCGGGGAACCACAACCCCGAGCAGGAGGCGGACGGTGCCTACTCCGAGCAGGTGCCCGAGTGGTACGCGGTCCACTCGATGGAGCACGGGCGGATCGAGATCCAGTACTCGCCCGACCTGCCTGAGGCCGACCAGCTCGCGCTCAAGGGCGTCTTCGACGAGAGCCCGGCGGGGATGCTGATGTTCCCGAACTCCGATATGCCCTACGAGGTCGCGGCCACCGCCTGGACGCAGCTCATGGGCTGCAAGAGCTACGACGGGCGAGCGACGCTCGACGCGATCCGCGACTTCCGCGACACCTACCGCGGTCAGGGACCGGAGCCGATTCCGCTCAACACGGGCTGAGCGGCCGCAAGCTTCGCCCTCACCGGGGCGAATCCATCGCCGTGAAGTCGTGTTGGTGAGGAACGTGAGGCCCAAAGCGCGCCATCTGCTGCTGGCGGCGATTTCCGGCGCGCTCGTCTGGATCGCCGCGCCGGCGCTGTCGGCACAGCGCTACATGCCCGAGGCGGTCGACTTCGAGCAAGCGCTCCCGTCGCTAAGGGCCGCAGCGAAGGTGCCGCAGGCGAGGCTCGTGCGAGCGCCGAAGCGCGCCGGAGCCGGGCCCGTGACCTTTCGCTCATCGGTCGTCGTGGCGCCGAAGCGCTTCGACCTCGTCGGCCTCGCGCGCGAGCTGCGGCCGCTCGAGATCCGGGCCCGTCCCGAGGGCGGCGAGTGGAGCGTCTGGGTCGAGGCCGAGGACGGCAGCCCCGTCTACTTCGGCGGCGCGGACGAGCTCCAGCTCCGCGCCCGCGGCTGGCGCCCGAAGGGCGTCCTTCACTACGTGAACGTCTCCGGAACGACGAGCTTCGCCGGCGGCTTGCTGACCAGGGCGCGGGAGGCCGTCAACTCGGCCTTCATCTCCGCCTCGGCCGTGCTCGACCCGCGCGCCGAGGCACTTCCCACGCGCCCGCAGGTGATCAGCCGCGCCGCCTGGGGCGCGAACCGCGCGAGTGGCGGCTGCCGCCCTCGCGAGCGTCCGGAGAAGGGCACGGTCAAGGCCGCGATCGTCCACCACACCGTGACCGCGAACGAGTACAGCGAGGCCGAGGCGCCGCGAATCGTGCTCGGGATCTGCCGCTATCACCGCAACGGGAACGGCTGGAACGACATCGGCTACAACGCCCTCGTCGACCGATTCGGAAACGTCTACGCCGGGCGAGCCGGTGGGCTCGCGAAGCCGATCATCGGCGCCCAGGCGCAGGGGTTCAACGCGCAGACGTCCGGCGTGGCGACGATCGGCACCCACACGACGACCCCGATCACGTCGGCGACCGCGCAGGGCCTGGTGAGCTTCATCGCCTGGAAGCTCGCGCTCAACGGGCTCCAGGCGCGGGGCAAGACGACGCTCACCTCGGCCGGAGGCGAACTCAGCCGCTACCCCGTGGGCCGCAGACTGCGCCTCAACCGCGTCTTCGGCCACGGCACGGTCGGGCTCACCGCCTGCCCGGGCAAAGCGCTGGAGGCCGACATGATCCGCCTGCGGAGGCTGATCCAGACCCGGATCGAGGAATCCGGCGGCCCGGCTCCAACGACGCCGCCGGAGGGCGGCGGCGTCACGTCCAGGTAGGCGGAGGAGCAGCACACTGCACCACCTCCCGCTCGCGATTCGGGAGGATAGGAACGTGCCGGATTCCAACCCGCGACCCGTGTTCGAAGAGCTGGTCGGCGAGCTCGACTACCCGATGCTCATTGTCACCGCCGCCGCCGGCAAGGAGCGAGACGGGTGCCTGGTCGGGTTCGCGACGCAGTGCAGCATCGCCCCGCCCCGCTTCGCCGTTTACCTCTCTGACAAGAACCGCACCTACCGGATCGCGCGCCAGACTGACGCGATCGGCGTTCACTTCCTGTCAACCGACGATGGGGATCTCGCCGAGCTCTTCGGAGGCGAGACGGGAGATGAGGTCGACAAGCTCGCAGAGATCCAGTGGCACGAAGGACCCGCGGGCGTGCCGTTGCTCGACCGCTGTCCAAACCGGTTCGTCGGCAGCGTCCTCGATCGATATCAGGCCGGCGATCATGTCTGCTTCCTGCTCGAGCCGATCGCGGCGGAGCACGGGTACGAGATTCGCCCATTTCCGTTTCACCGGGCCAAGCAGATCGACTCTGGCCACGAAGCCTAGGTTCGGCGCGATGCGCTCAGCGCCCGATAGGCCGGGAAGAACCCGCCGGCCTCGCGCGCCGCGCTGAGCCGCTCGTACTCCTCGCGATCGCAGACGATCTCATGGGTCCGAAACGGCACCGTGGCGTTGGCGAATCCGCGCTTGAAGCGCTCGAGGCCGTCGCCCGGGGTCATGCCTCCGCCGAGGTTGAGCGGCAGCTCGAGCTCGTCGGCGAGGTCGAGCATCGCGCTGACGACGTTCTTGAACGGAGATGCTTCGAGCGCGGCGTCCGCGGTCCCGCCGAGGAAGTAGTGAAGGACGCCGTCGCTGCGCGCGGCGATCGCGGCCGCTCCTGGCTCCCCCGACCGCTCGGCGAGGAGGAGCCAGCTCGAACCGAAGGAGAGGAGGGCCTCGAGGTACTCGCGCTCGAAGAAGTAGCGATCGGCGGCTCGGGTACGGACCATCGTCTGCTCGTAGGCGGCCGCGAAGGCGTCGCGGGCGGCGGTGTCCGCGTCCGGCGCCGGCATCACGCGCACCTCCCAGCCAGCCCGCTCGTTGGCGCGGATCTGCTCGGCGAGGCGCGGGCGGACGGCGCGTGCCTTGGAGGCGTCGTGGAGCTGAAGCTCGGAGGGCTCGGCGGCTCCTGCGGCCCACGCCCGCCCCAGGACGCGCTCACGGGCAAAGACCGAGACGAGGCCGGTCCCGGTCCAGTCGATCTCGGAGGCGGCGGGTGGCGGGGCGTCGCCGGAGATTCGGCCGCCCGGGTAACCGTAGGGCGAGGTCGCGTCGAGCCGATCGGAGCCCTCGATCTCACGGACGATGAGCGGCACCGCGGCGACGAAGTCTCCGGCGCTCAGCCTGAGCGTGTGCGTGGCGCCCTCGGCGCCCAGGAATGGCTCGGATCGGAACAGGTCGTCGCTGCGAGCCGCGGCGCCCCCGTCCCGGATCAGCTCGGCTCGTCCCACCCGGTGAAGTCCTCGGCCAGAAGGCCCCAGACCTGGTTGTCGACCCGCTCCTCCCCACGGCGGATCGCCGCCCGCATCAAGCCCTCGAGCCGGAAGCCGAGGTAGGTGACGACCTTCTGCGCCGCCTCGTTGGTCGCGGGGATCTCCGCGTGGATCCGGTGTGCGTCGTAGTCGCGAAACGCGCGGTTGCAGGCCAGCCGCTCGGCCTCGCGGGCCACGCCCTTGCCCCAGGCGCTCGGGTCCCCGACCAGGACCGCGAGCTCGGGCCCGAGCTGGCGCTCGAGGCCGAACAGGGCGACGAAGCCGACCGCTTCGTCGGAGCCGTCGATCGTGATCGCCCACTTGCGATCGCGGCTCGCGTCCATCGCCCGCTCTACCCACCCTGCCGCGTCATCGAGCGTGAACGAGTCGCGGCTGCCGACCAGGTCCGCGGTGACCCGGTCGTCGTTGAACCAACGGTGAACCGCCTCGGCATCCGCGGGACGGAAATCCCTCAGCTTCACCTCAGCCCTCGCCACGGGCGGCAGCCTAGTCGTCATCACTTCGCCAGACGAGGGCCGCCGAGATCGGGTGGCCCCGGAAGGGCTCCCACCTCGGCTTCAGCTCGATCCACCGTTCGTCGATCACGGCCTCGCGCATCTCGACCAACCGCAACCCGGCTCCGAGCCCGGCCGCGACCTGCTCGCTCAGGAGGTGCACGTGCGTCGTGATCGCGACTTCCTCCCCGGAGGAGGAGCGAAAATGGGTCGGGATCCCACTGGCGATCATGAAGTGGGGGTGAAACGCGACGAGGACGAAGGCACCGCCCGGGACGGCGAGCCGGGCCGCCTCGCGATACAGCGGCGAGAGGCCCTCGAGGTGCTCGTCGACGAGACATGCGACGACGAGGTCATAGGCGCCGCCCGGCAGGCCCGTGTCCGCCACATCCGCCTCGACCAGCCGGTCGTACACGCCGCGCGCCGCGGCGCGTTCGAGCATCTCCGGCGTCACGTCCAAACCGTCGACCGCGCCCACCCCGCGCGAGGCGAGCCAGGCGCCTGTCCTGCCGCTTCCGCAGCCGAGGTCGGCGGCGCGGCGCGCCTTGGCCCACCGCGGCTCGCGGAGGCGCTCGAGCAGCGCCAGATCCATCTCATCCTCGACCGTGTCGTCGTACGTGCGCGCCCACTCGGCGTAGCCACTGCGCACGTCGACGGTGCGGTAACGACGCGTGTCGTAGTCGGCGAAGCTGGCCATGGCGGCCCTAGCCGTAGAGCCCGTGGCCGGTGATCAAGAAGCGCGCGGTGCGGGCGAGGACCCTGAGGTCGAGGGCGAGCGAGCGGTTGTCCACGTACCAGACGTCGAGCTCGATGCGTTCCTCCCACGGAATGCCGGCGCGGCCGTTCACCTGCGCCCACCCGGTCAGCCCCGGCTTCACCTCGAGCCGGCGACGCTGGTGCGGTGTGTAGGCCTCCACCTGGGCCGCGAGGGTCGGCCGCGGGCCGACGAGCGACATCTCGCCGCGGATCACGTTGACGAGGTTGGGCAGCTCGTCGAGCGAGAGCCGACGCAGGATCGAGCCTACCCGTGTCACGCGGGGATCGTCCGCGTAGACGGGCGTGCCGACCCCGACCGGATCGTTGCCCGTGTACATCGTCCGCAGCTTGAGGAGATCGAACTCGACGCCGTCACGCCCGATCCGTCGCGAACGGTAGATCACCGGCCCGGGCGAGTCGAGCTTGATCGCGAGCGCGACGATCGCCAGCACCGGCGAGGCGAGAACGAGCGCCGGCACGGCGAACAGGAGGTCGAGGGCGCGCTTCACCTCGTGCCCTTCGCCTTCTCCCACGCGCCGGGCGTCCCGAACCGGACCCGGTCGAGGAGACCGGCGGCGATCGAGGCCGTGACCAGGACGTAATAGCGGGCGAGCCGGAACGGCCGGATCGGGACGACGCCCGCGAGCGCCGCCCCGGCGACCAGCGCGAGCTGCGCCGCGAGCGTGACCACGTAGACCGGCGACTCGCCGACCACGATCGCGTTCGCCACCAGCGCGGCGACGTGCAGGAACGGTGAGGCGTAGCGGAGCACGCGATGGCTTGCGATCTCGAACGCGTACAGGGGCGGGTAGCCGCCGGGCCGAAGCATGCCGTCGCCGACCACCTCGTCGTAGATGCCGCGCATCATCCGGCGCTTGCGGGCGAATTCCCCCTCGATCGTCTCGACCATCCTCTCCTCCGAGATCGCGGCCGGCGCGTAAAGGGCGCGGTAGCCGCGCTTCGTGAGCATGAACGGGAACGAGACGTCGTGGCTCGATGCCGCACGGAGCGGGATGTACGAGGAGGCGCGAACCGCGTAGATGGCGCCGTTGCCTGCGGTCACGCCGGCGAGCCGCGACTCGAGCGCTCGGGTCGCGAGCTCTAACCGCCAGTAGGTGCCCTCCTGGTTCGAGCCGCCCTGGTCGAGGAAGCGCGCCTGCCCGCAGACGTATGCGACGTGGGGATCGCCGAACGGCGCCACGAGCTCCCGCAGCGCGTCCGCGCGCCAGGTCGCGTTCGCGTCGCTGAATGCGAGCACCTCGCCGCCCGCGCGCTCGGCGGCAGCGTTCTGAGCCGGCAGCTTGCCGCGCCGGTCGAGGTCGAGGACCAGATCTGCCCCGGCGCCGCGCGCACGCTGAACGGTGCGGTCGTTCGAGCCGTCGCAGGCGACGATCACCTCCAGCAGCTCGCGGGGATAGTCGAGCGCGAGGGCGTTCGCGACCTTCGCCGCGATCACCTCCTCCTCGTCATGGGCGGCGACGATCAGTGACACGGCGGGCAGCCGCTCGAGCGGCGGCACCGGCGTCGGCCGACGAAACGCCGCCAGCGCCGCGAGGAGGAGCGGGTAACCGACGTGCGTGTAGACAAGTAGGACGGCGGCGACCCAGAAGACGACCTCGATCACCTGCATGGCCGGCGATTATGCGGGGAGAATGCCCCGGTAGACGTCGAGCGTGCGCTCAGCGATCGCTGGCCACGAGTACTGCCCGTCCGCGGCCGCGCGCGCCGCGGCGGCGAGGTCCTCGCGCTGCTCGGGTTCGGCAAGGAGCTCTCCAAGGGCCGCCGCGAGTGCGTCGCGATCGCCCCGCGGCACGAGGCGGACCGCTCGATCGCGCTCGCCGACCTCGGTGAACCCGCCTACCGCGCTCGCGACGATCGGCTTGCCGAACGCGAGCGCTGTGTAGAGGACTCCCGACTGTTCGATCTCGCGGTAGGGAAGGACGACGACGTCGGCGCGGCGGAAGTAGGCGGGGATCTCGGGGTCGGTGATGAAGCGGTCGACGAACCGGACGGTTGATCGGCAGCGGCCGGCGAGAGCGCGCAGCGGCGCCAGGTCCATCCGCGGCATGCCGACGATCCAAAGCTCGGCGTCGGTCAGCTCGCGGAACGCCTCGAGCAGCAGGTCGACGCCCTTGTATCGGCGGATGAGGCCGAAGAACAGGATCACCGGGCCCTCCACGTCGCGGAGCTCCTCCGGCAGCGGCCGGCCCGCGGCCTGCCGGGTGAGATGCTCGAAGGCACCGTGCGGGACACGGTGGACCCGCGTCGGCTCGAGCCCGAGGTCGCGAAGGTCGGCGGCCGCATACTCGGAGTGGGCGATCACCGCGTCCATCCGCGCCAGCAGCGCGCGCTGGCGGGCCCGGGCGGAGCTCGAGGCGGGCAGCGGATAGTGGACCGTGAACGCCCGCGGGTGCTTCGGCAGCAGGAACCGGTCGAGGTCGGGGACGCTCAGCCATTGCAGGTGAACGACGTCGGCGGCGAGTGCGTGTGCACGAAGGCGCCGCATCCCGGGCACGTGCTCGGCGAGGCGAAGGCCGCGCCGAGCCTGCCCTCGCAGCCGCCGGCGAGTCGAGCGGGAGTAGAAGAGCTCGGTCACGGAGTAGTCCTGCGGCTCGGCAACGGGGCCGTACTCGAAGCGGCTCGTGACGAGCTCGACTTCGGCGCCGGCGTCCGCGAGCGCGGCGCACAGCGCGCGGTCGTAGGGCGGCGTGAACGCCGGTGGATCGACGACCTGGACCCGCATCGTGGACGATTCTCCCGATGGACCTCTCCTATTGCGTCGTGAACACGAACGGCCGCGAGCACCTGCTCGCCTGCCTCGCGTCGATCCGCGACCACGGCCCGCGCGGGCTCGAGCACGAGATGCTGGTGGTCGACAACGCTTCAGAGGACGGCTCCGCCGACGCGGTCGAGGAGTGGAACGCCCGCCCGGACGGGATCGGCGAGCGGCTGCGACTGATCCGCTTCGAGTCGCGCCAGGGCAAGGCGGCGCTCGACGCTCTGTTGCTGCGGGAGGCGCGCGGCGAGCTCTGCCTGCTGCTGAACGAGGACTCCGAGCTCTGGCCCGGGGCCGCGCGGGCGCTCGTCGAGGCGATGCGAGCCGACCCACGAGCGGGCGCGGCCGGCGCTGCGCTTCACGATCCCTCCGGCGTCCGCCAGCCCTCCGCATGGCGGCTGCCGGGCCTCGGGACCTCCGTCGCGAGCGCGCTCTTCCTCCACCGCCTGTTCGTCGTCGAGAGCCACGGCGAGACGACGCGCGACGTCGGCTGGGTGCAATCGGCGGCGATGATCGTCCGCCGCGCCGCGGCCGAGCAGATCGGGTACCTCGACTCCGACTTCTTCGTCTACTCCGACGAGACCGACTTCTGCAAGCGCCTGCACGGCGCCGGCTGGCGGATCCTCTACGTTCCCGGCGCCGAGGTCGTCCACCACGAGCAGCTCGCCACCGACGTCGTCGCGGGCGAGCGGCGGGTGGTCGAGTTTCATCGCGGCCGCGACCTCTACATGCGAAAGCACCACTCGCCGGCCACCGTCGTGATCGCCCGCTGGCTCGCGGCCTGGACCTACGCGTTCCGCTCGCTCGTCGCCCGGATCCTGCCCGGCCACGACCCCGCCTGGTACGCGCTCCACGCCCGCCAGGCGCTCCATCCGGAGCGGGGCGAGGGGCTGCGCGAGGCGGCGGCCGCGCTCAACGCGCGGCTCGAGCGTTGACACGGGCTGGCGCCTCGTTCGTCCGTGAGACGAATAGGGCGCCATTCTTCGGAACTGCGATCGCGGCGAACTACCTCAGATCCTCGTCGGCGCGCACGGACTCATACACCTCCGGCGCGTAGCCGGACCCCTCCGGCTCCGGCTCGTGGGGCGGCGCCGCGCCCGCGGCGCGCAGGCGCTCGAGGACGGCGCGCGGCGCGAGCATCGCCCGCAGGCTCGTGCGCTCCTCCTCGGTGAGGAAACCGGCCAGGAGGAGGATCGGCGGCAGCGCGAACCACACGAGCGTGCGCGACGTGAGGCCGAGGAAACCATCCGTCGGCAGGAGCAGCTCGCCGCCCGCGACGACCGCGGCCGTCACCCCGACGAGTAGTGCGAGCCGGCCCCACTCGTAGGGGACCGGGAAGAGGCGCTGGGTGAGCGCGAACATCAGCACCAGGACGACCAGGTAGGAGCCGATCAGCGCGATCCCGGCGCCGACGATCCCGTACGGCGGGATGAGGACGAGGTTGAGGACGACGTTGACCACGGTCCCCGCGAGCGTCGCCGGCAGGTTGAACTCCGTCCGACCGGTACGGCCGAGGATGACGACGAGGACGAGGTAGAGCGCGTAGAGCGCGACGCCGGTGGCGAGCAGCCCGACGGCCTCGTAGGAGTCGAAGAACTCCGGCGCGGCGAGCAGGCGGACGATCCATCGCGCCAGCAGCCACAGCCCCGCAACGCCGAACGCGCAGATCGCGGCAAACCAGGTGAAGACGAGGCTGTAGGCGTGCCGCGCCTCGTCGTCGTCGGCGATCGAGTAGGCGAGCGGCGGCCACGCGAGCTGGAAGGCGCGCGCGATCACGCTCATCCCCTGCGCGAACTTGATCGCGAGCGCGTAGAGCCCCGCCTCCGCGAGTCCCGCCAGACGGACGATCAGGATCCGGTCGATGAAGTTGAGCGAGTAGAGCGAGAGCTCCGCCGGCATCGTCGGGAGGCCGAAGCGGGTCATGCGGCGCAACAGCGGCAGGTCGGGCACCAGCGCGAGCCGGCCGCGCTCGCGCCAGAGCTGCACACCGACGAAGAGGACGCCGGTGCCGTACGTGCCCCAGAGGAGCCCGGCGGCGCCCTGCTCCTCGACCACGACGAGCCACGCCGTGACCGGGATCGTCGCCAACACGTTCAGGACCGTCAGCCGCAGGTAGGCGCCGGCGCGCTCGTCGAGGCGCAGCAGGGTGAGCGCGTACTCCCACAGGGTCAGGGTCCAGAGGCCGAGGACGCCGATTCGCACGAGCTCCGGATCGGAGCGGTCGAGGAGCGCCTCCGAGAGCGGTCCCGCGAACGGCAGGGCGACGAGCGCGCCGATGGTCGTCGTCCAGAACAGGGCCGCAAACCCGGTCGCTACCACGCGCCTCGGGTCCTCTCCGGCGAGGTAGTAAAAACGCAGGAGCGCCTCGATCAGGCCGAAGCGGATGACGATGCTGAACGCGATCACCGACGCGAGGATCACCTCGGCAGCGCCGTAGTCGGCCGGCGTCAGGTACGCCGTGTAGAGCGGCAGCAGTGCGACCGCGATCAGCTTCGAGAGCACGCTCGAGGCCGTGTACGCCGCGCCCGTCCTCGCCAGCCGGCGGAGGTAGTCGAACACTCAGCCGGAGATGGTCGCGGGCGCGTCGGGCGGAGCGCGCCGCAGGGCGATCCCGATCCCGAGCAGCGCCCACATCGCCGGGTCGAGCGCAAAGCCCGTGTAACCGAAGCTGTCGACCAGCAGGGCGACGAAACAGGCGCCGACGGCGGCCCGCGCCACAGATCTGCCGGCGCCGGCCCCGAGCATCGTCACGAGCGAACTGACGAGGAGGCCCAGATAGACAACGAAGCCGATCGCACCCTGCTCGGCCGCGACCGTGATCGGCTCCGAGTGCGAGACCGTGGTCCGGGCCTTCTCGACGTGGTCGTAGAAGGCGCGCCCGAAGGAGCCCGAGCCATACCCAGCGATTGGCTTGCCGATGTAGGTCGTCTCGCCCTCGCGCTCCTCGTGCTCGACCACCCCGGCGAGCTCCAGTCCCCCGCGGACGAGGTCGTAGTGGCCGCTGTCGATCGAGCGGTCGGTCTCGATGTCGCTGGTCGGGGTGCCTCCCGCGACGAGCAGCGCGACGAGCCCGACGGCGCCGATCCCAGCGGCCGCCACGACGCCCGGGATCGCCCAGCGCAGCAGCGCCACCACGCCGAGACCCGCGAGGAGCGAGGCGAGACTCGTGATCGAGTAGCTGAACGCGATGCCTACGAGGCAGAGGCCCCCGGCGGCTACAGCCAGCGCGAGCCCTGCGCGCGAGCGCCCCCAAGCGATGTACGCGGCGAGCGCAATGGTCGCGAGGGCGAGGTAGCGGCCGAGGATGTTCGGGTCGAAGAAGAGGGAGTTGGCGCGGAAGTAGACGTGAAGCTCGTTCGCGTCGAGGAGCTCCGGGTTGAGGAAGAGGTCGCGGGCGAGGTACTGGTAGATCGCGATCGCGGCACAGATCGAGGCGACGGCGGCGACGGCGATGAGGACGCGGCCAAGCAGCCATTCCGTCCACTCCTGCTCGGCCAGGAGGCAGAGGAGGACCGCGAACGGCACGAGGAAGAAGCCGATGTTCTCAATCGCGTTTGCCACGTCTGCGGAGTAGGAGGACTGGATGGCGTAGAGGATCAACGTCGCGGCGAGGGCCCAACGCAGCCAGAGCGCCCAGCCCCGCCGCGTCCCGTTCGCCGCCGGGCCGGTGCCGCGGAGCGCCTCTGCGATCGCGCCGGCCGCGATCACCAGATAGAGGGGCACGAGCAGGTTCGCGGTCTCGCCGCCGATGTCGATCGGCACTCGCAACGGCAGCACGGTGAGCGCGGCGATCGCGAGCGCGGGCCGGTAGCGGATAAAGAGCGCGACCAGGGCGGCCAGCGCGAGCGCTCCGACCACGAGCGCCGCGCCGATCTGCGAGGCGCTGGTCCGGAAGTCGACGACCCTCGACTCGTCCCAGACGCTGCCGAGCACGATCACAGGCGCGACGGACAGGGCGACCGCGATCGCGGCGAGCCACGCGCGCCGGTCCCGCACGACGAGCGCGGCGGCCGCTGCGCCGCAGGAGGCGAGGATCCCGATCATCTCAGGCGCCGACGCCGTCATCCTGTCGCTGCCTCGCTGGCCGGGTCCGGAATGAAGATCCGCCGGGGCCAGATCATCTCCCGGTCCGCGCTGGGGAGATCGACCCGCAGCCTGTAGCGGCCCGGGGGCGCCAGCGCACCCGAGTCGGTGCGGCCATCCCAGACGTAGGAGACGGTCCGGTCGGCGCTCAGCGGGACATCGGCATCCAGGGTGCGGACGACGTCCTCGTGACTGTCGGCGATCCCGACGAAGGCGTGGGCGTCCGATTCGCGCACGAAGAACCCGATCTCGATCTCATGCGGCTCGTCCGCCGTCCGCGGGTCGAAGAGCGGCACGCAGTTCCGCGGCTTGGCGTCCGGCGGGCACTGGTGGGTGACCTCGAGCACGAGGTCCGGCGTGCGGGCGCGGATCACGAGCACCGCCGTCGTCACCGCGGCGGCGAGCACGAGGAAGAAGAGGGCCGTGCCCAGCGACAGGCGACGGCTCACGCGTTGGCCCTGTCCTCTCCCACGACAACGACCACGTCAGCGCCCTCCGCCAGCCTGCGCGACTCGGGATCGAGCCGCTGCACCTTCTTCACACCGATGTCCTTGGCGACCTTCTGGGCGGCCGGCTTCTGCCCATCCGCGTACATGACGAAGGTCCGCTGGATGCCCGGCGTCGTGTTCGTGGTCGCGCCGAGCTCGTAGCCGCTCGCCTCGACGTCGGAGCCGACGAGCCCCGCGAGACCGCCGATCGACGTGCCGTTGAGGACCGCGACCGTGACGTCGGAACGGTTGACGGCCGCCGCCTGCGGGCGCTTGCCCTCGTCGCCGCCCTTGAGGAGCTCCTCGGACGCGAAGATCGCGCCGACGCCGACGACGAGCGCAACGACTCCGATCGTGATCAGGACCGGGGGCTTCGTGACGCCGTTCACGAACCGCCGCCACCGCGGGTGCGGGACGAGGGCGGCGCGCTCCATCGTGATCCGCTCGAGAGCCGGGCGCTCGTGTGTGACGCGGTAGGCGGCGGTCGGGGGCTCGGTCGGCGTCGCGCCGGCCGCCGCGGCCTCCTCTTCCGCGGTCGCGGGGGCGGTCTCCCCGAGAAGCTCCTTGAGCTCGCTCTCGGCCCGGTCGAGCGCGGCCTCGCTTTCGGTCAGGTGCTTGCCCGCGTACTCCGGCTCGCGCTCGTGCCATGCGCGGAGGCGATGCACGTCGCGGCGCTGGGAGATGTACAGGGGTAGGAGCAGGACGATGCCGAGCACCGCCGCGAGGGCGACGAAGCCGACTGCGCTGTCGTAGATCTCGGTGAGCTCCACCGCGCTATCCGGAATTGCCGGCTTCGCCGAAATCCGCGTTGTCGCGTCCGATCAGGAGCGCGAGTGGCGCACCCGTGGCGATCGATCGCACGTCGTCGGTCATCTCGACGACGTCGGGCTCGCCGAGCTGATCCGAGATCGCGGCCGCTAACTCATTCGCGGCGTCCTGCTCGTCCGGCTCGAACATCACGAGTGTGTCCTCCTGCCCCTCGGGCGCGTTCGTCTCCGCCCCGGCCTTGTAGCCAGCCGGCTTCACGACTTCGTCGGCGACCGTTCCAGCGAGGCCGGGCACGCCGGACACCTCCGTGTTGCCGACCGCCCGCTCCTGGGTCGCATTGAGGACCGCCACCTCGACACTCTTCTCCTCCTGCTGCTGGCCGCCTCCGTGCTTGCCACCGCTGCCGCCGGAGCTCGACTCCCCGTCCCCGCCGAGGCCGAAGCCGCTCGTCAGCACCCCGGCGGCGAGTGCGAGGGCCGCGATCACGACCAGGATGTAGCGTGGATCGACGGGCGAGCGGCGGTCGAGCTCCTCGTAGACGTAGTCGAAGCGGTGGCGCACGCCGGCCCACCAGGTGCCGAGCCGCCCGCGCTCCACCTCCGCCTCGGCGGGCTTGGCCTCCTCCTCGGCTGCCGCCTCGCCGGCCTCGCCGCGAGCCTCCGTGACGGCGGCGATCGCATCTGCCGCCTCCTCGGCGCGCTCGGGCGCCCGCCCGGCCCACTCCCGCAGGCGGCGCACCTCGCGCGCCTGCTGGAAGATCAGGAAGGCGAGGACCGCCAGGCCCAGGAACGCGGCGATGCCGAGGTAGGGCCCGATCTTCTCGATCAGGTCGACCATTGGGAGTGCGCGGAAGTCTTATGGATCAAGCGAGCGTGTGCCGAGCCGTGCCGGCGCCGGACATCAGCTCGACCACGTGCTCGGCGAGGCCCGCCTCGTCACCGGAGGCGACGAGCGACTCGAGCCGCGCCACCGTGTCCTCGACCCAGTCGGGATCGAGGGCCGTCGTCCTCACCGCGCGGACGATGCGCTCGGCGGTCGTCGGCTGGGCGCGCTCGTCGCGATTGAAGAGCTCCTCGTGGATCTTCTCCCCAGGGCGGATGCCGACGAGCTCGAGTGCGATGTCGACGTCGGGCTCATACCCGGCGAGCCTGATCATGTTGCGGGCGAGATCGACGATCTTCACGGGCTCGCCCATCTCGAGCACGAACACCTCGCCGGACGTACCGCCGAGGTCGCCGGCCTGGATCACGAGCTGGACCGCCTCGGGGATCGTCATGAAGTAGCGCGTCATCTCGGGGTGCGTGACGGTGACCGGGCCACCCTGCTCGATCTGCGAGCGGAAGATCGGAACGACGCTTCCCGATGAGCCCAGGACGTTCCCGAAGCGGACGATCTCAAAACGCGTCTGCCGATGACGCTGGCCCGCCGCGTCCACGATCCATTCGGCCATCGCCTTGGTCGCGCCCATGACCGTGCGCGGGTTGACGGCCTTGTCCGTGGAGATCAGCACGAACCGCTCGGCGCCCGCGGCCGCCGCCGTCTTCGCGGTCACCTGGGTCGCGATCGCGTTGTTGCGGAGCGCCTCGAGCGGGTTCGCCTCCATCAGCGGGACGTGCTTGTAGGCCGCGGCGTGGAAGACCACGTCTGGCTTGAACCTCTCCATCACCTCCAGCATCCGGTCGCCCTCCTTGCAGTCGGCGAGCACGGACTCGACCCGCGTGAAGTGCCAGTTCGCGGTCATCTCGCGGTCGATCTCGAACAGGTTGTCCTCCGCGTGGTCGAGGAGGACGAGGAGCTGCGGCCTGACCCTCGCGATCTGGCGCGAGAGCTCGGCCCCGACCGAGCCGCCGGCGCCCGTGACGAGGACGCGCTTGTCCTCGAGGTAGGCACCGACCCGATCGAGCTCCATCACGACCGCTTCGCGGCCGAGGACGTCCTCGACCTGGACCTCACGAAGCTGCCGCGTGAGCTGGACGCCGCCGCGCAGGAGCTCGAACACCGTCGGCAGGGTCTGCACGGGGATGTCGCGGTCGCGGCACGCCGCGACGACCTTGCCACGCAGCACGCCCGGCGCGGACGGGATCGCGATCACGACCTCATCCGGAGCGAAGCGGTCGAGCACGTCGCCGATCTCGTCGGTGGTGCCGAGCACCTTGAGCCCCTCGGTGCGCATGCCGCGCTTGCGCGGATCGTCGTCGATGAAGCCGATCGCCCTCGCGCCGAGATTCGGGTTGAGCTTCAGCTCGCGGACGACCATCTGGCCGCCCGAGCCCGCGCCGACTACCAGGACGTCCCGCTCCTCCCGTGCCCGGCTTCGCCTCGAGGGCCGCTCGGCCAGGGTCCTGCGCGCGAGCCGCGCGCCGCCGAGCAGCGCACAGGAGAGCACGAAGTCGAAGATGATCACCGAGCGCGGCAGGCTGTCCGGGAACGGCTTCGCAAGCACGAAGACGAGCACCATGAGCACGCTCGCGATCGCCAGCGTGCGGCAGAGCGGCCAGAGGTCGGGCAGCCGGAAGTAGCGCCACCACTGCTGGTGCTGGCCGAGCAGCTCGAGGACGAGCGTCTTGCCGAGCGCGACGAACGCGACGGAACCGAGCAGCATCTCCTCGTAGCGCTGCGGGAGGTCGCCACCCTCGTCCAGGAAGCGCACGAAGAACGCCCCCGCGAACGCGGCGGCGCAGAGCAGGGCGTCGGCCAGGAACTCGAGCGCGCGTCGCCGGTAGACAGGATCGTTCACGCGGCGCATCGCAGCGAGTGTAAGCGCTGCCCGGCGCAAGTTCGGTCGCGGATCGGCGCGCGAAAACCGAGGCCCGCGAGGACGCAGGCCGCGTGCCGTACTTGAAAAGCACGCGAACGTCCGAGGACGAACACGGGACGAAGGTTTGCAGCCGCCCAACGCGGCAGTACTTGCGGCGGTCAGCGCTTAACGCGGAGCGTCGGGGGCCGGTCAGTAACGTGTCGCGCCCGCAATGGTGCTGGCCAGCCTCCCAGTGACGCTGCCGGTCGCCTCGTTGACCGAGCCGATCGTCGACGCAGCTACCGACTTCATCGACGCCGTCGGCGCGTTCGGCGTGTTCGTGCTCATGACGCTCGAGAGCGCGTGCATCCCGGTCCCGAGCGAGGCGATCATGCTGTTCGCGGGCTTCAACGTCTCGCAGGGTGAGATGACGCTGCTCGAGATCGTCGTCGCCGGCGTCGCCGGCAACGTCGTCGGCTCGTGGATCGCCTACGCCGTCGGCTACTACGGCCGCCTCGAGCTGCTCGACAAGAACCGGTTCATCCACATCAACCGGCGCCACCTGGAATGGGCCGACCGCTGGTTCGAGCGCCACGGCGACGTGACCGTGTTCGTCTGCCGGATCCTGCCGATCGTGCGCACGTTCATCTCGCTGCCGGCCGGGGTGGCGAAGATGCCCTTCTGGCGGTTCACGGTGCTCACCCTGCTCGGGTGCATCCCGTGGGTCCTGATGCTCGGCGTGATCGGGCGCGAGGTCGGCGACCGCTGGGAGGAATGGCGCAACTACCTCGAGTACTTCGATTACGCGGTCGCCGCCGCGATCGTGATCGGCGTCGTCTACCTCCTCATTCGCCGCCGGCGCGGCGCGCAGGCGGCAGAGGCGGGGTGAGCGCACCGGACGCGGCGGACCTCGACCTGGGTCGCGCGCTCGCGCTCGGGGCCGTGCAGGGCCCGACCGAGCTCCTGCCGATCTCGAGCTCCGCCCACATCGCCCTCGTGCCGTGGCTTTTCGCCTGGGGGTGGAGCGGCGCCGACCCCGAGGCGCGCAAGAGCTTCGAGGTCGCGCTGCATGCCGGCACGGCCGCGGCGCTGCTGGTCGGACAGCGCGACGTGCTCGCGTCCGAGCTCGCCGCCTTTGACTCGCGCCGCGCCGGCGTCGTCGCGCTCTCGTTTTTGCCCCCGGCGGTCGTCGGCTACGGCCTCGAGCGCCAGATCGAGCGCCGCCTCGGCGGCCCGCGCAGCATCGCCGCCGGCCTCGCGCTGGGCGCCGTGGCGATGCTCCTCGCCGACCGGCGCCCGCAGGATCGCGGGCGCGGCGACGCCATGCCGGCCGATGGCCTCGCGCTCGGCCTGGCTCAGGCGGCCGCGCTGGTTCCCGGCGTCTCTCGCAACGGGGCGACGCTGACGGCGGCGCGCATTCGCCGCTTCACCCGCGAGCATTCCAACTTGCTTTCGCGCACCGTCGCGCTGCCGGTGATCGTCGGCGCCAGCCTGCTGAAGGGTGTGCGGCTGAGGCGCCGCGGCGTGGCGCCGGGGCTCCGCCGCGCGATGGTGGCCGGCGTCGGCGCCTCATTTGCCTCGACCCTCGCGTCGCAGCGGCTGATCCGGATGGTGGAGCGCGACCGCGCCCTCTGGCCGTACGCCGCCTACCGGGTCGGGCTCGCGGCGCTCGTCGCGGTGCGGCTCAATCGTGGGCAAACGAACGGTGCTCGTGAGCGATGAGCCGGCGACCCGTGATCATCGCCACAATGGCGCGGTGAGCGAGCAGGAGGCATACGCGCGCGCGGGGGTGGACCAGCGCGGGGCCGACGCCGCGGTCGAGGCGCTGGTGCAAAGCCTGCGGCTGATCGACCCGGGGCGCCCGTCGCGCGTCGTGCCATTGCCGCGCCACTACGCGAGCGTCATCCGGTTCGACGAGAGCACGGGGATCGCATTCGGCACCGACGGCGTCGGTACCAAGATGCTGGTCGCCGAGCGGCTCGGCCGCTACGAGACGATCGGCATCGACTGCGTGGCGATGAACGTCAACGACCTCATCTGCGTCGGCGCGCAGCCGCTCGCGATGCTCGACTTCATCCTCTGCCGTGAGGCGGACCCCGACGTGTGCCGCGCAATCGGCGTCGGGCTGCGGCGCGGCGCCGAGCTTGCCGGGATCGAGATTCCGGGCGGCGAGATCGCGCAGGTCGGTGAGCTCGTCGCGGGAACCGAGCTCGCGGGCAGCGCGATCGGGCTGGTCGCGCTCGAGGAGATCGTCACCGGCGAGCGCGTCGAGCCCGGCGACGCCCTGATCGGCCTGCCCTCGTCGGGCCTTCACGCCAACGGCTACACGCTCGCGCGCAAGGCGCTCGCCGACCTGCCGCTCGACGACGAGCGGCTCGGGCGTCAACTCGGCGAGGTCCTGCTCGAGCCGACCGAGATCTACGCGCGGGCGGTGCTGGAGCTCCGGTCGCGGGTGGACGTCCGCGGCCTCGCCCACATCACCGGCGACGGGCTCAACAACCTCACGCGACTCGCGGCGCCGGTCGGCTACGAGATCACGGATCCGCTGCCCGTGCCGCCGATCTTCGACCTGATCGCCGAGCTCGGAGCGGTCTCCTCCGACGAGATGTATGAGGTCTTCAACATGGGGTGCGGGTTCGTGTGCGTCATCGCAGCCCGCGAGGAGCGCGCGGCGCTCGAGGTGCTGCGCGGCCACTACCCGGACGCGCGAACGATCGGGCGCGCGACCGACGCGGCCGGCGAGGTGGCCCGCAGCTGAACGAGTCGTAGCCGCAAGGTGTTGGGAGGCCGCTTGATGCGCGAGGATGTGCGTATGAAGATCGCGATTCTCCTCTTCGACAAATTCACCGCCCTCGACGCGATCGGCCCCTACGAGGTGCTCTCGCGCATCCCGGGAGCCGAGCTCGCCTTCGTCGCCAAGCAGCCCGGCCCCAAGCGCTCCGACACCGGCATGCTCGAGGTGACCGCCGATCGTCCGCTCGCCGACTTCCCGGATCCGGACATCGTCCTGGTCGGCGGGGGAGAGGGCAATCGCCCGCTGCTCTTCGACGACGAGGTGCTCGACTGGTTGCGCGCCGCCCACGAAACGTCAATCTGGACGACCTCCGTCTGCACCGGATCGCTCGTCCTCGGAGCGGCCGGGATCCTCGACGGCAAGCGCGCGACGACCCACTGGGCGTACCGCGAGCGGTTGCGCGACTTCGGCGCCGAGCCGGCGACCGAGCGCTTCGTCGTCGACGGCAAGGTGGTGACGGCCGCAGGAGTATCGGCCGGGATCGACATGGCGCTACACCTCACCGCCCTTGCGACCGACCCGCGCGTCGCGGAGGCGATCCAGCTCGGGATCGAGTACGACCCCGAGCCGCCCTTCGACTCGGGATCGCCGGAGAAGGCTGCGCCAGAGCTCGTCGACCTCGTCCGCACCCTCGAGCGCGGCCAGGCCGCCGAGCCCCAGCGCGCTACTTGAACTGCTGCGGGGGCACGACCGCCTCGAACGCCGCTCCTACGCGAGCTCCCAGAGGGTGCCGGTGAGCGCGGGAACCGGCTTCAGGCGCCAGTCGCGCGCCAGCGCCCAGAGCTCCGCTTCGACGACGGGTCGCGGCCGGGCGGTGAGCTCCTCCACCTCGCGCGTCGCGCACCTACCGAAGCGCTCGATCGCGTCGAGCGGCTCCGGGGGTCGCTCTGCCTCGGCCGTCGCTCCCGCGGCCAGCGCGGCCTCTCGGTACGCCTCGTACGACCGCCTCCCCCAGACGGCGTGGAGCGAGCCGTCCTCGGCGACGAACTCGGCCGAGGGGAACGTGAGCCGCTCGCGGCCCTCGGTCACGCGCACCGCGCCAGCGGACCGCGCCGCCTCCGGGATGCGCCGCGCCTCGTCGAGGTCTGCACCGAACGCCTCCAGGATCGCGTTCGAGCCCAGGTCGATGCGGAAGCGCTCCACATCGATCTCGGCGGCGCCGGCCTCCGCGACCAGTGCCTCGGTGTGGTCGAGCTTCCGGCGCTCCACGACCAGCGCCTCGCGGGCGCGGCGCAGGTATCGCATGCCGGCCGCAGCACCCTGCTCGCGCGCTGCGATCACCGCCATGCAGACCGGGTAGGTGGAGGTGATCTTCGCCTCCGTCCATAAGCGCGGGTCGCAGGGCATCCCCGTCTCTGCGGTGACGTAGAGCCAGTGCGCGATGAGGTCGGCGAAGCAGTCGGTGCCCGACCCGATCCTGCCCTCCTCGTCGCGGTAGGACGGCCCATAGCTGCGGGCGAGCCCGCCCATCACCGGCCACGCCCGGACGGAGTCGCCGAACTCCCACTCGAGTCGCCGCAGCGTCGGCTCCGCGCCCCACGACCAGATGCAGGCGGGATCCGTGTAGTAGCGAAGCTCGACGGTCATCATGCAATGGCGGCACGGGTATGTCCCGCCCAGCTGCGAGGGTTGAAAATAGAGAGCCGATGAGCGAGACGACCACAGGACCACCGGGAGCTCTAACCGGCACGGTGCTCTCGGGTCGCTACCGCCTGGAGTCGAAGCTCGGCAGCGGCGGGATGTCAACGGTCTACCTCGCACGCGACGAGACGCTCGAGCGCTGGGTCGCCGCGAAGGTCCTGCACCGCGAGATCTCCGACCAGCCCGACCAGATCGAGCGGTTCCGCCGCGAAGCGCGCGCGGTCGCTCAGGTCTCCCACCCGAACGTGGTCGCCGTGATCGACGCGGGCGAGGACGGGGGGCGGCCGTACATCGTCTTCGAGTACGTCGACGGCGAGACCCTCAAGGAGCGCATCGACCGGCTCGGGCAGCTGCCCCTCGATGAGGCGGCCGCCTACTCGATCGAGGTCGGCCGCGGGCTTGCGGCCGCGCACGCGCGCCGCCTCGTCCATCGCGACGTGAAGCCTCAGAACGTGCTCATCGACGCCGAGGGGCGCGCCAAGGTCACCGATTTCGGGATCGCGCGCGAGCTCGAGCACGACGGGCTCACGAAGACCGGCCGCGTCCTCGGGACCACCGACTACGTCTCGCCCGAGCAGGCGATGGGCCAGCCCGTTGATGCGCGCTCCGACATCTACTCGCTCGGAGTCCTGCTCTACGAGATGCTCACCGGCGAAGTGCCGTTCCAGGCGGACAACCTGGTCGGCGTCGCCATGAAGCACGTGAACGAGCGCATGCCCGACGTGCAGAAGCAGCGCCGCGACGTCTCCTCAGCCCTCGCGGCCGTCATCGAGCGGGCGACCGAGAAGAAACCCGAGAAGCGCTACGGGGACATGAACGCGATGCTCGCCGATCTCGAGAACGCGCTCGAGGTCGAGGTGGCGCGCGCCGGACGCTCGACCGGCGAGGCGACCACGGTCCTCGACTCGGTTCCGCGCCGGCGCCGGCTCGTGACGCCCCGGCGCATCTCGATCGTCGGCGTGCTGATCGTGCTCGCGGCGACCGCGGCGGCGCTCGTGATCGTCGGCCTCACCGGCGAGGACAAATCGCACGGTGGCGGTGGTGGTCCAGGCCCGGCTCCGGCCGAGGGCACGGACATCCAGCTCGTGAGCGCGCAGGACTTCGACCCCGACGGGGACGGCGAGGAGCACCCGGACGATGCCGCGAACGCCGTCGACGGAGACCTCGGCACCGGATGGTCAACCGAGACCTACACCGCCGCGGCGAACGTCGAGGACGCCGCAGGCAAGCCGGGGGTCGGACTGATCGTCGACGCCGGCGAGCCTGTCCAGGGCACGGCGCTCTCGATCACCTCGGCGCGCGGCGGTTGGAGCGCCGACATCTACGCAGCCGACGCGGGCCCGCCGACCGCGCTCGAGGGTTGGGGAGAACCGGTCGGCCAGGTCGAGGACGCCTCGGAGGACCAGCTCGTCGAGCTGAGCGTCCCGAGCGACGCGCGCTACTACCTGATCTGGATCACGAGCCTCGCCGGCTCGCCGGGCGACTACAGCGCCCAGCTCGACGAGATCGGCCTCAGCGCCGACTAGAACCGGTACGAGCGCTCCGCCTCGTGGCGGTCAACGCCGAGCCGGACGAGGCGGTCGCAGAGGTCCGCGTATCCCGTCCCGCTCGCCTCGAAGAGCTTTCCGAACACGCTCGTCGCCGTGAAGCCCGGGATCGTGTTGATCTCGTTGACCAGCACCTCGCCGTCGTCGAGGACGAAGAAGTCGCAGCGCGCGAGGCCCATGCCGCCGATCGCCCGGTAGACGCGCTCGGCGAGCTCGCGCACCCGCGCCACGGCCGCGTCGGAGATCGGCGCCGGCACGACCAGCTCCATGCCGCCGTCCGCGTACTTGGCCTCGAAGTCGTACCAGTCGGACGCCTTGGTGACGATCGCCCCGGGCAGAGATGTCTCGACCGCGGCGTCGGCACCGAGCCCGGCGTTGCCGATCACCGAGCACTCGACCTCGCGCCCGCCCGCGTCCGCCTCGACGATGACGCGAGGGTCGTGCCGCACCGCGGCCTCGATCGCCTCGTCGAGGTCCGACTCCGGGCTCATCACGCGAGAGATCCCGACGCTCGAGCCCAGCCGCGACGGCTTGACCCAAAGCGGCCTCGGCATCGCCGCCGCGTGCTCTCTCCAACCCGGCTCTCCGACCTCGCAGAACTCGACCTGCGGCAGGCCCCAGAAGGCGAGCAGACGCTTACAGACCAGCTTGTCCATCGCGACGGCGGCGGCGAGCACGCTCGGACCCGCATAGGCCACGTTGAGCGTCTCGAGCATGCCCTGCACGGAGCCGTCCTCGCCGAACGGACCGTGGAGAACCGGGAAGGCGACGTCGCAGCCGAGCAGCCCGCCGGCCGGGCGGACTTCGACCTCGGCGCCGTCCACCGTCCAGCGACCGTCCCGGTCGATCAGCACCTCGACCACCTCGTGGCCGGCCTGCCGCAGCCCGGCGGCGACCGACGCCCCTGACTGGAGCGAGACCTCGCGCTCGCTCGAGCGGCCGCCGAGGATGACCGCGACCCTCATGGCACCGTCCCGGTCGTCGTCGTCGGCGCGCTGGTGGTGCTGGTGGTCGTCGTCTCCGGCTCGATGAACTTGCCGACGACGATCGTGACGGTGTCGCCGGATCGCAGGCGCGAGCCGGCGCCGGGCGCCTGCTGCAGCACGCGCTCGTCGTCGTCCTCCTCGTCGGTCTCCTGCACGATCACGTCGGCGTCGAGCCCCGCGGCCGCGAGCCGCGAGCGCGCTGCGTCCTCGGACTGCCCGACGACGTCGGGGACGGTTACCGCGCCGACGCCGGTCGAGACGATGATCGTCACCTCCTCGCCCTTCTGGAGCTCCGAGCCGGGGCCCGGATCCTGCGCGATCACCTGACCCTCGGGCTCGTCGGCGTCCTGCGTGTCGACGTTCGCGATCAGCCCGGCGCGCTCCAGGTGCGCCTCGGCGACCTGCTGGGAGAGCCCAACCAGGTCCTCCAGCGCGACCAGGTTCGGCCCCTTCGAGACGAGAAGGGTGACGGTCGCGCCGCACTCCACATTCTCGCCGGCGGGCGGCGTGCTCCCGATCACCCGGCCGGCGGGGACCGACCGCGATGGCCGGCTCTGGGTCTCGACGAGCAGGTTCGCGTCCTCGAGCCGCTTGCGCGCGTTGGCGAGCGGCTGGCGCTCGAGCGGTGGCACGGTGACCTGCATCCCGGCGCTCACGGTCAGGATCACCTGCGATCCCTCCTCGACCTCGGTCCCGCCGAGGGGCTGCTGCTCGGTGACCGTGTTCGGCTCGGCGCAGTTCTCGATCGTGTTGACGGCGACATCGAAGCCCTGGCGCTCGAGGAGCGCCCGCGCCTCGGCGACCGGCTTGCCCACCAGGCCGCCGGGGACCGTGTCCTGCTCCGAACGCGTCAGCGCCCACGCGCCGACCCCGATCGCGATCAGGGCGAGGATCGCGAGCACGATCGCCCTGCGGCGCGTGAGCCAGCGCCGGCGCTCCGCCTCCTCGGGCGTCGCCGCCGCGACCGGCTCGGCCTCCCCTGCCTCGGCACCAACCGCGGCGCCCGCGGCCCCGGCGAGCGCTCCGGCTGCGGCCGGCCCATAGGCGGCGGTCTGGGCGACCGCGGTGGCGCCCGTCGCGTCGCTCTCGGCGGCGTCGAGGGCGCGCAGGAACTCCTCGGCGGAGGCGAACCGGTGCGCCGGATCCTTGGCGAGCGCTCTGAGCACGACGGCGTCGAGCGCGGGCGAGATCTGCGGGTTGAGCTGCGACGGAGGGCGCGGCTGCTCGGAGATCTGCATCAGGGCGACGGCGACCGGCGTCTCCGCCTCGAACGGGACGCGGCCCGTGAGCGCTTCGTAGAGCATCACCCCGACCGAATAGACGTCGGAGACGGCGGTCACCTCGAGCCCCTGCGCCTGCTCGGGCGACAGGTACTGCGCGGTCCCGAGGACCGAGCCGGTCTGGGTGATCTCCGAGACACCGGCGCGGGCGATCCCGAAGTCGGTGACGCGAGCCCTGCCCTGCGAGTCGACGAGGACGTTCTGGGGCTTGAGGTCGCGGTGGACGATCCCGTGCGCGTGCGCGAACTGCGCCGCGATCAGGACCTGGCGGACGATCTCGACCGCCTCACCGATGCTCAGGCCGCGTGAGATCAGGTCCTTGAGCGAGGCCCCCTCCACGTACTCCATCGCGATCCAGTGGCGGCCCTCGAAGTCGCCGCGGTCGTAGACGCCGACGACGTTCGGATGCTGGAGCCCGGCCGCGGACCTCGCCTCACGCCGGAACCGCTCGACGAACTGTGCGTCCTGGGCGAAGCGCTCATGCAGAAACTTGAGTGCGACGCGCCTCCCCAGCATCTCGTCGTCGGCGAGCCACACGTCCGCCATGCCGCCGCTGCCGAGCCGCGAAACGAGCGCGTAGCGGTCGCCGACCCGCTGGTTCGGCTCGAGGTTCATTTCGTCTCAGCCACTCAGCAGGTCTTCCATGACCTGAGTCGCGATCGGACCGGCGACCTCGCCGCCGAAGCAGCCGGTGCACGTCTCGAGCATCACCGCGACCGCGATCTTCGGGTCGGCGGCGGGCGCGAAGCCGATGAACCAGGGGCGGTTGATCCCCTGCTCGACATCGACCTCCGCGGTCCCGGTCTTTCCGGCGAAGGCGGCGCCCTGAACCGTGAGGCCGGCGGCCGTCCCCTCCTCGGTGACGTGGGTCATCATCTCGGTGAGCTGGCTCGCCGTCTCGGACGAGACCACGTCGGACTGGACGTCCGGGTCGAGCTCCTCGACCGTACGGCCGTCCGGGTCCTTCGCCTCCTGGAGGAAGGTCGGCTTCATCAGCTCCCCGCCGTTGGCGATCGCCGCCGCGACCTCGGCCATCTGGATCGGCGTCACGAGCAGGCGCTCCTGGCCGATCGCCACGCGACCGATGTCGATCGCGTCGCCATCATCGAGGAGGTTGCCCTCCGAGTAGACGCCGCTCGGCTGCATCTGGTCGTCCGGGAAATCGAGCTCCGGGTCCTGGTCGAAGCCGAAGCGGTTCATGTACTCGAACATCGTCTCGCTCCCGAGCTGCTCGCCGACCTGGGCGAAGTACGTGTTCACCGAGTGCGTGAGGCCGAAGTCCATGTCGATCTCGCCGAACGTCTCGCCACCCGCGTTCTCGAGTGGGACGCCGCCGATCTCGATCCCCGTGCGGCCGCTCAGCGTCGAGTCGGGCGTGAACTCGCCCGAGTCGAGCGCGGCCGCCGCGGTCACTATCTTCATCGTCGACCCCGGCTGGTAGGTGGCCTGCGTCGGCCGGTTGAACAGCGGGCTCTCGGTGCCCTGCTGCTGGAGGCGGCTGAGATCCTCCGGCTGCTTGGCGACATTCGGGTCGTAGCCGGGGATCGAGGCCATCACCCGGACGGCGCCGGTGTCGGGCTCGATCGCGACCACCGAGCCGGCCCCGTTCGAGCCGGCGGTCGAGGCGACCGCGTTCTGGAGCAGCTGCTCCGAGAGCCGCTGCGCCTGCGCGTCCAGCGTGACCGTGACGTCGGCACCCTCCGGCGTCTGGTTCTGGATCTCGTCAATGATCGACGCGAACTCGTTTTCCTCGCCCGCGAGCAGATCGTTCTCGGACTCCTCGATCCCGATCCGTCCCGCGCTCACGAAGCTGTAGCCGACCGGGTTGCCGAACTCAGAGCCCTGCGGGTATCGGCGCACGTAGATCGGGTGCGCGCCGCCTCCCTCCGGGCGGCTCTCCGCGATCAGGACGCCGTCCGAGGTCGTGATCGAGCCGCGCGGAACCTCCTGCTCCTCGATCAGCGGCCGGCGGTTGGCGGTCTTTCCCTCGAGCTCGTCGGCGTCGAAGACCGCCCACTTCGACGTGAAGTAGATAAGCGTCGTGAACAGCACCAGGACGAGGACGTAGATGCGGACGATCGGTCGGTTCACGTCGTCAGCCCCTCGACGTCCGGGGCCACCGGGTCGACGCGCTCACCGCGCGGGCGGCGCGCCCGGTCGGAAACGAGCAGGAGCAGTGCCAGCAGGATCATGTTCGCGACGACCGAGCTGCCGCCGTAGGAGATGAACGGCAGCGTCACGCCCGTCAGCGGGATCACCTTCGTGACGCCGCCGATGATCACGAACGCCTGGAGGGCGAAGATCGCGGTGAGCCCGGCGGCGAGCAGCTTCGAGAAGCCGTCCGGCGCCATCACCGCGGTCTTGAACCCGCGGGCGGCGATCAGCGCGTAGATGAGGACGACGCCGCAGGCGCCGAACAGGCCGAGCTCCATCGTGATCACGGCGTAGATGAAGTCGGTGTGCGGCGCCGGCAGGATGCTGCCGCAATCGGGGAACGGCTGGTCGCAGTGCGGGGCGAATGGGCCCGGCAGCTTGAGCAGCGACTCGCCGAGGCCAGTGCCGAAGAGCCCGCCGTCGGCCTGCGCGAACAGCGACTGCTGGATCTGCCCCGCGCCCTCAGGGACATTCTTGCCGGTCGCGAACGGGTCGAGCCAGATCTCGAACCGGTCGTGGACATGGCTGATGCTCGAGCCGATCGCGTAGGCCCCGATGGCGAAGATCGCGAGCCCGACCAGAACGTAGGAGAAGCGGCCCGTGGCGACGTAGAGCAGCGCGAGGAACGCGCCGAAGAACATCAGCGAGCTGCCGAGGTCGCGGATGAAGACGAGCATCAGCATGGCCGCGCCCCAGACGACGAGCAGCGGCCCGAAGTGCTTAAGCGGAGGGATCGTCAGGCCGACCACCCGGCGAGCGGCGACCGACAGCATCTCCCGCTTCTCGGCCAGGTAGCTGGCGAGGAAGACGACGATGCAGATCTTCGCCAGCTCGGAGGGCTGGAAGGTGATCGGGCCGAGGTCGACGCTCAGGTAGGCACCGTTCGTCTCGTTCCGGGTGATGTACGGGCCGAGCAGCAGGACGATGCCCGCCGTGGCGATCAGATAGCGATAGCGCTCGAGCACGTGGTAGTCACGGAGGAAGACGATCGTCAGGCAGAAGAGCACCAGCCCGAGCACGAACACCGACGCCTGGTTGAGTGCGAGCTTGTCGTCGATCCGGTAGAGGACCACGAGCCCGACCGCCGCGAGCAGCGCGCAGAGCGGGAACAGGTACGGATCCGCGTAGGGGAGTCGAAATCGCAGGAAGACGTGCGCGGCGAGGCAGAGGCCGAGGAAGTAGCCGCCGTACGTGAGGCTCAGCCCGCTGAGATCATCGGCGCGGTTGTTGTGGACGATGAAGACGGCCGCGAAGCCGGCCGTCACCAGCACCGCGACCGGAACCAGCGCGAGCAGCTCGCGATTTCGCGCGCTCAATTGCTCGCGCCCTGACCGCCTCGCCCGCGGTCGCCGGTCGCGCCGCGCTGGTCGCGCCCTCCGCTGCCGCTCCCCGGCTCGCCTCCGCCGCCAGCCTGCCCGCCGCCACTGCCGGCGCTCGGCTGCGGGGCCGCCTCGGCCGCCACCGCCTCGCGCTCGAGGTCCGCGAAGAGATCGGAGGCGTCGTCGTGGGAGCGGAGCTCGTGGTCGGTGACGCTCTCCTGTCGATCCGACGGGACTGAGCTCGCCTGGACGGGCGCCGAGTCGACCTCGGAGTAGAGGTCGATCCCGAGCGGCAGGTCGTACGGGAGCCCGCGATAGAGCGCCAGCCGCCCGCCCTCGTCGACCCCGAGGAAGTAGATCTGCCTGGCGCCGTAGACGGCACCGGCGCAGATGCCGGCGACGATGAGAAGCGCGACCAGGACCTTGGCGACCGTCCGCAGCCGTCGGCGCTTCGGCGCCGCGGGCGCGGCGCCCTCGCGCCGGCGCTCGGCCGCGGCTCGCAGGCGCTCCGCGGAGAGCCCAGCCTCCTCGGCGCTCGGGCCGACCAGGGTGGCGGCCTCCTCGACGGCGGCCTCCTCCGCGTCCTCGAGCCGGAAGGCGACGACCGTGATGTTGTCGCGCCCGCCCGCCTCGTTCGCGGCGCGCACGAGCCGCGACGTGGCCTCATCGAGCGTCGACGACTCCTCGAGGATCGACGCGATCGTGTCGTCCTTGACCATCGTCGTGAGCCCGTCGGAGCACAGCAGGAAGACGTCGCCGGGGCGGGCGCTGAACGAAAGCGTGTCGACCTCGACCGCCTCCTCGGGGCCGAGCGCCCGGGTGATGATCGATCGCTGCGGGTGGTCCTCCGCCTGCTCGGGGGTGAGCCTGCCCTGGCGCCGGAGCTCCTCGACGAGCGAGTGGTCGGAGGTGAGCAGCTTGAGCTCGCCATCGCGCCACACGTACCCGCGGCTGTCGCCCACATGGGCGAAGGAGACGTCATCACCCTCGACCATCGCGGCGGTCAGCGTCGTCCCCATCCCGGAGCGGCTCGAGTCGTCCTGGGCGAGGCTGTGTATGCGCTCGTTTGCGCGTTCGGCGATCGATCGAAGGAATACCTCGGGGGACTCGTCGCGGCGCTCGGTCGGCCCGAACGAGTCGGCCGCGATCCGCGAGGCGACCTCGCCCGCCTGCGCGCCCCCCATGCCGTCGGCGACCGCGAACACCGGCGCGTGCGCGTAGTAGGCGTCCTCATTCGCCGTCCGCTGGCGGCCGGTGTCGGTCCGGAACGAATGCTCGGCTACCCGCAGCATCAGCCGCCCGGAAGCTCGAGCTCGAAGCGCAGCTCGGTGTCGCCGATCTTGATCTCGTCCAGGTCGCTGAGCTCGGCCTCGCCGTCGAGCCGGGCCCCGTTCAGGAACGTGCCGTTCGTCGAGTTCATGTCCTCGACGTAGTACGAGGCGCCGCGCGAGTAGATGCGGGCGTGGATGGAGGAGGCGAAGCGGTCCTCGATCCGGACGTCGGCGTCGCCCGAGCGGCCGATCGTCAGCCCGCCGAAGAGGTCGTAGCGCTCGCCGGCGGGAAGACCGCCGCCGCGGACGGTGACCAGGGAGGCATCGGTCGCGGCAGCCCGGCCACGCGGGCCGATCGGGTGAAACCCGGTCGCCTCCGGCGCCGGGGACGCCGTGCGGCGCAGCTCGCGCAGGGCGCTTCGAGAGACCCAGAATAGGAACAGGTAGAGAACGGCCAGAAAGCCGAACTTGAGGGCTAGTGCAATGGGTTCGGTATCCAAGGTTTCAATTCACCCGCGAGAGGGCGGACGCGAAGCGGGTCATTCTCGCGGCAGCGTTGTTGGTCACTGCTCGATGTCGAAGACGAACCGGACGGTTCCCAGGACGACTTCGTCGCCGGGGGCGAGCCGGGATGCGTCGACCCTGCGACCGTTCACCTTTACCCCGTTCGTTGAACCGACATCCACGATCTGCCAGTCCCCGGTCGGCCCGCGGCGAAGCTCGGCGTGCCGCCGGGAGACGTTCGGGTCGTTGAGCACGCAATCGCACTCACGCGAGCGGCCGAGCACCGCGGTCGGCCCGTCGAGCACGTAGCGGCGGTCGTCGAGCGAGACGATCGCCTTCGTCTGCGTCAGGTGCGCGGCCGGCTGCCGGCGCCGCGACTTGGTCTGCTTGGGCGGGACCGTATAGACCATCGTCTGGCCCGGCTCGCCCTGCTCGGGCGACTCCCCCTGGCGCGCCGGCGGCTTTACGAGCCGCGTCTGGATGCCGAACTCGCCGAGGCGAAGGCGCTCGTCGCTCTCGAGCTCGACCTCCGGCCGCGTCAGGAGCGCGTAGTCGTGGCGCCGCGCGTGCTCGAGCAGATACGCCGAGAGCTCCTGCTCGAGCGAGCGCTCGTAGCCCTCGAGCCGCTTGCGGTCCTCGGCCGAGAGCCAGACCGTGTACTGATTGGGGACGTAGACCCGCGAGACCGAGGCCGTGCGGTGCGCGTCCATCTCCTTCGCGAGCTTGCGCGCGATCTCCACCGGCTGGACCTGCGAGGAGAAGGCGCGGCTGAACACACCCTCCACGAGGTTCTCGATCCGTTGCTCAAGGTTGCGCAGCACGCTGATGTTCTTCGCCTCTCTCCCGGGTCGCAGGGCCGGATCCCCGCGACCGGTGGTCCGAAATCCTACGGCTGTGGGCCGCGGGTAGCGCTCCCCGTCTCAGGCGAGGCGGGAAGCGAGCCTGCGGCGAAGAGGCCGGCGCCTGGCCTGCTCGTGCCCGTCGCCCGCCTGAGGGCGAAGGAGACCGAACTCAAGTGCGACGGCCGCCACCGCGGCCCCCACGACGCCCGCCGCGTGGCCGCCGAGGGCGCCGTTGCCGACCAGCGTGAGCGCGGCGTCGACGCCCGCTGCCCACAGCATCGCGGCGAGCAGGGCGACTGAGCCGTGGCGCAGGCGGAGCACCCAACCGAGCGCGACCGCGGCGAGCGCGAAGATCGCCGCGCCCGCGAGCGACGACGGGTCCCCGAGCGGCGCGAGCACGTCGCTCGCCGCCGTCGAAACGTCGCTAGCCCAGCCCTCCGGTGCGCGCTCCGCGATACCGAGCTCAGGGCCGGCGCCGAGCGCGAGGGACGCGCACAAAAGCCAGGCCCAGCTCGCAACGCCGAGAAGCGCGCGTGCGCGGATGCTCGCGGCGGCGGAACCGAGCGCCGCGGCTGCGCCGCCGAGGCCAACCTGGGCGAGGAGCGGCGCCGCAAGGGGGGTGAGCGACGCGGCCGAGAGGCCGAGGATCGCGGCCGGCGCGAGCAGCGCGGCGAGGGTGACCGCGAGGCCGGCCTGGCCGAACGGCCCGGCGAGGAGGCCGAGCGCCGTGGCGATGCCGGCGAGCACGACCAGGCGGACGGCGCCGAGCCGTGTCCGCCGGGCCTCGGCTTCCGCGGCCTGGGTGCCCGGGAGCGGCGCGTAGGCGTCGAGCACCTCGATCTCCGCCTCCAGGCATTCGCCGAGCTCGGCGGGCGCCGGCCGCAGCTCCGCCTCCGGTTCGAGGCCGGCGTCGATCGTGTCGCAGAGCCCCTCGGGCAGATCCGGGCGAAGCTCCCGCAGCGGCTTGATCCGGGCCCCGATCCGGCGGGCTGTCTGCGCCGGGGTGTCCCCGGCCACCGGGTTCGCACCCGACCAGCACTCATACAGGCTTAGCGCGAGCGAGTAGACGTCGGACGGCGGACCTGCCGGCGCTCCCTCGGCCTGCTCCGGCGACATGTACGCGAGCGTGCCCACGACCTCGCCCGCCGCGGTCAGGGTCGGCGCCCCGGCGAGCCGCGCGATCCCGAAGTCCATGAGCTTCGCCAGCCGCCCGCCCGCTTCGTCGTCGCGCACGATCACGTTCTGCGGCTTGATGTCGCGGTGAACGACGCCGCGCGCGTGGGCGTGGTCGAGCGCCGCACAGACGTCGATACCGATCTCGGCCACGTCGCGGTCGCTGAGCGTGCCGTAGCGGCGCAGCTCGGCCAGCGTCGCGCCCGGGACGAGCTCGGAGACGAGGACCGCGCGGCCGGCGCGCT
>Ga0126307_10000228_pt1 | contig 36228 bp, 38 predicted proteins | sample Plot28_FD_89955 | JGI IMG/M metagenome (GOLD analysis project Ga0126307, IMG submission 89955) | Serpentine soil microbial communities from UC McLaughlin Reserve, CA, USA - Plot28 | ecosystem: Environmental > Terrestrial > Soil > Grasslands | place: USA: UC McLaughlin Reserve, Lake County... | reverse complement strand
CCAGAGGATCTCCTGGGACGCGAAGGAGATGGGCGGCCGCGGCTTTCACAGCTGGGTCTTGAAGCGGCAGTCCGGTGGAACCTTTGTCCGGACCGAGGAAACGCAGAAGGGCTGGGGAATCACACTCGCCAAGCCGATCCTCCGGCCCGCGATGGTTCGCTTCCACCAGCGCTGGCTCGAGGGGCTCTCGAAGGTGGCGGCCGAAGGCCCGCCTCCCGCGCCCTAGTCTCGCCCAGTCCCGCCGACCACTAAATTCCGGTCATGGGCGCCATCGAGGATCTGCGCGAACGTCTCGGCGAGATTCATGACCTGAGCCGGGCGGCGTCGCTGCTGGCGTGGGACGAGCGGACGATGATGCCGGCGGCCGGCGCCGAGGCACGCGCCCAGACCCTGGCGACGCTCGCCCGGGTCCGCCACGAGATGTTCATCGACGACGAGATCGGCCGCCTGATCGACGCGGTTCGCTCCGAGGTGGCCGACGTACCGTCCGGTGAGTCGATCGACGCCGATCTCGTCCGCGTGGTGGCCCGAGACTGGGAGAAGGCGCGACGGGTCCCGTCCGACTTGCGCGCCGAGATGGCGCACGCGAGCTCGGTCGCCGAGAACGCCTGGGTCGAGGCGAAGAAGCGTTCGGACTTCGCGATGCTGCTGCCGCACCTCCGGCAGAACGTCGAGCTCACCCAGCGCTACGCCGACTGCTTCGAGGGCTTCCTGGGCATCAGCCACGCCTACGACGCCCTGCTCGACGAGTACGAGCCTGAGATGAGCACCGAGGAGATGCGCGCCGTGCTGACCGGGCTGCGCGAGGGACTCGTGCCGCTGATGCGCGAGGCGGCCGACAATGGCGCAGGTCAGGCCGATGACCCCTTCCTCGGCGAGTTCCCCGCGGATGGGCAGCGCGAGCTGGTCGCCGAGCTGATCTCGGAGCTTCCCTTCCCCGAGGGCTCATGGCGCATCGACCCGACCGAGCATCCCTTTGCAATCTCGATCGGCCGCGGCGATGTCCGGCTGACGACCCGGTACGACGAATCGAACCTGGCGATGGCGCTATTCAGCGCCATGCACGAGGCCGGTCACGGCCTGTATGAGTCGGGCGTCGCACCCGAGCTCCGACGGACTCCGCTGGCGAAGCCGCGCTCCCTCGGACTACACGAGTCCCAGAGCCGGCTCTGGGAGAACTGGGTGGCGCGCAGCCGTCCCTATCTCGAGCGGCTGCTGCCGCGCCTCGTCGAGCGTTTCCCTGGCAATTTCGAGGACACCGACGGCGAGCAGCTCTATCGCGGCGCGAATCGAGTCGAGCGCTCGCTGATTCGGATCGAGGCGGACGAGGTGACCTACAACCTGCACATCCTGATCCGCTTCGAGCTGGAGCTGGAGCTATTCGAGGGCGGGCTGCCGCTGGAGGATCTGCCGGAGGCCTGGAACACCCGCTACCGCGAATACCTCGGCCTGGAGGTCCCGGATGACGCCTACGGAGTCCTTCAGGACGTCCACTGGCCGAGCGGCGCGTTCGGCTACTTCCCCACCTACAGCCTCGGGAACATCATCGCCGGACAGCTCTGGGAGGCCGCCGGCCGCGACCTGGGTGACCTCGACTCGCTGGTCGGGAGTGGCGACCTGGCGACACTCGGCCAGTGGCTGGGCGACCGCGTGCACCGGCACGGGCGCCGCCTCACCCCCGCGGAGATCCTGGAGCGCGCCGGCTGCGGCACGCTCTCGGTCGAGCCTCTGCTCGGCCATCTGCGAGACCGGGTCGAGTTGGCCGTTCAGGCATAGAACTCGGATGCGAGAGATCAATCCGCAAATTGCGGGTATGTTGGGCGAGCGATGGCCGAGGTAGGGCGTCGAAGCGGCATTTACGGGGGCTGGAGCCACGCCGGCAACCAGCGCGTCTTCGTGCGCGTGCCGACGGACCTCAAGCGGCAGTACGCGGCTTCCTCGAACGGATCGAACGGGAACGGCGCTCGCCCCGAGCTCGAGACCACGCCAATCGTCCTCGTTCATGGCCTCTCCTCGAGTCGCACCTTGAAGCCCCTGATCCGCGCCCTGGGCACCCGCAGGCCCGTCTTCGCTCCGGACCTGCCGGGCTTCGGGATGAGCGGTCAGCCGACCCGCCCGCTTGACATTCCCGGGCTCGCCGACGCCCTGCGGCGCTGGCTGCTCGACAACGAGCTGGCGCCCGCAACCATCGTCGGGGTCGCGTTCGGCTGTCAGGTCGCCGTCGACCTGGCCGCCGCGTATCCGGCCTCGGTCGACCGCCTGGTGCTGGTGGGCCCGATGTTCGACTCCGAGGCCCGGAGCGCGGGACGGCTTGCGATGCGCTGGGCGCGCAACGCGCCGCGCTCATCGCCCCGGCTGGCGCCGACCGTCATTCACGACGTCATCGATGCCGGGCCCTGGCGCAGCGTGCGAACCATTCGACAGGCCATCGATGATCCGATCGAGGGCAAGCTCGGAGACATCGAGGCACCGACGCTGGTGGTCCGGCCCGAGCGCGATCACCTGGTCCCGTCCGAGTGGACGGACAGGGTCGCCGAGCTGATCCCTGAGTCCGAGCTGGTCGTCCTGCCGAAGGCGGCCCACACCATCGGCGCGCGAGCGGCGACCCGCCTCACCGCGCTGATGATGCCCTTCCTGGCCGACTCCGAAGAGGCGGAGGGCGAGAAGGAGAAGCAGGCCGCAGGCTGATAGAGATCCGGCCTCGTGGAACTCTCCAGACACCGAGGCTGGATCCGCTTCGGACTGATCTATCTGGCGGTGACGATCGGTGTCGTATCGGCCTGGATCCTGCTCGCACCGAAGGGCTTCTACGACGACTTCCCCGGCGGCTCGGCGCACTGGGTTTCCGCGCTGCCGCCCTACAACGAGCACCTGGAACGGGACTTCGGCGCCGCGGGCCTCGGCCTGGCGGTCCTCGCCGGGCTGGCCGCGTATTGGATGGAGCGCAGGCTGGTCCAGGCCGCGGCGATCGCGCTGTTCGTGGCTGGGGTCCCGCACCTCGCGTACCACGCGACGACGACCGACCACTACTCCACCGGCGACAACATCGGCTCCCTGACTGGTCTCGCCCTCGACGTGATCCTGCCTCTGGCGATCCTCTACCTGGCCAGCGATCGGGCTCAGTCATAGTGGACTTCGGCGTTTCCTACTTCCCGACCGACGACGCCGTCGAGCCCGGCCAGCTCGCCCGCATGGCGGAGGAGCGCGGTTTCGAGTCCGTATTCGTCACCGAGCACACGCACATCCCGCTCAGCCGCGACACGGCTTACCCGGCGGGTGGCGAGCTGCCCCGTGAGTATTTCCGCATCTACGACCCGTTCGTCGCGCTGATGAGCATGGCCGCGGCGACCGAGCGGATCAAGGTCGGCACCGCGATCTGCCTGCTGGTCGAACGCGACCCGATCACGACTGCCAAGGAGGTCGCGTCCGTGGACCGCCTCTCCGGCGGCCGGATGCTGTTCGGCGTCGGCGCCGGCTGGAACCTGGAGGAGATGCGCAACCACGGCACGGACCCGGAGCAGCGCTTCTCGATCCTGCGCGAGCGCGTCGAGGCCTGCAAAGCGATGTGGACCCAGGAGGAGGCGAGCTACCGAGGCCGCCACGTCGACTTCGATCGGATCGCGTCGTTTCCCAAACCGCTTCAGGAGCCACATCCACCGGTCCTGATCGGCGGCAATGGGCCGACCGTCCACAAGCGCGTGCTCGCCTACGGCGACGGCTGGTTCCCGAACCGAATCCCACCCGATGACGCGATGATCGCCCGCGTCGAGGAGCTGCAGCGGCTCGGCGAGGAGGCCAGCCGGGGCACGATTCCCGTGACCATTCAGATTCCTCCACGCGATCCCGACGTCCTCCGCCGCTACGAGGAGGCAGGCGTCACCCGCGCCGTGCACATGCTCCGCCCCGGCGATGCGGCCGATGCCGGCAGCGCGGAGCGCAAGCTCGATGAATGGGCGGAGCGCATCCAGGCCTATCGGTAGGATCGCCGCCGCCCGATGTACGACGCTCTCCTCTTCTTTCATCTCCTCTCAGCCTTCTTCCTGGCGAGCGCGATCGTCATGTACAGCGCGTTCTTGCTCGGAAGTCCCGTCAACAGGACGACTCGGCTGGTAGCGGAGATTCTCTGGGGCGTCGGCGGCCTGGGGACGCTCGTGCTCGGCATCTGGCTGGCGCTCAACCGCCCGCAATACGAGATCTACGACGGCTGGATCATCGCGGCGATCGTGATCTGGTTCCTCGCCACCGGCTCGGGCGCACAGGCGAGCAGGGGCGTCCAGCCGGCTGGTGACGACTCGCCCGTCGCCGCCGACCGCCGGACGGTGTTCGCCCATTGGATGCGCGTCTTCTGGTTCACGCTCCTGCTCATCGTCATGGTCTGGAAGCCCTGGGCATGAGCGCGCTGGCCACGATCGGCTCGATCACCCGCCCGGATAGCTGGGACCTGCCCCTGTTCGTCCACATCCTCGGCGCGATGATCCTCGTCGGGGGCTTGACGCTCTCAGCGGTGTCCCTGATCGGGGCCTGGCGAGGCGGCTCGGCGGCCTTGACGAAGCTCGGCTTCATGAGCCTGTTCTACGGAGCCCTTCCGGGCTACATCGTGATGCGCGGGGGCGCCCAGTGGATCGCCAGCAAGGAGCACCTGGAGGACTCCGATGCGAGCTGGATCGGTATCGGCTTCGGGGTCTCCGACATGGGATTCCTGCTGCTGCTCATCTCACTCATCATCGGCGGGCTCGCGGTTCGCAGGATCAACCGTGGGGAGGGCGGCTCGCCCAGCGTCTCGGCTCGGATCGCGACCGGCCTCGTCTCGCTGTTCTTGATCGGCTGTCTCGTCGCCGTCTGGGCGATGTCGACGAAACCCGTCTAGCCGGAGAGCAGCTTCCCGATCGCGCGGACGTACTCCTGCCACAGCCGCTCGTGCTCGTCCGAGCTGAGCGAGTCGACGAAGAGCTCGTAGAAGATGGGCCCGGAGTCGGCGATCACCGCCAGGGTCCAGAGCATCAGCTCCGGGTCGAAGGCGGAATACGGCGCACCTTGTCCGCCTCGTCCCTGGTCCCGAAGAAGATCGTCTCGAAGACCTCCGCGGTGTGGGCGAGCCGCTGAAAGGGCTTCAGCTTCGCGTTCGTCTGCTCGATCGTGCCGACAAAGGCGAGCGGGTTGAGCGCGCCGATCATCAGGGCGCGCTGGCCATAGAAGAGGCCGACGGCGCGCTCGGAGTGCACCTTGCGCAGGATCGAGCCCTCCGGGAAATATCCGCGCGGGTCAGCAGGGTGACCGAATCGCCGGCCATCAGGCGGCCGCGGGCACCCGCCCGGCGCGGGAGTCACCCGCGGTGCCGCGACCATGACCGGACGCCACGTCACCGCGGGCAATCGCCTCCCGTCTCCAGCGCAGGTAGTGCGGCCCGAAGTTCCGAGCCTGCGGGGGCATCAGCGGGCGCGCCCTCCGGGTCACCGCCGCCATCCTGCGGAAGCGTCGTTCCCTGGCCGTGCTCCACTCCACTCGGAGCCTGTCCCGCAAGGTCGGTGGCAGCATCCCGAGGGTCGCGAGAGAGCCCGCCTTGGTCGACGGCCAGCTCACCACCCGCCAGACCCAGTCGCGCATCGCCGGCAGCGGCGGCGCGGTCGGGCGCAGCAGCGAGGCGAGCACGTCCTGGGCGGCCTCGGTGTCCTCGAGCTCGGTCTCGACCATCTCGTCGAAGTAGGCGAGCAGCCCCGGCCACGTTTCCGGCAGATCCTCGTAGCGGACACCGATCAGGCGCCCCATCCGCCTCCACTCCGCCCAGAACTTCGCCGTCTCCTCCGGGCCGAGCGCCGGCCAGCAGAAGAGGTTGTGGGCGCGGACGATCGACTCGGCGAGGGTCGCGTGCACCCAGGCGTAGGGATTCGGCGCAAGCGCGTGATACCGCTCCCCATCGGGCCGCACCCCCTTGATCCGCTTGTGCATCTCGCGAACGCGGCGCCCGACCTTCCAGGCGAGGTCGGGCCCCCCGTAGACCACGGAACTCGTGTAGTCGAGCGTCCGCAGCAATCTGCCCCATGGGTCCTCTTTGAAGTTCGAGTGCTGGCTGACTCCGGCGCCGACTGACGGGTGCGTGACCTGGAGCAGCAGCGCGTAGCCGGAGGCTCCGAAGATGCGGGCGTCGCCGGCGATCCGCCAGGTGATCCCGTCGCGCGGCGGAATCAGCTCGGCCGCCCGCTCGCGCGGCGGCAGAAGCGGGTCCCGTTCGATTCCTGCCTTGGTAGCGATGGTACGCAGACTATCCCCGCGGACCACCTCAGGGAGGACACTATTCTCCTTGGTTCCGCCTACCCCTGCCCGGGAAGCGGCCTGCGAGCCGCCCAACCGGCTCGATGGAATCCTGCAGCTCCTTCACCGTTCCGGAGAGGTCTTCCACCGCGCTCACCAGCCGCTCCATCTGGGCGACGATCTGATCGAGCCGCTCGTCGATGGAGTCGAGGTGGGCAGAGTGTGCCTTGATGCGCTCCGTGTCGCGGGACATGCTGCGGATGTTGTCGACCATGCTCCCGATGGCCGACCCCGCGTCGGCGATGCGCTCGAGTGCTCCGTTGAGCCCCGCCACTAGCCGCGGACGCTATCGAGCAGGCTGGCGGTGAAAGCGGTGATCCGCTCGCGCGAGTAGTTCTCGGGGTCGTCGAGGTGGAGCCGCCCGCCCTGCTCGGCGAGCGTGATGATCGTCTGGACGAGGAGGTCGACGTCGGAGATCGGCACCTCCAGCTGCTCGACCCCCCAGCGGACGATCGTGGCGAGCTGCTTGGCGACCGCGGTCCGGTCACGCTCGACGTGCTCGCGCACGATGCCGGGCTGCGCCTCGATCGGCATCAGCGAGAGGCGCCAGGCATCGGGGCGTGTCTCGATCGCGCGTAGGAAGGCATCGAGGCCGTCGACCAGGACCTTGGCCGGGTCGGCATCCTCGGCCGGCGTCGGCATCAGCTCGGCCAGCTGATTGAGCGCTCGCTCCTCCTCCCGCTCGAGCAATGCCTCGAGCAGGTCGGCGAGCGAGCCGAACAGGTCGTAGACCACGGGCTTGGTCACGCCGGCCTTCCGTGCGATTCCCTCCATCGAGACCGACTCGTAGCCCTTCTCGGCGATCAGGGAGAGCGTCGCGTCGAGCAGCTGCTCGCGCCTCTCCTGCGGCGGCAGCCGTGGCGCGTAGCGGCGGGGCTTCTGCTCGCTCGCGGTCGTCTTCGGTGGCGTCAAGCGGCGACCTTCTCCTTCTTGGCGGGCTCGATATTTCCTACGGAACCGTAGCTACGTCACCGTAGCACAGCAATTCGGAGGACATTGGGCCGCCCCGAGAAGTTCGCTCGGAGGAGCCTAGACCGCGGACTGGGCCGCGGCGGCGAGCCGGCCGAGCTCGCGGCCGAGGGTCTGCGGCGTCCAGTCGTCCTCGCCGGAGAGCAGCAGGCGGGCGCCGGCCTCCGCCAGGCCGGCGATCGAGTTGCCCACCAGGCGAGCCGTCTTCTCGATCTCCGCCTTTGAGGTTTCGCCGTTCCGGTCCTCCACCCAGCGGCGCGCCAGCGTGCTGAGCGTGTCGACCTGCGCCTGGCGTCCGCGACGGATTCGATCCGCGACGGCAGCATTGCCCCCGCCCTCCCCCATGAAGATCAGCCGATAGACGTCGGGCGAATCGCCGACGGCCCCCAGGAAGCCGGTGAATCCCTCGGTCAGGGTCGTCTCGGGATCGGAAAGATCAGCGTTCTCGAAGGCGCCCTGGATCTCGGCCAGGATCCGATCCTCCTCACGGCGAAGCAGCGCGCGGAAGAGCTCGTCCTTGCTCTGGAAACAGGCATAGACGACCGGCTTGGTCACGCCGGCCTCCTCGGCGACCGCCTGCATCGAGGTGCCGTCGTAACCGCCCACCAAGAACAGCTTGAGCGCGGCGTCGAGGACCTCCGGCCGGCGGCGCTCCGGGCCGAGATGGGCGGCGCGCTTCCTGGGTATGTGTGACGAAGTCCCCGTTTCCATGTTCCTACTCAGGGTAGCATTTTGCTACTCTCGGTAGGAATCTTAGAGCGACCAAGGAGAGAGACAGAGAGATGGCAACTGAAGAAAAGACGGCCAAGGCCGAGCAGAACGGCAACGAGGAGGCGGAGGGCCAGATCTCCGAGCAGCTCGGGATCGAGGCTGGCGAGGCCAGCTTCTCCCTGGAGCTCTCGCAGGATCAGCAGGACATCCGTGACTGGGCCCACGGCTTCGCCGAGCAGACCGTCCGCCCCGCCGCCCATGAGTGGGACGAGAAGGAGGAGTTCCCCTGGCCGGTGGTGCAGGAGGCGGCGAAGATCGGCCTCTACGGCTTCGAGTCGATCGCGCAGTTCTGGGCCGACCCGTCCGGGCTGACCTTCCCGATCGTCAATGAGGAGCTCTTCTGGGGCGACGCCGGCATCGGCATGGCGATCTTCGGGACCACGCTCGCGGTCGCAGGAATCTTCGGCTCCGGCACCCCTGAGCAGATGGTCGAGTGGGTCCCTCAGTGCTTCGGCGACGAGAACGACGTCAAGGTCGGCGCGTTCTGCGCGTCGGAGCCGGATGCCGGCTCCGACGTCTCGGGCTACCGCACCACCGCCAAGTACGACGAGGCCAAAGACGAGTGGGTGATCAACGGCCAAAAGGCGTGGGCGACCAACGGCGGGATCGCGAATGTCCACGTCGTGATCGCCTCCGTCGACCGAGAGCTCGGCTCCCGCGGCCACGCCGGCTTCGTCATCCCGCCAGGCACCAAGGGCCTCGAGCAGGGCGCCAAGGTGATCAAGCACGGAATCCGGGCGAGCCACACCGCCGATGTCCACCTCGACGATGTCCGCGTCCCGGGCTCCTGCCTGCTCGGCGGCAAGGAGAAGCTCGACGAGCGAATCGCCAAGACCCGCGAGGGCAAGAGCTCCAAGGGTCAGGCCGCGATGCGGACCTTCGAACTCTCGCGTCCGACCGTCGGCGCCCAGGCCGTCGGCATCGCCCGCGCCGCCTACGAGTACGCGCTCGACTACGCCAAGGAGCGCGAGGCCTTCGGCCGCAAGATCATCGAGAACCAGGCGATCGCCTTCACGCTCGCCGACATGAAGATGGAGATCGACGCCGCCAGGCTGCTGGTCCATCGGGCGGCCTGGATGGGCAAGACCGGCAAGGACTTCAACTCCGCAGAGGGGTCGATGTCGAAGCTGAAGGCCGGCGAGGTGGCCGTCTGGGCGACCGAGCGCGCCATCCAGATTCTGGGGGGCAACGGGTACTCGCGTGAGTTCCCGGTCGAGCGGATGCACCGCGACGCCAAGATCTGGACGATCTTCGAGGGCACGTCAGAGATCCAGCGGTTGGTTATCAGCCGGGCGATCTCGGGCATGCAGATCAAGTAGTGGAGCGGGAGGCGCTCGACAAGAACGGCGTTCGCGCCGATTGGCCCGAGGGAGGCGAGCCGATGGGCCCCTACGAGCAGGTCGAGCTGCACGGCCATACGGTCAACTTCCAGGCCGCCGGCTCGGGACCACTGCTGGTGCTCCTGCACGGGATAACGTCCACCTCCGACGCCTGGCGCGAGGTCATGCCGGTGCTGGCCGAGGAGTACACCGTGATCGCCCCTGACCTGATCGGCCACGGCCGCTCGGCGAAGCCGCGGGGCGACTACTCGCTGGGCGCCTATGCCGCAGGTGTGCGAGATCTACTCGCGCTGCTCGGCTTCGAGCGCGGCACCGTCGTCGGCCACTCCTTCGGGGGCGGCATCGCGATGCAGTTCAGCTACCTGTTTCCCGAATACGTCGAGCGCATGGCGCTGATCTCCTCCGGTGGCCTCGGCCGCGAGGTCCACCCCATGCTGCGCGCCGCCGTGCTGCCCGGATCCGAGTGGGTGTTGCCCCTGCTCGCACGCGAATGGTCGGTCCGGGCGGGAGATGCGGTGCGCTCTGTCGCATCGAAGATCGGGATCGAGGCCGGCCCCGACATCGCGGAGTTCGCTCGCGGCTATGCCTCCCTCACCGAGGAGGGGGCAAGCGAGGCCTTCATCCACACGATGCGCAGCGTCATCGACCCCGACGGCCAGCGGGTCTCCGCCCTCGACCGCCTCTATCTCGCCGACCAGATGCCGACGATGTTCGTCTGGGGCACCGCCGATCCGATCATTCCGGTCGAGCATGGCCGGAACGCCCACCGAGTGGTGCCCAACAGCCGCTACGTCGAGATCGAGGGCTCCGGTCATTGGCCGATGCTTGACGCGCCCGATCGCCTCGTCGGCGAGCTGAAGAGCTTCATCGAAGAGACCGAGCCGTTCAAATGGTCGCTCGAGTCCGTACGCGAGCGGCTGCAGCGTGGACCCGAGCCGGCTCCGGAGCCTATTCCGGCCGGCGCCGACTGAGGAGGTAGACGATGTTGCCAGGCACTCTGCTCGGGGCGAGCAATCCACCGGCGGGGGGCGCGGCGACGAGCGACATGATCTACGCCACGGCGGGCGCCGTGGTGGTGACGGTCCTCCTGTTCGGCCCGATCCTCCTATACAAGCAGGGCCGCTTTCCGCTGATCGGCCGTCTCGCCGATCTCGCCGAGCGCGTCACCAAGCTCCCCGGCTGGGCCGCACTGCCCGGGACCTTCCTCGCGCTCACCCTCCTGATCGCTGTCTTCGGGATGTACTGGGACATCTCCCTGCACATCGACCAGGGACGTGACCCGGGGCCACTCGCCAACCCCGCCCACTACTTCATCCTCGCCGGCCTCTTCGGCGTGCTGCTCGCCGGCGTCCTCGGGCTGGCGCTCCCAAAGCGGCCCACTCGCACCTCCTACGAGATCGCGCCCGGTTGGTTCGCGCCGATCGGGGCGCTGATGATCGCGATCTGCGGCGCGAGCTCGCTCGCGGCCTTCCCGCTCGACGACATCTGGCACCGGATCTTCGGTCAGGACGTGACGCTCTGGGGGCCGACTCACCTGATGCTGATCGGCGGCGCCTCGCTGTCGGTGCTCGGTGCCTGGGCTTTGCACGCCGAGGGCTGTGAGGAGCGCCAGGACGCAGGCACGCCCCTGCCGAGGTGGACCCGCCTCCGCCAGGTCGTTCTGGCCGGTGCATTCCTCGTGGGCCTGTCGACCTTCCAGGCCGAATTCGACTTCGGCGTCCCCCAGTTCGCGCTCGCCCTGCAGCCCACTCTGATCATGCTGGCGGCAGGGATCGGGCTGGTTGCGGCCCGTATCCGGATCGGGCCCGGCGGCGCAGTGGCGGCCGTGGCCGTCTACGTCGGGATCCGTGGAACCGTGACGCTCCTCGTCGGGCCGCTGTTCGGGGAGATCACCCCGCACTTCCCGCCCTACGTCGTTGAGGCGCTGCTGGTCGAAGGTGTTGGGCTCGCCCATCTACGGGGCGGACCCGCTGCAGAGAGGCCGGTGACGTTCGGCGCGCTGTCCGGTCTGGCAATCGGCACGATCGGTCTGGCTGCGGAGTGGGGCTGGTCCCACGTCTGGGTCGTCAATCCGTGGCCGGTTTCGCTCTTCCCGGAGGCTGCGATCACCGGACTGATCGCCGCCATTGCCGGCGGTGTGATCGGAGGCTTCGTCGGCCGATCGCTGACCCCCGGTATGGAACGCCGTGAGCGCATCCCGCGGCCTGCGCTGGCCGTCGCCGGCATCGCGGCAGTCGGCGCCGTAGCGTTCCTGATCCCGGTCAATGCCGGTCCCGGCGTTCGGGCGAACTTCGACCTCAACGTCCAGAACACCTCCGACGGCCGTCTGGCAACGGGCACCGTCCAGCTGGATCCACCGGACGCGGCGCAGGACGCCTACTGGTTCAACGTGACCAGCTGGCAGGGCAAGGACGGCCGGGCCCAGATCGACACGCTCGGCGAGATCGGCCCGGGTCGTTATCGGACCACCGAGCCGATCCACGTCGATGGGACATGGAAGAGCACGCTGCGCCTGCACAAGGGCCGCGAACTGGCCGGCCTGCCGATCTTCCTGCCCGCCGACCCGGCGATTCCGGTAACCGAGGTCCCGATCCAGCCACAGATGACCCGGAGCTTCGTGCTCGACCACAAGAATCTCCAGCGCGAGCAGAAGCCCGACGTGCCCGGGTGGCTCACGCTCGTCGCCTACCTCGGCGTCGGCGGCATCTCGTTCTCGCTGATCTTCGTGGTCGGTTTCGGGCTCGCGCGGCTTGATCGGAGCGGCGCCGGCCCACCTGGCGCGGCGGCGCCCAGTGGAACGGCGAGTGCGGGCAAGCGCCGGAAGCCGGGAACGCGGCCCGCGACGGTCTGATGGGCCTCCGCGACCGCGCCGGGGCTTTGGTCTCCGGCCAGGGCATCAAGGACCTCGTCGCCGGGCGCATCCCCACGGCGGATCTCGACGACCGCGACCCGGACTACATCCGGGAGCAGCTACCGGGCCTGTGGGTGCTGGCCTCCTTCTACTTCCGGGCGGATGTGCGCGGCCTCGAGCGCATCCCGGCGGAGGGGCCTGTGCTGCTCGTGGGAAACCACTCCGGCGGCAATGTCACGCCGGACACGATGGTGTTCACGCTCGCCTTCTCGGCACACTTCGGCGTGGAGCGCCGCTTCCACCCGCTGGTCCACAACCTGGTGCTGGCGATGCCGCTGCCGTTCAAGCTCGCCAAGTTCGGATGCGTCGCGGCCTCGCCCGAGAACGCCAGCCTGGCCCTCGAGCGGGAGGGCGTGGTGCTGGTCTATCCGGGCGGCGACTGGGAGGTTCACCGTCCCTCCTGGCAGGAGAACAAGGTCGACTTCGCCGGGCGGAAGGGCTGGGCCAAGCTGGCGATCGAGAGCGGCGTCCCGATCGTGCCGCTGGTCGCCGTCGGCGGGCAGGAGACGGCGATCTTCCTGTCTCGCGGCGAGCGGCTCGCGAAGACGCTCCAGCTCGACAAGCTCTTCAGACTCAAGGTGCTGCCGATCTCGGTCTCGATCCCGTGGGGGCTGAACGTCGGCGACATGCTCGGCCACTGGCCCCTCCCGGCGAAGATCACCGTCGAGGCGATGGAGCCGATCGATCTGAAGGAGCAGTTCGGCTCTGGGCCTGACCCCGACGAGGTCTACGAGCACGTCACTGCTGTGATGCAGGCGAAGCTCGACGAGCTCTCCGCCGAGCGGCGCTTGCCGCTGATCGGCTGAGCGATGCACATCGAGGAGAGCATCGAGGTCCGGTCGCCCCGCGAGGAGGTCTGGAAGTTCGTCTCACAACCCGAGCGCTACGAGGAGTTCATGTTCGGCTCGCACTGGTCGCCGGTGAACGGCGAGCCGACCAGCGGCCCGCGGGCGCGCTTTCGGATCTCGATCGAGGTGCGCTCCATCGACCTCGGCGGCGTGGTGGAGGTCGTCGAATGGGATCCACCGCATGAGTTCACCTGGACCTCCATCACCGGCATCGACCAGCGCGGTCGCTGGATCCTCCGCGACTGTCCCGCCGGGACGATGGCAACCGTGCGCGCGAGCTACCAGGTGCCGGGCGGCGTCCTGGCGCTGGTCGCGAGTCAGCTCTCGAAGCCGTTGATCCGGCGCGACCTGCGGCGCTCGCTCCAGGCGCTGAAGGCGGCGGTCGAGTGATGATTCGCCCTCCGCTCCTGAGTGGAGTGGCCTGGTTGCCGCTTGCGCACGCCGGGCATGTCCTGGCCGACGCAGCGATCTTCCTGGTCCCGGTCGGCTCGGTCCTGCTGACGATCTGGGCGCTCAACCGCTGGGGCCCCAAGGACCGCTAGACCGCTCAGCTCAGTCCGAGCTCGGTGTCCTCATCGGGATCGGGGGTGGGCTGGAGCTTGAAGTCCTCGGAGATCCAGTCCTTCATGGATCCATCCACCGCGACGGCCTCGTAGCCCGCATCGCTGAGGCGACTGGCGGCCTTGACGGCTTTCTTGCCGTCCTTCGCGATCACCATCAGGCGAGCGCCCTCTTGAGGCCGGTCGGCGGACGCTTCCGCTTGTGCATCGGGGAGGTGTGTTGCGCCGGGCACGTGGCCCTCGCTCCACTCCTCCTCCGAGCGGACGTCAACCGCGACCGCGTCGCCGCCGGCGATCTCCTTACGGGCCGCCTCGACGCTGATTGTCTGCGTCTTCGTCTCGGCCGCCATACCGCTGGGGTACCCGCTCTGCCCGAGGCCAATCCGCGAGTTGAGCCCGGGCGTACCATGAAGCGATGGCCACTGCACCGAGGTTGGATCCAACCGAGGTGGCGGAGATCGGCTCGCGCCTCAGGGAGAACATCGCGCTGGCCGTGAAGGCCCCCGACCCAGTCGTGCGGGACCTGATCGTCGCCCTGCTGGCCGATGGGCACGTGCTGATCGAGGATGCGCCGGGTGTGGGCAAGACCGCCCTGGCCAGGGCGCTCGCCCGCTCGCTCGAGGCCGAGTACGCGCGGGTGCAGTGCACTTCGGACCTCCTGCCCGCCGATCTAGTCGGCACCAACGTCTTCAACCAGCGGAGCGCGAGCTTCGAGTTCCATCCAGGCCCCGTGTTCGCCAACGTCGTCCTTGTCGATGAGATCAATCGAGCTTTGCCAAAGACGCAGTCCGGGCTGCTCGAGTGCATGCAGGAGCGCCAGATCACGATCGACGGGACCAAGCACGAGCTGGCCCGGCCGTTCGTGGTGCTGGCGACGCAGAACCCAGCCGAGTACGAGGGCACCTATCCCCTGCCGGAGGCCGAGCTCGACCGCTTCATGGTCCGGGTCAGCCTCGGCTACCCCGCCGCCGATGCCGAGGCCGCGATGCTCGCAGAGCACGCTGACCGCGACCCGGTCGACGATCTGCGCCCGGTCGCTGAGGTGGCCGTGGTGCGCAACGCCCAGGCGGCGCTCGCGGGAATCGAGGCGACGGAGAGCCTGCGCAGCTACGTGGTCGCGGTTTGCGAGGCGACGCGCCAGGACGAAAGGGTCGAGCTCGGGGCAAGCCCGCGCGCCGGCCTGATGCTCTTCCGGGCGGCGAAGGCGCTGGCCGCGCTCGACGGCCGCGACCACGTCCTACCCGATGACGTCCAGGCGCTCGCTCCCACCGTCCTCTCACACCGGCTCCTCCTCTCCTTCGAGGTCGACGGCGACCAGCGGGAGACCGTCGTCCGCGAGGCGATCGACAGGGTCCCGGCGCTGTGAGATGAGAGCGCCGGGGGAGTCCGGCTCGCCGAGGGCGCCCGTCACGGCGGCGCTCGGGGCGGCCCTCACCCTCGCCGGGCTCGGATTCGGCCTCACGGCTGCCCTGGTTTGCGGCCTGGCTCTCCTCGCCCTCGCGGTCGGCGCGGTTGCCTGGGTCGAGCTGGCAACGATCCGGGGACGACTGGAGCGAGAGCGCGGGCCCATGCGACTCGAGGAGACCGAGCCATTCCCGCTGCGGATCTCACTTCGGCGCGCCCTGCTGCCGCCACCTGGCGGCGAGTTGATCGATCCGCTGCTAGACCGCAGCATTCCCGTCGGGCCGCGCTGGCGGCAGGTGGTCAGACGGGAGGTCTGGCTCGAGCACCCCGGCCGGCGACATCTGGCACCGGCCCGCCTCGTCGTTCGCGATCCGCTTGGACTCTGGCAACGCGAGCTCGACTCGGGGGAGGTGGGCGAGCTCGTCGTGCTCCCTCGCATCGATCCAGTCCGCTGGTCCGGGCCGGGCGCCGAGGCGAACAGCCAGTCCGCCGGCTCCGGCAAGGCCAGCGACGCGACCTCGCGGCGGGGCGCACTCGCCCAGTTCGAGGTCGATGGCCTCCGCCCATACCGCGATGGGAGCCCGGCGTCGCGGATCCATTGGCCTGCCGTCGCCCGGACCGGGCAGATGATCGAGCGGCGGCTCGTTGCCGGCGGGGAGCCGCGCCCACTGGTCGTGTTCGACCCCCGCGGCGGGGACGACGCGCAGCGCGAGCGGGCGATGCGCGCGGCTGCGTCCCTCTGCGTCGAGCTCGCGCGCTCCGGGGGCTGCGAGCTGCTGGTTCCGGGTGAGCGTCGGCCGCTGACCATCGATCCCGCGCTCAGGGCCTGGCCCGAGGCGCACGTCCGAATCGCGGTCTCGGATCCGAATTCGGGACCGATGCTGCCGGCCGGGGTTCGCGGCGCGGCGCTCCTCTGGGTGACCGCCGGCAGCTCACTCCCACGGTCGCTGCGCCGGCTGCGGCCGGGCAGCTTCCTGATCACCCCACGCGGATCGCGGCGTGCGGCCTCGTTCCGGGTCTCGGGCTGCTTCGCGTATCCGGCCGGCCCAGCGGCTGAGCGGGCCGCCGCGCCTCGGCAGAGGTCGGCGGCATGACGGCGACTGCCCGTCCGGGCCGGATCGAGCTGATCTGCTTTGCGGCTTTCGCGGCCGTGGTCACCCTCCAGTGGGCCTCGCTGGTCGACCATCCACCCGCCGTGCGGTTGACGCTGGCGGCGGTGCTGGCGACCGGCGGCGGTGCGCTGCTCGCCGTGATCGCCCGAATGCCAGGCTCGCGGGCCAGCCGCTGGGCCCTGGCGGCCGGAGCGACTCTCGCGGCGGTCCTGGTCTGCATGGTTGTCGTGGGGCTCCCCGCCCGGCTGCTCTTGCCCGGCGAGTGGGACGAGCTCTGGGCCAACCTAAGCCGCAGCCTCGATGGAGTCGCCGACGTCCCGGTGCCGTACACGGGCGTCGACTCGTGGACGCGGCTCGTGATCCTCCTTGCCGCGCCGCTGGTCGCGGGGCTGGCCGCGTTCGCCGCCTTCTGGCCGACCCGCCACAGGCTCGCGGGGCGGGTCTGCGCGCTGATCCTGCTGGTGGCGCTCTATCTGGTCGCCGTGGCCTGGGCGCGGCCCGGCCGCCAGCTGGCCGGAGGCGCGCTGCTGCTCGTCCTCACCTGCGCCTGGCTCTGGCTGCCGGGTACGCCCTCCCGGAGCCGAAGCGCCGCGGCGATCGCCGTCGCCGCGGCGGCGATCCTCGCGGTCCCCGCGGCGGCCGCGCTCGACACCGGCAGGGGGCTGATCGACTACCGGCAGTGGCGCCTGCTCAGCGCCAACGGGCAGAACTTCGATTGGGATCAGACCTACGGACCTCTGAGCTGGCCGCAGAAGGGGTCTCTCATGTTCGAGGTCGCCACCGAGCACACGCACTACTGGAAGGTGAGCAACCTGAACACCTTCGACGGCGTGCGCTGGTCGCGCTCCTCGGCACCCGGCGGCGAGCCCGCGCTGGGTCAGCCGCTCAAGTTCCACCCGAAGGCGGTGCCTCCCCGCCCCGATCCGGCATACGTGGACCGCATCAACATCGAGGACCACGGGCTGAACAGCGAGTTCGCGATCGGTGCCGGGAGCGTCCTCGCAATCCGCGGCGTCGAGGCTCGGCCAACCCCTGATGCGATCTGGGAGATGGGCGAGGAGCTGAACCCGGGCAACTCGTACACCGCTCTGATCTACGACCCACAACCGAGCGTGTCCGTGATGCACTCGGCTGGGACCACCTACCCCTCCACGGCTCAGCGCTACACGTCGTTCGCCCTCTCCGGCGGGCCGAGGGGTACGCGCACGGTCGAGGTGCCCCTGTGGAGCGACTCGGGACCAGCGTCGATTGCAGACCAGGTGCGAGACACCCCATACGAAGCGATGCACTCGCTCGCCGCTCGGCTCGCTGGCGGCGCGCGCGATCCCTACGACGCGGTCAACCGGATCGACCAGCACCTGCGCCGCAACTACGCCTACCGACAGGACGTCGCCAACCACCCCTACCCACTGCCGGCCTTCCTCGGCGAGGACCACGCCGGCTATTGCCAGCAGTTCTCCGGCGCGATGGCGCTGATGTTGCGGATGGTCGGCATCCCGAGCCGGGTGGCATCCGGGTTCGCGCCGGGGGGACGCGACCCCGAGCGCAACAACTACCTGGTCGATGACACCGACGCACACAACTGGGTTGAGGTCTTCTTTCCGTCGATCGGGTGGGTCACCTTCGATCCAACCCCCTCGGCCGCGCCGGCCGCCACCCAGCTGGACGACAACGCGCTCGGGGTCACCAAGTCGCCGCAACCGGACGAGAGGAGCAGGGGACCCTCGTTCCCGCCGTCACCCAGCGAGGACGCCAAGCCACAGCCCCAGGAGACAACGGGCTCGGGCGGCTCCGGCAGAGACGATTCCGGGCCTGAAAGCCTCGTCGTGCTGGGGGCGACCCTCGCGGCACTCGCTCTCGCCGCGGCCGGCGCCTACGGCCTGCGCCGGCACCGAAGGCGCCTGATGGGACCCGGTCAGCTCGCCGCCGCAGAGCTCGGCGAGCTCGAGCGCGCGCTCGCGAGGATCGGCACTCCACTTTCCCCGGGGACCACGCTGCTCCGAGTCGAGACCGAGCTCGACGCGCTGGCGGGGACCGACGCTTCCGCCTACGCCGCCAGGCTCAGGAATCACCGCTACCGGGAGGCCGCGGTCGCACCCCCAGGCATCAGCGAGCGGCGGGCGCTGCGACGTGCGCTGCTGGCGATGGCCGGATGGCGATCCGGCCTCCGGGTCCTGCTGGCGGTCCCGCCCGGTGGGCCTAGCCCGCGTACGGGGCGCGGGGGTCCGAGGACCAGCCGGTAGGCGCGCTGCCCTCGTCCTCCCAGCGCCGCCTCTGGCGCGGCATCGGGGTCAGGGCGATCAGGATCGCCGCGATGAGCAGGCCGGCGAGCAACTTCCAGCGGTCCACCAGCGCCGCGCCGGCGTTGGTCCCGAACTTGAGGAATGACGTGCCGGGCGGCAGGTTGGTGCTGCCCTGCACGACGTAGTCGCCGGAACTGGGCACATCGAGCTTCGCCACCGACCCGAGCTCGCCAACGGTCTCACTTCGCGTCACGCTGCTGGCCGCCGGGGCGCCATTCTGCGACGCGATCGGCACGGGCACCCCTCCGTTCACAGAGACGACCGCAAAGCCCAGCGGCATGGCGTTCTGCTTGATCGGGTCCGAGTTGTCCCCGAGCTGGCTGTAGTAGACGGTCACCTTCCCCTCAGGCAGGTGAACGACCCCGCCCTGTGGCAGCCCCACCTGGCCGTAATCGTCGGTGTGGTCGCTGAAGCCCGTGGAAATCGCCACGGCGACCGCCGCGAGGATCAGGCCAACCGAGATCAGGTTCTTGAGCCACCGCATGACTTCCGGAGATATCGGCATTCCTCGACCGTTGTTCAAGCACTGGGCGCATGTTCTCGACTGATGTAGGAGATACCGGCCTCCGCCGCACATATGCTGCTCGCGCTGTCTCGACCATCTCGGAGGAGGAATCAGTTGAAGGCGTCGAAGTGGGGACTGACGATGTGCCTTGCCGTGAGCGCGCTCGTCCTGGCGGCGTGCGGCAGCTCCAGCGGCGACACCTCGACCGATGGCAACTCCGACCTCTTCACCACCGCCGGCTTCCAGAAGGCGTTCGACGCCGTCCAGGACAAGGCGGGCGAGAACGCGCAGGCCCTACAGGTGCAGATCACCGAAGGCGGCGCCGACTTCAAGCTGCGGAGCGGCGAGCAGGCCACGGGCTTCGTCTACACCGGCGGCGACCTGCACGACGAGAAGGTCGAGGTGATCGGGGCCGGCTCCCTCGAGGGGCAGGACTACCCCTTCTCCGAGATCGATCCCGCGGCAATCGACAAGATCGTCTCCGCCGTCAAGTCCGAGGGCCGCGTCAGCGACCTCAAGGTCACAGTGATGACGCTCGAGAAGAGCCCGGTCGACGGCAAGCTCAAGTGGACCATCAACGGCGAGGGCGGCGGCCGCATCGGTCTCGTCTACACCGCTGAGCCGGACGGTTCCAACGTCAGCGCGCCCGCCACCGAAGCCTCGGATCTCACCGAGTGCATCCAAAGGGCCGGGACTGACGTCGACAAACTCCAGGCCTGTACGCAGTAGCGCCTCTCATACATCTCTTAGGCGATCCCGCCAGCATGAGCTCGTGCGCGTACTGGTAGTAGACGACGAGCCGCAGCTCCGCCGTGCCCTCGAGCGCGCGCTGAAGCTCGAGGGCTACGAGGTCGACCTGGCCGCCGACGGCGAGGAGGCCCTGGGCTCGGTCGGCTCCGGCTTGCCGCTGGACGCGATCGTCCTCGACGTGCTGATGCCGAAGCGCGACGGGCTGGAGGTGTGCCGCGAGCTGCGGGCGCGCGGCGACCGGACCCCGATCCTGATGCTGACTGCTCGCGATGCCGTGCAGGACCGGGTCGACGGGCTCGACGCGGGCGCGGACGACTACGTCGTCAAGCCGTTCGCCCTCGAGGAGCTGCTCGCCCGGCTGCGGGCACTGCTCCGGCGGACCAACGGTGAGCCGGCGGAGGCACTGAGCTACGCGGATCTGACCCTCGACCCGGCCACCCGGGAGGTCACGCGAGGCGACCGGCCGGTCGAGCTCACCAAGACCGAGTTCTCCCTGCTCGAGCACCTGATGCGCAACCCGCGCCTGGTGCTCACCAGGTCGCAGCTGTTCGAGGCGGTCTGGGGTTACGACTTCGGGCCGCGATCGAACTCGCTGGAGGTCTACGTCGGCTACCTGCGCCGCAAGACAGAGGAGGGCGGCGAGTCGCGGCTGATCCAGACGGTCCGCGGAGTCGGGTACTCGCTGCGCGAGAAATGAGCCTGCGACGCCGGCTCGCCCTGCTCTCCGCCCTGGCCGTCGCGTTTGCGGTCCTGCTCGCCTCCGGACTCGTCTACACGCTCGTCCGCGACCGGCTGCGGGGCGACATCGACAACGACCTGCGCCATCAGGCCGACGTGGTGACCCAGCGAGCGGCGCAGGTCGCACCAGGCCTGGCGGGCGCCGCGCAGGGGCCCGTGACGATCGGCACCGCCCAGGGTGGTGGGACCTTCTCGCAGAGCGGCAATCCGCCCCCGCTTCCCCCGGAGTTGCAACCGAAGGGCAAGGTCAACGGCAAGAACGGCGCCGAGGAGAAGCCGGAGGCCGGCGACCGGGTCTTCCTGCAGAGGGCGGTTCCGGCTCCGGGCCCCGGAGGACCTCCCTCCGTTGCCCAGCTGATCGGGCCCAACGGTTTGGCGGTGACCGGCATCGGCTCGCAGGTCCAGCTTCCGATCTCCGAAGCCGACCGTGCGCTCGCCACCAGCGGCGGTGACGCCAGCTTCAGCGACGTCAACGCGCAGGGGACCTCGTTCCGCGTGCTGACCGAGCCCCTGCCCGAGGGCGGGGCCATCCAGCTCGCGCGCTCGCTCGAGGACACCGATCACACCCTCGACACGCTGATCATCATCCTGTTGGCCGTCAGCGCCGGCGGGATCGCGCTCGCGGCTGCGCTCGGACCGTTCGTCGCGCGTGCGGCGCTGGCGCCGGCGGGCGAGGTCTCCGACGCCGCCGAGGAGGTGGCGCGCACCCGCGACCTCACCCACCGGATCGAGGTCCGCGGCGACGATGAGCTCGGCCGCCTCGCCGGCAGCTTCAACGAGATGATGGAGGGGCTGGAACGCTCCGAGGCCGCCCAGCGCCGCCTCGTCGCCGACGCCTCGCACGAGCTACGCACTCCCCTGGCCACGCTGCGGACCAACATCGAGACCCTCGGGCGCACCGAGAACCTCAACCCCGAGGAGCGCAAGCGCCTGGTTGCGGATCTGACCCAGGAGCTCGAGGAGATGACTGAGCTGGTCGGCGACATCGTGGAGCTGGCGCGGGCGCCCGGTCAGGACGCGATCGCGCGGCAGGATGTCGCGCTCGACGAGCTCACGCGCGACGCCATCGAGCGCGCCGAGCGCCGAGCGCGCGACCTTCACTTCGAGCTGGACGCGGATCCCTCGGTAGTCAACGCCGATGCCCAGCGCCTGGGCCGCGCGATCTCGAACATGCTCGACAACGCGTGCAAGTGGAGTCCGCCGGACGGGCGAATCGAGGTCGCCGTGAAGAACGGGCGCGTCACGGTCCGCGACCACGGACCTGGCTTCCCCGCCAACGGCCTCGACAAGGTGTTCGACCGCTTCTGGAGAGCGGACGACGCCCGCGGCAAGCCTGGCTCCGGCCTCGGGCTGGCGATCGTGCAACGCGTCGCCGACGAGCACGACGGCAGCGCCACCGCCTCGAACGCCGAGGACGGTGGCGCGGTGGTCAGCCTGGAGCTGCCGCCGATCGAGACCTGAGCGCCAGCTCCAACTCGAAGCGCGCGTCCGGGTCCGCGAGGTCCTCGCCGAACAGCTCCCGCAGCCGGGTGAGCCGGTAACGGATCGTCTGCGGATGTAGGTGAAGCGCCCTGGCCATCGCCGCGGCGTTGCCGCCGTGCTGGACGAAGGCGAGGGCCGTCTCCTCCATCCGCCCGCGGGCCGCCGGGGTGAGCTCCGCGAGCGGAGCGAGCCGGCGCTCGGCGAGCCGCTCGGCGACTCCGCCCGACTGAAAGAGCAGCAGCTCCGGCAGGTGCTCCTCGGCGTCCAGCAGCCCATCGGCCTGGATCGCCCCTGCCTCGACGGCGCGCAGCGCGGTCGAGGCCAGTGCCCAGGCCGACGCCAGCTCCTCCCGCGGCACCGTTGGCCCGACGGCCGCGTGGAGGTGCTGCGTGGCTCGCTGCAGCTCCCCTCGCCGGCTGGCTCCGGCGACCAGGGCGCAGCCGATCCCGCCGAGCGGCGCAACCAATGCGTCGGTCGATAGCCGGCGGCCGACGCGCGTGAGGTCGGCTTCCGCCACTGCAAGAGGAGCCGCGCTCCGGGGCAGCCTCCACCCAGCCGCCTGCGCGGCGGCCCTCACCTCAGCCTCCTCCGCAGGGGGATCGCGCAGCAACAGTGCCAGCAACTCGCGGCGGCGCCGCTGCCGCTCACCCTCCTGCTCGCGCTGCGCCTGCGCGTAGCCCTCGACGGAATCGGCGGAGAGCTCGTCGATGTAGGCGAAGATCGCCTCTGCCAGGACGGCGAGCTGGCCAGGGTCGACGCGGTGGCGCCGGGCCGCGCCCGAGATCCGCCGCCAGGCCACCCTGGCGCCGATGCGATATGCGGCCTGCAGCGAGTCGAGGGTCCGGCCCTCTCGCAACTCGCCCCGCCCAAGCCCCACATATACGTCGCGGCCTGGGTCCCGGCCCGCTTCGGGGTCACGGATCAGCGCGACGAATTGGCGCAGCGCCTCGCTCACGCCGGTGCGGATCCCGGCGCCGAAGCTGCCCTCCAACGGCCTCGCGTACTCGGGCACCTCACGGGCGATCGTCGCCAGGATCTCCTCGGTCGCCGCAGGGAGCTCGGGCTCGATCACATCGGCCAGCTCGGGCGGAAGGTCCCGCCACGGCCCTGACACCATGTTATTTGTCACTCGACTGATAAGAAATCCACCTCGAAGTTGACATAGAGACTAACTCTCGTGTGGCGATCGTGCCTAGCCTGCAGGTATGACACACACAATGACTCGCACAACCAAGCTCGCCAACCTCGGCGCCGTCGTGGTCCCCTTCCTCGCCACGCTCAGCGCGATCATCCTCTTCTGGAACAGCGTCGTCAGCGTCACCGACCTGGCGATCCTGGCCGTGATGTACCTGCTCACGGCCACCGGCATCACGGTCGGCTACCACCGCCTGCTCACCCACCGCTCCTTCCGGACCCACAAGCCCACTGAGTACCTCTTCGCGACGCTCGGCTCGATGGCGGTGCAGGGATCCGTGATCGCCTGGGTCGCCGACCATCGCAAGCACCACGCCCACACGGACGTCGAGGGCGATCCCCACAGCCCGCACGTCGGCCACGGCGACGGGATGTCCGGCGTCCTGCGCGGGCTCTGGCACGCCCACACCGGCTGGCTGCTCTCGGAGCATGGCCGGGCGGACTGGAAGAAGTACGCGCCCGACCTCTACGAGGACCGAGGCATGCGCCTGATCAACCGCCGCTTCGTCTCGCTCGTCGTCCTCGGTTTGGCGATTCCGGCACTCGCCGGCTATCTGCTGACGGGGACGCTGATCGGGGCCGCAACCGGTCTGCTCTGGGGCGGGCTGGTGCGCGTCTTCTTCGTCCACCACGTCACCTGGAGCGTCAACTCCGTCTGCCATTTCCTCGGATCCCGCCGCTTCGAGGTGGAGGATCAGTCCACGAACGTGTTCTGGCTGGCCCTCCCCTCGCTCGGCGAGTCCTGGCACCACAACCACCACGCCTTCCCCCGCTCCGCGGTCCATGGGCTGCGCCGCTGGGAGCTCGATCCCTCGGCTCTGCTGATCGCAGGGATGGAGAAGGTCGGCCTCGCCTGGAACGTGATCCGGATCGCGCCGGAGCGGCAGGAGGCGAAGACGGCAGGCGCGCCTCAGGGGCGATCCCCCGAAGCTCAAGCCGCTTCTTAGCCCCTCCTCAGCCTCCTCTCATACCCGGCTGGCTTGATGGTCGCCAAGCCCGGTTAGACCGGGAAGCGACGGACAGGAGTGGTGATGGAAGAGAAGAGAAAGCGAGGGCTGACCATCAGGTTCGGCCCGCTCGGCTTGTCCCTGCTGGCGGCTGCAATCACGGCGGTCGGCGTCGCCGCCGTCTCGCTGGCGGCCGATAGCGGCAGCGGCAACGCGAATAACGAAAGCGGTTCGACGAGCTTTCACGCCCCGGGTCCGGGCGGCGGCCCCGGAGTGATGACGTTCCGCGCGCCCAACCTCTCGGACGCGGACAAGCAGAAGCTCGAGGACTTCCGCAAGTGCATGGAGGACAACGGTGCACCCGGGCCTCCCGATCCGAGCGACATCGATCCGAGCAATCCGCCGAAGCCGCCGAGCGCGGCGGACCAGGAGAAGATCCAGAAGGCCTATGAGGCCTGCAAGGACAAGCTCCCGGAGGACATGCAGAACGCGGGCCCGCCCGCCATCGGCACCTTCAAGTGCGGCCCGCCGCCGGGTGCCCCAGGCGAGAAGGACCAGAACCAGGATCAGAGCAACGACTCGGGCACCAGCTCGAGCGGCTCGGACTCCTAACCAAGACTCGTCCAAACAACACGGCGTCACCTCTCTGGACGCCCCATAGATCCCCCCAAGCGAGCGGGCCCTCTGAGCGGGGCCCGTTTGCTGTGGCTACCGGCGCGCCGTGTAGGTCAGGACACCGGTGTCGCAGGTCTCGGCCGGCCTCGGGTTCCCAGCCGAATCCGTTCCCGCTTGCCTGAAGAAGTGAGCGTGAACGGTGCCTGTGACTGACTTCTTTGTGACCTTGCCGGTGAGCACCATGAAGTTCCCCGCCACCTCTTCCGGTGTGTCGAGCTCAGGGTTCCGGTAGGTACCCGAGAACTTCCGGTTCCTCTTGACCTTGAAGGCATGGTTCAGCGTGTTGCGGGTCGTGTCGGTGATGGCATCGTGAAAGGTGCCGAAGCACTGCGGCGGGTCGCACACTCCGTTGAAGTCAAGGCAGAGGGGCTTGCAGCCATTGGACTCGAGGCAGGGGCCGTAGATGCCCTTCACCCGCACAACGCCGTCCGGGACCACACTCGGTGTCTTGCCCCGGAAGACCACCTTCATCTCGATCGAGGGAACGTCCCTGGGAAACCCGGTGTTGCTCGGCACAAACGGCTGATTCACCGGTCCCTGGTACTTGAACGTCCCGCCCTTGCCCAGCGCCGGGGGTGCAAGCGCCAGCACGGCGCAGATCGCTGCCAGGATCGCAGGGGTAAGAATCCTTGAGCGGATCGCCATCGCTAGAGCTCGAAGATGAACGTGGCGCGCCCGGCGTGGAAGAACTGGGCGTTGGCCGAGTAGTCGACTACGAACTCGAAGTCCACGTCTTCCCCCGGCGCGAGCACGTGTGGCGTCGAGAGTATGTAGTCGCGACAGGCGTCGTCCGTGCGGTCGGTCGGATCGTTGAGCAGCTGGCTGGTGTTGCCGCCACCGGTGGTGTTCGTCGTCAGGTTGATCGTGGCCGTGTCGATTGTGGTCTGGGATGTTCCGTAGCAGGCATTGACCCCGACGAAAGTGAGCGGCTGCCCGGCGAAGACGGTTGGCAGTGAGGGCTCGATCGCGGCGGGCATATTGTCGATGGCGCCTGTGCTGCCCCCGAAGGTCGTTTCTCCAGTGGTCGGACTCACCTGGATGGTGATCGCCGCGTTGATCTTCTGCCAGGTCAATGGAGAGGCGTTGAGCCTGATCTCGCCGCCATCCGGCAGGTATCTGTCGTCGCCCGCGACCGGCGTCAGATAGCGGCCGTCGCCCTGCGCCGGGGTCAGATAGCGGCCGTCACCCTGGCTCGCGGTCAGATAACGGCTGTCGGATTGGCTCTTCGTATAGAAGAGAGCCTTGGCCTTGACCTTCGTGAAGACGCCCTTGCTGAAGGAGGGCGCGAGGATCACCGAGAAGGCGACCACCGTACAGAGCGCAACGAGACCGACGAGTCGAGGTTTGATTTGAGCACCCTATGTGCAATCGACGTGCGCTGACAACCCTCGTCGCTGCGGACCCTAGACCGGTAAACCGACCGACTCGAGTGCCGCTGAGATCTCGGAGTAGGCCGTGAAGCTCGCGACCTTGCGGTCGCGCTGCTCCAGGACGTGGGCGAGCGGCACGTCGAGATCATCGCCACTCTCCTTCTGGGTGATCTGGAGGCGGCCGAGCACGACCCAGCGGCCGTCGGCAGCGGCGCGTAGGCCCTCGGGCTTGAAACTGTCCGACTCGAAGAGCTCCTCCATGTCGCCGCGCCAGTTCTTGAAGCCCCGCAGTCCCTTGTAGGTCTTGCCGTCGATGAAGACCGTTTCCATGCGGATCTGAAAATCGGGGTGCAGGAGGGCCTCAAGCCCAGCTCCGCCACGGTCGATCTCGTCATAGATGCGCCTTACAGCGTCAAGTGACGAGCCCGTGTCGGCCTCCTCCATGGCCGCGTTGAACTGCCGTTCAAGTGTCTCGACGTCGTGCTGGTCGTACATTTGATGGCCCTCAGTATCTCCCCAGAAGTACGGATGACGCGGCACCGCGCCCCGGGCAAGCTATCGGAGCCATCGCGAAGGGAACTTTCAGCGTGATGGGGGAGAGAGAACGGGCGGACGCCAGCGGCGTCAGCGAACAGGAAATCCAGACCCGTCTCGCCTCGGTCACCGTCGGGCTCTGGCTCTCGGTGATCGTCTGCACCGGGGGGACGATCTACGCGGCCATGACCTGGAGCGAGCCGAATCGCATCCTGATCCTCGGCGTGCTCGCGCTTGGCCTGCTCAGCGTGCCTCTCGTCTGGGCCTTCCCGCACGAGCGGATTGCGCGCAGCCACTACTCGGAGCTCTTCTTCGCGGGCTGGTCGTTCGCCGACATCGCCCTGATCGCGACGGTCGCCGGGCTCGATGGCGGCTCGCAAAGCGCCTACATGCTGCTGCTGGTCCTTCCGGTCCTGTTCGCCTCCCTCTCCTATCCGCCGCGGACCATCGCAGCCGTGGCATTCACCGGTGTCGCCGCTTTCTTCATCGTCGCGTTCGGCGTCGGCGGCGGCTTCCCGCTCTCCGGCTTCGCGCTGTTCGCGATGGGCTGCGTCGCGATGATGGGCGTCTGGGAGGCCCGTAACCAGACCCGTCAGCGGGCGGTTCTGGCCGCGACGGCCGCCGCCCGCCAGCGCAGCGAGGAGTCAGGCCTGCTGCAGGCCCGCCAGCAGCGCGAGGTCGCCCGCTTCGGCCAGCTTGCTCTCGAAGGCGCTGACATCGACGAGCTCGGCCGCGAGAGCGGGCGGATCCTCACCGCGGTCCTCGGGGTCGACTACGGGGGCGTCATGAAATTGCTGCCCGACCGCGACCGGATGACCCTCGTTGCTGCCGAGGGGCTGCCCGCGGAGCTGATCGGGCAGGAGGTCCTGGCGGGTCCCAGCTCGCAGGTCGGCATGGCACTCGCGACCGGCAAGCCTGTTGCCGTCAACGATTGGAATGCCGAGACGCGCCTGGAGCAGTCCGAGTTTCAGAGGAGCCAGGGCATGCAGAGCGCGGTGATCGTCCTGATCAAGGGTGAAGGCGACCCCTACGGCGTGATCGGCGCAGGTTCACGCAGCCGGCGCGAATTCACCCAGGAGGACATGAACTTCATGCAGGCGATCGCGAACGTGCTCGCCAATGCGATCGAGCGTCGACGGGCCGAGGAGCAGACCCGGCACGAAGCTCTCCACGACCCGCTCACCGGGTTGCCGAACCGCAACCTCTTCCTCGACCGCTTGGAGCACGCGCTTTCGGTGGCTGCCCGGCGGGACATCTCGATCGCGGTCCTCTTCCTGGACCTCGACCAGTTCAAGCTGGTCAACGACAGCCTGGGGCATGCCGCCGGTGACGAGCTCCTCGCAACGGTCGCTCCTCGGATCGAGGAGGCGCTCCGCCCGGGCGACACGGTCGCGCGGTTCGGCGGAGACGAGTTCGCGGTGCTGGCCGAGGACGTCGGGAACGAGCGCGGCGCCACCCGGATCGCCGAGCGCATCGCCGAGAACCTCGCCCGGCCCTTCATCCTGCGCGACCGCGAGCACTTCGTCAGTGCCAGCGCGGGGATTGCGATCGGCGGCGGCAGCGAGGCGCCCGAGGCCCTGATCCGGGATGCCGACTCGGCGCTCTACCGCGCCAAGGAGCGCGGCCGCGGCGGCTACGAGATCTTCGATGAGGTCATGCGCTCGCGCGTCATCGAGCACATGCAGATCGAGAACGACCTGCGGCGCGCGATCCAGCGCCAGGAGCTCGAGCTCCACTACCAGCCCGTGATCAAGCTCCGCGACGGTTCGATCGTCGCCATGGAGGCGCTGCTCCGCTGGAATCACCCGGACCGGGGCCTGGTCGGCCCGCTCGGCTTCATCCCTGTCGCGGAGGAGTCGCGGCTGATCGTGCCGATCGGCCGCTGGGTGATCGAGCAGGCCTGCCGCCAGGCGGCGGTCTGGCAGGAGCTCCATCCGGACTCGGCGCCGGTGTCGGTCGCCCTCAACCTCTCCGCGCGGCAGATCGCGGACCCGGACCTCCTCTCGCACATCGAGGGCTCCGTCCGCGCGAACCGCATCGATCCGTCGAACCTCTGGCTCGAGCTCACCGAGACCACGCTCCTCGACGAGACCTCGTTCGTCGAGCGCACCCTGGAGTCTCTGAAGGGGCTGGGCGTCCATCTCGTCCTCGACGACTTCGGGGTCGGCTTCTCCTCGCTCGGCTACCTGAAGCGACTGCCGCTCTCGATGATCAAGCTCGACCGCTCCTTCATGGAGAACCTCAGCGAGGGCTCGCACGATGCGGCGATCGTCCGCGCGGTCAACGAGATGGCCGACACGATCGGCATCGGTGTCGTCGCCGAGGGCCTCGAGACCGAGGAACAGGTGCGGATGGCGAGCGCGCTCGGCTGCGGATTCGCACAGGGCTTCCACTTCTCGGAGCCGGTGCCCGTCAGTCACATCGAGCGCCTGCTCGAGCAGCCGATGCCGGCGTTCAGCTGAGCCCTGTCGCATCTAAACCGGGCGAGTACCATGTGAACACCTCAGTTGTCCGAGGGGGCGAGCTATGTCGGCGACTCCAAGCGCAGACATCCCACAGTTCGAGATCAACTCCGGGCCCGGCCCTGAGGACGTCTATGTCGTCCACGTCACGGGCGAGGTGGACATGTCTCATGAGGAGGAGCTGCGAGGCGAGCTGCGGACCGCCGTCGCGGCCGAGGCGAAGGGCATCGTCGTAGACCTGACCGAGTGCGAGTTCATCGACTCGAGCGGAGTTCGCGCCCTATTGCTCTCGCGGGAGGCCCAGCACGCCGATGACGGAACCGAGCGTCTTGCCGTCGCGGCCTCCAGCGAGCAGATCCTGCGCATTCTCTCGGTGATGGGAATCGACCGGGTGATCCCGATTCGGCCGACGGTCGAGGACGCCGCGGCAGAGATTTCCGGCTGAGCTAGCCGATGCACGACATCGCCGAGTTCCTGGGGGGCCGAGATCCCTTCAGCGGACTCGGTGAAGAGGATCTCGAGGCACTGGCGGCCAGGACCGAGGTGGAGTTCTTCCCGGCGGGCACCACGATCGTGCCCCAGGGGGCGCTGTCGCAGGGGCGCATCAGGGTGATCCGGCGGGGATCGGTGGAGCTCGTCGACCATGGCAGGCCCGTGGATCTGCTCGGGGAGGGCGAGATGTTCGGGCATCCATCGGTGCTCTCGGGACTGCCGGCGAAGCTCGAGGCCCGGGCCAAGGAGGACACGCTGGGCTATTCGCTCGCCGCCGAGGATGTGATCCCGCTGCTCGGCCGCCCGTCGAGCCTGCGCTACCTGACTCGGTCGCTTCTCGCGCGTGGTCTTCACGACACCCGGGATGAGCTCGTGCCCCCGAGTCCCGAGGTCGCGCAGCAGACTGCCAGCGCGCTGATCCGCAAGCCGCCTGTGATCTCCACCGCGGAGACGAACCTGCGTGAGGCCGCACGGCTGATGGACACCAATGACGCCAGCTGTGTGCTCGTCGAGCTCGGCCACGGCGGGTACGGGATCGTCACCGACAGCGACCTGCGTTCCAAGGCGATCGCCGGCAGGCTCACCCCGGACGATCCCGTGAGTGCGGCGATGAGCACGCCCGTCTACAGCGTCAGCGAAGACCAGACGGGCGCGGACGTGATGATGGCCATGATCGATCACGACATCCGGCATGTGCCGGTCCTCTCCGATCGGTCCGAGGCGCTCGGCGTGATCGTCGCGATCGACCTGGTCGCGGCCGAGACCGGGTCCCCGTTCGTATTGCGACGGTCGATCGCGAAGGCGAGGAGCAAGGGCGAGCTCCGCGACATCGCAGGCCGCCTGAAATCGACTGTGATCACCCTGCACCGTGCCGAGCTCTCGCCGGTGCAGGTCAGCGAGGTCACGTCGGCCGTTGCCGACGCGCTGATCGCCCGGATGATCGAGCTGGGAATCGAGACCGAGGGCCCACCCCCGGCCGAGTTCTGCTGGATGTCGCTCGGAAGCCACGGCAGGCGCGAGCCGGTGCCCTCCTCGGACGTCGACTCCGGCATGGCGTGGAGGGACGTGCCGGAGTCCGACCCGCTGTCCTCGGAGGCATCGCGCCGGCTGGCCTCGACGAGAACGAGCGAGTACATGCACGGGCTCGCGGCGCATGTCGCCGACTGCGTCCGGGTGATCGGCTGGCGGCTCGACCCGCACGGCGTCACCGCGTCCGGCACGTTCTCCGCCAGCTCGATCGAGGATTGGCGGCGGGCGATCGAGGGGTGGCTCGAGCGACCCAGCGACAACCGCGTGCTGATTGCCACCTCGATCCTGCTCGACGGGCGCATCGTCTACGGGGCCAAGTCCGGCCTCGACGTGAAGCGGCTGCTCTTCGAGACGGGCGATCGGTCGACACTGGAGCGATGGATGCTCCGGCTGGCGCTCGCCGCCAAGCCGCCCACCGGGTTCCGGCAGGACATCGTGGTCGAGAGCTCCGGGGAGCAGAAGGGCACCTTCGACATCAAGCGCGGCGGCCTCCTCCCGATCGTCGACCTGGCCCGGTATGCCGCGCTCAAGGCCGGCGTTCGGTCGACCCCAACGATCGAGCGGCTGCACTCCGCCGCCGCGGAGGGGGTCATTGGTGCGACGGAGGCGCGGATTCTCGAGGAGGCGTTCGACCTGTTCAGCGCGCTCCGGCTCGAGCACCAGGTCGAGCAGATCGATCGTGGGATGGAGCCCGACAACCGGGTGGACCCCAAGCAGCTCGATCCGCTCACCAGGCGCTACATCCGGGACGCCTTCCGGGAGGTGGCGGCGGTGCAACGCTCCCTGACGGGCGAGCTGAGCCCGCACTAGGCGTGGACCTTCGCGACTCAGCGGCTGCACAGGCGTACCTGGAGGCGCCCATTCCAGAGACGAGCTCACCCTGGCGCGAGGCCGACTTCACGGTCGTCGACCTGGAGACGACCGGCTTGGATGCATCGGTGAACGAGATCGTCTCCTTCGCCACCGTGGCCGTGAGCGGCGGGCGGGTCACACTCGCCGACGCTCGCTATGAGCTGGTGCGGCCCCAGCGAATGCCCGACGGCGACACGATCCGCATTCACGGCCTGCGTGAGGCTGATCTAATCGATGCACCTCCCCTGTCCCAGCACCTCGCCGAGCTGCTCGACGCGTTCACCGGCAGGGTCCTGGTCGCGCATGTCGCCGCGATCGAGCGCGCCTTCCTCCGGGCGGCACTGGCGGCCGGCGGCCTCCCTCTTCGCAATCCGATCGTCGACACGGCCGCGCTAGCCGTCGAGCTGAGCCGGATGAGGCGCGAGCCGCCGCCCGAGCGAGCGCCCGTGGGGCTCAGCGAGCTCGCCAAGTCGCTCGGCCTGCCTGTCCACCGGCGTCATACGGCCGACGGCGATGCCCTGACCACCGCGCAGGCATTCATCGCGCTCGCCACGCACCTCGATCAATTCCAGCCCCAGACGGTCGGGACGCTCGTGCGCGCCTCAAGCCCGCCGGCGCACAGACCATCGCTCCGCGCATTCCTCCGCCGAATAGGCCCTGGAGGGCGTCACGCCTAGACGATCTGTACAAGATCCGTACAACCTGGTCAATTTGCGGAAATCGGGCTTGACGGATGTCCGCTTCCGCACATAGTGTCCCCACCATTCCGGCACACAGGGCCTGATCACAAGGACGTGAGCGGGCCGCGACGGAGGGAGAAGAGCAGTGACTCCACCTGAGGGCGTTTCAGATGTCGACCGGGTGAAGAGCGACGAGGAGCGGCTCGCGGAGCTCGGCTACAAGCAGGAGCTCTCGCGGACCTGGAGCGCCTTCACCAACTTCGCCATCTCGTTCACGATCATCTCGGTTCTCGCGGGCTGCTTCACGACCTTCAGCTTCGCGTGGCTCAACGGCGGACCCATTGCCGTCTCGTGGGGCTGGCCGATCCTTTGCTTCTTCATCATGATGGTCGGCTTCTCGATGGCGGAGCTCACCTCGGCCTATCCCACCGCAGGTGGCCCGTATTGGTGGGCCAACGACCTCGGTGGCAAGGGCTGGAGCTGGATGACGGGCTGGTTCAACGTCGTCGGCCTGATCGGAATCGTCTCCTCCGTCGCCTACGGCGCCGCGATCTTCCTCGGCACTCTGCTGGGTCTGTACGAGGTCGACATCTTCGGCTTGAACTTCGCCGACACGGAGCACGTGCTCAGGGAGACCTGGATCCTCTTCGCGGTCATCCTGATCCTCTACACGGTGGTCAACATCTTCGCCGACCGCTTCCTGGCGCTGCTCAACAACATCTCCGTGGGCTGGCACCTGCTCGGCGTGGCGATCATCATTGGACTGCTGATCTTCGTCCCGGATCATCACCAGAGCGCCGACTTCGTCTTCACCGAGAGGTTCAACAGCAACGGCGCCTTCGGGCTGGGCAACACCAGCAGCCTCGGCTTCTGGCTGATCGTGCTGCCGGTCGGGTTCCTGCTGACGATGTACACGGAGACGGGCTACGACGCCTCGGCGCACACCTCCGAGGAAACCGAGAACGCCGCCATCGCCGCAGCGCAGGGCGTCTGGCGCGCGATCTTCTACTCGGCGTTGATCGGCTGGATCCTGCTGCTCGCCTTCCTGTTTGCCGCGACCGACACGGCCGCGGTCGACGATGGAGCGGGCTTCTCGGGCGCCATCTTCACCAGCGCCCTCGACAGCTGGGCTGCGAAGCTGGTGATCCTGATCGCGACCGTCGGGCAGCTGTTCTGCGGCGCCGCGGGCCTGACCAGCGCCTCGCGCACCTGGTACGCGTTCTCGCGCGACCGGGCGATCCCGGGGTGGACCGTGTTCCGACGGGTCAATGCCGACCGGGTGCCGTTCAACGCGGTGATCGCGGTCGCGTTCTTCTCGGCCCTGATCGCCATCCCGGCACTATTCGGGAAGAACAACATCCCGTTCGCGTTCTACGCCCTGACCGGTATCTGCACGGTCGGGCTGTACATCGCGTACATCATCCCCATCTACCTCAGGTTCCGGGCGAAGGACAACTTCACCCCCGGGCCGTGGACACTGGGGAGTCGCTACAAGGTCGTCAACATCCTGGCGATGATCTTCGTCGTCGCGGTCGTCTACTCGCTCGACCTGCCGTACACGCCGGGCGGATTGCCATGGAATGAGGATTTCGATGCGAGCCTCGTGAACTACACGCCGTTCGCGATCCTGTTGCCGCTGATCTTCGGGGTCTGGTACCTCGTCTCGGCGAAGAACAAGTACCAGGGACCGGTCAGGACGCTGGAGGAGGACATAGTCACCAAGGACTGATTCCGGCGACATCGAAGTTGCGCACTCGGCCCGCCTACCGCGGGCCGAGTGCTTTCTGGGGCCGGGCCGCTAACTCGGGTCGAGCGCCTCAGTGGCCTTGACGAACTTGCGCCAGCGCTCGTGCTCGGTTGAGCGCCACTCCTCATCCTGCTGCGGGTCCACGCGGCGGTCGGGAGGCAGCATCTCCGGCAGGTCGGTCAGGGAGCCGATCACGCCGGCCCCCACCCCTCCGAGGGCCGCGGCGCCGAGCACAGTGGCGTCCGCTCCGGCCGCCTCGACCGGCGCGCCGATCATGTCGGCCTGGAGCTGGAGCAGGAGGGGCTCGTTGGTGAGGCCGCCGTCGACCCGGAGGGTCTCGACCGGCGAGGTCTCCTTGATCGCTGCGACGACGTCGGCCACCCGCCAGGCGATTCCCTCGAGTGCCGCGCGGGCGACGTTCTCGCGCTTCGTGCCGCCGTGGATGCCGGAGATCACGGCGCGTGCGTTCGGGCGCCACCACGGCGCGCCGATCCCGGCCAGGCCGGGGAGCACTCGCGCCCCCGCCGAGGTCTCCACTGACCGGGCGAGCTCGCTCAGCTTCGGCGGGCTCTCGGCGATGCCGAGCTGGCTGCACATCCACTCAAGCATCCCGCCGGCCGCGAAGACGCCGCCGTCGAGCGCGTACTCGACCTTTCCGTCGATGCTCCACGCCACGGTCGGCAGCAACCCGCCGGCCGGCTCCGGCACACCGTCGCCCACGTGGGCGAGAACGAAGACTCCGGTGCCGTAGGTCGCCTTGACGCGTCCCGGTTCCACGCAGGCCGCGCCTGCGAGGGCCGCCTGCTGGTCGACGATCTGACCCCGGAACGGGATCTCGACGGACCAGCTCTCGTGTTTCAAGGTGCCGAGCTCGCCGGCGCTGTCGCGGATCTCGGGCAGCACCTCAATCGGGACGCCGAAGATCTCGCACAGCCGCTCGTCGAAGCTCCCGGGCTTGTCGATCCGCTGCAGCTGGGTTCGCGAGGCGGTGGCGGGCTCGGTGGCGAAGCCGGCGCCGAGCCGGTCGCAGAGGAATGAGTCAACCGTCCCCATCCGCAGGCGGCCCTCGTCGCGCGCCTTCTTCACCTCGTCGTTGTTCCGCAGTAGCCAGGCGAGCTTTGCGGCCGAGAAGTACGGGTCGAACGGGAGCCCGCTGAGCTCCCTGACCTCGTCCTCCTTGTCGGTGAGCTCGTCGAGGACCTCCTGCGAGCGCTTGTCCTGCCAGACCACGATCGGGCTCAGCGGCTTTCCCGTCTCAGAGTCCCAGGCGAGCACCGACTCGCCTTGATGGTCGAGGCCGCAGGCGGCGACCTCGCCGTCGGCTCCCTCGAGAAGCTCCCCGACGGACTCCGTGACGGCCGCGATCACCTCCTCGCCGTCCTGCTCGACCCAGCCCTCCTCGGGATGGCGATTGACCTTGTCGCGGCGCGCCTCCGCGACCGGCTGCAGCCGCTGGTCGAAGAGCGCGGCCTTGACGCCAGTCGTCCCCTCGTCGATCCCGAGCAACATCCCGTCGCTCATCCGGGGACCCTATTTGACCGCGGCGATCACAGGGCCTGCATCGGGATCAACTTGTCCGGCCCAGTTGGCCGGAATGTATGAAGACCGACCGGGCACCAGGCGGCCGACTCGGCCGCTCCAGAGCTCGCGGCCGCCCTGGCGGACCTGCAGGCGGGCGCGCCGCACGAACTCGGCGGAGCGCAGCAGGAAGCGGTCGCGTGGCGGCGGGTGCCCGGTCGCGAGCAGCAGGTTCGGCGCGACCCAGGCGAGCGGGGAGCGCACCGTCATTCGGACGGAGGCCGGCCAATCCCCCGGGCCTCGCAGATACGCCGCGACGCCCGCGGCGACGTGCCGGCCGTCGAGGGCGCAGACGTCCGCCGTCTCGGCAGGATGCAGCAGGTTCCCCGCCGCGAAGACTCCGCGCCTCGTGGTGCGGAGCGCCGGGTCGATCAGCGGCCCCAGGGTCCCGCGGTCGAGCTCGCAGCCGGCCATCACCGCCAGCTCGTGGTCAGGGACCCAATCCGCGGTGAAGATGACCAGGTCGCACTCGACCGTCCTGGTGTTCTGAGAGTCCAGCTCCGTGAGCTCAACCGCCTCGACTCGCTCGGAGCCGTGGATCGCGCTGAGCTTGGTCCGAGACCAGACCGGTGCTCGGTAGCGGACCGCGGCGCCCGCCCGGAAGGCGCGCAGCGACTGGTGCCTGGGCAGCTCGGTGACCAGGCCGGCGACCGATGCTCCGCCGTG
>Ga0126307_10000227_pt1 | contig 36276 bp, 31 predicted proteins | sample Plot28_FD_89955 | JGI IMG/M metagenome (GOLD analysis project Ga0126307, IMG submission 89955) | Serpentine soil microbial communities from UC McLaughlin Reserve, CA, USA - Plot28 | ecosystem: Environmental > Terrestrial > Soil > Grasslands | place: USA: UC McLaughlin Reserve, Lake County... | reverse complement strand
CCTCCAGATCCGTCGGAGCTTCAGCCACAGAGGCAGGTCGAGCCACACGATCATGTCCGCCTCTGCGAGAACGGTCTCGCCGAGCTTCGCCTCGTAGTTGCCGTCGATCACCCAGCCGTGGGGCGCGGCGGCCATCGCTTTGCGCACGCGCGCACGAAATTCCTCGTCCGTGGGCTCGCTCCAGTTCGGGCCATGGTGGAGCGCGTCGAGCTCGACGTAGGGCAGCTCGAGCCGCCGCGCAAGCTCCATCGCGAAGGTCGTCTTTCCGGCGCCGGACGTACCCTTTACGTTGATCCGGCGGGCCACATCAGCAGGGTACTCTGGCTCCGTGGATCCGCTCTCCGTCTTCAGCGCGGAAACTCGCGCCTGGTTCGAGGAGGCCTTCGCCGGAGCGACCCCTGCGCAGGAGCGCGGTTGGCCTGCGATCGCCCGCGGTGGCAACACGCTGATCCAGGCTCCGACCGGCTCGGGCAAGACGCTCGCCGCCTTCCTCTACGGCATCGACCGGCTGAACGCGGAGCCCGGCGAGGGCATGCGCCTGCTCTACGTCTCTCCGCTCAAGGCCTTGAACTACGACATCGAGCGCAACCTGCGCGGGCCGCTGGCTGGACTTCGCTCCGAGCTGCGCGTCGGCGTTCGCACGGGCGACACGCCGCAGAAGGAGCGTGCCGCGATGGTGCGCAAACCGCCCGACATCCTGATCACCACTCCCGAGTCGCTCTTCCTGCTGCTCACCTCTCGCGCGCGGGAGACCTTGCGTTCGGTCGAGACCGTGATCGTGGACGAGGTGCACGCGGTCGCGGGCACCAAGCGGGGCGCGCACCTTGCGCTCTCGCTGGAGCGGCTCGACCGGCTCGTGGGCACGCCGGTGCAGCGCATCGGCCTCTCGGCGACGCAGCGGCCGCTGGAGGAGATCGGCCGGTTCGTCTCGGGCGGCCCCGAGATCGAGCTCGTAGACGCCGGCCGCGCCAAGGAGCTCGACCTGAAGGTGGTCGTCCCGCTCGATGACATGCGCGAGCCCGAGGAGCAGCAGTCGATCTGGCCCTCGATCTACCCCGAGATCCTCGACCTCCTCCGGGCTCACCGCTCGACCATCGTGTTCGTGAACAACCGCCGCCTCGCGGAGCGCCTGGCGCTGCGCCTGAACGAGCTGGCTTCGATGAACGGCGACAGCGGCGAAGCCGGCGCCGCCTCGTCAACGGCATCGCGAGCGATGCCGAGCGAGATCGCGCGGGCCCACCACGGCTCGCTTGCCCGCGAGCAGCGCGTCGAGGTCGAAGAGCTCCTCAAGCTCGGGAAGATCCCATGCCTCGTCGCCACCTCGTCGCTCGAGCTCGGGATCGACATGGGCGCGGTCGACCTCGTGATCCAGGTGGAATCGCCGAAGTCGGTCGCGCGCGGGCTGCAGAGGATCGGCCGCGCCGGGCACGAGCTCGGCGCCGTCTCGAAGGGGCGCATCTTCCCGAAGTTCCGCGCCGACCTGCTCGAGTCGGCGGTCGTCGCCCGGCGGATGCGCGACGGGGCGATCGAGGAGACGAAGATCCCGCGCAACCCGCTCGACGTGCTGGCGCAGCAGATCGTTGCGATCTGCGCCGACGAGGAAATCGCGGTCGACGAGCTGCATTCGCTCGTGCGCGGCGCCTATCCGTTCGCCGACCTCTCGCGGGTGCAGCTCGAAAACGTGCTCGACATGCTCGACGGGCGCTACCCCTCGGATGAGTTCGTCGAGCTGCGGGCGCGCGTGATCTGGGATCGCACCGGTGGCGTCGTCCGTGGACGGCAGGGGGCGCGGCGGCTTGCGGTCACCAACGCGGGCACGATCCCCGACCGCGGGCTCTTCGGTGTCTACCTCGTCGAGGGGGGCGGCCGAGTCGGCGAGCTCGACGAGGAGATGGTGTACGAGGCGCGCGCCGGGCAGACGTTCCTGCTCGGCGCCTCCACCTGGCGGATCGAGGAGATCACGCGTGACCGCGTACTCGTCTCGCCGGCGCCGGGGGTTCCGGGTGCCGTGCCGTTCTGGAAAGGCGAGGGTGTCGGCCGCCCATACGAGCTCGGTGAGGCTATCGGGGTCACCTCACGCGAACTGGTTGCGCTTTCCGACGAACAGGCCCTCGCGAAGCTCCGAGACGAGCATTCGCTCGACGATCGTGCCGCGCAGAACCTGATCGCGTTCCTCGGCGAGCAGCAGGCCGCGACGGGCGCCGTGCCCTCCGATCGGACGATCGTGGTCGAGCGCTTCCGCGACGAGATCGGCGACTGGCGACTCTGCATCCTGACCCCGTTCGGCGGCCGGGTGCACGCGCCGTGGGCGCTCGCGCTCGGCGCCCGGCTGCGCGAGTCGCTCGGGCTCGAGGCGCAGGCGATCTGGTCGGACGACGGGATCGCGATCCACTTGCCCGACTCCGACGCTGCACCCCCGATCGACGACGTCTTGCTCGACCCCGACCAGGTCGAGGAGCTGGTGACCCAGGAGCTCGGCGACACCGCGCTCTTCGGTGCGCGCTTCCGCGAGAATGCGGGGCGGTCGCTGTTGATCCCGCGGCGTCGGCCCGGCGAGCGCACCCCGCTCTGGCAGCAACGCTTGAAGGCGCAGTCGCTGCTCCAGGTCGCCCGTCGGTACCCGGCTTTCCCGGTGGTGCTCGAGACCTACCGCGAGTGTCTCCAGGACGTCTTCGACCTGCCCTCGCTGAAGAAGCTCCTGCGGGGCTTGCGCACGCGGCAGATCGACCTCGTGGACGTCGAGACGGCGTCGGCCTCGCCCTACGCGGCTTCGCTGCTGTTCGACTACGTCGCCAACTACATGTACGAGGACGACACGCCGGCCGCCGAGCGGCGGGCGCAGGCGCTGTCGCTCGACCGCGACCTGCTGCGTGAGCTTCTCGGCCAGGAGGAGCTGCGCGACCTGATCGACCCGGGTGCGCTCACCGAGGTCGAAGACCAGCTGCGCGGAGCTCCGCGCAGCGCCGACGAGCTGCACGACCTGCTGCGGCGGCGGGGCGATTTGCGCGACGACGAGTACGCCCCTGAGCTGGCCGAGCCGCTGCTGGCGGAGCGCCGCGCGGTGCACGTGCGCGTGGCCGGAGAGCAACGGCTGATCGCCGCCGAGGATGCGGGCCGGTACCGCGACGCGCTCGGGGCGATGCCTCCGGGCGGCTTGCCTGAGGCCTTCCTCGAGGCCGACCCGGAGCCTCTGCACTCGCTGCTGCGCCGCTTTGCGCGTACGCGCGGCCCTTTCACCACCGCCGAGGCGAACGAGCGCTTCGGCCTCGACGTGGAGCCGATCCTGCGGGAGCTCGAGCGGGCCGACCAGCTCGTGCGCGGCGAGCTGCGACCGGGCGGAAGCGAGCGCGAGTGGTGTGAGCCCGAGGTTCTGCGACGCCTGCGCCGTGCTTCACTGGCTGCGCTTCGGCGTGAGGTCGAGCCGGCCGAGCACGCGGCGTTCGGCCGCTTCCTGCCGAGCTGGCAAGGCGTCGACCGGCGCGCGACCCTGCGCGAGGCGCTCGTGCCGCTGCAGGGGCTCGCGCTTCCGGTCGCGCTCTGGGAGTCGGAGGTGCTGCCGCGCCGCGTGCCCGGCTACCGGCCGGAACAGCTCGATGCGCTCTGCGCCTCGGGCGAGGTCGTCTGGGTGGGCGCGGGCCTCGACCGCGTCGCCGTCTACTTCCGCGGGGACGCGCCGCTGCTCGGGCCGCCGCCGGCTGCCGACCGGCCGGAGCGCGAGGTGCACGAGCGCCTGCGCGCGGCGCTCGGCCGGAGCGCGCTCTTCTGGTACGACCTGCTCGCGGACACGGGTCTCGAAGCAGAGGAGGCGCTACCCGCGCTCTGGGATCTCGTCTGGGCGGGCGAGGTCACAAACGACGCGTGGACGCCGCTGCGGGCGGGCCGCCGCTACCAGGCGCAGGGCCAGCGGCAGCGTCCGCCGCGACGCTTCTCGCGCCGCCGCGCAGGCGAGATCACCGCGACCCAGGGCCGCTGGTCGCTCACCGGCCGCCTCTTCACCGGCCGCCCCGACCGGCGCGCGCTCGCGGAGTTGATGCTCGAGCGTCAGGGCATCGTCGTTCGCGACGGCGTTCGCGCCGAAGGCGTCCCGGGCGGCTACGGCGCGGTCTACGGCGAGTTGAAGGCGCTCGAGACGCTCGGCCTCTGCCGTCGCGGCTACTTCGTCGCCGGGCTCGGCGGCGCGCAGTTCGCTCTCGGTGGCGCTGTCGAGCGGCTGCGGGAGCTGAAGCCGAGGGATGGCGAGATCACAGAGCCGCTCGTGCTCGCGGCGGCCGATCCGGCGCAGCCCTACGGCGCGGCGCTGCCGTGGCCGAAGCGGGCCGGCGCGCGAGCCGCGCGAGTCGCGGGTGCGCACGTGGTTCTGCTCGGCGGTGAGCCGGCGCTCTACGTCGAGCGCGGCGGCCGTTCGCTCGTCCCGCTGCGGGAGCCCGAGGAGGAGTGGCTGCGCGAGGCGCTGACCGCGCTCGTCGCCCACATCAAGGGGGGCCGCCGGAAACGGCTCGCGGTCGAGCGCTTCGACAGTAAGCCCGTCGGGGACACGGAGATCATGCCCCTGCTGCTCGAAGCGGGTTTCGTAGCGGGTCCGCGCCGCGCCGTCCTGCGGCCGTGAGCTGATGCCAGAGGGCGACTCCCTCCACCGTGCGGCCCGCAAGCTCCAGGTTCTGGTGGGCGAACGGCTCGACGTCGATACGCCGCACCCGCGGGCCGCCGTGAGGCGGGTCGCGGAGCGGCTGGACGGTCGCAAGCTTCTCGACGTCGAGGCGATCGGCAAGAACCTGCTCCTGCGCTTCGAGGGCGGGCTCGTCCTGCGCAGCCATCTGCGCATGACCGGTCGCTGGCAGCTCGTGAAGGAGGGAACGCGGCGCGTGGGCAGCCCCTGGCTCGTCCTCCGGGGCGGAGGCCACGAGGCGGTGCTTTGGAACGGGCCGGTGCTCGAGCTCTCGGCGCGCGGGACGCATCGGCTCGGTCCGGACATCCTCGCCGACCCGCCCGACCTCGACCGGATGGTCGCGAACCTGCGCGGCGAGCATCGGACCCGCGAGCTCGGCGATGCACTGCTCGATCAGCGCATCGTCGCGGGGATCGGAAACGTCTGGAAGGCGGAGTCGCTCTGGCACGCGCAGATCTCGCCGTGGAGACGACTCGGCGAGGTGGCGGACGAGGAGCTCAGGAATGTCCTCGACGAGGCGGCGAGGCTGATGCGCGCATCGCTGGAGCAGCGGAGCGACGGGCGAGCGGTCTACCGCCGAGCGGGTCGACCGTGCCCACGCTGCGCCACGCCGATCCGCTCCCGCGGTCAGGGCGATGACAACCGCACGGCCTACTGGTGCCCCCGCTGTCAAAGAGGAGAGGAGCGGCCGAAGACGTAAAGCGCTTCGTGGTGACTTCGAACCGTTCGACCGGTCGTTTCAGACGGTTACGTGGGCAGAGCCCACGCAACCTGACGACGGCACCGCGCGCGGTGCGGTAGGGACAGCCGTGGCCGTGCGCGCTCCGCATCTCTACCGTTCCCTTCGCTGCTTCTGCCTCGCCGGCTTCTCGCTGCTGGCGGCAGACGTCGAGGGCGGAGCCGAGATTCCGTTTTCCTTCGAGGAGCACGCCGCGCGCGGGAACGCATCGCTGTACGAGTACCGCCCCCTCGTCCGCTCCTACGTGGACGCACGGGCCGAGCGGCTCGGCGCGCTTGCCGATGCGAACATCGTGCTCGAGGAGCTGCGGCGCGAGCCGGCGGCCGCCATCTACGCCGCCGCCCATTCCGGCAGGGGCGAGAGCTCCCTCCTGCGGACGATCGCGCTGCCGCTCCTGGCCGACGTCGCCGAGGCCTGCGGCGGGCTTGATTGGAGCGACGAGGCGTTCGACCGAGCCTACATCGAGCTCGAGCGCACGCTGCTGGGCGAGCGCCGCACCTACGCAGCCGTGGCGCCGCTCGTCGGGATCTCGGCTGGGGCGCAGATCGAGCTGGCGGAGGGTCTACGCGTTCGCCTCGCTGCAACGGGCGAGCTCGCGGCGCACTGGCCCGAGGCCTCGGGACTCTTGCCGGCCGAGTTCGGGCGCGCGCCGGACCGGCTCTGCGTGCTCGAGCTGGAGCGCACGCTCGCGCCCAACGTGCCCGAGCCCCCCGATGCGCCGGGCGAGTTGGCCGACGCGGTCAGCGCCTTGCGCCTGGCAACCGCGGGCCCGATTGCCGCTGGTCCGGTGCTCTTCGAGCGACTTGACTGGCGCCCGTTCGCAGTGAGGCCCGTGCTGCCGATCGCCGCTGCGGAGCCCCACGGGGAGCCAACGCGGCTCGATGCCTTCCGGGCCCGGCTGGCTTCGGACCTGCTCGTGAGCCTCGGCCGTGCCGAGGAGGATCCGGAGCTCGCCGAGGCGCTCGACCGCTGGGAGCTCTCGCTCTTCGCGGACGAGCCGTTCCGCTCCGAGCAGCTGCGGGAGGCGCTGGCCGCGTTGCTGGGTCGTGCAGATGGGCTCTGGGCTGCGGCCGTGCGGGCGGCGGTGCTGGTGGGTGAAACGGGACCGGACCGGGCCGAGCAGCTCGAGCGGCTACGGGCTCTGGCGCGCGGCGAGCCCGCCGGGCACGCGGCGGCAGACGCGATCCGCAAGGCGCTGGTGGAGGCGCTGGCCCACGGCGACCGTGCGGCGCTCGTGGACTCGCTCGACGACGCATTGATCGGCGTGCGACCGCGGCCGGCGGGCTACTTCGCCGCTCTGGCTTCCTAGATACCGGTCTGGGTTTCCGCAGCGGGCTCGGGCAGCACCGTCGTCCCGGGACATGGGGTCGCCTTCGAGACTCGTACGACGAGGGTGCCCCCGCCGTCCAGTTGCTGATAGCCGTCGTGGACGCGTACCGGTAGGCAGGCATCGTCGCGGCCCGCGCTCGCCACGTGGAACAGGTCGACCAACTCCTCCGCGGCGACGTCTGTCTCCGTCTCCTGTCCGGGCTCGAGGTCCCGGTCGAGCCAGGTCTCATCGCACGAGCGGGCGAAGCAGCCGCGAACGGTGACCGTCTGCGGCGTGTCGTTCAGGAGGCGAAGGGTGACCGTCTTCGTGTCGGACTCGAAGAACCACGGCAGGACGAACACGGCCACCAGAAGCGCGGTGGCGAGCACGACGCCGGTGGCGATCGCGACCCTGACGCTGCGGGTCAGGACGAGGCCCGTGTGCTCCGTCGGAGCCTGGAGCTCGGGATACGGGTCGGTCCAGGTCTCCTTGCGCTCCTGAGCCTGGCGCCTGCTCTCTTGCCGGAGGTTCTGCTTCACGGCGTACTGCAGGTTTTCGCGTCCGATGCGCGCCGGGTCGTTGGCGGCGTCGACTAGCCGGGCCATGTGGAGCACGTGGTCGAGACCCTCGGAGTCGCGTTGCTTGATATAGCCGCGGCGGGCTCGGTCGAGGTGTTTGAGGGCGGCTAGTGAGTCGCCGCGGTCGATGGCGGCTCGGGCTTCGCCGAGCTCGCGGTCGGGATTCGGGGCCACGGCGCGGAAGAACCGTACCGCTTCCGTCGGGATTCGGACACACACGCGCGCGGAAGTCCTGGCTAGCGTCGAGGCATGGACGAAGCACGCGCCGTCTTGCGGCGACTGGGCCGGATCGAGGCGCTCGAGCGCGAGGGCGCTCCTCCGCGTTCCCTGCTCGCGGAGGTGCACGCGTTGCTCGAAGAAGCCGAGGCCTGGGTGGCCTCCGAGCGGGGCGAAGTCGACGACGCGGAAGCGGCCCTCGAGCGCTGCCGCGATGCCCTTGCCGCGCCTGCGGCGGCGCTCTGAAGAGGTCGGTGAAGGGCATGATAAAGCGTGTCCTCGTTCGTCTCGCGGTACCGGGACGGCGCTCGCGCAGCCCTCGCGGTCGCGGCGACGGTCTGGTTTTTCGGCGCCTCGTTCGGGCTGGTCGCGCTTGGTGCGGAAATGGGCGTGGTTGCGCCGCTCGTCATGTCGGCCACGACCTTCGCCGGCTCGGCGCAGTTCGCGGTCACCTCGATTCTCGGTGCGAGCGGCGGCGCGGCAGCGGCGATCGCGGCGGCCGTGCTGCTGAACGCGCGTTACGCGCCGATCTCGATCTCGGTCGGGCCGCTCTTCCACGGGCGCCTCCTGCGTCGCCTGCTCGAGTCACAACTGATCGTGGACGAGTCCTGGGCGCTGGCGAGCCGTGGGGCCGGGCGCTTCGACAGGCGCATCTTGCTCGCGGCCGGCCTCCTCCTTTACCTCTCGTGGATCAGCGGGACGGCGGTGGGGGTCCTGGCAGGCGATGCGCTCGGCGACCCTGAGGACCTCGGCCTCGACGGCGCGTTCCCCGCCCTGTTCCTGGCGTTGCTCACACCGCAGTTGCGGGGGCCTCGTGCCGGGCTGGCGGCGGCGGTGGGGGCGCTCATCGCTTTGGCCCTGATCCCGGTGACGCCACCAGGGACGCCGATCGTGGCCGCGAGTGCCGCCTGCCTGCTCGGACTGCGGCGGAAGCCGTGAGCACGGTCTGGCTGGTCGTGCTCGTGGTGGGCGCGTCGACGGTCGCGTTCAAGGCGACCGGCCCGGTGCTACTCGGCGGCCGGACCCTGCCCCAGGCCATCGGGGGGATAGTCGTGCTGCTCGCGCCGGTCCTGTTGGCCGCGCTCGTCGTGACGCAGACGGTCGGCGGAGACAACGAGCTCGCCCTCGATGCCAGGCTCGCCGGAGTCGGCGCCGGTACCGTCGCGATCGCGGCGCGAGCGCCCCTGCCCATGGTCGTCGTGATCGCGGCTGCTGCGACCGCTCTCGCACGCCTCTTCACGTAGTCGGAGCCGTTGGCGACGCCTGCCTGTGCCTCGGGCCTCTGCTCGCCCAAGGCCGCGTCCTCAGCCGCACCGTAGCCTCCGGCTGCGAGCACTGCGTCCTTGACTCGGAACGATCAGCGCACATCGTGGACGAGCGGGACTCCGCCAGGGTCGTCCTACGCCGCTCGTACATTCCGTAGGCGAAGCGAGGCCCAAAACGAGAGCGCGGAAATCGAACAGGTTTCCGCAGAGGTATAGCTAGCATGAGAGCGAAGAAAGGGGCTCGATGGGGCTTGCACGCCTGCTTCCGCGACCGGGCATCCGGACTGAAACGGCCAAAGGGGCGCCGGTGGGTCGCGTGATCTCGTTTGCCAACCAGAAGGGCGGCGTCGCCAAGACGACGACTACGCTCAACCTCGGCGTCGCGCTCTCGGAGAAGGGCTTCAAGGTGCTGCTCGTCGACCTCGATCCGCAGGGCAACCTGACCATGAGCCAGGGGCTCAATCCGGACGCGATCGAGCGCTCCATGTTCGACGTGCTCGTGCATCGCCTGCCCATCGACGAGGTGATCCATCATCAAGAAGTCGACCTTGCGGTTTCCTCGATCGACCTCGCCGGAGCCGAGCTAGCGCTTTCGAGCATGATCGGACGCGAGCGCGCGCTCGAAAAGGCGATCGCGCCGGTCAAGGACACCTACGACTACATCCTGGTCGACACGCCGCCGTCGCTTGGGCTGCTCACGATCAACGCCCTCGTCGCCTCGAACGGCGTGATCGTCCCGGTCCAGTGCGAGTATCTCTCGCTGCGCGGGCTCGTCCAGCTGGAGAACACGCTCGCGATGATTCGCGAGAACCTGAATCCCGAAGTCGGCATCGAAGGGATCCTCCCGACGATGTACGACAGCCGGACGCTGCATGCGCGCGAGGCGGTAGAGATTCTCCAGGAGAATTTCGGCGACCTCGTCTTCAACACGAAGATCCGCAAGACCGTGCGCTACGCGGAGGCCCCGGTGAAGGGCAATTCCGTCCTCAAGTACGACCCCAGCGGCGCCGCCGCCGAGGCGTACCGAGACCTCGCAAAGGAGGTGCTCGATGCCGCGAAGGCGCGCGAGCATGCGTGAGGGTCCCCTCGCAGAGTTGTTTCGGGCAACCGAAGCGGCACAGCGACAGGCCGAGAAGGAAGGCAAGCCCGAAGAGCCGGCAGCTCGGGTCGACGAGGCCAAGGCCGCGCCGACTCCGGTAGAGCCGCCCGAGAAGACCGTTGAGCACGTCCCCGACTGGCAGGAAGAGGCGGCTCCGACGCCGCCTCCACCGCCCTCCGAACCCGTCCGCCTGCCCGAGCGCGCACCAGAGCCCGAGCGCGAGCGCCCGCTACCCAGGCTCGAGCCGCTGCCCGAGCCGCCGCCGCGGCTGCACCGCGTGCCGGAGCCGGGCGCCTACATCGCGGTGATCCGAGTCGTCGGAGTCGGCGGGGCCGGCCTGAACGCGGTCAACCGCATGATCGACGCCGACATCTCGCAGGTCGAGTTCGTCTCGGTCAACACGGACATCCAGCAGCTCCAGACGAGCGATGCGCCGGTCAAGATCCACATCGGCCGGGAGCTGACGGAGGGCCTCGGCTCCGGCGCCGATCCCGACCTCGGCCGCCGCGCCGCCGAGGAGTCCTACGACCAGATCAAGCGTGCGCTACGCGGCTCCGACATGGTGTTCGTCACAGCAGGCGAAGGCGGCGGCACCGGTTCGGGAGCCGCACCCGTCGTGGCCCGGATCGCGAGAGAGCTCGGCGCCCTGACCGTCGGGATCGTAACGACCCCGTTCAAGTTCGAAGGCACCCGGAGGCTGCGCCAGGCCACCGACGGCGTCGACACGCTTCGAAGCAACTGCGACACGGTGATCGTCGTCCCGAACGAGAAGCTGCTCGAGGTGCTCGACCGGGAGACCTCGATGCTGGACGCGTTCCGCATCGCCGACGACGTCCTGCGCCAGGGCGTCCAGGGAATCTGCGACCTGATCACGCTTCCCGGCCTGATCAACCTCGATTTCGCCGACGTGCGCACGATCATGAAAGACGCCGGAACCGCGCTCATGGGCATCGGCTTCTCCGCGAGCGGGGAGAACCGCGCCCGCGACGCGGCTGAGCGCGCGCTGCGCTCGCCGCTGATCGAGACCGACGTCGGCGGTGCGAAGGGCATCCTGCTCTCGATCGCAGGCGGCGACGACCTTTCGCTCTACGAGGTCAACGAGGCCGCCGAAGTGGTGCGCAGTGCGGCGACCGACGACACGAACATCATCTTCGGCGCCACGATCGACGATCGTCTCACGGGTCAGGTCTGGGTGACCGTGGTCGCGACCGGCTTCGGTTCCCGCGGCGCGCAGCGCCGCATCACGATGCGGGCGGAGGCGGACAACGGCGAAGGGTCACTCGAGCCGCCGAGCTTCCTACAGAGCTAGTCCCCGGCACGGCTAATCGAGGTCGCAGACCCGGGAGCGCTCGCCGACCACCGCGGCCGCGAGGGCGCTCGCCGGGTGCACCTTGAACGCGAGCTCGAGCCGTCCGGGCTCCCGCGCCGCGATCGTGGTCATCCCGTCCTCGCGCCGGATCAGGCAGGCGCCGTTGGCGTCCCAGTACGGCGAGTAGCGCACCGCGAGGCGGTAGCTCCCCGCGCGGGGCAGGTCGACGACGATGCGCGTCCCGGTCAATCGCAGCACGCGGGCGGGTGCAGGCCCGGTCAGGATCGGCCGCGGCCTCGGCACCTCGAGCACGGTCAGGTTCTTCGTGCGGAGCACCGGCTGCAATCCGGAGCGGCCGCTTCGCAGGAGCGCTGCCTCGTCGCGGGCGCTGTAGTCGGGCGGCGCCTTCGTGAGCACGACGTAGCGCACGCCGAGGCCGCGGAGCCACCCTAGGTAGCCCGCCGGAGCGAGCTCATCGTAGAGCAGCGCGTTCTGCGGGAAGTCGCTCTGGCGGAAGTCGCCTCGCGCCAGCGGGATCTCGGCCTCCGCGAGATACACGGCCGCCCAGTGGCCGGTCGTGTCCACCGCCTCCACGCGGTACGACGGCTCCAGGTGCGCGTGCAGGTAGGCAACCGCTGGCGCCCAGTAGGCCGGGTTCGAAGCCGGATCCCCGTGGCCCTTGATGATGCTGCCTGCGATCGGCGTGAGGTTCCAGGCGACGGCGAGGCAGAGCGCGGCGAGGCACACGGGAAGCGGCTTCCAGCGGCGCAGCGAAAGCATCAGCACCGCGAGAGGCACCGCGGCGTAGCGGAGCCGGGCGACGTTCTCGCCGATCGCCGACGGGATGAAATAACAAGCAAGGCAGGCGACGAAGTAGACGACGAAGATCCAGCGCAGCGACTGCGCCCGATCCACACGCCAGGTGAGCGCGGCGCCGAGCACGCAGAACGTCAACACGGTCGTCAACTCCTGCCACGAGAACGGGAAACGCCCCGGGTCGGGGAACGCGCGCGACAGCAGCACCTCGACGACGCCGAAGCCGACGACAGTCAGCGCGGGGGCGAGCAGTGCGCGGCGGTCGCCCCAGCGGGAGATCCCGAAGCCGGCCAGGAGCAGTGTGAGCAACAGGAAGGCCAGCGGGCTCGCAGCGAGCGTGAGGGCCGCCAGCAGCACGAAACGGCCATGCCTGCGGGCCTGAAGCGACCAGAGCGCGAGCAGAGCCAGCGCGGCCCCGAGCGCGAACGGAAATGCCGCCGAGAAGACGATCCCGGCCCACACCACCGCGAAGGTGCGACTCGACCAGCGCGTGGACGCGCCCCACTCCCGCCAGAGCAGGACGGCGAAGGCAAGCGCGGCGGTCGAGACTGTCGCAACCGCGAGCAGCCGGATCCCGAGCAGCGCTGCAAGCGGGTAGTACAGGAGGCTGTAGGTGACGAAGCTGTAGTGGCCCGCGTACCAGAAGTTGTTCCAGAGCGCGAAGCCGTGATCGAGGAACAGCGTGCGCTGATACGCATGCGCCGCGAGGTCTGCTCCGGGCGGCCCAAGCCAGACGAGGACGGCCGCAAGCGCCCCAGCCCCGCCGGCGGAGAGGGCGGCTTCGCGGACGAGCGGGCTGGCCTTGGTCATCCCGGTCGAGGAGACTACTCCTGCGGGCCGAGTAGCCTTCGCCCATGCGAGGCGCGGTTGCAGCAGGCCATCCGCTCACCGCGGAGGCGGGGGCGAGGGTGCTCGCCGACGGTGGGAACGCCGTCGACGCATGCATTGCGGCCGCGTTCGTCTCCTGGGTCACGGAGAGCCCGCTGACGGGGCCGGGTGCCGGCGGGTTCATGCTCGTCCACCGGGCCGCCGACGACTCGACCCGGGTGCTGGATCACTTTGTCGGGGTTCCGGGCCTCGGGCGGCGGCGGCGCGGACAGACGGAGATGGACTCCGTGGACGTCGACTTCACCCCCGAGTCGTCGCAGGTCTTTCGCATCGGCGCGGCCTCCTGTGCGGTGCCGGGCGCCGTTGCCGGACTCGGGGAGGCGCACAGCCAGTTCGCGTCGCTGCCCTGGCCCGATCTGCTCGAGCCGGCGATCGAGCTGGCGCGGGAGGGCGTGGAGATGACGAAGTCGCAGGCCTACTTGCACGCGATCCTCGACCTCATCCTCCGGCACACCGAGGAGGGACGCGTGATCTACAGCCGCGACGGTAATCGGCTCGTCGCGGGCGACCGCCTCGTGATGGCCGACCTGGCCCAGACGCTCGAGCGCCTGGCTGAGGGAGGCGTTGACGACTTCTACCGAGGAGAGCTCGCGCGAGCCGTCGTGCAACACGTGCGCGAGCAAGGTGGGGATTTCACAGCCCGTGATTTCGCCGAGTACCGGGTGATCCGGCGCAGGCCGATTCGAGCGAGCTTCCTGGGCCATGACTTCGAGTCGAACCCGCCGCCCTCGACCGGGGGCGTGCTCATCGGCCTCGGCGTGAGCTTGCTCGCTGGGCTCGACGGCCCGGCCGGCCCGCCCGGAAGCGCCGAGGCAATGGCCCAGCTCGTCGAGATCATGCGCGAGCAGGAAGCGGCCCGCGGCGGGCCCTTCGCGCGCGAGCTCTACCGGGGCGGCCTCGCTCGTCGGCTCTTCGATGACCGCGGCCTCCAGGCTACGGCCCGCCGAATGCGCCGTCGGCGGCCGGAGGTGCAGCGGGGGACGACCCACATCTCCGTTGTCGACGGCAAAGGGAACGCGGCCTCGTTGACCGCCTCCACCGGCTCCGGGTCCGGCGTGATCGTGCCCGGCACCGGGATCCAGCTGAACAACATGCTCGGCGAGTTCGACCTGGCCGCCACAGGCGGCATCCCGCAGCCGGGGGTTCGCTTCACGAGCGGGATGGCGCCGACCATCGTCCTGCGCGACCGGCGGCCTCGCCTCGTCGTCGGCAGCGCCGGCTCGCTGCGCCTGCGCGGCGCGATCTTCCAGATCATCGTCAACGTCGTCGCCCACGGCCTTGGCGTCGAGGAGGCGATCGACCGGCCTCGAGTCCACCTCGACGAGAGTCACGTGCACTGCGAGGGTGGCCACGATCCGGTCGAGCTCGACCGGCTCGAGTCCTTTGGCTACGAGCTCGCTCGCTGGCGCCGACGCAATCTGTTCTTCGGCGGCGCGTCCGGAGTCGAGTTTCGCGCGGATGGAACGCTCGCGGCCGCCGGAGACCCTCGCCGCGGTGGTCACGGCGTCGTGATCGAGTGAGCGCGGTGAAGATCCGGCCCGCCCTCGCCGCGGACGCCGCGGGCCTGGTCGCCCTCGCGCGTGAGGTCGGCGCCGAGCCTGAGGGGTGGTTGATCACGACCGACGAGTGGCGCAGCGCGGCCGACGAGCGCCGCTACCTGCGTGCCACCCGGCGCACACCGCACGCCGCCGTCTTCGTGGCAGAGGCGCCGGAAGGGGTCGTGGGCAGGCTTTCGATCGCGCGCGACCCGCACCCGGCGAGCTTTCACGTCGCCGACCTCGGCTTGATGGTGGCGGCGAGCCACCGCCGCCACGGGGTCGGCCGCGCGCTGCTCGAGGCTGCGACGGACTGGGCTCGCGAGACCGGGGTGACGAAGCTCGAGCTGCACGTCTTCCCCTACAACCGGCCTGCGATTGCGCTGTACGAGCGCTTCGGCTTCGTCAAGGAGGGCTACCGGCGGCGTCATTACCGGCGTGGAGACGAGCTTGTCGACGCCGTCCTGATGGCCTACGAGGTCGAACCTACACTGGAGCGATGAACAGCCTCGGTGCTGGTGAACGGAGCCCGGAGAGAGAGAGTCGTCGTGAGCCGGAGGGTGCTCGTGCTGGCTGCGGCGCTCGGAGCCGCGGCTCTTCCGGGGGCGCAGGCGGTGCGGCAACCCGTGCCCTCTTTCGAGCACGTGGTCGTGATCGTCTTCGAGAACAAGGCACGTGGCTCGATCCTCGGCAGGTCGGTCGCGCCGACCTTCAACTCACTCGCCTCTCGTCATGCGGTGCTGGCCGGGTACCGCGGCGTGACGCATCCGAGTCTCCCGAACTACCTCGCGCTGGTGTCGGGCTCGACCCAGGGGATCACGAACAGCTGCACGAGCTGCACGACCGGTGGCCGGAGCCTGGCCGACACGCTCGAGACAAAGGGACGCACCTGGAAGGCGTACGCGGAGGGCCTCCCGCGAGCGGGCTGGACCGGCGCCGCCTCGGGCCGCTACGTCAAGCGCCACGTCCCGTTTCTCTACTTCCGCCGCGTCCTGTCCCGGCCCGAACGGGTGGCGAGCGTCGTGCCGCTGGCGGCGCTCTCGCGGGACCTCGCGGCGAAACGCCTGCCCGACTTCGTGCTCGTCGTGCCGGACATGTGCCACGACATGCACGACTGCCCCGTCTCGACCGGGGACGCCTGGCTCGGGCGATTCCTGCCTCCGCTGCTGCGAAGCCGTCAGCTTGCCAACAGCGCGGTGTTCGTCATCTTCGACGAGTCCGACTCGATCGATTCCCGGGTAGCGGCGCTGGCGCTCGGGCCTCTCGTCCGGCCGGGCTCGAGCTTCGCGCCGGCCATGTCGCATTACGGGCTCCTGCGGACGATCGAGGATGCTTGGGGGCTGCCGCGGCTCGGTCGCTCGGCGCGCGTCGGCCCGATCACCGGCATCTGGCGCTGAAGTCTCCTCTCACCCGAAAGAGGGATCTGCGCGCCGACCTTGAATTTCCGCATTCGTGGCGATGCTGTCGATGCTCAGCCGGGCGATCGAGGCCCGTGACCCGTACACGCGGGGCCACTCGACGCGCGTGACCGAGCTGGCAGAGGCCGTTGCCCGCCGGCTCGGCTGGAGCGAGAAGCAGATCGCGACCCTGCGAGTTGGTGGGCCGCTGCACGACATCGGCAAGCTCGCAGTGTCGGACGACGTGCTCTGCAAGGTAGGCCGCCTCGACAACGCCGAGCTGGCGCAGATCCGGGAGCACCCGAAGATCGGGGCGAAGCTGTTGCTTCGACTAACCGCTCTCCGTGAGGCGATTCCGTACGTGCTCTACCACCACGAGCGCTGGGACGGATCCGGGTACCCCTCCGGCAAGGCAGGCGAGGAGATCCCGGTCGGAGCGCGCGTGTTGGCGATCGCGGACGCGTTCGACGCGATGACGAGCGACCGGCCCTACCGGAGCGCGCTCACGCACGAGGAGGCGCTTGCGGAAGTCGAGCGCTGCGCCGGGACGCAGTTCGACCCGAGGATCGCCGGCGTGTTCCTCGAGGTCTTCCGGGAAGCCGAGCTTCCCGCCGCGGCTGCTTCCTAGAGCGCGGAAGTCACCTCCGATCGGTTCGACCCGTTGGCTCAGAGGACACGCCGGCCGCCGGCCTGTTCCGACGAGGCAACGCATGACGCCTCAGAGCGTCTCCCAGACCTCGAGCTTCGAGCGGGTCCGGCGGATGACCTCGTCGGTGAACTCGGTCGAGCCCGCGTGACCGCCCAGGTCGGCCGTGCGCACGCCGTCGGCGACCGCCTCGAGGCATGCCTCCCGGATAGCCCGCGCAACCTGCTGAGCCTCCTCCCCCGAGTAGGCGAGCACCGCGGCGCCGGCGAGGATCATCGCCATCGGGTTGGCCACGTTCTTCCCCTCGAGCGACGGAGCCGTGCCGTGCGCCGCCTCGGCCAGCACCACGGTCGGCACGTAGTCGTCTCCGAAGCCGACCACGAGCGACTCTGAGCCCGCGATCGAGCCGAACAACGGCAGCACCAGGTCGGAGAGGATGTCGCCGTCGCGGTTCAGCGCCGGGATCACGAGCTGGTCGCCGCTGGAGGCGATGAGCAGCGCAAAGGTGGCGTCGATCAGCTGCGGCTCATACGGCACGTCGGGGTGCCCGAGCGCGGCGGCGTCCATTTCCTCCTTGAGCATCCCCTCGTACACAGGACTGACCGTGAACTTGGGGCCGCCGAAGACCTTCGCGTCGGTGTCTTCGGCCAGGCGGAAGGCGAACTCGGCCACCGAGCGGCAGATTCGTCGCTCGATCCTCTCAGTCCGGAACGCGGCCTCGTCTTCGCCTTCGCCCTCACGCCATTCCTTCGCGCCGTAGGCGTCGCCCACGGCCATACGGACGACCGAGATCGGCGCGTGCACGCCGCCGAACGGGGCGATCCCCGGGATGCGCCGGCCGGTGCGCACCATCACGCGTCCGCCGATCTCCTCGCGCAGGATCCGGTTGGGCGAGCCCACGTCCTCTGCGCCCTCGGGCGTGACCGTCGCCGCCTTCAGGCCGAGCCCCGCATCACTCACCGCGGCCGCAGCCTCGTGCACGATCGCGTTCTTCGTCGCGCGGCGCGCCTCGAGCGAGAGGTCGTAGCGGGGGAAGCTCAACTCGAGCGCGGTCACATCGGGCGCCAGCACCCGTAAGGCCTCCTCGAGCAGTTCCTGCCCGGTCTCGTCGCCTTCCAGGACCACGATCGTCTTTTCTGCCATCGGCCTCCTCCCGTGGATTAGGACCGCGCGCCCGCGGCTACACCCGAAACTCTATGGCCCGGAGAGGAGGATGGAAGCGACTCGGTTCGCGCGGACGATTCCGCTACGAGGACTCGCGCGGGAAGCGGATCACGGATGCGGACGCCCTCGCCCGGATCGACTCGCTGGCAATTCCGCCTGCCTGGCGCGACGTCTGGATCTCGCCGCGCGCGAAAGCCAAGCTCCAGGCGACCGGCCTCGACAAGGCCGGTCGGCGACAGTACCTCTACCACCCGGACTTCCGCGCGCGCCAGGAGCAGGCGAAGTTCGACAAGCTCGTCAGCTTCGCTGAGAAGCTGCCCGACCTGCGCGCCGCGATGGCCGAGCACATCGAACAGGAGCCGCTCAGCTTCGAGTGGACCGCGGCGGTGGCGGTGCGACTGATCAACCTCGGCTGGTTCCGGGTCGGAGACGAGCGGTACGCGCGGAAGTTCCGCACGTTCGGGATCACGACCTTGCGCAAGAGCCACGTTCGGGTTCGCGGCAGCCGGATCGCCTTTCGCTTCCGCGCCAAGCACCGGATCCTCGTGCACACAGCCTTGATCGACTCCGAGCTCGCAGCGGCGATGAAGGAGTTGCTCGCGGCGCCCGGTGGGCGCAGCCTCTTCCGGTACCGCCACAACGACAAGCTCGTCGGCCTGAGCGCGCGCCGGCTGAACGACTACATCCGCGAGCACATGGGCGAGGACTTCACCGCCAAGGACTTCCGCACGTGGGGCGGCACGCTGCTCGCCTCGGTCGCGCTCGCCGAGCGTGGGCCGGCCGAGACGCAGACCGAGCAAAAGCGCGCCGTCGCCGCGGTCATGCGGACGGTCGGCGAGCAACTCGGAAACACGCCCGCCGTTGCGCGCGCCTCGTATGTCAGCCCCGCGGTGGTCGAGCAGTATCTCGACGGCCGAACGGTGGACGACTTTCGACCTCGGCATCTACGCGTCGTCGGAGCCCGGGACCTGGGCCTCGATCTGGAGGAGCAAGCATTGCTCAGCCTGTTGCGTTCCTGGCGAATTCGTCGCGCGCGCCAGGCTGCATAGAGCCGCCTGGGGCATAAACGGCAGGCCGGAACCGTCGTGCCGCAGGGCTAGGATGGGTCGGTGCCACTCAGCCTGCTGGCAGGGCCTGCGAACGCGGGGAAGGTCGCGCTCCTGCTCGACCGCTATCTCGGCTCGCTCGAGTCCGACCCGATCCTGATCGTGCCGAACCGGCCGGACGTCGACCGGGCCGAGCGCGAGCTGCTGGCCCGGACGGGAGCGCTGGTCGGCGGCTCGATCGGCACCTTCGACGACTTCTTCGAGCGGATCGCCAGGGGGAACGGCTCGCATTGCCCCGTGGTGACCGAGGCTCAGCGTTCGCTGCTCTTGCGGCGGGTGGTGGCGCGCGCCTCCGGTTCCTTGGGTCGTTCCGCTCGCTTCGGCGGCTTCGCGGACGCGCTGGGGACGACCGTCGCCGAGCTCGAGTCCGCGCTGCTCGAGCCGGGCGAGCTCGACGGCGAGCTCGCCGAGCTCTACGCGGCGTATCGCGACGAGCTCGCCCGGCTCGGCCTCTGGGATCGCGAGCTCGAGCGGCGTTACGCCGCCGAGCGTGTGGGCGGTGACCTCGAGGCCTGGAGCCCTCGGCCCGTGTTCGCGTACGGCTTCGAGGACCTGACCGGCGCGGAGTGGGCGCTACTGGAGGCGCTTGCCGCCCGGGCGCACGTGACCGTGTCGCTGCCCTACGAGCCCGGTCGCGCTGCGTTCGCTTCGCTCCAACGCACCTCCGACGACCTGAACGCGCTCGCGAAGAACCGCGAGGAGCTGCCGGCGAACCCGGGTGCGCGCTCGGTGCCGCTCGCACATCTCGAGCGCGCGCTCTTCGGAGAGCAGGCCGACGCACCGGAGCTCGACGGCTCGATCCGCTTCCTCGAGGGCGCGGGCCTGCGTGGAACGCTCGAGCTCGTCGCCGAAGAGGTGCTCACGCTCCTGCGCTCCGGCAGGGACGCCGGCGAGATCGCGATCGTCTGTCCATCGCTCGAGCGCTGGCGCGCGCCGCTCGACACCGCCTTCACGACCCTCGGTGTCCCCTACGCGCTCGAAGGCCGCCTGCGTCTCGGCCAGACGCCGTTTGGGCAGGCGCTGCTCGCGCTGCTGCGCTACGCGTGGCTGGACGGCGAGCGGCGCGACCTGTTCTCCTTCCTGCGCTCGCCGTATTCAGGGCTCGCACGCCATCACGTGGACTTTCTCGAGGGTCGGCTGCGTGGGCGCGGCGTCACCGCCGCAGCGCGCGTCGAGGAGGAGGTCGGCAAGCTTCGAGGACAGCCACTGCCGCACCTCGAGGCCGTGCGCAGCAGCTCCGACCCGCTCGCGACGGTCAGGGAGCTCGCGCGGGCGATGGCGCGGACCGCGCACGGGCTCGAGTCGCCGCCGATCGGCGAGCCCGCCCGGCTCGACCTGCGAGCGCACGAGAAGGTGGCGAGGCTCGTCTCCGAGCTCGAAGGCTGGCGAGACCTCGGCGGCGAGGTGACGCGTGAGGAGGCGTTCGCCCTGCTCGACGACGCGCCCGTGCGGCTCGCGAGTGCAGGCGAGGCCGGCCGCGTGGCCGTGCTCGACTTACTGCGGGCCCGGACCCGCCGGTTCGAGGTCATCTTCGTGCTCGGGCTGGAGGAAGGGCGCCTGCCGCGCCGCGCGCTCGGCTCGCCGTTCCTGGACGAGGAGCAGAAGGCCGAACTCGAGCGCTCGTCCCGCTCGGGGCGGCTCCTGCGCACCGACCCCGTTTCGCGCGACCGCTATCTCTTCTATACGGCGTGCACGCGGCCGACGAGGCGGCTCTATCTCGTCCGCGAGGCCGCTAGCGACGAGGGCTCCCCGCGCGAGCCGAGCCCGTTCTGGGACGAGGCGCAGAGTCTCTTCGCCGCCGACGAGGTCGAGCGCTGGACGCGCCGTCGGCCTCTTTCCGCACTGACCTGGCCGCTCGAGGCCGCTCCCAGCGAGCGCGAACGCCTGCGCGCGCTGGCCGCACTCGCCTCCGCCGAGCGCCTGCCTGCGACCGCTCTCGCGCGCGCGAACGGGTGGGAGCGGAGGTTGGAGCGGGCACTGGGCGCCTTCGACCGCCCGACCCGCCTGACGCACTCGGTCGTGCTCGAGGATCTGCGCCAGAAGGCGAGCTTCTCCGTCACGGATCTCGAACGCTTCGCCGACTGCTCGTCGATGTGGCTCTTCGAGCGCGTCGTCTCTCCGCGCAGCATCGACGCGGAGGTGGATGCGCGTCTCCGCGGCACGGTCGCCCACCAGGCGCTGTTCTCGTTCTTCAAGGGCCTGCCCAAGCGCAGCGGCGCCGAGCGCGTGCAACCGGACAATCTCGACGACGCCCTGATCTTCCTGCGCGAGTGCCTGGCCGACGCGATGAAGGCGCACGTGCGCGTGGACGTGCCGGAGCTCGAGCGCAGCGAGCTCGAGGAGGGCCTCGCGCGAGACCTCGAGGAGCTCGTCCGCCGCGAGGCCGAGTCCGAGTCGCCGCTCCTTCCGAGCCGGTTCGAGGTCTCGTTCGGTTCCGAGCGCTCGGCTCCGGAGCTCCAGCGCGGGCTCGACCTGGGCGGCTTCACGGTCTCGGGCAAGATCGACCGGATCGACCGCGACCCGTTCGGCGCGCGCGGGATCGTCGTCGACTACAAGTCGGGCAGGACCGCGCACTCGGCAGCAGAGATCGAGCGCGCCCACCTGCTGCAGATCCCGCTCTACATGCTCGTCCTGCGCGACCTCGTCGGAATCGAGCCGCTCGGCGGTGTCTATCGGGCTCTCGCCGGCGACGGCAAGGCGCGCGGGCTCCTGCGCGCCGAGCTGCGTGAGGACGGGGTGCCCGGCTTCCAGAGGAACGACTACCTCGACGAGGACGCGTTCTGGAGCCAGGTCGAGGGGGCGCAGGAGCGGGCCCGCACCGCGGTCGCGCGGATCCGCGAGGGTGATGTGAGGCACGACCCGAAGGGCGGGTTCCCGTGCCCGACGTGGTGCAGCCTGTGGACGATGTGCCGGGTGAAGCGCTCGTGAGCGGCCGTCGGCGCCGCTGGCCGGGTGCGCCTGGATCGGAGTGCGAACGATGATCGTGGAGGCGCCCAACCGCGAGCAGCTCCGCGCGATCGAGGAGCCCGGCATCGTCTTCGTCTCGGCCGGCGCCGGCACCGGCAAGACGACGGTCATCGTCGAGCGGTTCTGCCGCGCAGTCTGCGAGCGCGGCCTCGACGTGGACTCGATCCTCGTGATCACGTACACCGAGCGGGCGGCCGGCGAGCTGCGTGGCCGCATCCGGCGCCGCCTGCACGAGCTCGAGCGACACGACCTGGCGCGCGATCTCGACGCCGCCTGGATCTCGACGATCCACGGCTTCTGCCACCGGCTCCTGAAGGCCCACCCGTTCGCGGCCGGGATCGACCCGCGTTTCCGCGTGCTCGACGACAGCCAGGGGCGGGTGTTGCGCGGTGAGGCCTTCCGCGAGGCGCTGGAGGATTTCTGCGAGGGCGGCAACGTGCAGCGGCTGCGGCTGCTCGCCTCCTACGGCGGGAAGCGGCTGCGCCGGATGCTCACGGGTGTCCACGAGACGTTGCGCTCTTCAGGCCTCGACCTGCAGCTAGAGGCCCCGGGCGACCCGCAGCTCGAGACGCGGATCAAGGAGCTGCGCATCGCCGCCGGCGGGCTCCAGAGCGAGCAGGCGGTGCAGGCCTTGCGGCTGCTCGAGCCTTCGCCGAGCCCGGAAACGCTGCTCGACCTGGCCGAGCTGAGCGACCGCAGCGAGGCCGCCGAGGCCTACGAGGACGCAAGGCTCGCGGTCGAGCAGGCAGCGCTCGAGGCGCTCGCCGCCCGTGACCGCGAGCAGCTCCAGGAGCTCCTGCTCGCCTACGACCGTGCGTACCGGGCCGCGAAGGACCGCGAGTCGGCGCTCGACTTCGAGGATCTCCGGCTGCTGGCGCGCGAGCTCCTGCGCGACCACGAGGAGATCCGCGAGCGCGAGAGCTGGCGCTTCAGGTCGATCATGGTCGACGAGTTCCAGGACACCAACCGCCTCCAATGCGAGCTCGTCGACCTGCTCTCTCATCCCTGGCCGGCGACACCTCCCGCCGGGCGAAGCCCGGCTCCGCCGCCTGACGCCGCCGGCGGCACGGAGCTCTCCGGGCCCGCGCCTCTGAGCACTGTGCCCTCCGGCTCCGCACCGCCAGCGGCGCCCCAGGGATCCGAGAGCCTCCAGCCACGGACGGAGCTCTTCTTCGTCGGGGACGAGTTCCAGTCGATCTACCGCTTTCGGCACGCGGACGTCGAGGTCTTTCGCGAGCGGCGAGAGCAGGTGGGCGGCGTGCTCGCCCTGACCCAGAACTACCGGTCACGGCCCGAAGTCCTCGACGTGATCAACCACCTCTTCGCGGCGGACTTCGGTGAGAGCTTCCAGCCGCTCGACGCCGCGGGACGATTCTCCGACCCGGCCTTCGGGGCCGCCGTCGAGCTGCTCGTCACCGACAAGGCGAGCTACGCGGAGACGGGCACGCACTGGCGCCAGGCCGAGGCGCGGCACATCGCCGCCCGCGTGCGCGACCTGGTCGACACGGGGGAGGCTGCTCCTGGGGAGATCGTGCTCCTGTTCGCCGCCGGCACCGACGCGAGGCTCTACGAGGAGGAGCTGCGGGCGCTGGGTTTGCCGACCTTCCGCGCGACCGGCCGCGACTACTACCACCAGCAGCAGGTGGTCGACCTGCTCGCGTACCTGCGGCTGCTCCACAACCGCTACGACGACGAGGCGCTGGTGACGGTGCTGGCCTCGCCGTTCGTCGGCGTCTCCAACGACGCGCTCGTGCTGCTGCGCCGCGCGGCCCCGAAGCGGCCGCTCTTCGCGGGGTTGGAGAAGGGCATGACTGCCTCCGGCCTGTCTTCACACGATCTCAGGCTCTTCCAGGCGTTCAAGCAGCGCTTCGACCGCCTGGCCGCGCAGGCCCCGACGCTGACGCTCGAGCGGCTCTGCGAGCAGATCGTCTGCGCGCACGATTACGACCTCGCGGTGCTCGCCCAGTGGGATGGGCGCCGCCGCTACGCCAACGTACGCAAGCTTGCGCGACTCGCGCGCTCCTACGAGGAGCTGCGCGGACCCGACGTTCAGGGCTTCGTGCGCTTCGTGGCCGAGCAGGACGCCGTCGGCGCCTCGGAGCTCGAGGCGGTCGCCGAGGAGGAGGGCACCGACGTGATCCGGCTGCTGACGATCCACTCGGCCAAGGGGCTCGAGTTCAAGGTCGTGGTGGTCGCCGACGCAGGCCGCGACCGCGGGCGCCACGACGCGGACGAGATCCTGTGCCTGCCGGACGGTCGGCTCGGCTTCCGCGTAGCCGAGCCTTCGTCGGGCAAGCGCCTCTCGACGTCCGAGTACGAATCCGTCAAGACCGCGGAGCAGGATGCCGAGGGCGCCGAGCGGCTGCGCCTCTACTACGTAGCCATGACCCGTGCGATCGACCGGCTGATCGTCTCCGGCGCGATCGACCAGGACCGGAAGGCCGATGCCAACACGCCGATCGGCTGGGTGCTCGACCGGCTCGACGCGAACGAGCTCGACGATGCAGGGAACGCGCCGCTGGAAATCGAGCGCGCGGGAGCGCGGCTGCTGATCCGCCTCGACCGGCACGCTCCGGAGGCCGTTGTAGAGACGGCGTCGGCAGACGTCGTGCAGCTCGAGCTCTTCGAGGTGAGCGAGAACGGAGGCGCCGCGGCCGAGCCCGCCGTCGCGCTGGCGCCGCTCGTGGAGGTTCCCGCGCCGCCGCTCCACCGGGTGCGGCGGCTCTCGTACAGCGCGCTCTCGCTCTTCGAGCGCTGCTCGTACCGGTACTTCGCCGAACGGGTCGTCGGACTGCGACCCGCCGACGCGTCAGGCTCGGTGCCGGGCCAGACGGGTCTTGCCGCGACCGAGATCGGCGATGCCGTGCACGCGCTGCTCGAGCGAATCGATCTGACCGCACCGGATCTGCCCGAGGATCTGGTGGAGGTCGTCCGGGCTCGCTACCCGGCCGCGACGGACGAGGAGCTCGAGCGCATCCGCGGCTTCGTCGCGTCCTACTGCGGCTCGGAGCTCGGCGTCCGGATTGCCGCGCTGGAGGGAGCGGCGCCCGAGCTCCCGTTCGCGTTCGAGCACGAGGGCGTCCTGCTGCACGGGCGCATCGACGTCCTGCACCGCGAGGGGACGAGCGCACTCGTCCTCGACTACAAGACGAACTCGCTGGCCGAGGGTACGCCCGAAGAAATCGTCGAGCGGGACTACAACCTCCAGCGGCTGGTCTATGCGCTCGCCTGCTTCCGCGCCGGAGCCGAGCAGGTCGAGGTCGTCTACCACTTCCTCGAGCGGCCGGATGCGGTGGTCGCGACGACCTTCACCCCGGAAAGCATCCCTGCTCTGGAGGCCGAGCTCTCTGGCGCGATCGCCCGGATCCAGGCGAACGACTTCCGCCCGACGCCGGACGAGTTCGTCTGCGCCGACTGTCCCGCGCTGAACCTCGTCTGCGCCGGCCCGCGGCTGCGTCACATCGCCTGATGGCCCGCAGCTACGTCGCCGAGGCGCGGCGGCGCGTCGGGCCGAAGCGCGAGCGGATCGCTCCGATCATCGAGCGCCTGCTCGCCGAGTACCCCGAGGCGACGATCGCGCTGCGCTTCCGCAACGACCTCGAGCTGCTCGTCTCGGTGATGCTGTCTGCGCAGACGACCGACGTGAACGTCAACCGCGTCACCGAGCGGATCTTCCAAAAGTACCGCCGGCCCGAGGACTACCTGGCTGTGCCGCCGGAGGAGCTCGAGGACGACATCCGTTCGACCGGGTTCTTCCGGCAGAAGACCAAGGCGATCCGCGGCACGATGAAGTTGCTGCTCGAGCGGCACGACGGCCAGGTTCCTGCCCGCCTGGACGAGCTCCTCCAACTTCCGGGTGTCGCCCGCAAGACGGCCAACGTCGTCGTTGCCGAGCGCGGCGAGGCCGAGGGGATCGTCGTCGACACACACGTGCGCCGCCTCTCGCAGCGTCTGGGCCTGACCAGGCACGACGACCCCGTCAAGATAGAACGCGACCTGATGCGGCTGGTGGCGCGCCGGTACTGGAACGTCCTCCCGCACCTGCTGATCCAGCACGGGCGGCGGGTCTGCCTCGCCCGCTCCCCCCGCTGCGAGCTCTGCGTTCTGAACGACGTCTGCCCTGCGAGTCGGTTCGAGGTCGGCGCGGTTGCGTCTCACGCCGGTGCCTAGGCTGAAGCGATGCGCGCCGTCGAGCTAGCAGCCCAGGCGGACGCGCTTGTCGGCGAGGCGGCGAGCCTCTCGGCGCGGGCCGAGAGTGCGCGGTGGTTCAACGAGTGACGCGATGTCCGATCCAGATCCGCGGAAAGTGCGCAGCACTTCCGCGGTGACTAGCGCGGCGTGAGCCCGACGAGCAGCCCGCCGTCGTCGTCATAGGCAGGGAAGAAGTCGGCGGTCACCGGCTTCTCGTGCCCGATTCGCGAGCGCAGCACGAGCTGCTCCCCGAGCCGGCGAACCCCCCATTCCAGCGCGACCTTCGCCGGGCTCTCGCCTTCGAATCCTGAGAGCCCGAACGCCTCGACCACCTCGCGCCCCATCAGCTCCTGCTCGCTGAAGCCGGAGAGCTCGAACACATCTCGCCCGCACGCGAGGATGCGGGCGTTGCGATCGCAGACGACGAAGCCCGTTCCCGGTGCCGGGTAGTAGTCCTCGAGCAACTCGAACAGGAAGCCGAACCCGCAGCGCTGGCACGAGACCGCCTGCTGGCTCAGCCCCTCGCGGCGGTCGTGATCGACCGAGCGCTGCTTGCAGTTGGGGCAGATGAAGAAGGGCACGCCGTCATCGTAGAGACGGAGGTCAGGCCTAGAGCCAGCCCCTCCGTCGGAAGTACACGATCTGGGCGACCGTCGTCACGATGATTAGGCCCCAGGACCACTCGTAGCCGTGGGCCCACCGCAACTCGGGCATGCTGCGGATGAAGTTCTGGCCGTACAAGCCGACGATGAACGTCGGCACGAGCAGGATCGAGGCGATCGCAGTCAGTCGCTTCACCACCTCGTTTTGGTCGTTGGCGATCTTGGCTTGGCTGTAGTCGCGCACGCCGGCGAGGAGATCGCGCGAGAAGTCGACGCCCTCGCTGGCACGCAGGAGCTTGTCGTAGGCGTCCGCGAAGTGGAGCTCGACCTCGTGCGGAAAGAGCTCCTGCCCGTCGAGCTCGATCCGGCCGTCCACGACCCCGTGAATCGCGTCGCGCGTCGGCGCAAGCGTCCGTCGGATGTGCAGGAGGGCGTGTCGGAGCTCGGAGATCCGTCCGCGGACTTGCTCGGCCGGCCACTCCTCGACGTGGTCGTCGAGCTCGTCGATCTTGTCGTTCAACGTGTCGATCAAATCGAGGTAGTGCTCGGCGACCTCGTCCACGAGGTGGTACGCCACCATGCCGGGGTCCTCGATGCCGCCTCGCGTGCACGTCTCATGGACATCCGCCGTGTCGAACGGCTCGCCATGCGGGGGCGTCTTGCGTGCGGTCAACACGAGTTCGCGTGTGAGCACCAGGTCGATCTCCTGGTAGTAGACGCGGTTCTCGTCGGGCGACGCCACCGGCACGAGGAAGACGCCGAAGACATAGTCGCCGTGCCCCTCGAGGGTCGGCCGAGGCTCGTCCTCGTGCTCCGCCGGCGCGAGCAGCCGGTCGAGGGCGCGCGCATGCAGGCGTTTCGGCGCCTGCATGCGCAGCTCGGCTTCGTCGGGATCGACGAGGTCGACCCACTTGGACGCCATGGGCCGCTCCTAGACCTCGGCCGCTTCGGGCCTCGGCGCTGTGAGCGCCGTTCCCGGATGCCCCTCGCGGCCGGCCAGCCAGCGCTCCGAGTCGAGTGCGGCCATCGCGCCCGTGCCCGCCGCGGTGACGGCCTGGCGGTAGGTGTGATCGACGACGTCCCCGGCTGCGAAGACACCATCGATGTTGGTTGCTGTCGAGCCGGGCTTGGTCAGGAGGTACCCGGCCTCGTCGTGGTCGAGCTGGTCGAGGAACAGCTTCGTGTTCGGGTCATGTCCGACCGCCACGAATAGGCCCTGTGCCGTCACATCGCGCAGCTCGCCGGTGTCGAGGTCGCGGAGGCGGACTGCACTCGTCTGCCCGTTCTCGCTCAGTACCTCCTCGACCACGGTCGGCGTCACGAACTCGATCTTGTCGTTGGCGCGGGCGCGGTCGATCATGATCTGCGAGGCACGGAACTCGTGGCGTCGGTGGACGAGGCTGACCTTGGTGGCGAACTTCGTCAGGAAGATCGCCTCCTCCATCGCCGAGTCGCCGCCCCCGACGACCACGACCTCCTTCTCGCGGAAGAAGGCCGCGTCGCAGACCGCGCAGTAGGAGACGCCGCGGCCCTGCAGCGTGCGCTCGGACTCGAGCCCGAGTTGGCGCGCGCTGGCGCCGGTGGCGACGATCACGCTTTCGGCCTTGTGCTCCTTGTCGCCGACCCAGACGCGGAACGGGTGCTCGGTGAAGTCCACCTTCGTCACATCGTCGGTCACGAACTCCGCGCCGAAGCGCTCCGCTTGGCGGCGGAAGTCCTGCATCATCTCCGGGCCCATGATCCCGTCGGGGTAGCCCGGATAGTTCTCGACGTCGCTCGTGATCATCAGCTGTCCGCCCCAGGCGAAGCCCTCGATCACGAAAGGTTGTAGGTTGCCGCGCGCCGCGTACAGCGCGGCGGTGTAGCCGGCGGGGCCGCCGCCGATAATGATCAGTTCTCTGGTCTCGTCAGTCATATCTCTCACTGAAGTATTAAACGCTTTGGGTCGGTCGAAACTTCCTCGTCGCTCTTCGCGAAACGCGAGCGCCACGGGTTGAACACAGGCCTGCACGCACGCGACCGACGTGCTTCCGTAGAATCGCCGCCTTCCGGCGAAGGGACACTCGACATGGCCTCGACAGTCACGTGGGACCGCCTCCGCGAGCTTGCGCGGTTCCGGGCGCAGAACGGGTGCGCGATCAGCCTGTACCTCGACCTCGATCCGACCGTGACCCCGACGCCTGGCGACGCCGCGACCCGCGTGAACGCGCTGATCGACGAGATCGAGCGCTCCGAGGCGGCCCGCCGACCCGAGCTCACGCATGAGCAGAAGGAAGGTCTGCGCAAAGACGTCGAGCGCCTCCGCACGTTCTTCGAGAACGAGTTCGACCGGGAGGGCTCTCACGGCTATGCGGTCTTCTCCGCGCACCTCGACAACCTCTGGCGTCCGCTGGCGCTGAGCGAGCGCGTGCCGGACGTCGTCAAGGTCGGGCGGAGCCTGTACCTCGCGCCGCTCGTACCGCTGGTCGGCCGGGGCGAGGGCGCCCTGGTCGCCGTGGTCAGCCGAGAGCGCGGCGATGTGTATCGCCTTCGTGCCAGTCGGCTCGAAGAGGTAGCCGAGCGCTTCCACGACCAGCCGGGACGTCACGACCAGGGCGGCTGGTCGCAGGCGCGTTACCAGCGTCACATCGAGAAGCTCGTGCACGACCACCTGAAGGACGTCGCGGAGACGCTCGACCGGCAGGTTCGGGAGCTCGGCGGCCCGCCGCTCGTGGTCGTCGCTGCGGAGGAGACTCGCGCGGAGCTCGAAGAGACGCTCTCACACGAGGTCAAGAAGGCGATCGTCGGGTGGACGAGCGCCGACGCCCACGCGGGTCCGGCCGAGCTGCTCGAGGACGTCCAGCCGCTGCTCGAGTCTCAGCACGGCGAGCAGGAGACCGAGCTGGTCGAGCGCTGGAAGGAGGAGGCGGGCCGCAACGGCCGCGCGTCCGCCGGCTGGGGCTCGACGCTCGAGGCAGCCTCCGACGGGCGCGTCGAGCTGCTCCTGTTCCAGAACGGAACCGACCGGCCGGCGTGGGAGTGCCCCGCCTGCGGCCGGGTCGCGAGCGAGGGCGGCGCCTGTCCGCTCGACGGCACCCAGATGGAAGAGCGGGGAGAGGGTCTCGACCTCGCCGTGCACCAGACACTTGCTCACGGAGGCACCGTCTTGGCGCTACGGCAACGCCAGGATCTCGAGCCCGTCGAGGGCATCGGCGCGCTTCTGCGCTTCTGATCCGAGGGAACCGCGCCGGGCCGGCTCGCTTCAGGAATACTGCTTCCAATGGCCTCTCTCGCGCACACGATCCTCGAAAACCACCTCGAGCGCGGCGAGCTCGTCCCCGGGCAGGAGATTGCCTTGCGGGTCGACCAGACGCTCGCCCAGGACGCGACGGGGACGATGGCGATGATGCAGTTCGAGACGTTCGGCCTCGACCGCGTCCAGGTCGAGACCGCTGTGGTCTACGTCGACCACAACATCCTCCAGATCGACTTCAAGAACCCCGACGATCATCGATTCCTGCAGGCGATGTCGGCCCGTTACGGCGCCTGGTTCTCGCGGCCCGGCAACGGCATCTGCCACTACGTCCATTGCGAGCGGTTCGCCGCGCCGGGCAAGACACTCGTCGGAGCCGACAGCCACACGACGCAATCGGGCTCGTGCGCGATGATCGCGATCGGCGCCGGTGGCCTCGACGTGGCCGTCTGCATGGCCGGCCACGCGTTCGAGCTGCCCTGCCCGAAGATCGTCGGCGTCTTCCTCGAGAACGAGCTCCAGCGCCCCTGGATCCAGGCCAAGGACGTGATCCTCGAGCTCCTGCGCCGGCGAGGCGTGCGCGGCGGCCGCGGCGCGATCTTCGAGTTCACGGGCCCGGGTGTCGCGAGCCTCAGCTACACCGAGCGAGGCACGATCGCGAACATGATCGCCGAGCTCGGAGCGACGGGCGCAGTGTTCCCGGCCGACGACGAGACGCGCGCGTGGATGACCGAGCAGCAGCGTGCGGGCGAATTCATGGAGCTCGACACCGGCGACACCGGCGACTTCGACGAGGAGGAGCACATCGATCTTGCCGAGCTCGTCCCGCTCCTGGCGAAGCCGTCCTCGCCCGGCAACGTCGTGCCGGTGGAGGAGGTCGCCGGCACCGAGCTGACCCAGGTCTGCATCGGCTCGTCGGTGAACTCCTCGTATGCCGACCTCGCCCTCTGCGGGGCGGTGATGCGTGGGAGCCAGATCTCGGAGAAACTCGTCTCCGCCACGGCGACGCCCGGGTCGCGGCAGATCCTCGACCAGCTCACGCGCTCAGGCACCTACGTCGACCTGCTCATGGCCGGCCTCCGCATGCTCGAGCCCGCCTGCGGCCCCTGCGTCGGTATGGGGCAGGCTCCGCCCTCTGGCTCGAACTCGCTCCGCACCTTCAACCGCAACTTCCCGGGGCGCAGCGGCACCGCCGACGACCGAGTCTTCTTGTGCTCGCCCGCGGTCGCGGCTGCCTCGATGCTGACCGGCGTGATCTCCGATCCGCGCGAGCTGCCGGCGGTCGACATTCCCGAACGCCCGGCTGCCCGGGCCGAGGTCGTGCAGGCCCACATTTTGGAGCCGGTGCCTACCGACGAGGCGAGCTCGATCGAGATCCCGCGCGGGCCCAACATCAAGCCGCCGCCCGAGGCGCAGAGGCTGCCGGAGGAGCTGAACATGCGCGTCCTGATCAAAGCCCCCGACGACATCTCGACGGGCGATCTCTCACCCGATGGCGCGACCGTGATGGCCTACCGCTCGAACGTGCCCGCAATCGCCGAATTCACCTTCCAGCTCCGTGACCCGGAGTTCCCGCGCCGCGCGCACGAGTGGGGCGGAGGCTTCATCGTCGCCGGACATAACTATGGCCAGGGCTCGAGCCGTGAGCACGCGGCGCTGGCACCTCTGCAGCTCGGCGTTCGCGTCGTGATCGCCAAGAGCTTCGCGCGTATCCACCGGCGAAACCTGATCGCCCAGGGAATCGTGCCGTTGCTCTTCCGGGACGAGAACGACTACGACGAGGCCGGCCTCGGCCAGACCTGGCGCATAACCGGCCTGCAGGGGATCGCGGACGGCGACGACGAGCTCGAGACCGAGATCGAGGGCGCCGAGGCGTCGATCATTCTGACGCACGACCTCCTGCCGCGGGAACGCGAGATCGTCGTCGCCGGTGGACTGATCCGCTACCTGCGCGAGCAACAGCCGACGCCTGCGTAAGACCTAGGCGGCGTCAACAGCGCGGGGCAGCTCGTGCGTCTCGGTCGCCGGCTCGACCGCGTCCTGCCAGTCGGCGGCTCGCTCGAGCCGGTTGCCGAACCGATCCAACCGGCGGTCGGCCTCCCCGTACTTCGACTGCGCGTTCTGGATGTGCTTGCCCACGACCTCGAAGTCTGCCCGGAACCGCTCGAACTCCTGTCCGAGCTGGCCGCAGTACGCCATTACTTCCTGCGCGTGCTGCTCGATCTGCAGGCCCTTCAGGCCCAGCGTGATCACGAGCAGGTAGGCATGCAGGGTCGTCGGCGAGACGGGGAAGACGCGCTTGCCCAGGGCGTAGCCATAGACGTTCCCCGTCCCGCAGACGAGCTCGTAGTAGACCGACTCGGCCGGCAAGTACATGAGCGCGAAGTCGTAGGTGTTCTCCGCCGGGAGGATGTACTTCGAGGCGATCGCGTCCACGTGCTGCTTCACGTCCCGGTCGAAGGCCTTCTGGTGCAGAGCCTTCTCTCCGTCGTCGCCGGCGGTGGCGAGCCGCTCGAAGTTGTCGAGCGGGAACTTCGCGTCCACCGGGACGAGCTTGTCCACCCTGATCACTGCGTCGACCCGTTCGCCGGTCCGGAACGTGTGCTGGAGGTGGTAGGCGTCCGGAGGGAGCGAGTCGCGCAGGAGGTTGCCGAGCAGGATCTCGCCTACTCCACCGCGGGCCTTGGGCGGACGTAGCGCCTGCTCGAGTCGAGCGAGGTCGTTCGCGCGCGAGAGCATCTGGGCCGCCGCGCCGTCGAGCTTGCCGAGCCGCTCGACGAGGTCGGTCGCAGCCCTGCCGGCGCTTTGCTGGGTCGATAGCAGCCTGCCGTCGAGCCCCTCGAGGCGCCGGTCGACCTTCGTTTCGAGCTCGGCGAAGCGCCGGTCGATCGTCTCCGCGACCCCGCCGAGGGCGCGCGAGGTGGCGCCGCCGTGGTCGCCCAGCCGCCGGTTCAGCCACACGGCCAGCCCAGCGGCGCCGGCGACCACGACGAGAAGTGTCAACACGAGGGTCACGAGCCGACGAACGGTAGAGACACTGTCGGACGGCACTGCTCGAGAACGAACGAGGGCGGCTCTCGCCGCCCTCGTAAACCCGTGGGACTGCGCCCTATGGCGTGTCCGTGCGCTCCGCGTGGTGCTCAGCGGCGCGCTCGCGCTCCTTCTGAGCCACGTCCTCGGCGCTCTCGGCGCGCTCCGAGGCCACGCCCTCCTGTTCCTGGTGCACGCCCTCGCGCCTCATCGAGCTGTCGCCCGTGAGATCGCCCGCCGCCTTCTTGCCGCGGCCCATCAGCTTGTCCAACCAGCTCATTGCAGCCTCCCTTGCGTGGTGTAATCACCGAGTATCGCGCAATGGCCACAAAAAACGCCAGATCCGGAGAACCTTTCGGCTTTCCGGATCTGACGCGAGGACACTAACCTGCCATCCGGCGGCCGTCAAGGGCCTTGCTAGCATCGCCGCCCGATGGCGAGAAAGCCCCGCACCCCCACGCCTCCGCGCAAGGTCCAAGCGCCACAGCGGCGCTCGGATCCGAAGCGTCCTCGCTCGCCGGAGGATCGTCGCTTTCTGATCGTCTCGATGGCGTTCGCGGCCTCGGGCGTGATCGCTGTCGCGATCGCACTTCTCTTCTTTTTCGTCTTCAGCGGCGACGACAAGGCGGCCGTGAAAATCCCGGACGACAGGAACCTCGCCGGTCTCCAGACCGGTCCCGCACCGTGGAACCCCGGACTCGACACGCTCCCTGATCGGCTCCAGCCACTCGGCCTGAACGACCTCACCACCGAAGGCCAGGTCGTGCACATCCACCAGCACCTGGACATTTTCGTGAACGGCAAGAAAGAGCCGGTGCCGCCTAACATCGGCATCTACGACGGGCAGTTCCTGACCGAGCTGCACACGCATGACGAGAGCGGGATCATGCACGTCGAATCACCGACCAAGCGCACGTTCGACCTCGCCCAGTTCTTCGGCGTCTGGGGCGTTCGCCTCACTCCCAACTGCGTCGGCGGCTACTGCAAGGAGCTCACGCCGTGGCGGTTGTACGTCAACGGAGTCCAGTATCGAGGAGACCCGCGCACGCTCGTGCTGAAGGCCCACCAGGAGATCGCGTTCGTGATCGGCACGCCACCCGCGAAGATCCCCTCGAGCTACAAGTTCGCCCCGGGGGTCTAGTAGGGCGTCCGGCTATTCTTCGGCGCGCCGGGGTGGCGAAACTGGCGATACGCGCCTGACTTAAAATCAGGTGTCCCCTCACGGGGGCGTGAGGGTTCGACTCCCTCCCCCGGCATCGCTCACGCGCTGGGTAGAGCCAAAGCACGGCCACTTAGCGCATTACCGCATGCCTCGCTGACAAGAGCCGGTGCAACGCAGCGGCAACAGCGGTCGGTCGGGGGCGACTTGTCCTCCCGAGGAACTGAGTCCGTCTAGCGCGGTGGGCTTTCTGGCTTCTCGACCTCCAACGTTTACGGAGGCGGGGGTTGGTTCCTGGGCGAGCCGATTGCTCACGCTTTTTTGCAGGTGTGTGCAAGTCATTCTGATTCTCCCCACCTACCACATCTGCAGGACTCACTAGCTTGGCCTTTTCGTGGCGGAGGAGAACGGGCGGCCCTCGGGCAGCGGGGAGGAAAAGGATGAGACGCTCGGCCTGACATGGCCGCACAAGGACAGCGCCTCATCTACGACCACGACCCGAGCGGTACGTAGCCGATCGTGGCCGAGCGCTCCTACAACTGGGAGTTGATGCACCTGATCGAGCGCCAGCAGGAGGAGGGGGCCCCGGGTTGGTTCGACTTCTGCTTCTTCGACGGCGGCCACACCTGGGAGACCGACGGGTTCGCCTTATTGCTGGTCGACAAGCTCTGCGGCCCGACCGCTGGATCCTGTTCGACGATCTGCACTGGACGCAGGAGCTGAGTCCGAACCTGTCGCCCGACGAGGCGAAGACGATTCCGGAGGAGAGCGCCGGACGCCGCAGATGCTCAAGGTCTTCGATCTGCTCGGGCGCCGCGACCACCCGTCCTATACGGACTTCCGCATGATGGTAGCTACGGTTGGGCGTACAAGAGCGGCGAGGACGGCGAGCGACTCTATCGAGGCGACGTTGACGAGGCGACGCACCCCGACTGCTCCGAGAGCTCGTCTTCGGCGGTCTTGAGCGTGCCGACGTTGGGCTGAACGTCCCTACCTAGAGCCCTGGTGTGCCTGCGCCCCTGTGGGCTGCCCCGCGGCGCCTGCACTCCCTGACGGAACGGTAAAGGCGCCCAAGACGGACGCCGGGAACCGAACCGCCCCGATCGTTCCTGCGCTACGCCGCCTGCTTGTCGCAGCGAGCCCGCGGACGCCTCGACCCTGCGACCTGGACTGCGCGGCGTTCTTCTCCGACGTGAACTGAAAACGCTCCGGTCAATAAAGAGCACCACCGCCATGTCGCCAAGATCGGTGGGGAGGCCGTCGCGCACGATGTTGCGCGACGGCCTCGATCCAGAGGAGCCCTTAGCGGAGGGCGCCGAGCTCCGCCTCGCTCTCGCTCCAGCGTGCGGTCAGCGCGTACAGCACGATCACGTTCAGGGCCATCACCGTCAGTGACCAGAGCGGATACTGGCTGTTGCCGAGGAAGCCGAGCTGGGCGATGAAGTTCAGGGACACGACCATGATCGCAAACCAGCGAGCCCACCCCTGCCCGGCGAGTAGTCCGAGGCCTGCGAGAACGAGCAGCACGCCCCAGATCAACATGATCCAGCCCCACGCCGTCAGGTCGACAGCGAGGAAGCCAGACGGCGTGACAACGAAGTACTCGTCTTCGAACAGAGCGATGAGGCCCTGAAAGAAGTCGATCGAGCCGACGATCAGCATCAGAATGCCGGCAAAGCCGATCCAACCTGCCATGCTCTTGGAGTTCATCCCTACCTCCTGTTGAATGTCACAAGCAGCGTCGAAAGGGAGTTCACGCTGCCTCCGCGCCTGTACGCCGACAGCATTGTTCTCGGGTGGGAGTCGCCGCATCATCCAAACGGTGTGATTCATCCGGTCAGGGTGATGCGTCTCGCATGACACGGCGCTTCCATTGAGCGACCGACAACGGGGGGCCCCATGACGGACCCAACAACAGAGTTCTTCAAAGACCTAGACGCACGCGGCCACGAGCCGCTGCTCGAGAAAGCAACCGGCACCTTGCGAATCGACCTCTCGAACGGCAAGCGCAGGCCCCGCTGGCTCGTGACGGTCAAGAAGGGTGACGTAACTGTGTCTCACGCCAACGCGAAGGCCGACTGTGTCGTCCGTATGGATCAGGCGCTCTTCGAACAGATCGTCACCGGGAAAGAGAACGCAACTGCGGCCATGCTGCGGGGGCTGGTCGCTGTCGAGGGCAACTCGCAGCTGCTCGTGCTCTTTCAGCGCCTCTTCCCAGGACCGCCGAACGGAAGGAAGCAGTCGTGAACGGGCTCGTTCAGATCCTCGACGGCAACACCTTCGTGGTCAGCGACGCGCGCGGCGACATCGAGGCATCGCTGACGGATCCGACCGGCCTCTTCTCGTTCGACAGCCGCTTCCT